>OGNF01000738.1_pt1 | contig 33997 bp, 29 predicted proteins | sample 1573321 | NCBI WGS metagenome assembly OGNF01 (sample SAMEA2581911, study PRJEB24529) | metagenome | biome: Human gut stool | place: China | collected 2011 | reverse complement strand
GAGTGGACACTAGAACCTGAATCTAGCGAGTCTGCCAATTCCACCACTCGCGCATGGGCTTTGCGAATCAAAGCTTGTTTAATATAGCATTTCGCGCGGGGATTGTCAAGCGTATTTTCCGCAACTTCCAGAAAAAATCTCAACGTGTGTCGAAAACGTGAATTTTTACCGGTCCGGGTGTTCAAATCCGGCGGCATCTGCTATACTAAAAGAAAAAGAGACCCGGCCGTGCCGGGAACGGAGTTGTGATATTCATGGATTCAAATCGCGTTATGCTCAAGGCGGATGCGCGCCGCCGTACCGTCAGCTGTCAGCCGAGCCCGATCCTCGCGGGGCTGATCCTCTTTGCCCTCGGTATGCTCATCTCGACGCTCACGTCGTACCTGATGGGCATGGATCGTCTGGCCACGGCGCTGACAAACGCCGCGCGCTTCGGCACGGAGGCGGTCGAGCAGGCGTACCTCGGCTTCCTTGAGCACTACAGTGTGTCCGGCTTTGCGATCGCGCTCGTCGTCGCGCTGCGGATCATGAGCTACATGGTCAGCGTCGGCTTTGTGATCTTCGCGCTGCACATCAGCCGCGACGAAAAGGCCGAGTTCGGGAACCTCTTTGACGGCTTCGGCCTCTTTTTCCGCGTGCTCTGGCTCGGCATTCTGGAGGGGCTGCTGATCTTCCTGTGGAGTTTGCTGCTGGTCGTGCCGGGCATCGTGGCGGCCTACCGTTACCGGCAGGCGCTGTATCTGCTGCTCGATCACCCGGAAAGATCCGCGTGGCAGTGTCTGCGCGAGAGCAGCGCGCTCATGAGCGGGCATAAGTGGGAGCTGTTCGTGCTCGATCTGAGCTTTCTCGGCTGGGCGATGCTGAGCGCGATGTTCGCGCCCGTGTCGATCTGGCTCGACCCGTACCGCGCCATCACCAACGCCGGATTTTATAACCGGCTGATCGCCGCGCGGGGCGGGGCACACGTGATCGAGGGCTCGTTCACCGACATCCCGAACGACCCGCAGCGCTGATGTCTGCACCTTTTTGCACCCCGTCTGCCGCATGCAGGCGGGGTGTTTTGCGTTGACAAGCCGGGGGCTTGCGGTATAAACTATATAGAATTCTGAGAGAAACGAGGTGCACGGATGCAGACGGAGCTGGAGAGCCGCCCGCAGGCGATGATCGCCATGAGCGGCGGCGTGGATTCGAGCGTTGCGGCATACCTGATGCAGCAGGCAGGGTATGCCTGCATGGGCGCGACCATGCGCCTGTATGAAAATGAGGATGCCGGCCTGCCGCAGGGCAATACCTGCTGCGCGCTCGACGATGTGGAGGATGCCCGCCGCGTGGCCTACACGCTGGGTATGCCGCACTATGTGTTCAATTATAAAGACGCGTTTCGTGAGCAGGTCATGGCGCGCTTTGCCGCCGCCTATCAGCGCGGGGCGACGCCGAACCCCTGCCTGGACTGCAACCGCTACCTGAAATTCGGCCTGCTGGAATCGCGCGCCCGCGCGCTCGGGTGCGACGTGCTGGCGACCGGGCATTACGCCCGCATCGAGCAGCTTCCCGACGGGCGGTGGACGCTCAAAAAGGCGTCAGACCCTGAAAAAGACCAGAGCTATGTGCTCGCATGGCTCACGCAGGAGCAGCTTGCGCACACGCGCTTCCCGCTCGGCGGTCTGCGCAAGAGCGAGGCGCGCGCCATCGCCGAGGCGCACGGCTTTTGCAACGCCCACAAGCACGACAGTCAGGACATCTGCTTCGTGCCGGACGGCGATTATGCCGCCGCGGTCGAGCGGCTGACGGGTGCGCGCAGCGTGCCCGGGCGCTTTGTGGACGCGCACGGAAACGTGCTCGGCACGCACCGCGGCATCATCCACTATACGATCGGGCAGCGCCGCGGGCTCGGCATCGCGGCCGAAGCGCCGCTGTACGTCTGCGGCATCGACGTGCCGAACAACGAGGTCGTGCTCGGACGCAATGCCGACCTGTTTTCGACCGAGCTCGATGCGAGCGGCTGCAACTGGATCTCCGGCGACGTGCCGCAGCAGCCGCTGCGCGTGACGGCGCGCATCCGCTACCGCCAGCCGGAGCAGCCCTGCACCGTCACGGCCACGGGCGCGGACACGGTGCACGTGTCGTTTAAGACACCGCAGCGCGCCATCACGCGCGGTCAGGCTGTCGTGTTCTACGACGGGGACACGGTGCTCGGCGGCGGCACGATCGACTGAATGCTATGACGAAGGGAGGCACGGCCATGCCCGTGACGCTCTATCTTGCGATCCCCTGTTATAATGAGGCGGCGGTGCTGCCGGAGACGGCGCGCCGTCTGCGCGAAAAATTCACCGCCCTGCGCGCCGCCGGGACGATCGGCCCGCTGAGCCGCATCTGCATGATCGACGACGGCTCGAAGGACGAGACGTGGCAGATCATCTCCGACCTGCACACGCAGGATCCGGTCTTTTCCGGCATCCGGCTCTCGCGCAACCGCGGTCACCAGAACGCGCTGCTGTGCGGACTGATGACGCTGCGCGATCGCGCCGACTGCGTCATCTCCATGGACGCCGACCTGCAGGACGATATCGACGCCATCGACGCCATGCTCGCGGCCTTTCGGGACGGGAATGACATCGTCTACGGCGTGCGCGCCGGACGCAAGCAGGACTCTGCGTTCAAGCGCGCCAGCGCGCAGGGCTATTACCGCCTGCTGCGCGCGCTCGGTGCGGACGTGGTATATAACCACGCAGACTACCGGCTCATGAGCCGCCGCGCACTCGATGCGCTCGCCGAGTACAAGGAGGTCAACCTGTTCCTGCGCGGGCTCGTGCCGCTCGTCGGCTATCCGAGCACGGTGGTATACTACGAGCGCGGCAAGCGCTTTGCCGGCGAGAGCAAGTACCCGCTGCGCAAGATGCTGTCGTTTGCGTGGGAGGGCGTGTCGTCGCTGACGGTGTCGCCGCTGCGGCTCATCACGCGCATCGGCGTGCTGATGTTCCTTGTCAGCATCGCCATGCTCATCTATTTTCTCGTGCGCTATTTTACCGGTCACACCGTCGCCGGCTGGTCGAGCCTTGCCGTGTCCATCTGGGCCATCGGCGGGCTGCAGCTGCTGGCCATCGGCGTGGTCGGAGAGTACATCGGCAAGATCTATCTCGAGACGAAGGCACGTCCGCGCTACCGGATCGAGACCGAGCTCGATGACAGGGAGGTGTAGCTATGAAGCAATTGCGTGCGCTTTTTGACGCGAAGCTGTGGAAGTTTCTGCTCGTCGGCGTGATCAACACGATCGTCGGCACGGCGATCATGTTCGGGCTGTATAACATCGCCGGATGCTCGTACTGGGTGTCCTCGGCGGCCAACTACGTGCTGACGAGTATTTTGAGTTTCTTCCTCAACAAATACTTCACGTTCCGCAGCCGCGAGCGCAGTGTGGGACAGGTCGTGCGCTTTGCGGCGAACATCGCCGTGTGTTACCTGATCGCCTACGGCGTTGCAAAGCCGCTGTGCCTGCGCCTGCTTGCCAACGCCTCGGTCGGTACGCGTGACAATGCGGCCATGCTTGTCGGCATGGTGCTCTTCACCGGCCTCAACTACCTCGGCCAGCGGTTTTTTGCCTTCCGCAGCAAAAAAACCGAAGAAAACTGAGACGCATTCCCGGATGCCGCCGCATCCGGGGATTTTTTTCGGGAAATCGCCAATATTCTATTGACAAGCAGGCGAAAGTGTGTTTATATAAACGCATGAACAATCATTCATATGTTCACTTGAAAGCGAGGAGACTCTATGATGCAGCAGAAACCGGACAGCGCACCGACGTGTGAATATCTCAACGTGCATGAGGACGCGGTGGCGCGGGTGCTCGCCGCCTTGCCGGACGATGAGACGCTCTATGATCTGTCGGAGCTGTTTCGCGTCTTTGGCGATTCGACGCGCATCAAGATCCTCTATGTGCTCTTTGAGAGTGAGCTGTGCGTGTGTGACATTGCACGCCTGCTGAATCTGACGCAGTCGGCGGTCAGCCACCAGCTGCGCATTTTGAAGGCGTCGAACCTTGTCCGCTTCCGGCGGGAGGGGAAGACCGTGTTCTATTCTCTGGACGACGACCATGTTCGTTCCGTGCTGGCACTCGGCATGGAGCACGTGCTGGAAACGTGATGGCCCGGCCATCGTTTTCGATAGAGACCAATGACAGATGAAGGAGCGTACATCATCATGGAAAAGACTTATAAGATCGAAGTGGATTGCGCCAACTGCGCGGCGATCATCGAGCGCAACGTGGCAAAGCTCAAGTGCGTCCGCGAAGTGACCGTGAGCTACATGGCGCAGAAGATGCTCGTCGACTATGCCCCCGGCACGGACGAGAGCGAGGCCAAGGCGGAGATCCTCAAGACCGCGCGAAAGGTCGAGCCGGACTTCCGCTTCGAGGATTGAGCGCCATGACGCGCGCACAGAAAAGGTCGCTGCTGCGCATCGCAGCAGCGGCCGCGCTGCTCATCGGGCTGCACTTTGTGCCGGTTACGGGCTGGGGAAGGCTCGCGCTGTATCTCATCCCGTACCTGCTTGTCGGCGGCGAGACGCTGGTCGATGCCTGCAAGGGGATCTATAACCGCCAGCCGTTTGATGAAAATCTGCTCATGGCGGTGGCTACCGTCGGCGCAATGGTGCTCGGCGATTATCCGGAGGCCGTGTCCGTCATGCTGTTTTACCAGATCGGCGAGCTGTTTGAGAGCTATGCCGTCGGCCGCAGCCGGAAAAACATCGGCGACCTGATGGATATCCGCCCGGATTTCGCGTACGTGGAGACTGCTGACGGCATCGTGCGTGTCAAGCCTGAGGAAGTTGCCGTCGGCGATACGATCGTCGTCAAGCCCGGCGAGCGCGTCCCGCTCGACGGCACGGTGCTCAGCGGCGCGTCGGCGCTGAATATGAGTGCGCTGACCGGCGAGAGCGCCCCCGTGGATGTCGCAGAGGGGAGCGGCGTCGTCAGCGGCAGCGTGAATTTGTCGGGCGTTCTGCGTCTGCGCGTGGAGAAGGTGTATGCCGAGTCCACGGTCGCGCGCATTCTTGAGCTCGTGGAGAATTCCTCGCTCAAAAAGGCGCACACCGAGCGCTTCATCACGAAGTTTGCCCGCGTCTATACGCCGTCCGTGTGCGGCGCGGCGCTGGCGCTGGCGATCCTGCCGCCGGTCGTGCGGCTCATCATGGGCATCCCGGCCGACTGGGGCGAGTGGGTCTACCGTGCGCTGACGTTCCTCGTCATCAGCTGCCCGTGCGCGCTTGTGATCTCGATCCCGCTGTCGTTTTTCGGCGGCATCGGCGGCGCGTCCGCGCGCGGCATCCTCATCAAGGGCTCGAGCTATCTTGAGATGCTGGCAAAAACAGACCGCGTCGTCTTTGACAAGACCGGCACGCTCACGCGCGGCACATTTTCTGTCACGGCGGTGCGCCCTGCGCAGCCGGAGCTGTCCGAGCAGGCGCTGCTGCAGCTTGCAGCGGCGGCCGAGCAGTTTTCCGACCACCCCGTCAGCCAGAGCCTGCGCCGCGCAGCCGGGGAGCTGCCGGAGACGCTGGTCACGACGGACGCCAAGGAGCTCGCCGGTCACGGTGTGACCGCACAGGTCGGCGGCCGCGCCGTTGCCGCCGGCAATGCGAAGCTGATGGCTGCCCTCGGTCTGACCGCGCCCGCGGTCGATGAGAGCGGTACGGTCGTCCATGTCGCGGCGGACGGTGCGTATCTCGGCTATATCGTCATCTCCGACGAGCCGAAGAGCGGTGCGCGCGAGGCGATCGCCCGCCTGCGTGCAGACGGTGTGCGCGTCGTCATGCTCACCGGCGACCGCAAGCGCGCGGCCGATGCCGTGGCGGAGGAGCTCGGCATCGCGGAGGTGCACAGTGAGCTGCTGCCGGAGGATAAGGTCACACAGGTCGAGCGGCTGCTCGGCGAGGGCGCACCCGGGAAATACCTCGCCTTCGTCGGCGACGGCATCAACGATGCACCGGTGCTTGCGCGTGCCGATCTCGGCGCCGCCATGGGCGGCATCGGTTCGGACGCCGCCATTGAGGCTGCGGACATCGTGCTCATGGACGACGATCCGCGCAAGCTCTCACTGGCCATGCGCATCTCGCGCAAGACCATGCGTCTCGTCTGGCAGAACATCGTCTTTGCGCTGGCGGTCAAGGCCGTGTGCCTTGTGCTCGGTGCGCTCGGCATTGCGAATATGTGGGTCGCTATCTTTGCCGACGTCGGCGTGATGGTGCTGTGCGTGCTCAACGCCGCCCGTGCGCTCGATACGAAGCGCCTGTGACCCGTTGTATAGAAAAAAGACCGCCGATCGGCGGTCTTTTTTCGGTTTTGCTTATTTTCATGTGCAGCGGCGGAAGCTGCTGTCTGTGAGGATGCGCGCGCAGATCAGCCCCAGCGGCAGGGCGATGACGATCAGCAGCGATGCTGCGAGCCATGACGCGCTGTCGCCGAGGTTCATCGTGCCCAGATCGTACACGGCGCGGTAGAAATACAGCCCCGGCACCATGATGACGATCGACGGCACGGTGATCGTGATGCGCGGATAACCCGAGCGCCGCTTATACAGGGAGGCGAGCAGGCCCGCTGTCAGTGCACCGAAAAACGCGGCGGCCGCCGGCGGGAAGCCGGCCAGACTGACGAGCTCGAGCCGCAGCGTGTTCGACAGCGCGCCGATCACGGCGGCGGCGGAGGCGAGCTTCACGGGGCTGTTGAACATGAGCGAGAAGCCGAACACGCCGCAGAAGCTTGCCGCGAGCCGCAGCAGGATGCGCGCCCAGACGGGCAACCCCAGCGGCAGGAAATCCATCGGCTGCAGCCGCAGCAGCAGCGCCATGCCCCACGCGGTCAGCGTCGCCACGACGACGATCATGAGCGCGTAAGCCAGCCGCTCGAGCCCGGAGCGCATATCTTGCTTTGCCATGTCGATGCCGCTCGTGATGAACGGGAAGCCCGGTATGATAAACAGCATCGCGCAGATATAGCCCGCCTGATGCTGTGCGTCGATGGGCCAGAGCAGCGATGCCAGCCGGAACAGCGCCGCATAGACCAGACACGCCGCCGCGACGGACGGTGCGATGCAGCCAAACAGTGTCAGCCGCCGCTGCGTCAGCCGTGCGCGCACATATTGTCCGACGCCCGCGCCGAGAAAGGCCAGCAGCATCTCGATCGGTCCGCCGCCGAGCAGGAACGTGAACGCGCCGCACGCAAGCGCGGACGCGAGCCCGAGCTGCAGCGGCGTGTAGCTGCCGCCTGTCTGCGCGATCTCGTCGAGCTTGGTGTGCAGGTCGTCGGCGGTCATGTACACGCCCTCGATCGGAAAGCGCTTGACAAAGCGCTCGAGCCGGTCGAGCTTTGCGGTGTTGACGCCGGTCGCCGTGAGCGTCAGCGTCTGGGAGAAGCTGTCCTGCCCGTCGGAGCAGGTGTATTCAATGGATGTGAGCCCGATGTCGGCCGCGCACACGAGCCCGAGCGCCTCGGACAGCTTGTTCATCGAGCTGCGCACGCGCCACGCGCCCGTGCCGCACGAGAGCAGCAACAGACCGACCCGTCCGACCACACCGGCGCGGATGGGCAGCGGTGCGCGCGAGACGGGCAGCTCCTTCTGATCCCGGATGGGGTCGTGCCACGGGATCTGCATATGATTTGGTTTGATGATCGAGCGATGCAGCATAGTTTGCACCCCTTTTAGAAATTCGGTCTGTATTGTAGTCTTGTCCGCGCCGGAAGTCAAGCACCATCCCAGCGCAAATGTGCGGCCCCGGAGCAAAAGACTCCGGGGCCGTGGTTGGGGACTATCGGATCATCCGGCGCGAAACAGCCGCCGGTACTCGCGCGGGCTGCAATAGCCCGCCGTGCACCGGGAAAAGGCGTCGCCGAGAAAGAGCTTGTCCGTGCAGATCTCGATGATGGAAAAGCGCTCGCCCGGTGCGGCGGCAAGCACGCGCACCTCGGCATCGAGCTACGCCCGGTACTCCGCCTCGCAGGCGTCGGTGATGCACATATCCGGCTGCCAGCAGAAGGTCTGCTGCACATCGCAGCCGCTGATGACGGCGTCAAAGTCGGCCCCGTCGTGAATGGCGCGGTCAATGTACGTTCGCAAAGTCATGATCGTATCCTCCCGTGTTGTGATCGTGGTTTGGTTTCTCCCTTTGTACCTACCATATCACTTATGGAGTCCGATAATCAGGACAGTGAACGCATTGCACCGCTTATTTTTGCACCGCGCGCAGCCATGCGATCTCCTGCGCGTAGCCGGCGTCGTCGTTCGGCGTCTCGAGGATGAACGGCAGCGGCGCGAGCGCCGGGTGCTGCGTGACGCGCACGAGCGCCTCCGGCGGGATGCAGCCGTCGCGCAGCTTCGCGTGCCGGTCCTTGTGACTGCCGCAGGGATTGAGGCTGTTGTTGAGGTGCACGGCGTGCAGACGCTCGAGCCCGATCACGCGGTCAAACTCCGCGAGCACGCCGTCAAGGTCGCCTGCGATGTCATACCCTGCGTCCCAGACGTGGCAGGTGTCGAGGCAGATGCCGATGCGCTCAGAGAGGGTCACGCGGTCAATGATGGCGCGCAGCTGCTCGAAGCGGCCGCCGACCTCGCTGCCTTTGCCGGCCATGGTCTCGAGCAGCACGGTCGTCGTCATGCCGGGGAAGAGCACCTCGTTGAGCAGCGCGGCGATTTTCTCAATGCCCACGTCGATGCCCTGACCGACGTGGCTGCCGGGGTGGAAATTGTAAAACTGACCGGGCGTGTGCTCCATGCGCTGCAGGTCGTCGGCGAAGGCCATGCGCGCAAACTCCGCCACCTGCGGCTTGGCGGCGCAGGTGTTGAGCGTGTACGGCGCGTGCGCGACCAGACGGTCGATGCCCGCACGGGCGCATTCGGCGTGGAAGGCGGCAATGTCCGCCTCCTCAATGGGCTTTGCGCTGCCGCCGCGGGGATTGCGCGTGAAGAACGCGAATGTGTTGGCGCCCAGCGCCTCGGCGCGCTTCGCCATGGCGAGATACCCGCCGGCGGAGGAAATGTGACAGCCGATCCGGAACATACGATCACCTCAAAGAATGGATGTCCCCATCATAGCATACCGCGCGGCGGCTGCCAAGCTTGCCACCGCAGCGCGGATGGTGTATGCTGTTGTACACAGTAAAATCAGAAATGTTGGTAGGTGATATGGCAATGAGCTTGTTTCACAAAACGAGGGCGGAGAAATCGCCCGTAGATTGGAGCCGCGCATACATCGCTGCGCCGAAGTTTTATGGGAAACCGGATGGTTCTCCGTTTGGAGCGATCGCATTGACAGAGGGGACAGAGACAGTCTTGCCGAAAACTCCGCAAAAAGAATATGCGGTAGATGGGAAGCCAGTGGCAGATTGGAAGGTCGTGCTGATCAGCACAACAAAAAACTGCGTGATCGGAGACTGTGACTACTTTCGTGCATTGGCCAAGCTGAAAAACTATGTGCAAGACGACAATGACAATGCAGTCTTGATTCGGGCGCTGGCATCGGAAGAGCTGGAAGCGATCGCGGAATGATCCGATGCACACCACAAAGGGGGGGCAGACCATGCAGCCGTATGAACTCATTCGCTCCGGCCGCCGCACGCTGGCGCTCGAGCTGCGCGGCGGGCGCGTGATCGTGCGCGCGCCGTACCGGACATCCCAGGCGGCGATCGACCGCTTTGTCGCGGCGCACACAGACTGGATCACGCGCGGGCTGGCCAAACAGGAAGCCCGCGCCGCCGCGCACCCGGAGCCGACGGACGCCGAGCGGGAGGAATATATCCGGCGGGCGAAAGCCTGCCTGCCGCAGCGTGTGGCGTATTATTCCGAGCGGATGGGGCTTTGCCCGACAAAGGTGCGCATCACGGGCGCGCGCACGCGCTTTGGCAGCTGCAGCTCGCAGGGGCACATCTGCTTTTCGTGGCGGCTGATGCAGTACCCGCCGGAGGCGATCGACTACGTCGTCGTGCATGAGCTGGCGCACCTGCGCTATATGAACCACGGCGCGGAGTTTTACGCGCTCATCGCGCGCTATCTGCCGGACTGGAAGACCCGCCGCGACCTGCTGCGGGCGTGAACACAGCGCCGGAGCATTGCCGCTCCGGCGTTTTTGCGCGCAAGAATTGATTTTTGATGCAGATGCGTGTAAACTATATGGCCAGAAAAACCAGGGAGGGATGTGCATGAAACAGGCGATCGCGCTTGCCGGCGGCGGCACGAAGGGCGCATATCAGGTCGGCGCGTGGAAGGCGATGCGGGAGCTCGGCATCCCGTTTGACATCGTCACGGGCACGTCCATCGGCTCGGTCACGGCGGCGCTGATGGTGCAGGGCGATTTTGACCGCGCGTGGGAGCTTTGGAACAACATCACGGAGGAGCAGATCATGCTCGAGCGCGACGATGCCACGCCGCGTGAAAAGCGCGAGCTTGCGGCGCTGGCCGAACACCCGGAGCAGCTCATCGCGCGCGTCAAGGACTGGGCGGATCTCAACCGCCGCACGGCGGACATTTCGCCGTACCGCGCGCTCGTGCACAAATACCTTGATGAGGAGCGCTTTTTCGCCTCGCCCGTGGATTTCGGGCTCATGACGGCGCGCTTTCCGTCGTTCCAGCCGGTCGAGGTGCGCAAGCGCGACATCGCGCCCGGCTACCTGCCGCAGTGGATCCTTGCGTCGTCGGCGTGTTATCCGATGTTCCCGATGTGCGAGATCGACGGACAGAACTATCTCGACGGCGCGTATTCGGATAACCTCCCCATCAGCACGGCGTTTCGACTCGGCGCGGATCGCGTCATCGCCATCGGACTCAAGCCGGAGACGCCGGAGAAAAAATACGCAAACCACCCGCTCGTGACCTATATTGCCCCGGCAGAGCCGCTGGGAAAGCTGCTGGAGTTTGACCCTGACGCGATGCGCCGCAGCATCGCCCTCGGCTACACGGACACGCTGCGCGTGCTCGGCGACCATATCGGCTGCACCTATACGTTCGCGCCCGACGGGCAGACGCTGCTCGACGGTGTCGCGCGCGACTATCTGCTCTGGCTGCTGCGCCGGGAGCTGACGCCGCCGGACTCCATGCTCGACTTTTTCCGCAGCGACACGCCATTGACCGACCGCATCCTCTCCGACCGTCCCGGCGACCTGACGGACTGCGCGCTCGCGGGCGTGGAGTGTGTACTGGAGGCATATGCCTATCCGCGCGGGGAAATCTACGATCTCAAGCTCCTGCTGCCGGAGCTGGCCATGCGCCTTGCGGAGGATGAGGACACGCCGGAGCTCGAGCGCGCGCACGCGCTGTGTGCCTCGCTCGGCAGCGAGCATTTTATCACGCAGCTTGCCCCGCTCACGCCGCGGTATGATGCCAAGGACATCTTTCTGGCCACGCTCACGCTCTATCTGCGGGAGCAGACGGCCTGACCGGCAGGTTTTTGTTGCGCTTGCGGGAAAAATCGGGTATACTATCTAAGTTTGATAATTTTTGATATTGGATCATACCACAACAGAAACAGAGGAGCGGACTATGGATCTGAAACAGGAAATCGAGCGCCGCCGGACATTTGCGATCATCTCGCACCCGGACGCCGGCAAGACGACGCTCACGGAAAAACTGCTGCTGTACGGCGGAGCGATCCAGCTCGCCGGCTCGGTCAAGGGCAAGGCGACCGCGCGTCACGCGGTCTCGGACTGGATGGAGCTTGAAAAGCAGCGCGGCATCTCCATCACATCATCGGTCATGCAGTTTGAGTATGAGGGCTATTGCATCAATATCCTCGACACGCCGGGCCATCAGGACTTCTCGGAGGACACCTACCGCACGCTCATGGCGGCCGACAGCGCCGTCATGGTCATCGACGCGGCCAAGGGCATCGAGCCGCAGACGCGCAAGCTCTTCAAGATCTGCGCCATGCGCCACATCCCGATCTTCACGTTCATCAACAAGCTCGACCGTGAGGCGCGCGACCCGTTTGAGCTCATGGAGCAGCTCGAAAACGAGTTCGGCATCGGTACCTACCCCGTCAACTGGCCGATCGGCTGTGGACACGACTTCAAGGGCGTGTTTGACCGCGACCGCCGCGAGATCCTCGCGTTTCAGGAGCTGCACCGCGGGCAGGACAAGATCCGACCCATCGAGTGCGAGCTCACGGATGTCGAGCGGCTCGACGAGCTGATCGGGCCGCGCCAGCGCGAAAAGCTCACCGAGGACATTGAGCTGCTCGACGGCGCGGGCTATTCCTTCGACCTCGACGAGGTGCGCGCCGGCCGCCTCAGCCCGGTGTTCTTCGGTTCTGCGCTGACGAACTTCGGCGTTGAGCCGTTTCTGGAAAACTTCCTGCGCATGACGATCCCGCCGCTGCCGCGTATGACGGCCGACGGCGCGGTCGATCCGTTCCAGCCGGGCTTTTCCGCATTCGTGTTCAAGATCCAGGCGAACATGAACAAGGCCCACCGCGACCGCATCGCGTTCATGCGTATCTGTTCCGGCAAGTTCGTGCGCGACCATGAGTATCTGCACGTGCAGGGCGGCAAGACGCTCAAGCTCGCGCAGCCGCAGCAGCTCATGGCACAGGAGCGCGCGATCATCAACGAGGCCTACGCCGGCGATATCATCGGCGTGTTCGACCCGGGCATCTTCTCCATCGGCGACACGATCTGCGCCCCGAAGATGCGCGTGCGCTTCGAGGGCATCCCGACGTTTGCGCCGGAGCATTTCTCCATCATCTCGCAGGTGGACACCATGAAGCGCAAGCAGTTTGTCAAGGGTGTCACCCAGATCGCGCAGGAGGGCGCCATCCAGATCTTCCACGAGCCGAACAGCGGCATGGAGGAGGTCATCGTCGGCGCGGTCGGTGTGCTGCAGTTCGAGGTGCTGGAGTACCGGCTCAAGAACGAGTACAACATCGACATCCGACGCCGCGACCTGTCGTATTCCTACATCCGCTGGATCACGAGCGAGGGCACCGATCCCACGGCGCTCAACCTCGCTTCCGACACGAAGTGGGTGCAGGACTTCCGCGGCAACAACCTGCTCATCTTCAACAATGAGTGGAGCATCCGCTGGGCGGAGCAGAAAAACCCCGACCTGACGCTGGCGGAGTTCAGCACAAATCAGGACGACGAGGCATAAGATCACACAGGGCCATCCGGACGGATGGCCCTGTTTTTTCACGGTGCATCGCGTTTCCCTGAATGCGTAAAATCCCCCCCGGCGCGGGTTCAATCCGCACTGGGGGACCTTTTGCACACATTTTCCGGTCAGCGGCAGGATACGACGGCTTTTTTCGCGGCGAGCGTGTATACTGCTGTCAAACGAAAGCGAGGGGGGAGACGGCGTGAAACAGCTCCGCTTTGTGATCCTGATCATGCTCATCATGCTGCTGCTGTGTCCGGCTGCGCGTGCGGCGCTGACGCCCGGCAGCGCAAACACAGAACAAATGGGAAAACCTCCTGCATCGCAGGAGGTTTTCCCAGCGTGTCAAAGGACCTCGTAGAGTTTCGCCGCCGCAGCGGCGAAAGAAAGTCCAAGCATTTTCTTCGGCGACATGTGCGTCGAAGAAAATACTTCTCGGCCTGCAAACGTGCTCTCTGTCCACCTCGGGCGGACAGAGAGTGCGCTGCAGTCAGGCCGCAAACCCCTTTGTCAAAAAGTAATACTTTTTGACAGCATCAAAAAACCTCCTGCATCGCAGGAGGTTTTCTCGTATGCATCTACCTTCAGAACAGATCCTCGACCACGTTCTCGGGCGGGACTTCCAGCAGCGAGGGGTTGTGCATGAACATCTTCATGTACTTGAACGACGAGGCGTAATAGTACCCGTCGCACACGCGCTCGTCCATGACGGCCATGAAGTCGATGTACTTGCGCTCGACCGCCTTGCCCTCGCGGTCAAGCTCGACCGCCTTGCGCTTGGCGCCGAAGGCGATGAACATCGGCAGAGTGCCGAAGTTATACAGGTGGTGATAGATCGGCGGAATGCCGAGCGAGCCCATGTCGGTGATGATCATCGAGCCGTGGAAGGGGCTGGCGTCAAGCAGCTTTTGCGGGATGATGCCGAAGTAGTCCATCACGCGCAGGCAGCCGATGGCGAAGCGCAGCAGGAAGCGCGGCAGCTTCAGCAGCGCGCCCGCGACCTGCTCGGTGTTGTTGTCCTCGCCGCCGTACTTGATCTCGTCGATCTTCTCGTTCATCTTGCGGTAGACGTCAAAGATCGTGTCCGTCGGGGCAAAGACGGCCTTGATGGTCGTCTCGTTCGAGGTGGTGGACATGGTGCGGCGCACGGTCAGCACGACCTCGATGTTGTTGCGCGCGTAGATGCGGCGGCCGGCCACGAAGCGGTTGATGCCGGGACGCATGGAGACCATGCGCACATAGGCCGCGATGAACAGGTGCAGGTAGCCGAGACCCTTGTAGCCCTCGAGCCGCTTCTGACGCAGCCAGCGGTCGGTGTTCGTGATCTCGATGCAGTCCTCAAACTGGTTGCAGGCGTCGTTTTTCGTGGGCATGATGTAGGGCATGAACTTGTAAAACGGCGCGAGCGATTGGATCAGGCGACCGTCCTTGCGGTCTCCGAGACGGCGTTTGCTCTCCATGTGAAAATACCTCCGAATATACGAATAAAGTTCAAACTTTTTAACTTTGATAAAAACATTATATGTTATTCACGAAATAATAGCAAGCAAAAAAGTATTGAAAATGATGATAACTGAATTTTTCCAAATAGTTTGTCGGCTTTTTGATCGGGAAAATGCATTGGTATCATCGGAAGAAATCATGCAAAAAAATAAACGTTAAATTTTCGTCAATGACGTGAAAAACGTAGCAATATCAATAGTTTTTTAACACTTGGGTGTTTGAAAATTGACATACATTTTTGGGCAATATCGCTTGCGAAACGGGTATGAATAGGGTAAAATACATACATTATGTAGATACAGTTCGCAAATGCGAGCGTGCGCGGCATAATACCACTTCGAATTGTAGGGAGGTGTAGGGATGTCATTTGAGGCGATAACAACGATCCGTGACGCGGAAAACCGGGCAAAGCAGATCCAAGCCGACGCGCAGGCGGCCGCTGCAGCGGCAGTGGAAGCGGCTCAGGCCGAGGGCAAAGCGGCGATCGAGGCGGCCGTCGGCAAGGCGCAGCGCGAGCTGCAGACGCTGCGGGCCAAATCGGATGAAAAGGCGAAGGCCGATGCGGAAAGACTGGCTGCCGAGACCAAGAACAAGGAAGCGGCCATGCGCATCAAGGCCAAGACCAATCTGGATCGCGCTGCATCACTTATCGTGGAAAGGATCGTGAACGGCTGATGGCCATTGTACACATGAAAAAGCTGCGGCTCATGGTCGTTCGCGGGCAGAAAGACGCCCTGCTGCGCGACCTGATGCTGCTCGGCTGCGTGCAGGTCTCGGAACCGGACGCGCTTTTGGCGGATGCAGAGGCTGCCGCGGTCCTGCGTCAGGAGAGCGGCAACGTGACGGAGACGCGCAGCGAGCTGACGCGCCTGAACGCTGCACTCAAGCTGCTGGATAAGTATGCGCCGGTCAAGTCCAAGCTGCTCAGCTCCCGGCCGGAGGTCACGGAGCGTGAGTTTCTGGATGTCGGCGCCTACCGCAAGGAGCTTGACGCGGTCGCACAGCTCGAGGAGCTGGAGGCCGACGTGCGCCGCTATAACGGCGAGGAGGCAAAGCTGCGCAGCAGCGTCGAGGCGCTGCGCCCGTGGGAGACGCTTGACCTGCCGCTGAGCATGGGCTCGACCGCGACGACGCGCATCACACTGGGTATGCTGCCGGCGGCGGCAGACTTCGGAGAGGCGCAGGAGACACTGGAGGAAGCGGCGCCCGAGTCGCAGATGTATGAGATCTCCGCAGACAGGGAACAGCACTATGTGCTGCTCATCTGCATGAAGGACGAGCTGACGGAGGCGCTGGCTGCGCTGCGCACCTTCGGCTTCACGCTGGCAAACCTCGGCGGCACGCCGGGAACGGCCAAGCAAAACATAGACAGCGCGCAGCAGCAGATCGCGGATGTCATCCGCAAGCGTGAGCAGGCGGAGGCGGGCATCGCCGCCTTTGCGCCGCACCGCGATGCGTTCAAGCTCTGCGTTGACCGCGCAAGCGTCCGGCTCGGCCGCGCCGAGGCGGAGGAGCGTCTGGTCGGCACGGAGAGCGTCGTGTGTATGCGCGGCTGGCTCACGGCGCCGGAGGAGGAAAAGCTCACGGCGGTGCTCGCAAAGTATGACTGCGCATGGGATCTGGAAGACCCCACGGAGGATGAATATCCTGAGGTGCCGGTCAAGCTCAAAAACAACAAGTTCACAGAGCCGCTCAACATGGTCACGAATATGTACAGCCTGCCGGCCTACGGCACGGTGGACCCGAACCCGCTCATGGCGCCGTTTTTCATCCTGTTTTACGGCATCATGATGGCGGACATGGGCTACGGTCTCGTGATGGTGCTCGCGGCGCTCGTCGCGCTCGGCAAGATGAAGCCCAAGCGCGGCAGCAAGTATTTCTGCGAGCTGCTGCTCGCCTGCGGCGTGTCGACGTTCCTGCTCGGCATCGTGACGGGCGGCTTCTTCGGAAACGCCGTGCCGACGATCGTGCGGATGTTCGGTCACGATGTCCAGCTCGGCATCCTGACAAGCCCGCTGCTCGACCCGCTCAAAGACACGACGACGATCCTTATCGGCGCTATGGTGCTCGGCTTTATCCAGCTCGTGACCGGCATGATCGTAAACATGGTCATGGAGTGCCGCCAGGGCAAGGCCGGCGACGCAATCTTCAACGAGGGCACATGGCTGGTCCTGTTTGCGGGACTGGCGCTGTATGTGCTCAAGATCGGCAACATCGCCGGCGTCCCGGTCGTACTGTGCATCGGCGGTCTGATGCTGATCTACGGCTCCGGCCGTGAGGCCAAGGGCTTCGGCAAGGTCACGGCCGTGTTCGGTGCGCTCTACAACGGTCTGACCGGCTGGTTCGGCGACATTCTCTCGTATTCCCGACTCATGGCTCTGATGCTGGCCGGCAGCGTCATCGCGCAGGTGTTCAACACCCTCGCTGCAATGCCGTCGAGCGGCGGTGTGACCGTCGTGTCGATGCTGGTCTTTATCCTCATCTTCCTGGTGGGTCACGCGCTGAACTTCGGCCTGAACCTGCTCGGCTGCTTCGTGCACGACCTGCGTCTGCAGTGTCTGGAGTTCTTCGGTAAGTTCTATGTCGACGGCGGCAAGCCCTTCAGCCCGCTGGAGATCAACACGCGCTATGTCGACGTGGAAAATCATAATTTCTAAACATTCGTACTCAAGAGATATTTAAGGAGGAAATTGAAAATGGCATTTCTCGAATCCATCGGTGGTCTGGCTCTCGGCCTTCTCGGCGCTGCGCTCGCAGCGGCTCTCGCGTGCATCGGCTCTGCAAAGGGCACCGGCATCGCCGGTGAGGCCGGCGCAGGTCTCGTCTCGGAGGATCCCAGCAAGTTCGGTAAGGCGATGATCATGCAGGTCATCCCCGGCACGCAGGGTCTGTACGGCTTTGTCATCTGGTTCCTTGCTCAGAGCCAGATCTTTGCCGCCAACGCAGCCGCTCCGCTGACCGTTGCGCAGGGCCTGCAGTACTTCGCAGCCTGCCTGCCGATCGCGCTCGGTGGTCTGATCTCCGCCATCGCGCAGGGCAAGGTCGCTGCCGCGTCCCTGAACATTCTGGCCAAGAAGCCGGACGACTGGTCCAAGGGCATGATCTTCTGCATCACGGTCGAGTTCTACGCCATCCTCTGCCTGCTGGCGTCGTTCCTGATGCTCAACGGCTTGAAGTAATCCAAAATCCTCTTCCGACAGAAGGGAACAAAGATCTATGAATGGTATTGAAAAAATCACCGGCCGCATCGAGGCGGACGCGCAGGAGCAGGCGAGAGCCATCGCGGCTGATGCCGAGGCCAAGTGCGCCGAGATCCGCGCCGACTATGACAAGCAGGCGCAAGACCAGTATTGGGCGCGCGTGCGCGACGGTGTAAAGACCTGCGAGGATCGCGTGCAGCGCATGGGGCGTCTGGCGGAAATGGAAGCCAGAAAGAGCGTCCTTGCCCTCAAGCAGGAGATGGTCGACGCGGCGTTTGCCGCCGCGCTCGAGCGCATCTGCACCATGCCGCAGGCGGACTATGTGGCCTATCTCGCCAAGCTCGCGGCGCAGGCTGCGACGACCGGCACCGAGGCCTTGGTGTTCAACGCCAAGGATCAGGCCGCGTGCGGTCAGGCGGTCGCGGACGCTGCAAACGCGCTGCTCGCGCAGCAGGGCAAGCAGGCGCGGCTCACCGTGAGCCCCGCCACGCGCGACCTGCGCGCCGGTTTTGTGCTCCAGCAGGGAGACATCGAGGTCAACTGCGCGGTGGAGACGATCGCAGAGCTCTGCCGCAGTGATCTGGCTGCTCAGGTCGCCGAGGTCTTGTTCGGCGCATGACCTGCCCCGCCCTGCGCGGGGGAATGAATTATCCTATATGGGGCGCAGGGCTCTGCGCCGCATGAAGGAGGAACGGAATTGTCTAAAGTAAAAGATACGAACTACCTTGCGATTACGGCAATGCTGGCAGCCCGCGAGACCAAGATGCTTTCCGCTGAGCGTATGGAGCGCATGATCGATGCACCCACGAACGAGGAGGCGGCCAAGATCCTTGAGGAATGCGGCTACGGCGACCTGAGCGGCCTGAGCGCGAAGGACGCCGGCGCTGCGCTCGAGGCGCACATCGCGGCGCTGTTCGACGAGGTCGAGGGCATGGTCCCGGAGGCGCAGCTCGTGCAGCTGTTCCGCCTCAAGTACGACTACCACAACGCCAAGGCGCTCATCAAGGCGCAGGCCATGGGCACGGACTGCGGCGCGATTTTGTCGCAGCGCGGCACGGTGCCGCCGCAGAAGCTGCACGCCGCGTTCTATGAAGAGGACTACCGCGACATCCCGCCCGTTCTGGCACAGGCCATGGTCGATGCCGCTGCGATCCTCGCGCGCACGGCCAATCCGCAGGCGGCGGACTTTGCGCTTGACCGCGCGTATTTCGCGCAGATGCTCGCGCTCTGCGACGGTTTGAGTGACGGCGGCTTTGCCAAGGGCTATGTGCAGCTGCAGATCGACGGTGCGAACCTGCGCGCCGCCGTGCGCACGCGCCGCATGGCCAAGGACGCGGACTTTCTCAAGAATGCGCTCGTCTCCGGCGGCACGATCGGCACGGATCGCGTGCTCGCGGCGTTTGAGTCGGGCGAGGCGCTCACGGCGCTCTATGCCAACACATGGCTGAGCGACGCGGCGTCTGCCGGTGCGGCCGCCATGAGCGGCGGCGCGCTGACGGCGTTTGAGTTGCTGTGCGACAACGCGCTCATGGACTACATCCGCGCGGCCAAGCTGCGCAGCTTCGGCGCGGCGCACGTGTCGGCGTATCTCGCCGCCATGGAAAACGAGACGACGGCCGCCAGAATGATCCTGACGGGCAGACTCGCCGGGCTTCAGCCCGCGGTCATCCGGGAAAGGCTGCGTGAGACTTATGCTTAAAATTGCAGTTGTCGGCGGTGCGGAGACCGTCATGGGCTTCAAGGCGCTCGGTCTCGAGGCCTGCCCGGTCGCCAACGCCGAGGAGGCGCGCGAGACGCTGCGCCGCCTGACCAAAGACTCTGAGGACTACGCCATCATCTATGTGGAAGAAAATCTGGCGCAGGAGCTTCAGCACGAGATCGACAAATTCAAAGATGTTCCCAAGCCGGCCATCATCCTGATCCCCGGCAGGGAAGGCCCCCTCGGCCTCGGCCAGACCGCGCTCAAGGCGGCGGTCGAGCGAGCGGTTGGCTCCGATATCCTTTAAGGAAAGGAAGAATGAAATTGAGCGGAACTATCACAAAAGTTTCCGGTCCGCTGGTCGTGGCCAACGGTCTTGCCGATGCCAACGTCTCCGACGTTGTGCGTGTCGGCGAGCAGCGCCTGATCGGCGAGATCCTGAATATGACCGGCGACAGCGCGTCCATCCAGGTCTATGAGGAGACCTCCGGTCTCGGTCCCGGCGCGAAAGTCGAGACGACCGGTATGCCGCTGTCCGTGGAGCTTGGCCCCGGTATGCTGGAGAATATCTATGACGGTATCCAGCGCCCGCTGCCCGAGATCCGCGACCTGACCGGTTCGAACATCACCCGCGGCATCGAGGTGCCCGCGCTCAACCGTGCGCGCGTGTGGCACTTTGACCCCGTCGTGCAGCCCGGCACCGCCGTTTCCGGCGGCGACGTGATCGGCACCGTCCAGGAGACGACGGCCATCCTGCACAAGATCATGGTGCCCCCGCAGATGGCGGGCACGATCAAGAGCATCACCGGCGGTGACTTCACGGTCGACCAGACCGTCGCCGTGCTCACCGACGCTGCCGGCGTCGATCATGAGCTGAACATGATCCAGCGCTGGCCGGTGCGTATCGCGCGCCCCTATGCGCAGAAGTTTGCCCCCAACAAGCCCATGAACAGCGGTCAGCGTATCATCGACACGCTCTTCCCGATCGCCAAGGGCGGCACGGCAGCCGTGCCCGGCCCGTTCGGCAGCGGCAAGACCGTCGTGCAGCATCAGCTCGCCAAGTGGTCGGACGTGGACGTCGTCGTTTACATCGGCTGCGGCGAACGCGGCAACGAGATGACCGACGTTCTCATGGAGTTCCCGGAGCTGACCGACCCGCGTAACGGCGAGCCGCTCATGAAGCGCACCGTGCTCATCGCCAACACCTCCGATATGCCGGTGGCTGCGCGTGAGGCGTCCATCTACACCGGCATCACCATCGCGGAGTATTTCCGCGACATGGGCTATGACGTCGCCGTTCTGGCTGACTCCACCTCCCGCTGGGCCGAGGCGCTGCGTGAGATGTCCGGCCGTCTGGAGGAGATGCCCGGCGAAGAAGGCTACCCGGCCTACCTCGCGTCGCGCATCGCGCAGTTCTACGAGCGTGCCGGCTGCATCCGCTGCATCGGCAGCGACGCTGACCGCCGCGGCTCCGTCACCGCCATCGGCGCTGTCTCGCCTCCGGGCGGCGACATTTCCGAGCCTGTCTCGCAGGCGACCATGCGCATCGTCAAGGTGTTCTGGGCGCTTGACTCGAGCCTTGCCTATGCCCGCCACTTCCCGGCCATCAACTGGCTGACGTCCTACTCGCTGTATGTCGACTCGCTCAAGCCGTGGTATGAGGCCACGTTCGGCGAGGAATATATGGCCAACCGTGACAAGGCCATGAGCATCCTGCAGCAGGAATCCGAGCTGCAGGAGATCGTCCGCCTCGTCGGTCAGGACGCGCTGTCCCCGGCCGACCGCCTGACGATGGAGACGGCTAAGATGATCCGCGAGGACTTCCTGCAGCAGAATGCCTTCGTCGACATCGACAGCTACTCCGAGTACCGCCGTCAGTATCTGCTGCTCGGCCTCATCCTGCACTATGACGCCGAGTGCCGTGACGCGCTCGAGAAGAACGCGCCGATGCACAAGCTCTTTGCCATTCCCGCCCGCGTCGATATCGGCCGCGCCAAGAGCGTACCAAGCGACGAGTACGAGCAGGTCTATGCCAAGATCGCGGCGGATATGACTGCACAGATCAAAGAGATTATCGCCGGAGGTGAGGAGCAGTGATTAGAGAATACAAGACCATCCAGGAGATCGCCAGCCCTCTGATGATCGTCAAGAATGTCGAAGGCGTGACCTACGACGAGCTGGCCGAGATCGAGCTCCCGAACGGTGAAGTCCGCCGCTGCAAAGTCCTCGAGGTCGAGGACGATCATGCGGTCGTGCAGCTCTTCGAGAGCGCGCAGGGCATCAACCTCGCGCAGTCGAAGGTGCGCTTTCTCGGCCACCCGCTGCAGCTGGGCGTGAGCGAGGATATGCTCGGCCGCGTCTTCAACGGCATGGGCGAGCCCATCGACGGCGGTCCGGCGATCCTCGCCGAGGAGCACCGCGACATCAACGGCCTGCCGATGAACCCGGCGGCTCGCGCCTACCCGGCAGAGTTCATTCAGACCGGCGTGTCCACCATCGACGGCCTGAACACCCTCGTCCGTGGCCAGAAGCTGCCGATCTTCTCGGCCTCCGGCCTGCCGCACGCCGCCCTCGCCGCGCAGATCGCGCGTCAGGCGAAGGTGCTGGGTGACAATGAGAACTTCGCTGTCGTCTTTGCCGCCATCGGCATCACGTTTGAGGAGTCTGAGTACTTCATTCAGGAGTTCCGCCGCACTGGCGCCATCGACCGCACGGTCGTGTTCTCGAACCTTGCCAACGACCCCGCCGTCGAGCGTATCGCCACGCCGCGTATGGCGCTGACCGCGGCCGAGTATCTGGCCTTCGAGAAGGATATGCAGGTGCTGGTCATCCTGACCGATATCACCAACTACGCCGAGGCGCTGCGTGAAGTCTCCGCGGCCAAGAAGGAAGTCCCCGGCCGCCGCGGCTATCCCGGCTATCTGTACACCGACCTTGCCACGCTCTACGAGCGCGCAGGCCGCCGCATCGGCAAGTCCGGCTCGATCACCATGATCCCGATCCTGACCATGCCCGAGGACGACAAGACCCACCCGATCCCTGACCTGACCGGTTACATCACCGAGGGTCAGATCATCCTCTCCCGTGACCTGTACCGCAAGGGCATCATCCCGCCCGTGGACGTGCTGCCCAGCCTGTCGCGTCTGAAGGATAAGGGCATCGGCGAGGGCAAGACCCGTGAGGACCACTCCGGCACGATGAACCAGCTGTTTGCGGCCTATGCCCGCGGCAAGGACGCCAAGGAGCTCATGACCATTCTCGGCGAGGCGGCGCTGTCGGATGACGACAAGCAATTTGCGAAGTTCGCCGATGCGTTTGAGCAGCGCTACGTCAATCAGGGCAACAACACCAACCGCACCATTGAGGATACACTCAACCTCGGCTGGGAGCTGCTGAGCCTGCTGCCGCGCACCGAGCTCAAGCGTATCAAGCCCGAGCTGATCGAAAAGTATATGCCCGAGACCTGATCGCACCCGTCCCGCAGACTTACCAAGTGAGGTGATTTGATGGCAAATACAGCGATTACCCCGACAAGAATGGTGCTCAACCAGCTCAAGGGCCGGTTGAAGACCGCTCGCAGGGGTCATAAGCTCCTCAAGGATAAGCGTGACGAGCTGATGCGTCAGTTCCTCGACAACGTGCGCCTGAACAAGCAGCTGCGTGCAAAGGTCGAGCAGGGACTCACGGAGGCGTTCGGCTCTCTGTCGGTCGCGTCCGCGATCATGTCCCCGGAAATGCTCGAGCAGTCGCTGCTCTACCCGCGGCAGAGTGTCGAGCTGGGCATGACCTATCAGAACATCATGAGCGTGAACGTGCCGGTCTACGATTTCCAGACCCGCAACAGCGACCCGTCCGAGATCTTCCCGTATGGCTTCGCGCAGACGTCCGGCGAGCTGGACGATGCGCTCGAGAAGCTGGCGGAGGTGTTTAAGGATATGCTGGAGCTTGCGCAGGTCGAAAAGACCACGCAGATGCTCGCGCAGGAGATCGAAAAGACCCGCCGCCGCGTCAACGCGCTCGAATACGTGATGATCCCGGAGCTGGAGCAGAACATTCGTTACATCTCCATGAAGCTGGACGAGAACGAAAGTTCGACCAAGGTGCGCCTGATGAAGGTCAAGGAAATGGTCCTCGAGGACGCACACCATTATAAGCAATAACGCACCACAAAACCGCAGCATCGTTGGATGCGGCGGTTTTCGCGTCTCTATTTCCCGTGCTGCTCCATCAGCTCGAGCAGCCGCGCGGTCTCTGCGGCGGCATCCGGTGTGTTTGCCTCCACTTGCAGGGCGGAGACTTCCGCATCCGGCCGGACGGTCAGCTCCCAGCTGCCGTCGTGCACGTGCAGACCGTTGGTGAAGTCGGCGCCGGCCTCCATCATCGCCTCCGACAGGATGCGCATCCGGTGCGCGCGGTCGCGGCAGGGGACGCTGCGCCGGAGCGGGTCTGCGCGTTGTGCGGTGGCGTTCGGTGATTCCGGGGCTTCCGGCGGCGCCGGACTCAGCCGCCCGTCGAGCACGTCCAGGCAGCACCGGTAATAGGCGCGCGGCGTGCCGATGTCGCACCAGTAGCCGTCCATCGGCACGCCGAGGATCGGCTCATCCGCCGCGAGCAGCAGCGGGAAGAGGTCATTGGCAAAATCAAACGGCGTGTCCTCCGGTACATAGGTCATCGCCCGCGGGGAGACGATATAGATGCCGGTGTTGACGAGATCGGTCACAACGTGCGGCCAGTCCGGTTTTTCGATGAAGTGGCGCACATAGCCCTGCCGGTCCTGCAAAACGAGCCCGTATTGCAGCGGCTCAGCGTCCGGGTAGAGCGCGACCGTCACGGCGGCGCCGGAGCTTTGGTGCTGCCGGTAGAGCCGCAGCAGGTCAAAGCTGCACGCCGCGTCGCCGCTGATGACGAGAAAATCGTCCCGGCCGTAAAAGTCGCTGCACGCGCGCACAGCGCCCGCCGTGCCGCGCGGCTCAGTCTCGATGCGGTAGCGCAGGTGCACGCCGTAGCTGCTGCCGTCGCCGCAGTGCTCCTGAATGGTCTCCGGCCGGTAACACAGCGTCGCGCACACGTCCGTGAAGCCGCTGCGCCGCAGCAGCTCGAGCAGCCGGTCAAGCACCGGCACGCCGACGAGCGGTACCAGGGGCTTCGGCAGCTTGCCCGTGATGCTGCGCAGCCGCCGCCCCTGACCGCCGGCGAGCAAAATAGCCTTCATGCGCACACTCCTTTCACAAATCTTCGGCGGGAAAGTGTATTGTCAACGTTCGGGAAAGATGATATAATCATTGATTATTATGGGGGCAATAGGTTTTGCCCGCGGGGTGCAAGGAGGTATGACGATGCGAGATCCCAAAACCGGCAATGTACCAAATGAGTCGAAGCTGCAGCGTGCGCTGATGCCGAATTCGCGGATGTTTCTGCTGTTTCTGATCATATTCGCAGTCATCACATTTCTGTTCTCCGACCGGCTCTGGCTGTCGATCGTCGAGGGCATCATCATTCTGCTGCTGATCATCTACTCGGTCATCATGCGTGCGCGCAAGCGCCGCACGCTCGAGCGGTATATCGAATCTGTCACCTATGATACGGAGTCTGCGCGAAACAATACCCTGCAGAATTTTCCGCTGCCGATGGCGGTCTTTCGCCCGGCGGATTCGCAGGTCATCTGGGCAAATCAGAACTTTTTTGATATCTGCGGCCGGCATAAGCCGTCGGTCGATATGCGCATCACGGACGTGATCCCGGAGTTTTCCGGCCGCTGGCTGCTCGAGGGCAACACCCAGTGCCCCGAGCTGCTGGAGTATCAGGGCCGCAAGTATCAGATCCACGGCAATCTCGTGCGCACGAACCCGGACGACGCCGCAAGCTACATGGGCATCACCTACTGGGTCGATGTGACGGACTATGAGAAGATCCGGCTGGAGTATTACGCCTCGCGCCCGATCATCGCCGTGATCGTCATCGACAACTATGACGAGCTCATCCGCGGCCTGACCGACCGCAAGCGCAACGAGCTGCGCGATGCCATTGAGGATAAGCTCCTGCAGTGGTGTGAGGGCAAGGGCGGATTCTTCCGCCGCTATGACCGCGACCGGTATCTGTACGTGTTCGAGTCGCGGCATCTCGACGAGCTGCGCGAGAACAAGTTCGCGTCCCTGCTCGATATCGTCCACAGCGTGACCAGTCCCAGCGGCATCCGCGCCACGGTCAGCGTCGGCGTCGGCCGCGACGGGGAGAGCCTTGACGAAAACTACAACTTTGCCATCCTCGGCACCGAGATGGCGCTCTCGCGCGGCGGCGATCAGGCCGTTGTGAAAAACCGCGTCACGTTTGAGTTTTTCGGCGGCCGCGGCGGTGAGGTCGAGCGGCGCACGAAGGTCAAATCCCGCGTCATGGCAAACGCCCTCAGCCAGCTCATTCAGGACTCGTCCAAGGTCTACGTCATGGGGCATAAATTCTCCGATCTGGACGCGCTCGGCGCTGCCGCCGGTGTGTGCTGCATCGCGCGCAAATTCGGCACGCCCTGCCGCATCGTCATGGACGCCAACAGGACGGCGGCCGGACAGCTCCGCGACCGGATGCTCAACGCGCCGGAATACAGCAAGGCGTTTCTCTCGCCGCAGGAGGCGTTCCTGCACGCCGACAGCCGCACGCTGCTCGTCGTGGTGGACACCAACCGGCCCGATCAGGTGGAAAATGCGAGCCTGCTCGAGGCCTGCACCCGCGTGGCGGTCATCGACCACCACCGGCGCGCGGCAAACTATATCTCCAACGCGACCATGAGCTTCCACGAGCCGTATGCATCGTCGGCGTGTGAGCTGATGACGGAGCTCTTGGAGGAGCTGGTCGAGCAGACGGACATCCTGCACGTGGAGGCGGAGGCCATGCTCTCGGGCATCATGCTCGATACGAAGGACTTCACCGTGCGCACCGGCGAGCGCACGTTTGAGGCAGCGGCATTCTTGCGCCGCGCCGGAGCGGACACCTCCGAGGTGAAAAAGCTCCTGCAGACGGATATGGAGCACACGGTCGCGCGCTCCAAGATCCTGCAGACGGCGAGCATCTACCGCGCGATCGTCGCCATCGCAGCGCCCGCCGAGCCGCAGGACCGCATCGTTGCGGCGCAGGCGGCGGATGAGCTGCTCAATGTCGCGGGGGTCACGGCGTCACTGGTCATTTACCCGATGGGCAACGGGGATGTGTTCATCTCCGCGCGCTCGATCGGTGAATTGAATGTGCAGCTTGTCATGGAGGCGCTCGGCGGCGGCGGCAGCCGTTCGTCGGCGGCCGTGCAGCTGCACGATATGTCGGTCGCGCAGGCGGTGCAGATGGCACGCGCGGCGATCGACGATAATCTGGAAAATTAAGCAAAGGAGTTTCTTGCTATGAAAGTCATTTTGAACGCAGACGTAAAGGGTCAGGGCAAAAAGGGCGAGCTCAAGGAAGTTTCCGACGGCTATGCCCGCAACTACCTCCTGCCGCGCAAGCTGGCAACGGAGGCGACGGCCGACAATCTCAACGCTTTCCGCCTCAAGGAAAAGGCCAAGGCCGCGCAGATCGCCCGCGAAAAGGCAGAGGCGGAGGAAAACGCCAAGAAGCTCGGCGCGATCCAGGTGAAGATCGCGGCGAAGGCCGGCAGCAACGGCAAGCTCTTTGGCTCCGTCACCTCGAAGGAGATCAGCGACGCGCTGCACGAGCAGTTTGACCTGAGCATTGAAAAGCAGAAGATCGTGCAGGCCGAGCCCATCAAGAGCTTCGGCGCGTACGAGGTCAAGTGCAAGCTCGGCTATGAAGTCACCGGCACGATCCATGTGCTGGTCATCGAAGAAAAATAAACCGCGCGCAGGCGAGGGAGGGACCCGTCATGGAGGAGCTGCTTGGCAGACAGGCGCCCCATTCCGCTCCGGCGGAGCAGGCAGTCATCGGTGCGATGCTCATCGACCCGAGCTGCATCCCGGATGTGATCGAGAAGGTCAAGTCCGACGAATTTTATATTCAGGCCAACCGCGACATTTTTGACACCATCTTTGCCATGTTCTCCTATGGGCAGAGCGTGGACGCGGTCACGGTGCTCGAACAGATGAAGGTGCGCGGCGTGTTCAAGGACACGACGCAGCAGTACCTCATGGAGGTCATGCAGGTCACGCCCACGGCGGCGAACGTGCTTAAGTACGCGGCCATCGTGCGCGATCAGGCGCTGCTGCGCAATCTGCACACAGCGGCCGATGAGATCAACACCATGATCTTTGAGGGTTCGGGCGGTGCGGACGCCATGCTTGAGGCGGCCGAGCGCAAGATCTATGCGCTGCGTCAGGGGCGCAACGTCGGCGGTCTTCAGCCGATCAGCATGGTCATCCAGCGCGTGTACGCAAACCTCTCCGAGGCGGCGAGCAGCGGCGGCGGCATCCCCGGTCTGTCGACCGGTCTGCCGGATCTGGATCAGACCATCCTCGGTCTGAACGCGGGCGAGCTGATCCTCATCGCCGCGCGTCCCGGCATGGGCAAGACAAGCCTTGCGCTCAACATCGCGCTGCACGTCGGCAAGACGTCCGGCAAGACGGTCGCGGTGTTCTCGCTTGAAATGGCGCGTGAGCAGCTCACGACCCGTCTGCTCGCGGGCGAGGGTCTGGTCGACAGCCAGAAGCTGCTGACCGGCAAGCTCTCGGCGGACGAGTGGCGGCGCGTCGGCGCTGCGGCCACGACCATCAGCGCGACCGATATCCGCATTGACGACAATCCGTCGCTTTCCGTTGCGGACATGAACGCCCAGTGCCGCCGCATCCCGAATCTCGGCCTCGTCGTCATCGACTACCTGCAGCTCATGCAGTCGGCCGGCAGCGGCCACGGCTGGTCGAACGAGAGCCGCACACAGGCGGTCTCCGATATGAGCCGTATGCTCAAGATCATGGCCAAGGAGCTCAACGTTCCGGTCATCTGCCTCTCGCAGCTCTCGCGTGCCAACGAAGCGCGCCAGAATAAGCGCCCGATGCTCTCGGACCTGCGAGAATCCGGCGCCATCGAGCAGGACGCGGACATCGTGCTCGCGCTCTACCGCGACGGGTACTACAACAAGGAATGCGAAAACCCGAATCTGGCCGAGGCGATCATCCTCAAAAACCGCCACGGCGAGACCGGCACGCTCGAGGTGATGTGGCTGCCCGAGTACACAACGTTTGCGGCCATCGAGAAGAAGTACGACGACGATGACTATTGATGCGATCGCCCCGGGTGCGCGTGTGCTGTGCGCCGTGTCCGGCGGCGTGGACTCCATGTACCTCCTGCACCGGATGACGGAGCTTGCGGCGCAGCGCGGCTTCACGGTCGGCTGTGCGCACTTCAACCACGCGCTGCGCGGTGCGGAGAGCGACCGGGACGAGGCGTTCGTGCGCGCACAGTGCCAACGGCTGAACGTGCCGTTTTACGCCGGGCGCGGCGACGTTGCGTCCGTGCGCGGAATGGGCACGGAGGGCGCTGCGCGGCAGTTGCGCTATGCGTTTTTGACCGACTGCGCGGCTGCGCACGGCTATGACTGGATCGCAACGGCGCACACGGCGGACGACAACGCCGAGACGCTGCTGCTCAACCTCGCGCGCGGCTGCGGTCTGCGCGGTCTGACCGGTATCCCGCCGCAGCGCGGCAAGCTCCTGCGCCCGATGCTGGACACCACGCGCGCGGATGCGGAGGCGTATCTGGCGGCACATGGCATTGCGCACGTGGACGACAGCACGAACGCATCGGACGCTTACGCCCGCAACCGCATCCGGCACCATGCCGTGCCGGCGCTCGAGAGCGTGAACGCGGCCTTCGTGCAGCACGCTGCCGATACGGCGGCGCTTTTGCGTGAGGACGAGCGATTTCTCGGCGGCTTGGCGGCGGAATTTCTCGCCGGTCAGACGCCCGCGCAGGGCATCCCGACGGCGAAGCTGCTGGCGCTGCCGCGCCCGGTGCGCGTGCGCGTGCTGCAGCAGGCGGCCGGATGCGAGCTCTCGCGGCGGCATCTGCTGGCGCTCGAGCAGCTGTGCGGCGGGGAAGGACTCGGCTATGCCGACGTGCCCGGTCTGCGTGTGACGCGCGAGCAGGGGCGGCTCTTTTTCGGCGCGCAGCCCCGGGAAAAGCTCGGGACGTATGCACTCATCCCCGGTCAGACGACGGAGATCCCGGAGCTCGGCGTGCGCATCACGGTGGGGATGCCGGAGCCGTTTCATGAAATTCACAGCGCGTTCACCACTTTTGTCTTTAAATCTGCGATTATCCATGATAAACTATTTGTTACGCCGCGGCGTCCGGGTGACCGGATCCGTCTGGCTGGGCGCGGCTGCACGAAGCGCGTGAGCGACCTGCTTGCAGAGCGGGGGCTGACGCAGAGTGCGCGCGACCGCGTACCGGTCATCCGCGCAGCGGATGTGCCGGTGGCCATCGCCGGCTTCGGCATTGCCGAGCAATGGGCGGCGGTGCCGGATCAAACCATGGTCTGCATCCGCATGGAACAGATCCAAACATATGGGGGAGAATACTATGAGTGATATGAGAGATGACATCGCGTCGGTCCTGCTGTCCGCCGAGGAGATCCAGAAGCGCACGGCAGAGCTCGGTGTCCAGATCTCGAAGGATTTTGACGGCCGCGAGCCGCTTTTCGTCGGTGTGCTCAAGGGCTGCTTTGTGTTCATGGCAGACCTGATGCGCAGCGTGACCATTCCATGCTCGGTCGATTTTATGGCCGTGTCATCCTATGGCAACCAGACGACGACCACCGGCGCGGTGAAGATCAACAAGGACCTGAATCAGGACATCGAGGGGCGCGACATCATCCTCGTCGAGGATATCCTCGACAGCGGCGTCACGCTGCACTACCTTGCGGACTATCTCAGCGTCCGCCGTCCCGCGTCGATCACCATTGCGACGCTGCTGGACAAGCCCGCGCGCCGCAAAGCGCCGATCCGCGCGTCGTATGCCGGCTTTGAGGTGCCGGATGCGTTCGTCGTCGGCTACGGCCTTGACTACGCGGAAAAATACCGCAATCTCCCGTTCATCGGCGTGCTCAAGCCGGAGGTCTACTCCAACTGAGCCCGATACGGATTCCTAAAGGATGTGATTTGATTTGAAACCGGACAAGAACCGTGCCAGAGGCATCGGGTTCTATATGCTGATCGGCGTGATCATTCTCGCCGTCATTTTCTATCTGACGTCCCCGGCGGAGCAGAAGGAATACACCTATTCCGAGATCGAGACTCTGTTCCGGGAGGAGAAGGTCAAGTCGTTCAGTCTTGAGGGCGATGAGCTCACGCTCAACCTCTATGCTGCCGACAGCGACGGCAACACCACCATCAAAAAGACCCTGCCGAGCCCGAACTGGTTCCGTGAGGATCTGGGTGATCTCATCGACGAGCAGACCGCCAGCGGCGTGCTGACGGAGTATGACTATGTCAAGGGCTGGACGGCGCCGTGGTGGATGTCCATCCTGCCGTACCTGATCACGATCGTGCTGTTCATCGGCGTGTGGTACCTGCTCATGAACAAGACGGGCGGCGGCGGTGCGCCGGGCGTCGGCAAGTTCGGCAAGGCGCACACGCGCACCGGCGAGGAGAACCTCAAGAAGGTCACCTTTGCCGATGTTGCCGGTGCGGAGGAGGAAAAAGAGGAGCTGTCCGAGATCGTGGACTTCCTCAAGCGTCCGCAGAACTATACCGCGATGGGCGCGCGCATCCCCAAGGGTGTGCTGCTCGTCGGCCCTCCGGGTACCGGCAAGACGCTCATGGCGCGCGCGGTCGCGGGCGAGGCGGGCGTGCAGTTTTTGTCCATCTCGGGCTCGGACTTTGTCGAGCTCTATGTCGGTGTCGGCGCATCGCGCGTGCGTGACCTGTTCGAGCAGGCCAAGAAGGTCGCTCCGGCCATCATCTTCATTGATGAGATCGACGCGGTCGGCCGTCAGCGCGGCAGCGGTCTCGGCGGCGGTCACGACGAGCGCGAGCAGACGCTCAACCAGCTGCTCGTCGAAATGGACGGCTTTACGAACAACGAGGGCGTCATCGTCATGGCGGCGACCAACCGCGCCGACATTCTCGATAACGCGCTGCTGCGCCCCGGCCGCTTTGACCGGCGCGTGTATATGGGTCTGCCCGACATCAAGGGGCGTGAGGATATTCTGAAGGTCCACGCCCGCGGCAAGCCGCTGGGCGACGATGTGGATCTCAAGAGCATCGCGCGCGGCACGGCCGGCTTTGCCGGTGCGGATCTGGAAAACCTCCTCAACGAGGCCGCGATCCTGGCCACGCGCAGCAAGCGCCGCTTCATCATGCAGGAGGATATCGACGAGGCGATCCTCAAGGTCGTCATGGGTCCGGAGAAGAAGAGCCGCATCGTGTCCGAGCGCGCGCGCCGCCTGACGGCGTACCACGAGTCCGGTCATGCGATCGCGTCGTTCTTCCTGAAAAACTCCGATCCCGTGCACTATATCACCATCATCCCGCGCGGCGCTGCCGGCGGCTTCACGTGGTATCGCAAGGCGGAGGATGCGGAGGACTTTACCTCCCGCGGCGAGATGTTCGACAGCATCGTCTCCGCGCTCGGCGGCCGCATTGCCGAGCAGCTGTTCCTGGACGATATCTCCACCGGTGCGTCCGGCGATATCCAGCAGGCGACGAACGTCGCCCGCGACATGGTCATGAAGTACGGCATGTCGGAAAAGCTCGGCCCCATTTCGTTTGACGATTCGAGCCACAGCATCTTCATCGGCCGCGACTTCGGCACGACGAAGAGCTACTCCGAGGAGACTGCCGCCACGATCGACGAAGAGGTCAAGCACATCTTCGATCAGGCGTATGCCAAGTGTGAGGCGCTGCTGCGCGAGCACGCCGATCTTCTGACCGGCCTTGCGGAGTATCTGCTCATCCACGAGACGATCGAGGGTGATGATTTCCGCTACTACTGCGAGCACGGTGAGATGCCCATCCACCCGGATGACACCATCGAGCCGCCCGCAAAGGTCATCCGCAGAATGGATGAGGCGCCCGTTGCGCCGCAGCCGGAAGCGGAGACGCAGCCGACGGATGGTGACACGCCGGACGGCGGCGAGAAAACCGAATGAGTTTTGAGTCGAACAGGGCGGGGGATGACCCCGCCCTGTTTTTGCGCGCCGTAATGTTGCCGCAGAATCGTGCTTGCACTTTGCGCCTGCGGATGATACAATACTTTGTTGAAAATAAAAAGGGAGGATTTCCTTTATGAAATTAGGTATCGTCGGCTTGCCGAACGTCGGCAAGTCCACTTTGTTCAACGCCATCACCAACGCCGGGGCTGAGAGCGCGAACTATCCGTTTTGCACCATCGAGCCCAATGTGGGCGTTGTGGCCGTGCCGGATGCGCGGCTGGATAAGCTGGCGGAGATGTATAAGCCGGACAAGAAGACCCCCGCAGTGATCGAGTTTGTCGACATTGCAGGTCTGGTCAAGGGCGCCAGCAAGGGCGCGGGTCTGGGCAATAAGTTCCTCGAAAACATCCGCCGCACCGATGCCATCGTCCACGTGGTGCGCTGCTTCGACGATGAGAACATCATGCACGTGGTGGCCGACGCCAGCCAGAACGAACCGGTCGATCCGCTGGGCGACATCGGCACGATCGATCTGGAGCTCATCATGGCCGATCTGGAGATGGTCAACCGCCGCATCGAGAAGGCGACCAAGGCCGCCAAGGGCGACAAGAAGTTCCTGCGCGAGGCCGAGGTGTTCAAGGCGCTCGCCGCGCATCTGGATGCCGGCAAGTCCGCGCGCACCTTTGCGTGCGACGATGAGGAGCGTGCCATCGTTGAGACGGCGGATCTGCTGAGCCTGAAGCCCATCATCTATGCCGCCAACATGGACGAGGCTGGCTTTGCCGACGCTGCAAACAATGCGTATTTTCAGGGTGTCCGCGAGCTGGCGGAGCAGGAGGGCGCGCAGGTGCTGCCCATCTGCGCCAAGCTCGAGCAGGATATCGCCGAACTGGATGACCCGGAGGAGCGGGCGATGTTTCTGGCCGATCTCGGCATTGAGAAGTCCGGACTTGACCGCCTGATCCAGTGCTCGTATGACCTGCTGGGGCTGATCTCCTTCCTGACCTACGGCAAGGATGAGTGCCGCGCGTGGACGATCAAAAAGGGCACGAAAGCGCCGCAGGCCGCCGGAAAGATCCACTCGGATATCGAGCGCGGCTTTATCCGCGCCGAGACCATCAACTTTGACGAGATGATGGCCTGCGGCGGCAGCGTGGCTGCCGCCAAGGAGAAGGGACTGCTGCGCTCCGAGGGCAAGGAGTACGTGGTCAAGGACGGCGACATGATCTACTTCCGCTTCAACGTCTGAACTGCAAACAGATGACCGCGCACGGCAAACGCCGCGCGCGGTCTGAGGCTGTCAAAAAGTATTACTTTTTGACAAAGGGGTCTGCGGCCTGACTGCAGCGCACGCGCCGTCCGCCGGAGGCAGACGGCGCGC
>OGNF01000735.1_pt1 | contig 34161 bp, 38 predicted proteins | sample 1573321 | NCBI WGS metagenome assembly OGNF01 (sample SAMEA2581911, study PRJEB24529) | metagenome | biome: Human gut stool | place: China | collected 2011 | reverse complement strand
CTCCACGACGCCGACCATCTCATGTCCGACGGTGATGCCCGGCACGGCGCGCGGCACAGAGCCGTGCTTGATGTGCAGGTCACTGGTGCAGATCGAACCGAGCGTCACACGCACAACGGCGTCACGCGGGTCGGTCACGACCGGCTTCGGCTTTTCCGTCACGGCAAAGCGGCCGTGCTCGATATAGGTCAGTGCTTTCATAAGTCTCCTCCGATCATATCTGTTTTTCTATACAAGGAAGTTGAAAAAAGCAATCTTGATCACCAGCACTGTGAGGTGCGCCGAATTCGCAGCCGTAGACGCGGCCAGTGCCACAGCACCAGCGGCCGCAGCCCCATATCGCACCGCAGCATGGTTTATTGTCAGAAGTATTGTAGCACAGATCCGCAAAAACCACAATTATCTGCACAAAATTTGGAAATGAAGAAATGTTTCTTTCTTCTAATTTCGCCTTTACAGTTTTTCGGAATTCCTCTATAATAAAATTATTATGTCAGCTCTGTCTTGCAAACTTTGCTGACTACATATTTGGAGGCTGGCATTTGTGCCAGCCTCCCTTTTTTGCTTCACCGTGCCCGCGCAGCCAGACCACACCACCGCGGATTATATACCCCTATACGCACCTTAATCGTCATATGTAATCACTTTCCACTGGAAACCAACTTTCACAAGATAGACTTCAAACGTTTTGCGCGCTGTCTCGTCTTCACCTGTCAGCTTTGCTTTTACCGTAACCTCTTTCACGGCCTGGATACTATCGCGGTCAAACAGCCCCTTGCTCTCCAATTGTTCGAGCCATTTCCCGTAGTCTTCCTCCAGCTTTCTAACCGAAACATCGCGCGCTCTTGTTGTCTCAACGGTGATTTTATAACGACCGTACTTGTCTGTTAAATTCTCTTCCTCTGTGGTATCTAAGGCTTTATAGTAATCGTCCCAGGAAGCGATATCCGCTTCCAAAGCATCGCTTTTGGCCTCAAAAAACGCTTCTTCATCCCCATCGTAGGAATGCAAAAGCGCACTTTGCGTATCATAGGCTGTCATACTAAAAAATGTGCGCGCATCGCAAAAGTAGGCTTTGCAGAACCGCTCCGCCGTAGAAGACGGTGAAAAATAGGAAAAAACGCCCGCCGCCGCGCCGCCGAGTACGATCACGACCAACAAAACGACAGCTATTATCTTCCGCTTTTTCGTTGAAAACAAGGATTTGATCCACGCTCCAGCCTTGTCTCCTTTTGCTTTGTTTTGCGCTACTGGTTCCTCTCCTGTGTCCAGAGCAGGCGCAGCCATTTCTTCGACCGGTTCCGCCACAACTTCCTCGTGCATATTCAGATTTTCTCCCACGCTGAATACCTCCATTTGTTTGTTTTTTGCAAGCTCAAAGCTGCAATCTGCAGACAGTATATAACATTTTGTTTTATAATGCAAGATAACATTTTGTTTTGTCTATACTTTTTTCAGCTTTATCAAAGGAGAAAGATATGTATAGACGAATTCGCGATATGCGTGAGGATCGAGACCTGTATCAGAAAGATATCGCTGAGTATTTGCAATGCACACAGGTCTGTTACTCACATTACGAAATGGGCAAACGGGACATACCAACGGATATTCTCATCAAGCTTGCCAAGTTCTATCAAACCAGCATTGACTATTTGCTGGGGCTGACGGATGAAAAGCAACCCTATCCTCCGGCCAGAAGTCGCAAGCGCGGCCCGCAATGCACACCTGCACACCCGAAAGCGTGATGCAATACGAGCGTACCACTAAACGCAAAAAACCCGGCAATCTCAATGGATTGCCGGGTTTTCCGCTGGTGGACGATACAGGACTTGAACCTGTGACCCTCCGCACGTCAAGCGGATGCTCATACCAGCTGAGCTAATCGTCCGTGTCAGCTTGCTTATTCTAACGCATCTATCGTGCTTTGTCAACCCCTTTTTTCGACGGCTCTGATTTTTTTCAGAGCCGTCGAATCGGGTGGGCATTACTTGGCCGAAATATACACCGTGCAATCGGCCTTTACGCCGCCGCACTCGACCGTGATCGTCGTCGTGCCCTTACCGATGCCGGTCACAACGCCCTTGTCGCTGACCTTGGCAACAGACTCGTCCTTGCTCGACCATGTGACCGTCTGCTCGGTGCCGGTCGGATAAACCGTTGCGCTCAGCTGCACCTCATCACCGACCTTGGCCGCAAACTCCGTGCGCTTGCTGCCGAGGAACGTGATCGTGACGCTCGTGACCGAGGGCGTCGGCGTCGGGGTCGGAGTCGGCGTTGGGGTCGGGGTCGGCGTCGTGACCGGCGCAGCGCTCGAGATCGACGCCGGCGGGGTCGGCTCGGCCGAGGCGGACGGATTTTTCTCCGCATTCAGGCTCACGGTGATGAGCACGATCACAGCCGCGACGACTGCGATGAGCAAAATGCCGCCGAACAGCAGCTGCCACTTCGTGTTGACAGCGGCATGCTCCGCCGCCGGTGTGCCGGCGTTCATGCTTGACGTGCGCAGCGGGATGCGTTCGGCCGATTTCTTGCGGCTCGTGCCGCAGTATGGGCAGCGGCTGCGCAGACCGGAATATTCCCGGCCGCAGCGCCGGCAGGTGATCTTGGGAATGACGCTCATAAAAAGCCTCCAGTAAGTAAAGAATCCATATGTTTTTCCTGCCTTATCATACACTGTTCGGTTTTTTTCGTCAAGAGGGAGCACCCGCCCCCTCTTGGCGGCCGGATCAAAACTGCGGCTGCACACTGTCGAGCGCGTCCAGAAGCCGGATGCGCTCCTGCTGACCGGTGCGGGCGTTGACGGCGATGATGCAGCGCTGCCCGTCGTCTGTCTCGCACAGATATTCATAGCACAGCGTCTCACGTGCGCCGCTGAGCCGCAGCAGCGCCGCGCGCGTATCCAGGACCTGCAGCGACCCGGGCACGGCGGCGCGCCCCGTCTCCGCGCCGAGGATGTCCGCCGGCAGCGTGCGCACCCGGTGCGTATCGAGATACTCCGCCGACGCAAAGCCGCAGACCGCGCCGTTGTCGAGCCGGACGCGCACACGCAGCCGATCCGCCGTGCACAGTACGCCGTCCTGCACATAGCAAAACGTGCAGATGACCGACTGCCCCGCGTCCTCCATGTCGAGCAGGCGCATATTGGCGTAGCCGCGCTCACGCAGGAAATCCGCCGCTGCCTCCGCCGCCTGTTCCGGTGAGAGCACCGGCTCGCCGCCGGTACACGAGGAGTAATAGCGCAGCACCTCCCCGCCCGTCACCGTGAGCGCGATATACGACGCATCGTCCCCGTCGTCAATATCGAAATTCCAGCACGGCACAGCGCCCTCCGAGCGTCCGGTCGCGCGCAGGTGCGATGCATCCACATCCAAAAACGCCGCAGCCGCAGCCTGCGCCTGCGCCTGCGTGACATCGTCGCGCCCGGCCAGCACGGCGTACTCCACCGCCGTGCGCTCACGATACGTGCCGTCGGCGCTCGGCAGCGGCAGATCCTCAAACGAATCGGCCAGCGCCGCAAGCTCCGCCTCGAGCGTATCGGGCAGCTCCACCTCTGTGTCGAGATTTGCCAGCGACTGCGTGCTGCGCACGTGTGCCGCCGTCGTGACCGCGCCGTCGGCGAGCGACGCGCCGAGCGCACCGAGCCGGGCGCTGAGCTGTGCCGTGGTCTCGCAGATGGCGCGCAGCTGCGCAAGCTCCTCGGCCGTGAACGCTTTGCCCTCCGCCGCGCTGCGCGAGAGCGTGCGCGCATAGTCTCCGGCAATGGCGATGTTGCGCGCGATGCGCGCGAGCGCGTGCGACTGCACCGGCAGCACGCCGAGCGCCATCTGCGCCGTCTGCGCGTGGCTGTAAATGTCCGTGCAGACCGTGCACGCCATGGCCGGCGTCGTCGCATAGAGGCTCTTTTGCAGGGCGCTGTTGAGCTCCTCAACGGCATCGAGCACCTCACCATAGGCGTGGCGATAGTTGGCATCCATCGCCGTCCGGCGGCGGCCGGCATCCGTGCGGCAGGCGATGAGCCCGACAGCCAGCGCCGCGATGAGCGCCGCCGTATAGGAAATGATGAGCACGCGGGTTTTCTTCTTCATAGCAAACCACCCCTTCCGGAATATTGTTGCCGGAAGGGGCGGTTTTCATGTGCAATTATTCTCAGCCGGTGATCTGCAGCGTCTGCGCCGAGGCAAAGAGGCTGTCATACCAGTTTGCCGGTGCGATGCCCGCATGGCAGAGCACGACCGAAATGCAGCCGTTCGCCGTCGGGATCAGATACGCCTCAAGCTCGCGCTGCACCGTGACGCCCTTGACGCCGTAGGCGGTCAGAGCGCCGAGCTTGACCTCGCCGAGCGTCTCCATGCTCGCGATCGTGCCGTAATCGTTCAGGATCGTGCCCGCAAGCGTCTGCGCGTCCGCACCCATGTGATAGCCGATCTCGAGATAGGCATCCATGCTCGCATCGTCCGCGCGGGCAAAGCAGCACTTGCCGTCCAGCTCCGTACTCAGAAACACGCCCTTGTCAAGATAGAGCGAAAAGTCCGGACCGCCGCGCTGCGCGAATGAGCCCGTGACGAGCTGCATGGTCTTGTCCTCCCCGTCGACCGGCACGGCCTGCTCCGCGTCGCGCGCAGGCGTATCGCCGCTGCCGAGGATGAGCTCCGGCTCGTCGCCGAACGGGAACTGCGGCAGTGTTGTCTCGACCGGTGCTTCCGGCCCCGCAGCCGGCCGGCGAATGCGGATATCGGCCACGTTGACCACGATCAGCGCGATTGCAAGCAGCACGACCACGACGGCCATGACGATGACCGCCCGCTCCACGCCCGTGCGTTTTTTCATACCGTTCACCCTTCCAGCTTGGCGATGCCGGCATCGATCCGGCGCAGGGTCTCGTCCCGGCCGAGGATGCGGCAGATCTCCACCGCGCCGCCGGGCGTCACCGCGCGGCCGGACACCGCAATGCGCACCGGCCACATCACCTTGGCATTTTTCACTTCCAGCCGCTCGGCCAGTTCCTTCATGGATGCGAGCAGCGTCTCATCGTCCCACGCCGGGAGCGCCGCGAGCAGCGGACGCACCGCGTGCAGCATCTCGAGCGAGACGGCGGGGTCGGTCTTGGATTTCTTGTTCGTGTAGAGCGCAAGGTCATACTCCGGCAGCGCGTCGAAGAAATCGACCTTTTCGGGGATGTCCGTGAGCACCTCGCAGCGCTGCTGCAGCAGCGGTGCGATCTGCGCCGGGTCAATGGCAGGATTTTTCACCGTCTGACGGATATAGGGCGCGGCCACGGCAGCAAACTGCTCCGGCGTCATGGCGCGGATATACTCGCTGTTGAAATACTTGAGCTTGTCGATATCGAAGATCGCCGGGGACTTGGAAATGCCCTTGACGTCGAACGCCTCCACGAGCTCGGGCAGCGAATAGATCTCCCGCTCGCCGCCGGGCGCCCAGCCGAGCAGCGCCACATAGTTGACCACCGCCTGCGACAGATAGCCCTGCGCGATCAGATCCTCATACGACGGATCGCCGTGGCGCTTGGACATCTTGTTGTGCTGGTCGCGCATGACCGGCGAGCAGTGGATATACTTCGGGATCTCCCAGCCGAAGCCCTCATAGAGGAGGTTATATTTCGGCGTCGACGACAGGTACTCCGACCCGCGCACAACGTGCGTGATGCCCATGAGATGGTCGTCGATAACGTTTGCGAAGTTATACGTCGGCAGACCGTCGCGCTTGATGAGCACCTGGTCGTCGAGTGTGTCGTTGTCGACCGTGATGTCGCCGAAGATCTCGTCATGGAACGTGGTCTTGCCCTCGCGCGGGATCTTCTGGCGGATGACGTAGGGCTTGCCGGCGGCGAGGTTCGCCGCGATCTCCTCCTCGCTCAGGCGCGCGCAGCGGCCGTCATATTTATGGATGGCCGTACCGTCGGAAACATGCTCCTCGGCCGCATCGTCCTTATCGCAGAAGCAGCGGTAGGCGTGACCGCGCGCGATGAGGAGCTCTGCATATTCCTTATAGAGTCCGCGCCGCTCGGTCTGGATATACGGACCGACCGGACCGCCGACATCCGGTCCCTCGTCGTGCGTCAGGCCGCAGGCGCGCATGGTGCTGTAGATGACGTCGACCGCGCCCTCGACATAGCGCCCCTGGTCGGTGTCCTCAATGCGCAGGATGAACTTGCCGCCGGCGTGCCGCGCGATCAGGTACGTATAGAGCGCCGTGCGCAGATTGCCGACGTGCATATACCCCGTCGGGCTCGGCGCAAAGCGCGTGCGCACCTCCCCATGCGGGATGCGCTGCTCCATGTCTTGAAACCACTTTTGATCTTTCATATTTTGATTGCCTCCGGATCACTTTGCTCAGATTATTTATATCTTATTTTACATCACAGGGATTGTCAAGGGAACTTTCGATGTTGTATTCCACAACAGGTTGTGGTACAATATTCAAACAAATGCGAATTTTCAGCAAGATAGCTAAGGAAGTAATCAACTATGGAAGAAAACACTGCAAAGAAAGTCATGCTCTCGGGCATCCAGCCCTCCGGCGACCTGACGCTCGGGTCTTATCTGGGCGCGATCAAAAACTGGAGCGAACGCGCCGAGATCTTTGACTGCTATTATTTCATGGCCGACCTGCACTCGATCACCGTGCGCCAGAACCCCGCCGACCTGCGCCGGCGCACCATTGAGCAGCTCGCGCAGTACATCGCCTGCGGCCTGGATCCGGAAAAGAACACGCTCTTTATCCAGAGCCATGTGCCCGCGCACACGCAGCTTGGCTGGGTGCTCAACTGCTACACCATGTTCGGCGAGCTCTCGCGCATGACGCAGTTCAAGGACAAGAGCGCCAAGAACGCCGAGAACATCAACGGCGGTCTGTTCACCTACCCCGCACTGATGGCGGCGGACATCCTGCTCTACCAGCCGGACTACGTCCCCGTCGGCAGCGACCAGAAGCAGCACGTCGAGCTCTGCCGCGACGTGGCCACCCGCTTCAACAACATCTACGGCGACGTATTCAAGATCCCCGAGCCGTACATCCCGAAGATCGGCGCGCGCGTCATGAGTCTCTCCTCGCCGGAGAACAAAATGTCCAAGTCCGACAAAGACCCCAACGGCACCGTGTACCTGCTCGACCGTCCGGAGGACATCATGCGCAAGTTCAAAAAGGCCGTCACCGACTCCGACACCGAGCGCTGCGTGCGCTTTGACGTGGACAGCAAGCCCGGCGTGGCCAACCTCATGAGCATCTACTCTGCCTGCACCGGCAAGACCTTCGAGCAGATCGAGGCGGAGTTTGAGGGCAAGGGCTACGGCGCGTTCAAGCCCGCAGTCGGTGAGGCCGTCGTCGAGACGCTGCGCCCCATCCGCGAGGAGACCGAGCGTCTGCTCAAGGATAAGGCCTATCTTGAGAGCGTATACAAAGCCGGCGCGGAAAAGGCGTCCTACATCGCCAACAAGACGATGCGCAAGGTCTACAAGAAGGTCGGCTTCGTCGCCAGATAATCTTTACATTATTGGAGATCGGTTCTCATGTTTCTTAACACTGCTGTCTGGATCAAAGTCATGCTTGCGATCCTCTTCGCGTTCGTGGTCAGCTTTGCGCTGACTCCGATCGTCAAGCGGCTGGCCGTGAAGGTCGGCGCCGTGGACGTGCCCGGTGAGGCGCGGCGCGTGCACGACCATCCCATCCCCCGCATGGGCGGTCTGGCCATCTTTCTGGGCTTTCTCGTCTCGATGCTCCTGTTTGTGGACATCACGCAGGAGGTGCGCGGCATTCTCATCGGGTCGATCATCATCGTCATCACCGGCGTGATCGACGACATCGTCTCGCTGCGCGCGTGGACGAAGTTTTTGATCCAGATCCTTGCCGCCGTCATCGCCGTGCTGCACGGCGTGGTCATCAACGTCGTATCGAACCCGAACGTGTTCAGCAATCAGGAGGCCATCGTCCTCGGCTGGGTCGCCATCCCGCTGACCGTGCTGTGGATCGTCGGCATCACCAACTCCGTCAACCTCATCGACGGACTTGACGGTCTGGCCGTCGGCGTGTCGACCATCAGCTGTGTGACGATCCTCGTCGTGGCGCTGCTCGTGTCCGAGCCGAACGTGGCGCTCATCGTCGCGGCGCTCGCCGGCGCGTGCATCGGCTTCATGCCCTACAACCTTAACCCCGCCCGCATCTTCATGGGCGACACCGGTTCGCTGCTGCTCGGCTACGTGCTGGCAACGGTGTCGGTGCTCGGCCTGTTCAAGTTCTACGCGATCGTGACGTTTGTCGTGCCGGTGCTCGCGCTGGCGGTGCCGCTGTCGGACACGCTCTTTGCGTTCTGCCGCCGCATCCTCCACGGTCAGAGCCCATTTCACGCCGACCGCGGGCATTTCCACCACAAGCTCATGGATCTCGGTCTGAATCAGAAGCAGGCCGTTGCGATCCTGTATGCCGTGAGCGCCACGCTCGGTCTCGCTGCCGTCGTGCTCACGACGAAGGGCACGATCCGCATCGCGCTGCTGATCCTTGCGCTGCTGATCGGTTTTGTCGTGTGCGCCTTCATCCGCAAGAGCGTGCACAAGCATCACCTTGACGTGGAGCTGGAGGAGGCAAAGGCCGCAGCGCAGACGCACGAGGAAGCGGAGTCTGCTGCCGCAGCCGGCGGCACCGCACCTGTACAGGAGGACAACGATGAGCAAACGCATTAAAGTCATGTCCGTCTTCGGCACGCGGCCGGAGGCGATCAAAATGGCCCCGCTCGTGCTCGAACTGCAAAAGCATCCGGAGCTTGAGAGCGTCGTGTGCATCACGGCGCAGCACCGCGAGATGCTCGACTCCGTCATGGACTGCTTCGGCGTCCGGGCGGATTACGACCTGAACATCATGCAGCAGGGTCAGGATCTGACCGCGATCACGACGCGCGTGCTCGAGCGTATGCGCGACGTGCTCAGCGAGGTGCAGCCGGACATCGTGCTTGTCCACGGCGACACCACGACGACGTTTGCCGGCGCGCTCGCCGCGTTTTACGCCAAGATCCCGGTCGGCCATGTGGAGGCCGGTCTGCGCACCTATGACCGCTGGTCTCCCTTCCCGGAGGAGATGAACCGCGCCCTCGTCGGACGCATCGCCACACTGCACTTCGCGCCGACCGCGAACAACGCCCACAACCTCGAGCGCGAGGCCGTGGAAGGTGACATTTTCGTCACCGGCAACACTGTCATCGACGCCATGAACTACACCGTGCGCGGCGAGCAGTTTGTCTCCGACGAGCTGCAGCAGGTCGATTTTTCGCGCCGGGTCATCGCCATGACCTGCCACCGGCGGGAAAATTACGGTGAGCCCATGCACAACATCTTCACCGCCGTGCGCCGTCTGGCGCTCGCCTATCCGGATGTGGAGATCGTCTACCCCGTCCACCTGAGCCCCGTCGTGCGCAGCACCGCCGAGGAGCTGCTCGGCGGCGTGCCGAACATCCGGCTCATCGCGCCGCTCGACGCCGTGGATATGCACCGGCTCATGGCGCGCAGCTACATGGTCATGACCGACTCCGGCGGCATTCAGGAGGAAGCCCCCGCTCTCGGCAAGCCCGTGCTCGTGCTCCGGCGCGAGACGGAGCGTCCGGAGGCCGTCACCGCCGGCACCGTGAAGCTCGCCGGAACGGACACGGAGGACATCTACCGCATGGCCGCCGAACTGCTCGACGATCCGGCCGCCTATGACCGCATGGCCAAGGCCGTCAACCCCTATGGCGACGGGCAGGCCTGCCCGCGCATCGCGCAGGCGATCCTGAGCCACTTCCTGCCGGATGTGCAGCCGCCCGAGCCGTTTGCGCCCGCACGCTAAAGAAACAGCATCCCGCCGAGGATGAACAGCAGCTCCTTATCGCCGCTCTCGCGGTAGAGGAGATACAGCACCAGGATCAGCAGCAGATCCTCCGACTCGAGGTCTGCAAGCGAAAATTTCTGCAGCAGCTGCTGTAAGCCGCCGCCGGACACGCCCGGCGGCGGCTTTTGCTTTGCAGCCGGCGGCATACTCGGCCGCGGACGGAACTCCGCGTGCGGCGCGTCCGGCACGCGCTCGACCTGTCCGCTGTTGCCCTGATAGCGATTATACATCGTCATCCTCCCCCATCTCCCCGGCGGCGAGCTCTGCGAGCGACGCGAGCCGCGCGAGCTTCATGGCGCGGTCGATCTTGCGGCGGCGCTTTTCAGCCAGATACGGCTTCATGGCCTCGAGCAGGTGGCGGCTGGCAGAGTCACGGCTGCTGCCGCGCACGGCCGAGAGCATCCGGCGCAGCTGCCCCGCATCGAGCCCGGTCTCCGGCTGCGGCGCGGACGGCGGCTGTGTCTCGCCGCCGTCGCCCATGAGCGAGGACGCCAGCTGCGCGATCTTGCCGAGCTGCTGCGGGTCATGCAGCAGCGCATCGAGCTTTTCGCCGAGCTCATCCATCCTGCATCGCGTCCTTCACTTTTCCGGCCAGACGCTGTCCCGCGTCCGTGCTGAGCACCTGCGTGAGGATCTGCCGCAGCAGCTCGGTGTCGCCCGTGCGCGCCGCCTGCTCGATCTTCTGCGCATCGAGCGCATCGGCAAGCCGCTGCCCATCGGTCGAGTCGGCGATCGCCTGCAGCCGCTGCAGGCGCCCGTCGCGCGCAAGCTCCTGCTTCAGCGCATCCAAGTCCTTCATATCGGTCACGCTCCAGTCGGGGCGGCTTGACTTTGCAGGCCGCGTCCCGTATAATGCGGATAGCCCGGCAGTGCCGGGTATCCTGCTTTATTGTATTCTATGACTCATACAGAGGTGACTTGCCACGAAGGTGCTTGTTTTTTCCGATTCTCACGGCCGGACGCTCGGCATGGTGCGCGCCGTCCGTCAGCAGCAGCCGGACGCCGTGTTCCATCTCGGCGACTGTGAGCGCGACACGCAGCGGCTGGAAAAGGAGTTTCCCGACCTGCCGCTCTACCGCGTGTGCGGCAACTGTGACCGCGAGCCGGTCAACCCCGAGGTGCTGCAGTGCACACTCGACGGCGTGAAGTTTTTCTGCACGCACGGCGATCGCTACGGTGTGAAGTACACGCTCGACGCGATGCTCAATGCAGCCTATTTCGCCGGGGCGGATATCGTGCTCTTCGGGCACACGCACCGTGCGCTCAGCGAGACGATGCAGGGGCTCTACGTCGTCAACCCCGGCACGGCGGGCGTCGGCGCGGTGTGCACCTACGCCTGCATCGAGACGCGCGACGGCGCGATCCACAGCGCCGGCATCCACGCCATTCCCGAGGCATGAAAATGCTCCCTCGACCTTGCGAGGGAGCATTTTGCTGCTTTGTTTACTTTTGGCGGAACGTCACATAGAGCGTATGGTTCGTGTCGACGTTCATAAACGAGTAGCTCGTCAGCGGCAGGACAGTCATACCGTCGATGACCAGCGTTGCGACCTCATAGCCCTCCTTCGGGGTGATCGTGAACGACACGCTGCCGCCCTCGGCCACCTTCTGATTCCCGCTCGGGCTGACGCTGCCGCCGGCGCCGCAGTTGACCGTGATGGTAAATTCCTTCTTCTCCGGTCCGTCGGAGATGGTGACGTAGATCGTCGTGCCGGGCTTGACCATCGTGCCGCCGACCGGATTCTGGCGCGCAACGGAGCCCTTTTGCACATTGTCGTCATAGGCCGTGCCGCTCTTTTCCAAGGTGACACCGAGGCTCTTAGCCGTCGCCTGTGCCTGCTCGAACGAGAGACCGACAAAGCTCGGGATCGCGACCGGAGTATCCTCCGGTGCGGTCGTCTCCGCCTTCGGACCGAGCGAGACAACGAACGCGACCGTCTGCCGGTGCTTGAGCTGCGTGCCCTCGTTCACATCCTGACGGATGACAATGCCCTTGGTCTCGTTGCTGTTTTCGTAGGTGATGCTCGGCTCCGCGTCAAGCTCCGCAAGCTGCGCCTTGGCCGATTCCTCGGTCTGACCGACGAGGTTGGGCAGGATGCGATCACCGCCCTTGTGGAAGTTGAACACGCCGGACAGCGCACAGATCACGACCGTGACGAGCGCGAGCATCGCCGTGACCGCCGTGATCGCCAGGCGCTGGCGCTGGCTCATGCGCTGCACGCGGTGGCGGCGTGTGGTTTTGGGTTGGCTCATATTTTTTCCTCCGGATCAACAGGATGGATAGAAATTTTGCGGGAATGAGTATATAATAACATAGACACAGCGTTTTGACAAATGTTCGTTTTTGGGAGGATCATCACATGAAAAAAATCGCACTCGTGACCGGCGCATCGCGCGGCATCGGCAAGGCGGCCGCATTGGCACTGGCGCGCGACGGCTGGACGGTACACGTCAACTACATACAGTCACAGGCGGCTGCCGAGGCAGTCGCGGCGCAGACCGGCGGACTTGCCATCCGCGCCGACGTGAGCGACGCGCAGGCCGTCGCCGCCATGTTCGAGCAGACAGCTCCGGTCGATCTGCTGGTGAACAACGCCGGCGTCGCGGTCTACGGTCTGCTGACCGATCTTGACCCCGCCGTGTGGCAGCGGCTCTTTGACGTCAACGTCACAGGCACTTACAACTGCTGCCGGTTCGCCATCCCGCCGATGGTGCATGAAAAGGCCGGGCACATCATCAATCTCACCTCCATCCTCGGCATGAACGGCGCCTCGTGCGAGGCGGCCTATTCGGCGACGAAGGGGGCGATCATCGCATTCACGAAGGCGATGGCGAAGGAGCTCGGTCCGTCCGGCATCCGCGTCAACTGCGTTGCCCCCGGCTGCATCGACACCGACATGATCGCAAACCTCAGCCCTGAGGACAAGGCGGAGCTCGCCGAGAGCACGTCCCTCGGGCGCATGGGCACGGCGGAGGAAGTCGGCGATGCAATCGCGCTGCTGGCGAGCGAGCGCGCCCGCTTCGTGACCGGGCAGGTGTTCGGCGTGGACGGCGGACTGCTCATCTGAATCAGGCACAAAAAACAGGTGCATACCGGATCGGTATGCACCTGTTTCAGCTTATCCAAGAGCCTCGCAGCCTTTCGCCGCCGATGCGGCGAAAGAACGTTCCATCTCATTCCGCCTTCGGCGCGTTGGGTGCGGTATTGCCGGGCTTGGCATTGCCGGACGCTGCGGACTTATTGCGTCCGCGGCCGCCGCGATGCCGGCGGCGGTGATTGTCCGCGCGCTTTTCGCCGCTCTGCGCAGCGCCGTCGGCAGGCTTGGCCGCCGGAGCTTGCGCACGGCTGCGCTCCGGATGCTCACCCGCAGGCTTGTCATCGGGCTTGCGTCCGCCGGATTTGCGGTTGGACTGGGACTTCTGGCGCTGCGGCTGCTTGGGCTTTGCACCCTCCTTTGCCCCGTCCTTCGCCCCGTCTTTTGCGGTGTGCTCCGCCTTCGGAGCAATCTGCGCATCGGCAGGCTTCTTCCCGCCATGACCGCGGGAGCGGCGGCGCGGGCGCTTTTTCTTCTCGCCCTGCTCGGTGTTCGCGCCGTCGGGTTTCTTATCGCCGTAGACATCGTCCGCAAACAGCTGCGGCAGCGCCCACGGATCTTCCTTCGGCTCTTCATCGCGCACCGGCTTCGGCCGGTCCTTGAGCAGCGACGGCAGCGGCTCGCCCGGCTTCGGGCGTCCGCCGGGGATCACGGCGATCTCGTCGGCCTGATAGCTCTTGAACACATCCTCGCCCTGACCGTCAAGCTTGACCTTCAGGCTGCTGCGCAGGATGTTGACAGACGACACCGTGCCGTAGCCCGCAGGCGTCTCGACAAAGGCGCCGACCTTCGGCACGGCCTTGACCAGATCCTCATACGCCGCCTGCTCATAGCGCAGGCAGCACATCAGACGGCCGCACGCACCGGAGATCTTCGACGGGTTGAGCGACATGGACTGCACCTTCGCCATCTTCGTCGAGACGGGCTGAAAGTCGTCCAGGAACTGACTGCAGCAGTACGGGCGGCCGCAGATGCCGATGCCGCCGAGCATCTTCGCCTCATCGCGCACGCCGATCTGCCGCAGCTCGATGCGGTTGCGGAACACGGAGGCGAGATCCTTGACCAGCTCGCGGAAATCAACACGCCCGTCGGACGTGAAGAAGAACATGGTCTTGTTGCCCTCGAAGCTGCACTCGACATCCACGAGCTTCATATCCAGACCATGCTCGGCGATCTTCTGCTTGCAGATCTGAAACGCCTCCTGCTCGCGGCGGTGGTTGATCTCCTCGATGCGCAGATCGTCCTTCGTGGCGATGCGCGCCAGAGAGCGCAGCGGCTGCACGACTGTCTCATCCGGCACAACGTGGTTTCCGAGAACGCACTCTGCCAGCTCCAAGCCGCGCGAGGTCTCGACGACGACCTTGTCGCCTGTGCGCACAGCGATGCCGTGCGGGTCAAAGAAATAGACCTTGCCGCGGTTTTTGAATTTTACACTGATTACTTCTGTCAATTTAATATCCTCACTTCTGAACGCGCGCCTGTACACCGGAAACGGTCAACAGGCCAAAGATATGCTTCACGCTGACGTTGGCGCGGCGGTATTGCTCACAGGTCTCGATCAGGCGCAGCTGCTGCGCACACAGTGCCTCCGGCAAAAGCGTCTGCCCCGGCTGCGCCAGCAGCTCGACGAGCCGGTGCTGCACTGCGGACAAAAACTCAGCAAGCGCCTGCGCCTCCATGCCCTCGTGCGCGAGACACCAGCGCAGAAGCGTCAGGCGATCCTGCGACGCGACCGCGTGCAGGTAATCGTCCGCCAACGTGCGCATCTCCTCCGACTCCAGCGGCTGCTCGGTCGGGTCGCGCAGCAGCGCGCAGCGCGAGCGCACCGTCGTCAGCAGCGAATCCGGGCTTGCGGCCGCAAGGATGAACGCCGCACTGCGCGGCGGCTCCTCCAGCAGCTTCAAAAACGCATTCTGCGCATTGAGATTCATCAGCTCTGCCTGACGCAGAACGTAGACCTTCTTATCCGCCTCGCTCGGCAGGATGTATGCCGTGGCCGCGACACTGCGGATCTGATCGACCTTGATCACGGGGATCTTGCCGCTGCGATCCGGCTCAACATAGATCACGTCCGGGTGCACATGGTCATAGACCTTGCGGCAGTCCCGGCACGCGCGGCACGGGCGCACGCCGTCGCTGCGACAGAGCATGGCCGCCGTCAGATCGAGCGCCAGCCGCTCGCGCGCCTGTTCAGACTGCGACACGACGATATACGAATGCAGCAGATGCTCCTGCGGTTGAAATTGCAGCATACGCGCGCTCCTTTCCAGCATACATTGCTTATTTTACCCGCTGCGGCCGGATTCGTCAATCACATTTGCGGGGGAAAACAAAAAAGGCCGTGCCCAGCGCGTGCCCGCAGACACAAAAAAAGCAGACAGCACGGCGGCTGTCTGCTTTTTCAAATGTACGTGCTCAGGCGTTCTTCTCGAGGTAATCCACGACCTGACGAACGGTGGTCAGCTCGGCCGCCTTCTCGTCCTCGATCGTGATGCCGTAGGCATCCTCAATGGACATGACCAGCTCAACAACGTCGAGCGAATCTGCGCCGAGATCGTCCGCGATGTTGGTGTCCATGGTGATGGTGTTTTCGTCCACCTCAAACTGGTGGGCAAGCAGTTTTCTCACTTGTTCGAACATAATACCGTTTCCTCCTAAGTCTCTCGTCAGCTCCACTCGCGGCTGACCGGTTTGTTGCTGGTGCGCTGCGGCTTCTCGTAGGAGACCACAACGCGGCGGTTCGGCTCGGTACCGGTCGAACTCGTCGTCACGCCTTCGTAATCCTGCAGCGCCGTGTGGATGACGTGACGCTCATAAGAATTCATCGGCTCAAGCGCCATGCTGCGCTTATACTTGACGGCCTTGGCGGCCATCTTCTCAGCCAGACGCACGAGCGACTCCTCGCGCTTGGCGCGGTAGCTCTCGGCATCGACGCTGATATGCATATGCTTGTCACTGCCGCGGTTGACCGCATAGTTGGTCAGGTGCTGGATGGCATCGAGCGTCTCGCCGCGGCGGCCGATGACGGCGCCCATGCCGCTGCCGGACAGATTCACGTTCACACCGCCGTTGTCGCGCGCGGTGATGTCGATCTGCGCCTGAATGCCCATGTGCTCAAGCAGACCGCTGACGAACGTGCGGATGCGCGCATAGCTCTCCGGCTCGTCCACCGGCGCGGCGCTCTGCTCGCACGCCTCCGGCTCGGCGGCCGGTGTCTGCGGCTCGGCGGGCGCAGCCTCCTGCTCCGTCTCCTCATCCGGCGCCTCATACTGCACGCGGATCACCGCGGGGCTGGCACCGATGCCGAGGAAGCCGGATTTGGCACGCTCGACGATCTCAACGGAAACATCATCCCGGTCAAGGCCAAGCTCCTCGAGCGCGGCGGCAATAGCCGCCTCTTCCGTCTTGCCGGACTTTTCCAGTGTTTTTAACATCATTCAGTACTCTCCTGTTTTCCTTCGGAACCCTCGGACACCGGCTGCTCCGTCTGCGGAGCGGCGGTCGCGTCCGACTGATAATGGTCCCGCGCATAGGCACGGCCACGCGCATAGCGGCGGTTGCCGACCTGAGACTCCGGCACAGCATTCGGCTCGACGCCGAGACGCTCACGGCGGGCGGCGCGCTCTTCACGCACGACAGCAGCCTTGCGCTCGTCATCCTTCTGCTTCTGGCTGGCCTGGATCTTCTTCTTACTGGTGTTGGGGTTGACGACGGTCTCACCGGCGGCTTTCAGGCGCTCGGTCTCGAGGCGCTTGCGCTCGAGTGCCGCGTCGCGCTCTTTCTCGCGCGCGATGCGCTCGGCGTCGAGCTTGTCGAGCTGCTTATTGAAGACCTTCGTCAGGCTGACATCGCGCAGGATGCCGAGAATGCTGTTGACGATCCAGTAAATGCCCAGCGCGGCCGGCATCGTGTAGCAGATCCACAGCGACACGAGCGGCATCATGAGCATCATGGTCTTGTTGGTCGCAGCGGCCTGCTGGTTGCCGGCGGGCTGCGGGGTCATCGACGTGCTGATCTTCATCGACAGCCAGGACAGCAGCGCCGAAACGATTGGGATCAGGAACAGACCGAGCGCCGGAAGCCAGACGGCCTTGTTGCTCCAGTCAAACGTCCAGATCTTGAACGACGGCTGCTGGCCCATGTTCAGGCCGATGAAGGAATAGTCCAGATCCAGCAGCTTGCCGGAATAATCGCCGAGGGCGCCGGTCACGGCGTCCCAGTTCTGATGGATCAGGTCGGCGATTTGGATCTCCTGATAGGCGGATTTCGCCTGTGCGACATAGCCCGCATTGGTCGTGACCCAGTCGGTCAGCTGCGTGACTGCTTCCGCGCCAAGGCCCATCATCTTCGTCAGCGGCTGACGGATGACGCTGTAGAGCGCGATCAGGATCGGGAACGGGATCAAGCTCCAGAGGCAGCCGGACATCGGGTTGATCTTCTCTTCCCGATAGAGTCTGGCCATCTCCTCATTGAGCTTTTGCTGGTTTCCCTCGTGCCGGCGCTGAAGCTCGGTGATCCGCGGCTGAAGGCGGGTGGTGCGCATCATACTCTTCTTGCTCTTGGCCATGAACGGAAGCAAAATCAGGTTCACGACGACGCCGAAGAGGATGACCGCCCAACCGTAGCTGCCGGTCAGGTCATAGAGCGCTCTGAGCAGCCAGGCAAAGGGTGCAGTAATCCAGGACATAAGACGACTCCAATTCTTAAATTCTTAGGATTCCCGGTCATGGCACCGGGTCGTAGAATTCGTGCTCACCCGTATGGAACGGATGGCAGCGGCATATGCGCTTGATGGCGAGCCATGAGCCCTTGAGCGCTCCGTATTTCTGCAGAGCCTCGAGCGCATACTCCGAGCAGGTCGGAATGAACCGGCAGCAGGGCGGCTTGAGCGGCGAAATGTACCGGCGGTAAAACTTCACGAGGGCGATGAGCAGACGCTTCATGCGCCGCCATCCCCTTCCGTCAGCAGGCCGAGCTTGCCGCAGGCCGACAAAAACGCTGTCTCGAGCTGATGATAGTCCGCCGCGCACGCGCGCACGCGCGACACGACGACCAGATCATATCCGCGCGCGATCTCCCGCTCATGCAGGCGATAAATCTCCCGCAGGCGGCGGCGGATGCGGTTGCGCACAACGGCATGGCCGACCTTGTTGGACACGGTGTAGCCGATGCGGCTGCGGCCCGAGCGGTTTTTCCGGCAGTAGACCACCAGATAGGCGTTGGCGCAGCTTTTCCCCTTCGAGTACAGACGCCGGAATTCATAGTTCTTTTTGAGTGTGCTGGTAAATTCCAAAAGTCTCCCCCGATTCTCTCCGATGCAGCTTCCGGACAAATGCCTTTAGGGCGGAAAGATCCCGCCCTGAAAAACATCATTAAGAAGTCTGCCTGCTCACGCGCAACAACTCAGTAGGTGAGCTGCTTTCTGCCCTTCGCTCTGCGGCGGGACAGAACCTTGCGGCCGTTGGCGGTCGCCATTCTCTTGCGGAAGCCGTGCTCTTTTTTGCGCTGACGCTTCTTGGGCTGGTAGGTACGGAACATGGTGATTTCTCCTTTCGATCATACTCAACAGCGGCTTGTGCCGCCGTAGTTGGCAAAAAGTATCCGGCGCCAGACGTCTGACGCCGGATACATATTATACTATACAAAATTCCAGTCTGTCAACCTTCATTTTTCGCTTTCTGTACATTGCGTGTCGGATCGTGCGTATGTGTCCGCGATGCGTGCAAGCATCTCCTGCATCTCCTGCCGCGCCGACGGCGGCGAGAGGATCTCCACGTCCGTGCCGAAGCCGAAGAGCCACGCGTAGAACTTCGGGCTCGTGACCACGTTGAGCGAGACGGTGAAATGCTCCGCCCCGTCCTCGACCACGATCACATCCTTGCCGAAGCGGTCGAGCACCGAGCCGACCAGATGGTTTGCAAAGCGCAGACGCACCGTGCGCTCCTCACCGGAGAACATACTGAACACCTTTTTGGTGTATGCCGACAGGTCCTGCTCGGAAAAGTCCTCCATGCCCTCGCGCGGCGCATCGAGCGCGGAGATATCCGTCATCTTGTCCACGCGGTAGTGCTTGCGCAGCTGCGCCTCAGCGTCCCACGCCAGCAGGTAGTAGTTCTCGTTATCCCACATCAGCGCCATCGGGCTGACGATGTAAAACGCGCCGTCTCTGCGGTAGCGGCGCTGCTTGTCGGTCGTATACTCAAAGTAGTGGAAGCGGATCTGTCGGTCGCGCGAAATGGCATCGGCGATCTCGTCCACATTATAATACACACTCTCGTTCATGCTCTTGACGCGGCCGCGTACATAGACCTGCCGCTGCAAAAGCTGCGCATCATAGATGCTCGCAAGTCCCTCGATCTTCTTGATGAGCGCCAGCGTCTTTTTGTGCGTGATGAATTTCGACGACTGCACGCTGTCGACCAGCAGCTTGAGCTCCGGCACTTCAAATGAGCGCGCGCCGATATAATACCCGGTCGTGCGCGATTTCGTCTGCACGATGTCCAGTCCGAAGGTGCGCAGGGACTCCAGATCGTTATAGATGCTCTTGCGCTCGGCCGCAACGTCGTGCCTGGCAAGCTCCGAGATCATCTCCGGTACGGTCATCGGATGGCGCTCGTCCGTCTGCTGCAGCAGGATCTCCATCAGGTACAGCAGCTTCAATTTCTGATTCGGTGATTTCGGCATGGCTCCCTCTTTTCTCCGTTTCCGCGCACATATCCAGCGCATGGAATGGCTGCATTTTATCACAAATTTCTGTCACAAAAAAGCACTCGCGCAGAAAGTGCGCGGTTTTCTGCATAATTTACATCGTTTTTGGCACCCGAATACAGTTTTCGGAGACGCTTTCCAGTGCACCCCCCCTCCGGTGCATTCGGCAGTGCCGCTCCCCACTTTGCTTCATCATAGCAAAAGGAGAGTCCCATAATCAGGACTCTCCTCACGCAAAACCAGAAAATTGATCAAAAATCAGGCGAAACGGAAGCCGTTATTCCGCGGCGGCAGCCGCGCTGCGCCTGTGCCGCAGACGCGCACTGCCAACATCGATGCCCCAGACCAGCAGCACGAAGCCAAGGAAGATCGCGCTCACATCGCTCCACGCATACTGGTTCATGGCGAAGATGAGCGGCGCACCGATGCCGCCCGCACCGACCAGTCCGAGCACAGATGCCTCGCGGATGTTGACATCAAACCGGTACAGCACCGCCGAAGCGAGCGCCGGCGCAAGCTGCGGCAGCACCGCATAGCGGATGCGCGGCAAAAGCGACACCCCCATGGCACGCAGCGCGTCATAGGCGCGAAAATCCAGCGCCTCGATCGCCTCGGTGAAGCGTTTGCTCAGCAGACCGATGCTGCACACCGCCAGCGTCAGCACCCCGGTGAACGCCCCCGGACCGGAGACGCGGATGAAGATCAGACCGTAGATCAAAAATGGCACGGAGCGGATCGCCATGATGAGCACCCGGAACAGCAGCGCGACCGGGCGCGGCAGCAGCTTCGGCGTGCTCAAAAACGCCAGGGGTGCGGCAAGCAGCGCGCCGAGCCCCGTTCCGGCCAGCGCGATGCCGACCGTCTCAAGCAGCAACCAGCCAAGCCCGTCCTTGCCCGTGCCGAAGAAAAAGCGCCAGTCCGGATGCAGCAGTCCCGTGCCCATGGCTGAGAGCACGGTCTTGCTCGTGTGCGCAAGATCCGGCGGGTCGATCCCCACCGTGCAGACGACCACGCACAGCAGCACCGCCGCCCAAAGAACGCGCTTTGCCGGGCACGAAATGCTGCGCTCACCGCGGATGATGCGCCCGAGCGCATGGCTGAGCCACTCGATGCAGCACACCGTCACGAACAGGCACATCAGGATCGCGCCGACGCGGTCGTATTCCCGCCACGAGATCTTCTCATTGAGCAGCAGACCGATGCCGCCCGCGCCGACATAGCCGAGGATGGCACTGTGGCGCGCGTTCGTCTCGAGCAGGTAGAGCGCGTTGGTCAGATAGCCCGATGCGATCTCCGGCACGACGGCGCGCGCATAGGCGCGTGCCGGGGACGCGCCCATGGCGCACAGCGCACGGTAAGGCGCGAGCGAGAGCGTCTCGATGTCCTCATAGGTCAGGCGCGTCATGACCGCAAGCGTAAAGACCGTGATGGCGACCGTGCCGGAAAACGTGCCGAGACCGAACAGAAACGTCGCCAGCAGCGCAAGGATCAGCGCCGGGAACGAGCGCAGCACCTGCACCAGAAAACGCAGCACCGCGCGCACCGGCGCAGGACACGGCAGATTATGCGCACACAGCGGCGCGAAGCCGAGCGCCAGCGCGACGCCCAGCGCCGTGCCGGTGACGGACATACGCAGCGTCGCCAGCAGCGGCGCCACGATCGCGGACAGGTAGCTCCAGTCCGGCGGGAAAAGCTGCGCGGCAATGTCGCGCAGGTGCGCCCGCCGCGCCCAGAACACCGCTGGGTCGCAGCCCGTCAGCCAAAAGGCAAGCACAAACAGCGCGAGCACACTCAGTGCCCGCGCCCAGCGTTTTGCACGCGCACGCGTCATGGCGCGGCCTCGCTTTCCGCGCCGCCGTAGATGCGCGCAAGATCTGCGTCCGTCACGGCATCGGGCGCGCAGTCGAGCTCGATCCGCCCCGCATGCAGACCGAGGAGCCGGGAGGAAACCGCCCGGCTCTGGTCGAGATTATGACTGTTCATAAGGATGGCGACACCCTCGGTGCGCGATATATCCTGCAGCAGTGCGAGGATCTGCCGCCCGGTGACCGGGTCGAGCGAAGCGACCGGTTCGTCCGCGAGCAGCAGCGCGGGCTTTCGCATGAGCGCGCGCGCGATGGCGACGCGCTGCTTCTGCCCGCCGGACAGACTGCAGACCGGCTCATCGCACTTGTCGGCAAGACCGACGCGCGCGAGCAGCCGCTCGGCCTCCGCCGTCTGTGCGCGGGAAAACAGCCCCAGCAGCGAAGCCTGCAGCGACATATCCGGCAGGCAGGCATTGAGCACGTTCTGCCGGCAGGTGACCGGCTCGACGAGCGCAAAGTCCTGATAGATCGTGCCGATGCGCTTTTGCACCGCGCGCTTTTTGCGCCCGCGGGCGCGGGAAAACGGCTGGCCGCCGATGCACACTTCCCCGCTGTCGCACGGCAGCGTGCCGTTGAGGATGCGAAAGAGCGTCGTCTTTCCCGCACCGGACGGGCCGATGACGGAAACGAACTCGCCCGCCTCCAGCCCAAAGGTCACATCCGTCAGCACCGGCGGCCGAGCGCCGAAGCGCTTGCAGATGTGTGCAGCTTCCAGCAGCATGGTGTTACTTCCCCGCCGACTTGAGCATGGCCTGCGCGGCGCGCTCGCCGTCGTAGTCGGAATCCTTGCCCCAGGTGTAGCCGACCTGGCTGAAGACGCTGATGATCTGCTTGCCCTCGTCGGTCTGGGCGATCTCGATGAACGCCTCGCCGAGCGCCTTGCGGAATGCCTCGTCCGCCATGAGATCGGAGTGCTTGCTGTAGGCGATCATGTCGTTGTAGATACCCTCGGTCACGCCGATGATGCCGGTCTGCTCGACCATGGGCGCCGTGCCGCCGAACTTCTCCTGCCAGTTGGGCGCGTTCTTGATGCGGATGTGGCCAAAGGAGACCATCACATCCGCCTGACCGGTGGCCAGACGCGCAAGCGACGTGCTGTGGGAGTCAGACTGCACCACGTGGTCGAGATCCGCAATGGTCTTACCGTAGTGCTCCTGCAGCCAGAGGCTCGGATAGATGTAGCCGGACGCGGACGTCGGGGCGAGCACGGACCAGGTCGCGCCGTTGAGATCATCCCACGTCAGCTCCTCGCCGCTGTTGACCTTTGCCAGCAGCGCCTGACCCTTTGCGCTCGGACCGGCCAGAATGATCGAGCGGTAGTAGGTGGTCATGTCCTGCGTGTTCTCCTCGAGCTTGCCGTCGTTCCAGTCGGCGGCGTTCTCAGAGTCCTTGTTGATGCCGTAGCGCAGCGCCGTGAGCAGCACGTCGCAGTCATCGGAAAACAGGACATAGTTGCCGCCGGAGATGAAGCCGATATCTGCGCTGCCGGCGCTGAGCGCCTCGCCAACGGCGGTATAGCTCGTGCCGACGGTCATGTCGATGTTCTGCACGTCATAGCCCTTTTCGAGGAGCTTCGCCTTGAGCAGCGCCTCGAGCGGCTCGGTCGCCGTCGTGATCTGGTCGGCGTCCGCATACGGGGAGAACGCGATCTTCAGGCTCTCGACCGTCTTTGTGCCGCTGCCGCTGCCGCTGTCCTTCTGGCCGCAGCCGGCCATCAGACCGAGCGCCATGACCAGAGACAACACCATTGCCACTACTTTTTTCATGTACATACCCTCCAGATAAATTCTTTCTCCCGGCCGCGGGCATAAAAAACGGCATATGCAGCGCTGCATATGCCAACCCGACGACCGGCAGACGCTGAGAATCCACCCTTTACGGACGGATTTGGTCGGTCGATCTTCCCTGAGATCCTCTCAGCCCGGAACACGGGCTCCCTCGCGATCTGGTTTCGTCATCACTGTTTTGTTGAGCGCGGCGCCAGGGAGCTCCCCCTTTCGCCGCATTCCGGAAACCATCGACAGCTTACCACACCCCACGGGAGAATGCAAGCGCTTTGTAATGTCGGAGCAAAATCGGCGGCTGCAAAGCGTGCGGACACCCACCGTCTCATATTCTCTGCCGGGATTCATATACTGAATTACGCAAATATGGGGAGTGGTGTCAGTGCACACGGACATGGAAGCACGCGCATGTGATCTCGCGGAATATCTTCTCGCCAACAACGCCACCGTCCGCGCCGCCGCTAAACAGTTCGGCGTCTCCAAATCGACCGTCCACAAGGATCTCACGGAGCGGCTGGAGAAGATCGACCCCGCGCTCTATCAGCAGGTGCGGCAGCTGCTCGACCGCAACAAGGCCGAGCGGCACATCCGCGGCGGCATGGCGACGCGGCGAAAATACAAAGGTACATAATCCGGACCGCGGCACATCATTTCGAAAAAAACGGGGATACTATCGCCGAAGGTGATCCCGTGAAAGGCAAACGTATCGGACGGCAGACCGTGCAGTTTTCGACCCCGCCCGTGATCCGCGCCGCCGCCAGCGTCGTGGGCAGAAAAGAGGGCGAAGGACCGCTGCGCGGCCGCTTTGACAGCGTCAGTCAGGACACATATTTCGGCGAAAAGAGCTGGGAGCAGGCCGAGAGCGCCATGCTGCGGCAGTGCTTTGCGTGCGTATGCAGCAAAGCGGCGCTGCCGCCGGAGGCGCTCGACTACGTGCTCTCCGGCGACCTGCTCAATCAGTGCGTGGGCTCGGCCTACGCCATGCGCGGCGTCGGTGCGCCGTATCTCGGACTGTACGGCGCGTGCTCGACGATGGCTGAAGCGGTCAGTCTGGCCGCGATGCTCATCGACGGCGGCTGCGCCGAGACCGCCGCCGCGCTCACAAGCTCGCACTTTTGCTCCGCCGAGCGGCAGTACCGCTTTCCGCTGGAATACGGCGGCGTGCGTCCGCCGACCGCTCAGTGGACGGTGACCGGTGCGGGCGCGCTCATCCTCGCGGCTGCCGGAGACGGGCCGCGCGTGACCACGGCGACGACCGGGACGATCGTGGACGCGGGCATTACGGACACGAGCAACATGGGCGCTGCGATGGCGCCCGCCGCCTATGAGACGCTCAGGGCGCACTTTGCCGACACCGGGCGCACGCCGGACGACTATGATCTGATCGTGACCGGCGACCTCGGCAAGATCGGTCACGCCGTCGTGACGCGGCTGTTTCAGGACGACGGCGTGGATCTCTCCGGCAGGTACAACGACTGCGGACTGATGATCTACGATCTCGAGGCGCAGGACGTGCACGCGGGCGGCTCCGGCTGCGGATGCAGCGCGTCCGTGCTCGCAGGGCATCTGATGAAGCTGCTGACGGGCGGGCAGATCCGGCGGCTGCTGTTCGCGGCGACGGGTGCGCTTATGTCCCCCACAGCGTCCATGCAGGGGCAGAGCATCCCTGGCATCTGTCACGCCGTGGCCATAGAAACGCAGGTGAACGCATGATCGCAGAGTATCTGAAAGTATTTTTCGCCGGCGCGGCACTGTGCATGATCGGTCAGGTGCTGATCGACAAGACGCGGCTGACGCCGGCGCGCATCCTCACGCTGTATGTGGTGGCGGGTGTGCTGCTGGGCGCTGTCGGCGTCTACGCGCCGTTTGTGCGCTGGGCGGGCGCGGGTGCGAGCGTGCCGCTGACCGGGTTCGGAAACCTGCTGGCAGGCGGCGTCCGCAAGGCTGTCGCCGAGCGCGGCGTGCTCGGCGCGTTTACCGGCGGCTTCACGGCCGGTGCTGCCGGGATCTGCGCGGCGATCTTTTTCGGACTGCTCGTCGCCATGCTGTTTCGCTCAAAGGACAAGCAATAAAAAAAGAACCGATCCGCAGATCGGTTCTTTTTGCGTTATGGGTAAGCTCAGCCTCTTGCAGCGGCTTCGCCGGCCTCGAGCGCCTTCATGTTGCCCTCGAGGAACTTGGCCTTCTTCTCGCCAAGCTCGATGCGGATCGCTTCGCCGAGGATCTCGTTGGAGACGACCGGAGCCTTCTCCATCAGAGCGCCGAGGATCGCAACGTTCGCGCCCTTCGGGTTGCCGACGGACTCGGCAATGCCGTTGGCGTCGCAGTAGACGACCTGAATGTCATCACGCTCGGCCTTGCGGTCGATGATGGAGCTGTTGATGACGAGGACGCCGCCCGGCTTGACGTGGCTCTCGAACTTGTCCAGAGACGGACGGTTCATCGCCACGACGCAGTCAGCCATGTCGACCAGCGGGGAAGCAACCGGATCGTCGGAGACGATGACGGAGCAGTTCGCCGTGCCGCCGCGCATCTCGGGGCCGTAAGAGGGCAGCCAGGAGACGTGCTTGCCGTCGAGCATGCAGGCCATAGCCAGGAACTTACCGATCAGGAGCATGCCCTGACCGCCAAAGCCAGCAAAAATGTATTCTTTCTTCATGTTATTCAGCCCCCTTGTCCTTCTTAACGCCGAGCGGGTAGTACGGAATCATGTTCTCTTCCAGCCACTCCATCGCCTTGATCGGGCTCAGGCCCCAGTTCGTCGGGCAGGCGGACAGGACTTCGACCATCGTGAAGCCCTTGCCCTCCATCTGGTAATGGAACGCCTTGGAAATGGCCTTCTTCGCCTTGACGATGTTCGGGGTGTTGTTGACGGCAACGCGCTCGATGTAGTAGGAGCACGGAACCTCAGCGAGCATCTCGGAGACCTTCAGCGGAGCGCCGCACCAGTCCTCATCACGGCCGTAGGGGCTCGTGGTGGTCTTCTGGCCGACCAGCGTGGTCGGAGCCATCTGGCCGCCGGTCATGCCGTAGATCGCGTTGTTGACAAAGATCGTGGAGATCTTCTCGCCGCGGTGCGCAGCGTGAACGATCTCAGCGGTGCCGATGGACGCGAGGTCGCCGTCGCCCTGGTAGGTGAAGACGAGGGTGTCCTTGCCGACGACGCGCTTGGCGCCGGTGGCGACTGCGGGTGCACGGCCGTGAGCGGCTTCGTACATATCGCAGTTGAAGTAATCATACGCAAAGACGGAGCAGCCGACCGGCGCGACGCCGATGACCTTGCCGTCCAGATTCATCTCATCAATGACCTCTGCGACCAGGCGGTGGATAATGCCGTGGTTGCAGCCCGGGCAGTAGTGGAACTGCTTGTCCGTGAGGAGTTTGGTCTTTTCAAAAACAACAGACATTTACTTGCCCTCCTTCATGCTGATAATCTTCGCGACGATCTCATCGGTGGTCGGCATCTGGCTGCCGAGGTGGCCGAAGAAGTCGATCGGCTTCGCGCCGTTGATCGCGATCTTGACATCCTCAAGCATCTGGCCCTCGTTGAGCTCGACGTCGAGAACAGCCTTCACGCCCGGAAGCTCGGCAGCCTTCTTGACCGCGTCGTACGGGAACGGCCAGACGGTGATCGGGCGAACCAGACCAACGTTGATGCCCTGCTCCTTGAGCTCGGCAATGGCGGACTTGGCAATACGCGCAACCGTGCCGAAAGCGGTGATGACATACTCAGCACCCTCGAGGTTGTACTCTTCCCACTGCTGCTCGTTGGCAGTGATCTCACGATAGCAGGCCTGCAGCTCGTCGTTGTGGACGGACAGGGTCTCGGTATCGATGTAGATGGAGTTGATGACGCCGCGCTTGGCCGGATCGTCGCCCGGTTTCCAGCCGGTGCAAGCCCAGGGCTTCTTCTCGGGATCGATCTTGTAGTCGACCATCTCGGGCATCTCCACGGGCTCCATCATCTGCGCGATGATGCCGTCGGCGAGGAAGAGGACCGGGATACGGTACTTCTCAGCCTTGTCGAAGGCGTACATCATGATGTCGATCGCTTCCTGCACGGATGCCGGAGCGTAGGTCAGCAGGTGGTAGTCACCGTTGCCGCCGCCCTTAACAGCCTGGAAGTAGTCGCCCTGAGAAGCCTGAATGTTGCCGAGGCCGGGGCCGCCGCGCATGACGTTCAGGATAACAGCCGGGAGCTGCGCGCCTGCGCAGTAGGAAATGCCTTCCTGCTTCAGGCTGACACCGGGGCTGGAGGAAGAGGTCAGCGCACGTGCACCGGCACCGGCTGCACCATAGATCATGTTGATAGCCGCAACTTCGCTCTCGGCCTGCAGGAAGCAGCCGCCGACTTCGGGCATACGTGCGGACATATATTCAGGGATCTCCGTCTGCGGAGTGATCGGATAGCCGAAGAAGTAACGCGCGCCTGCACGAATCGCAGCCTCAGCGATAGCTTCGCTACCCTTCATAAGCGTCAATGCCATTTTCGATGTACCTCCTTAATCTCTCACAATGCTGATTACCACGTCCGGGCAAGTGCGCGCGCAGGAAGCGCAGCCGATGCAGGCCTCCGGATTCGCGACGACGGACGGATGATAACCCTTTGCGTTGAGTTTGTCCTTCGCCAGCGCCAGGACGCCCTTCGGGCAAGCTCTGACACAGAGACCGCAACCCTTGCAAAGATTCTCGTTGATGGTCACCTTTACCATTTTTGCTACCTCTTTTCTGTTCTGTTTTGCGAAATTGCCTATGTAAACCGCATGCGCGGGTTACGCCTGTTTCTTCTCCGACAAGCTGTGGATATAGCTGTCCCAGTCGCGCTTCATGATGATGTCGATGGGGACGGGCTTGCCGATGTACTTCGGGTCGTGCCCCTCGGCCAGGAAGATGTCGAGCATCTCCTTCTTGCCGGTCGTATACATGACCGGAACACCGGTCCGGTCGCTGACCTCGCGCAGCATCTCATAACCGTCGCGCAGCTCTGCCGGCGTGGTCATGGTGGCGAGGTTGGTGTTGTTGATCATGCCGGTGATCTTCAGGTGGGAATGGATCTCCATCTGCTGCTGCAGGTCGATGATCTTCTCCACCGTGCCGGCGAGCGGGCGGCGGATATTGACGACATTCAGAACCTCCAGCTGTTCCGGACCCATGGCCATGAAGTCCTGAAAGTCCTCATAATAGCGGCCGAGCGCGGTCGAACCGACGGCATCGCCGCCGACGTCGAACACGACGGTGTCCCAGTTCATGGCAAATGCAGAAGCGACCTCCGCCGGCAGCGACAGCGTCTCCACGCCGGAGCAGGCATAGTTCGGGGAGATGAGACGGATCTCTTTCTGCTCCACGAGCTTGCCGCGCTCAGTCAGGCGGAAGTAAGTATTGACCAGGTCCAGGTCAATGAGTTCTGTCTTTCCGGTTTCAGCCGCTTTAAAAGCAAAATTCAGCGCAAGCTCACTCTTGCCGCTGCCGTAGTTGCCGATCATAACGTATATCTTTTTCAAAACAAAGCTCCTCCCCTCGAGGGGTATTCAAAATGTGCAAATGGGTATTAAAAATCAAAATATATCCATTCAAATATCCAAATCTCAACGGTTATCATCGTAGCACAATCGCGCGAATTCGTCAACAAACGTTGTTTGGTTTTGTGGAATGTGTGCAATTTTGTCGCGCATTTCTGGACAAGATGCCAGTTATCTGAAAAATAACGGCAGTGTTCAGGAATTAACGCTATTTCTTCCCTGTTTCAGGTAAAGATACCACGCGCTCACGCCGACCAGAAGCCCGCCGCCGACGAGATTGCCGAGCGTGACCGGCAGCAGATTGCCGGCGAGTGCCGTGCCCCACGTCAGTCCTTCGGCAGCAGCGCCGGTCTGCCCCGCAGTGAAAAGGCCCGCCGCGAGGTAGTACATATTGGCGACGCTGTGCTCAAAGCCCGCGACCACGAACGCCATGATCGGGAAAAAGACGGCTGCGATCTTCCCGCCGACGGTCTTGGCGGCATTGGCCATCCAGACGGCGATGCACACGAGGAAGTTGCACAAGATGCCGCGCACGAACGCATCGCCGAACGACAGCCCCGCCTTCGTCTCCGCGATGGCGACAACGGACGCCGCGAGCTTGCCGCCGAACGCGGAAAAGACGTGCCCCGACACGCACAGCGCCGCAACGAGCACCGCGCCCGCAAAGTTGCCCAGATAGACAACGAGCCAGTTGCGCAGCATCTGCCGCACGGTGATCGTGCGCGCCAGAACGCCCATGATCATGAGATTGTTGCCGGTAAAAAGCTCGCTCCCTGCCACGATGACCATGGCGAGACCGGCCGGAAACACGCAGCCGGAGATGAGCTTTGCCAGCGACGGATCGCCGACCGTCGCCGCGGCGGCCGTGGACGCGACGCCCGCCAGCGCGACGAATGCGCCCGCAAGACAGGCAAGCAAAAACATCCGCCCCAACGGCAGCGCGGCCTTGGTGCGGCAGGCGGACAGATAGTTCTCCGCGATCTCTTGGGGTGTGTACATAGATAGGCTCCTCCGGCAAAGCACAAGATATATGACACGCATTATCTTACTATCATATATCTTGCGCTGTCAAGTACACAGACAAAAAAGCAGCCGGAGGACACTCCGGCTGCCTATGCATCCAGCCACACGCGCATACGCTCCACGGCGCGCCGCTCGAGCCGCGAGACCTGCACCTGCGAGATGTGCAGGAGCCCGGCCGCGCGCTGCTGCGTCAGACCGTGATAAAAACGCAGCGCGATCACCTGCCGCTCCCGCTCCGGCAGGCGGCGCAGCGCCTCACGCAGGTCGGCATATTCGACCATGCGCGTCTCCTGCTCGTAATCCCCGAGCGTGTGCTCGAGCGTAAAGCCCGTCTCACCGTTTTCCCTCTGCAGGGATTCCGTAGGGCCGGTGGCCGTCTCTGCGGCCGCGATCTCTTCCGGCTCGAGCCCGGTCTCGGCGGCGAGCTCCGAGAGCGTCGGCTCGCGGCCGAGCGCCTGCTCAAGGCGGGTGCGCGCCGTGCGGATGCCCTGCGCGCGCTCTTTCACGCTGCGGCTGACCTTGACCGCGCCGTCATCGCGCAGAAAGCGCCGGATCTCCCCCGCGATCTTCGGGACTGCGTAGGTGGAAAAGCACGTGCCGAACTGCTCGTCAAAGCCCTGCATGGCCTTGAGAAAGCCGACGCAGCCGAGCTGATACAGATCGTCCGGCTCGACGCCGCGGCCGAAAAAGCGCCGCGCCACGCTCCAGATGAGGCCGGTGTTTTCCTCGACCATCTGCTCCGCCGCCTGCATGTCACCTGCCTGCACACGCCGCAGCAGCGCACGCGTCTCCTCGGCGATCATGCGCGGCGGCGGATGCGGCGGCACATGGTCACGGTCGTACCGCGGCCGGGCACGGACTTAACCCGCAGCGTGTCCATAAAGCTCTCCATGATGGTAAAGCCCATGCCGCTGCGCTCCTCCCCGCCGGTGGTATACATCGGCGCGCGTGCCTGCGCCACGTCCGCGATGCCGACACCGTGATCCTTGACGGTGATCTCCAGCCGCTCATCCGGCAGAATGCGCACGCGCACCTGCACCGTGCCGAGCGCGTCCGGATAGGCGTGCACGACGGCATTCGTCACGGCCTCGGACACGGCGGTCTTGATGTCGCCGAGCTCGGCAAGCGTCGGGTCGAGCTGCGCGGCAAAGGCCGCCACCGCCGCGCGCGCAAAGCCCTCGTTCACGCTGCGCGCCGGAAACTCCAGCTTCATGTAGTTTTTCTGCGTCAACACTCTTCACACTCCTTTTCCCGGTCGCCAAGCACCGGGACGATCTTCGTCAGCCCCGCGACATCCAGCACCCGCCGCACCTGCCCCGGCACGCCCGAGAGCGCCAGCGCGCCGCCCGTCTGCCGCAGGAGGCGGTCGGTCTTGAGGATGACCGCGATCCCGGAGCTGTCCATAAAGCTCACCCCAGACAGGTCGAGCACGCAGCGGCGCGGCAGATATTCCTCCACGGCGTCCTCGATGCCGGGCATGACCGTCTGCGCCGCCGCATGATCGAGTTCGCCCACCAGCCGCAGCGTCAGGCAGCGGCCGTCATCATGCGTTATGATCCGCATCTGCTTGTCCCTCCTATTCCAAAAGAAAAAACACCGCATACGGCCGAAGCCGTACACGGTGTTATTGTAGCGTAATGCCGCTGTGGTTTTTTGTCGGACGCGGGTGCTCAGCCGAGGTTTTTCAGGCTGGCCTCGAGATTTTCCACGAGCGCCTTCGCCTTCTCGGCGCGCTCGCGCTCCGTCTGCACGACGGCCTCCGGCGCACGGGAGATGAAGTTCTCGTTCGAGAGCTTGCGCATCTGCCCCTCGTAATTCTTGCGCGCCTTTTCGAGCTCCTTTTCCAGACGTGCGCGCTCCTTGTCGAGGTCGATGAGCTCGGCCATCGGCATGAAGAGCTTGGCCTCCTCCGTGACGACGGAGACCATGTGCTCGGCATCCGCCGGCAGCGCGCTGCTGATCGTGATCTGCTCGGCATAGGCGAGCTTCGAGATATAGCTCTTGCCGCTGCGGAAGGCATCCTGCCGCTCGGTCGTGATGAACAGGTGCGCCTTTCTGCTCGGCGGCACGTTCATCTCGGCGCGGCGGCTGCGCACGGCGCGGATGGCGTTCATGACCATCTCAAAGTCACGCTCCTCCGCCGGGAAAGCGAGCGCCTCGGTATACTCCGGATAGCGGGCGATCATGAGCGCCTCACCGTCATGCGGCAGCGCCTGCCAGATCTCCTCGGTGATGAACGGCATGAACGGGTGCAGGAGCTTGAGGATATCCGTCAGGACATACAGCAGCACCTGCTGTGCGCTGCGTGCGCGCGCGGCGTCACCGCTGTTGAGACGGGGCTTGGTGAGCTCGATATACCAGTCGCAGTACGTGTCCCAGATGAAGTCGTAGATCTTCGCCGCAGCGATGCCGATCTCATACTTATCGAGGTTCTCGCACACTTCCTTCGAGAGCGTGTTGAGCTTCGAGAGCACCCATTTGTCCTCGAGCTCGAGCGTCTCGGGCAGCTCGTTTTTGTCGATGGTGAGGTTCATCATCACGAAGCGCGACGCGTTCCAGAGCTTGTTGGCAAAGTTGCGCATGGCGCCGCACTTCTCAACGTAGAAGCGCATATCGTTTCCGGGGCTGTTGCCCGTGATGAGGTTGAAGCGCAGCGCATCGGCGCCGTAGGTATCGGCCATCTCGAGCGGGTCGATGCCGTTGCCGAGAGACTTGGACATTTTGCGTCCCTTATCGTCGCGCACGAGACCGTGGATGAACACCGTCGGGAACGGGATATCCTGCATCTGCTCAAGACCGGAGAAGATCATGCGCGCGACCCAGAAGAAGATGATGTCATAGCCCGTGACCATGACGCTCGTGGGATACCAGAACTTGAGATCCTCGGCGCTCTTATCCGGCCAGCCGAGCGTGGAAAACGGCCAGAGCGCGGAGCTGAACCACGTGTCGAGCACGTCGGGATCGCGGTGGATATGCTTGCTGTGGCAGGCCTCGCACTCGCAGGCGTCGGTGCGCGAGACGGTGACATGACCGCAGTCATCGCAGTACCACGCCGGGATCTGATGACCCCACCAGAGCTGACGGGAGATGCACCAGTCATGCACGTTCTCCATCCAGTTATAATAGGTCTTGCTGAAGCGTTCCGGCACGAACTTGATGCGCCCGTCGCGCACGGCCTCGATGGCGGGCTCGGCCAGCGGCTTCATCTTGACGAACCACTGGGGGCTCGTCATCGGCTCGACCGTCGTGCCGCAGCGGTAGCACGTGCCGACGTTGTGATTGTAAGGCTCGGTCTTGATGAGGTAGCCCTGCTCCTCGAGATCGGCCACGATGGCCTTGCGCGCCTCGTAGCGGTCGAGACCGTTATACTTGTCGCCGTTGATGACACGGGCGTCTTCGTCAAAGATCAGGATCTGCTCGAGATTATGGCGCAGACCGACCTCATAGTCGTTCGGGTCGTGGCAGGGCGTCATCTTGACGCAGCCCGTGCCGAAATCAAGCTCGACATAATCATCGGCCACGATGGGCAGCTCGCGCCCGACCAGCGGCAGGATCGCCGTCTTGCCGACGAGGTGCTGATAGCGCTCGTCCGCCGGGTTGACCGCGATGCCGCTGTCGCCGAGCATCGTCTCGGGACGGGTGGTGGCGATGGTCAGATACTCATCACTGTCCTTGAGCGGGTAGCGGATATACCAGAACGAGCCGGGCATATCCTTGTATTCGACCTCGGCGTCGGACAGCGCCGTGCGGCAGTGCGGGCACCAGTTGATGATGCGGTTGCCCTTGTAGATGAGGCCCTTTTCGTACAGCTCGCAAAACGTCTCGCGCACGGCCTTGGAGCAGCCCTCATCCATGGTGAAGCGGCTGCGGCCCCAGTCGCAGGACACGCCGAGCGACTTCTGCTGCTCGACGATGCGGTTGCCGTACTGCTTTTTCCACGCCCAGACGCGCTCTAGAAACGCGTCGCGCCCGAGATCGTAGCGGGTCAGACCCTCCTCCTTGCGCAGCATCTCCTCGACCTTGATCTGCGTGGCGATGCCGGCGTGATCCGTGCCGGGCACCCAGAGCGCGGCATAGCCCTGCATACGCTTATAGCGCGTGAGGATGTCCTGCAGCGTCGCGTCGAGCGCATGACCCATATGCAGCTGACCGGTGACGTTCGGGGGCGGCATGACGATGGAAAACGGCTTTTTGTCCGGATCGGCTTTGCCGGCAAAGTAGCCGCCGCGCATCCACATGTCATAAATCTTCTTCTCGACCTGTTTGGGGTCGTAGACCTTCGGAAGCTCTTTCATGG
>OGNF01000734.1_pt1 | contig 34183 bp, 21 predicted proteins | sample 1573321 | NCBI WGS metagenome assembly OGNF01 (sample SAMEA2581911, study PRJEB24529) | metagenome | biome: Human gut stool | place: China | collected 2011 | reverse complement strand
ATCTCCTTGCGGACCTGCTCGAAATTGAAGAGCGTGCCGGCGTACTCGGTGAAGACGTCGTTGGCGTAATCCTCGATGCCGAGGCTTGCGAGATTTGACATACCGGCCGCCGCCGCCCGGCGGATGCGCTGCTCCACGGACTTCGGCGAGGCGCTGAAGCGGCCGCAGAGCTGCGCGACGGTCATCTGCTCGTTCCGGCCCTGCGCGGCAAGGTAGCCGACGATCTGGATGAGGTCGGGATAGGCGGGATCTCCGCTGAGACCGAGCCGCTGCAAAACGGCTTTGAGCTGCTCGAGCTGCGGCGCGCTGATCGTCTGCGTGCCGGCAGTGCCGGCGGAAGCTGCTGCTTCCGGCTTTGCGGCCGGGCGGTCCAGCTGCATGAGCGAGCGGACCTGACGCATCGTGCGCTCCATCGTCAAGAGCTCGTCGACCCTGGAGAGGACGCTTGTGACCTCGACGCCGTTGATGGGCTTGGCAATGAAAAAGTCCACTCCCGACTGATAGGCTTCGCCGACCATCTCCTTGGAGGTGACCTGCGAGAGCATGACGAAATGAAGCTCCGGGAATTGCTGCCGGGCCTTCTGCACGAACGTGATACCGTCCATTTCGGGCATCAGAAGGTCGACGAGCACAATGTCTGCGCCGCAGGTGCGCAGGTCCTCCAGCGCGTCGACCGCGCTCTGAGAGCTGCCGACGACGGTCCCGAGACCGCCATCTTCGATCAGCAGGCGCAGGACGCTCAAAACGGCGCTGTCGTCATCAATGAGATAGATGCGCATGGATTGCCCTCCTTACAGGTGTTCTGTGGGGATGCGGACCGTGAAGGCCGTCTCACCGTCCGATGAGCGGACGGTGACCGAGCCCTTGAGCGTCTGCTCGACAAGGTCCTTGACGATGCTGAGACCGAGCCCCCGGTTGATCTCTCCCGTGCGGCGGTCGATCTTGCTGGAAAAGCCGGGCGTGAAGATGTGCTCCATGCGCTCCGGCGGGATGCCGCCGCAGTCATCCTCCACGGAGAAGAGAACGGCGCCGCCCTCTTCCTGCGCGATCAATCGGATATGCACGGGGCGGTCCGTCGGCGCGGCTTCGACGGCGTTGTTCAGCAGGTTGCGGAAAACGGACATCAGCTCGTAGTAGTGCGTCGTCCGGCGGTCTGTATCGCAGCGGCACGTCAGCGCGGCGTCCTTGCCGCTCTCTCCTGCAAATCGCTCCGTGCTGAGCCGCAGCAGACGGAAGAGCTCGGAAAGCTCCATGCTGCCGCGCTCTCCCTCCTGCCCGAGAACGGCGGAGATGCCGCGCATGACCAGCGCGTAATCCTTTTTGACCTCGTGCACGTCCTTGGCGATCATCAGCGCTTCGTCGGCATACGGAGCGGCGGCTTCCTCCGCGCGCAGGCTGCGGCAGAGCTGATAGGCGCGGCTCATCGTCTGCTCGGCGAGCTCCGCTCCCTTTTCCATCCAGACGACCTCGCTGCGCAGGTCAGCCGTCATGAGCAGCAGCTTTTGATAGCGCACCGAATCCTCGTTGCGCAGGATCTGAATGCCGTAGCGCCTGAGGGCGGATAGGATGGCCGCGGCGAGAAGCGCGCGGACAAGACCGGCGGCAGCGATCCGCAGCAGAAGCGCCGGGGAAAAGGCGGCACTCCCTTCACGGACGAGAAGCTCTGCAAGATTGCTCAGCGCGTCGACCGCGGCGAGCGGCAGCGCGTAGGAGAGCCGGTATCCCGCGGGGCGCTTCTTCTCAAAAAAGAGAAAGAAGAGCACGCCGAAGCTGAGATAAAACAGGATTTCCGGCGCATAGCCGGAGACGGCGTCCGATACCGGGCTGCCGAGCAGCGCGGCATTTATCAGACGAAGAAGAAAAACGCCCGCGGCGCTCAGCACGGTGAGCGGCAGCGCCGGGAGATCCGGGAGCGTGAAGAGCAGGATCTGCAGGAGTATCACGGCAACGGAGAGGTGAAAGCCCCTGTCCTGCACGGCGACCGATACCTGCGAGAGCAGCGCGACGAGCCCTGCGCACAGGAATACGGCGCGCGGGCTTTTGGTGCGGTCCATGGACAGTCCTCCTTCCGCATGAAGCGTTATGTTATTTTCCATCATACCATACTGCCGCCGCTGGTGCAAAACCATTTTTGCGCGCTTTCGCGGGGCGGCTTTGCGGCAAAACTGTATTTACACCGGCGGGCGGCCGTGGTATAATATTATAATTATGATCAGGGGGATCAGCCTGCCAAGAGGGTCGCCCCCAAAAGCGAAAACCGGCGCTGCAAAGGAGAGAAGCAGCATGACGATGGAGAATCACGCGGCAAATGACGAAAAATCGGCCGAGCACTATACCGGCGAGCTGTTTGGCCAGCTCATGCAGATCGACAGAGTGCACAGCAAAGAAGAGATCGAGGCGGCGGTCTACCGTCTGCTGAGTCTGATCGGCGAGGCGATGGACGCAGACCGCGTCTTTCTTTTTGACCGGCTCGAGGAGGAGCGGGAGGAAAACTACTCCAATACCTTCGAGTGGTGCGCGGAGGGCGTTTCGCCGCAGATCGAAAATCTGGAAAGGCTCACGCGGGCGGATATGCCCGTCTGGTTGGAGACCTTTGAGCGCGGCGAGCCCATTTACATCCCGGACCTTGAAGAGGTGCGCGGCGTGATGCCGTCGGAGTATGACATCCTGAAGGCGCAGGACATCCGCCGCGAGATCGCGGTGCCGGTCTTTTACCGCAGCACGCTGAGCGGCTTTTTCGGTGTGGGCAATCCGCGGGGCGAGATCACGCCAGCGCAGATCGATCTGCTCAGCTTTGTCGGCGGACACGTCGGCAGCGCGCGGGAAAAACTGCGGATGTTCGCGCTTCTGGAGCAGAAGCAGAAAACGCTGGAGCAGGACCTGCAGGCGAAGCTGCTGGAGCAGCAGATGCTGATGGTCCTGTGTCGGAACAGCATTTCGGTATACCGCGTCGATCTGATGAAGAATCGCGCGCAGATCGTGAAGGTGGAGGACTATGCCAACACAGCGGACGAGCTCCTGCCCTATGGGGACGAGATCTTCCCTTATTATGAGGCGATACGGGATTATTACGAGCGCTTTGTCATCAAGGAAACGGCACCCGACTTTTTGCAGGCACTGCAGACGGAGAGCCTGATGCGCGCGCTGGAGAACAAAGACAGGATCAGCCGCCGCTACCGCTGCACGCCGAACGCGCGCGGCCAGATCTACTTTGAGGTGCGCGTGAGCAAGCTGCTGCAAACGGACACGAGCTTTCAGGTGCTGGTGGATTTCCACAATATCGACGAGATCGTGCGCGAGGAGCGCCAGCATCAGCGCGAACTCGAGGCGGCGCTCGCGGAGAGCCGCGCAAACTACGAGGTCATCTCGGCCATCGGCAAGATCTACTACACCATTTACCGCATCGACCTGCGCACAAAGCGCTACGAGGAGATCTCCGGCAACAGCCGGATGCACCGTCTGACCGGCGGCAGCGGCCTTGCGCAGGACCGCATGAACGAGGAGAGCAGGCGGAGCGTGCTGGAGGAGTACCTGCCCTACGTGGAAAGCTTTTTCGACCTCTCTACACTCGGAAAGCGCCTGAAAACCGAGGATTCCATGGCGATCGAGTATCCCGTTAGGGACGGCAACTGGCACCTCGCCCGCTTTATCGTGCAGACGCGTGATGAAAATGGCGAGGCGGAGCGCGTGCTCTTTGCGATGCGCCTGTTCAGCGAGGAAAAGCGCCGCGAAAAGTACTGGATGAGCGCGGCAGAGAAAGCGCGCCGCGCGAACGAGGCAAAAAGCGAGTTCCTCTCGCGGATGTCGCACGATATCCGCACGCCGATGAACGTCATCATGGGCTTTGCCAACATCGCCCGCCAGCACGCGGGTGACCCGGCCAAGATACAGGACTGCCTGGATAAGATACTGACCAGCGGGCAAAGCCTGCAGGCGCTCATCGACGATGTGCTGGATATCTCACGCATCGAGAGCGGCGAGTTCAGGGTCGTGCCGCAGCCGATGGAGCTGCACGAGCTCTTCGACTTCTATTCTCAGGCGGCGCACGGCATGGCGGCGGAAAAGCATCTGACCTTTACGGGCCGGATGCACGATATCAAGCACGATACGCTCGCGGCGGACCCGGTGCGCATGGGGCAGGTCTATATGAATCTGCTTTCCAACGCGGTGAAATATACGCCGGAGGGCGGAACGGTCGATTTTGAAGTTTATGAGGAGCCGGCGGAGGAGGATGGCGAGATCCGCCTTGTCTCCGTCGTGCGCGACACAGGCATCGGCATGACGAAGGAGTTCATGGGGGAGATGTATTCCGCCTTTGCGCGCGCGGTCGACACGCGCGTAAACCGTGTGCGCGGCAGCGGACTGGGGCTTGCCATCGTGAAAAAGATCGTCGATCTGATGGACGGGACCATCGAAGTGGAAAGCAAGGTGGGCAAGGGGACGACCTTCCGCGTGACGTTCACGCTGCCGACGGCGGAGGAGGGCAGCGTCCGCCGGGACGAGGTGCAGGAGCCTGTGCGCCTGCCTGCGCGCGGGGTGAACGTCCTCGTGGCGGAGGACAACACCCTCAACTATGAGATCGTCGTCGAGCAGCTTTCCTCCTATGGGCTGCACTGCCGCCGCGCAAAGGACGGCCGCGACTGCGTGCGGCAGTTTGAGCGCTCGCAGCCGGGCGAGATCGACGTCATCCTCATGGATATGCAGATGCCGGAGATGAACGGTCTGGAGGCGACGGCGGCCATCCGCGCGCTGGCGAGACCGGACGCGAAGGAGATCCCCATCATCGCGCTGACGGCGAACGCCTATCAGGAGGATGTGCAGAGATGCCTGAATGCGGGTATGAACGCGCACCTTTCCAAGCCCATCCATGTGGATCGGGCCGTGCGCACGATCGCCGAGTGCCTGAAGAAAAAATGAAAGAAAAGCGCCCGGACGCCTTTTGGCTTTCCGGCGCTTGCCGTTATGTTTCCCGCTCTGCGGGGAAGATGGAGATCTGGCGGTCCTCCTGCGAGGAATGAAATGCGCGGATCGTTTCAAGCGCACCGCTGCTGACGGGGCCCGGTACGGCGGCGGGACGCGCAAGGTAAAAGCCCTGCAGCAGGTCCACGCCGAGGGAGAGAACGGTCCTGAGCTCTTCGGGCGTTTCAAGGCCCTCCGCCACGACCTTCATGCCGCGCGGATGCGCGTAGGCGACGGTGTTCAATACGATCTGGCGCTTATTGGCGTCGGTGTCGATGTGACGGATGATGGAGAGGTCGATCTTGATGTAATCCGGCGAGAGTTCGAGCAGGCTGCGCTCGTTGCTGTAGCCGCTGCCATAGTCGTCGAGCGCGAACGCGCCGGCGCTGCCGGCAATATTGCGCTTGGCCTTGAGAGCGTTCAGATCAAGCCCCTCTTCCTCTGTGATCTCGATGACAAGATGCGGCAGCAGATGGGAGAAGCGGCGGAAGTATTCCTGCTGCTCCTCGTCCGTCAGATGCTGGCTTGCGATGGAATTGACGAACAGCAGCCGCTCCTGGGGGATCCTGCCGCTCTCCTCGAGCGCGAGGAAGGACCTGGAGGAATGGAAGAAGGTGATGCGCTCGATCTCGTGCAGGCAATTTTCCTCCTTGGCAAGGCGCAGCACATCGTCGGGTGAGCGCAGCGTGGAAAGCCCCTCCACGCGCATGAGCGCTTCGTAAGCGAGGACCTCGCCCGTGGCGGCCGAGACAAGCGGCTGGAAGTAGTAGGTGATGAGCTCCTCGTTGACGAGCCGGTGGAACTCCGCGCGGCTGCGGCTTGCAAAGCGGTCCTGCCGGTAGACCTCGGGGTCGAATTCGAGAAGCCTGCCCTTTTGCGAGTGCTTGACCTGATACATGGCAAAATCCGTGTATTTGCGCAGCGTGACAAGGTTTGTGCAGCTCTCGGGATACCACGCGACGCCGCCGGAGACGCTCACGTGCAGGGCGCGGCCGCTCGGCAGCTCGACAGTCGTCTGCTTGAGGGCTTCGTGCAGCGCGCGGATATCCGCGCGCAGGGTGTCCTGATCGTGGTAGCCGTAGAGGAAAATGTTGAACTCGTCGCCCGAGATGCGCGAGCAGATCGTGCGCGCGGGCGCATTCTTGGCAAAGCAGAGACCCGTCTGGCGGATGTATTCGTCACCCCAGTCGTGGCCGAAGGTGTCGTTCGTGTGCTTGAGCCCGTCGAGGTCGAACATCAGCAGCGCCGCGTGGCCGAGCTTCTCCGGCTCGCAGAAGAGGTCGCTGCAAATGCGCTGGAAGGCTCTGCGGTTGTAGAGCCCTGTGAGCGTATCATAATCGCGTTCATGCTCGATGCGCAGCCGCTCCAGGGTGGAGGAGGTCACATCCTCGGCAAGGCCGACCTGCGCGCCGTCCTCGTATGTCGTTTCGATACGGATGTAGCGCTGTGAGCCGTCCGGCTGTGCGACGCAGTAGAGCTTGGAGCCGTCGGGCGAGGCCGTGGGCGGACAGGTCGCCTCAAAGCGGTGCAGAAGGCCGCGGAAGTCCTCCGGACTCAGCGCGGAAATGTCCACCCCCTGAAGCCCGAGCAGCGGGAAGAAGTTGTCGGTCGCATAAACGCTTTCCGGGTCAAAGCGCAGCTCGTAGCCGCCGAGCTCCACGCTCGCCATATCCATGATGCGCAGGAATTTGGTCGAGGCGGCGAGCACGTCGCGGCTGAGGCGCGTGAAGGCCGAGGAGAAGCGGTCGAGCTCGTTGATACCGGTGGGAGAGAGCGTGGGGATGCTGCTGTGGTCATGCTGGGCGCGCGTGACCTCGCTGGAAAGGCGGGCGACCGGCTTGGCGAGCCGCTGCGCAACGAGCAGGCTGCTGAAAAGACCGGCTGCCAGCACGAGCAGCACGGCAATGATGAGAAGACGTGTCACGTGGCCGGAAAAGGCATAGAGTTGCGACTCCGGCACGATGCCGATGAGCAGCGGAACTTCATTATAAAAGGGAGCATTGCGGCTGTAAAGCGAGAGCGGGAGCACGGAGGCATGGCAATATTCGCCGTCGATCATCGCGCGGTAACCGCCGTGGATGGAGGGGGTGAGCAAGAGCGCATCGCCGGCCTCCTCAAGCGCGGCATTTTCGCCGGCGGAGTCGGTGATGACGCTCACGGGAAAGTCGCTGCCGCCCAGCGTGCGGTCGGCAAGAGCGAAGAGGTAGGAGCCGCTGCCGTCGTTTTGCAGCTCGCTGCTCGGCAGGAGCGAGCGCAGATGACTTTCGAGCATCTCGACGCCGAGCACACCGTAGACCGTGCCGTCGTCCAGCATGAGCGGGACCGTGTAGGCGATGGCGGAGTGCGTGTCGCCGGAGAGCGTGTAGGGCTTGACGGTCCAGTGGCCGAGATCGTCGGTCTCAAGCTCGCCGCCGCTGTGGTAAGCGGCCTGAAAGACCGGGTAGAGCAGGCCGTCCGCACGCGTTTCGGAATAGAGCAGCGAGGGCATCCAGCACGTATCGGTCGAGATGTGCAGCGACTGCACGATCTGCGAGGGCGCGCGTTCGATGAGAAGGTCGGAATTGCGGACCGAGGGGGAGGACGACGGCTCCAGGTCGCGCAGATACAGGCAGGGAAGCGGATCGCCCTCCGTGCGGGGATCAAGGTCGTGCGTGTTGAGCACGACGAAAATGCCTGTAACAGAGCAGCGGCGCATGGAGGCAATCATTTTTTCGCCGATGGCACTCAGAAGGGGGAGCGCGTCTTCATTGCTGCGATCGAGTGTGTCGACGGAGATATCGCCGGAGTCGATGAGCGATTGCGCGGTGGTGTTGATGCTGCCTGCAAGGGTGGAAAGGTCCTGCGCCGAGAGCATCAGGCTCTGCAAATAGCTCTGGCGGTTTTCCACCTGCTTTTGCAGCAGGTCCGCCGCGTTCTGCTCCAGTTGGACGTTGACTCGGCTGAAATAGAGAATACCGATGAGCAGCACGAGCTCGACCAGAAGAACGGCGAGCATCGAGCGCAGGATGGTAACGAAAATAGAGCGATTCGGTGCCTTTTTGTCGGCCGGTGCCTGCTTTGTCACAAATGTCCCTCCTTCCGGTAAAATGCGATGCGGCGGCTCAGCCCTCGTAGGCTTGCAGCGCGGTCAGCGTGTCCTGATACCAGGCTTCAAAGCACTCGTCCGTGAGGAACTCTGCCGAGGCCTCGGCAAAGCTCTGCCCATCCGCCATGCGCTCGTCAATGGTCGTGCGGTCGGCGGTGGCCTTGTCGCTCATGGCGTATTCGAGCACGGCGCGTGCGTCCGTGCCGCCGGAGAAGGCGCGCGGAGTGTAGAGGTGGTTGTCGTTCACCGTGGCGGTGGCGACGGTCAGGACCTGATCCATGTCATCGCTGAGCGCAAGGCCGCTTGCGCGGATGGCGTCGATGGAGTTGCCCTCGCGCGTGACGGGAAGATAGCCGGAGGAGACGGAAAAGGCAATGTTATGCTCGGGAGAGGTAAACCATTTGAGGAAGATGAGGCTTGCGCGGATCTCCGCGTCGGTGGCCTTGGTGATGACCATGCCCGCGCCCTGCTGCACGGCGTAGTCCTCGCCGTCTTCAAACTTCGGGCAGGGAAGAATGGTGAGGGTGATGTCATGACTGCTCATATTGTCCGTGATGACCTGAGAGGGGAAGAACGTCGCGCTCGAGGAGGAGCCGACATAGGCGATGATGCTGCCGCTCTTCATGTCATCGCTGCGGAAACGGCCGCCGGCGCTGAAATAGCCCTTGATGAAGGGAACATAGTAATTGTCCCACAGCTTGCGGGCAACGTCCTTATCAAAGTCCAGCGTCATGATGCCTTCCTTGGCATCGAAGATGGTGCAGCCGAGCTGACGGGCGCCGATGAGCATATAGTTGGCCATCGCGTCGCGGCCGAAAAAGGCGCGGCCGTCGTCGGGAATGTCGGGCGTCTGCGCATCGGTCCACTCGTAGTAGCGCTGGGCGACGGAGATGAGGCCTTCGATGGTGGCAAGGTCGTCATAGCTTGCGCCCGTGGCCTCGGCGAACGGGGCCCAGTCGGTCTCGTTGAGGAAGAGCAGCTCGGTCGACTTTGCAACAGGCAGGATCTTGATGCTGCCGTTACCGGAGAAGTCGCCCTCGCTCAGATAGTCGGCGATGAAGTCGCTGCGCTCTTCCTCGGTGAGGTACTCGCTGAGGTCGGCGATCTGCTCCATCTGGTCGAGCGCGTAAGCTGTGTCGGCATAGGCGGAGAAGATGTTGGGCATGGGAGCCGCGCCGACCTTCCCCTCTGCCGAGGCGAGGACATTGGTTTCAAGATCGTTGACACTGCCCTGGCTGGAGCTTTCAACGGTGATGCCGTTTTCCTTTCCGACGGTCGAGTTGAACTCATTGACGAGCGCGTTGAACGACTCGAGCTGCTCGCCGTTGTAGTAGGTCCAGACCGTGACGGTCACAGGCTCGCTCGGCGAGGGGGAGTTGTCCGCTTTCTGCGCGCCGCAGCCGGTCAGCAGCGCGAGCGCCGACGCAGCGGCGAGAAGCCGGGAGAGAAGCATTCTGCGTTTCATGAGGAAGTCCTTTCTGTGCCCGCTCATACGGGCAAAAACAACGCCCGCGTGCGCGGGCGAGCGTGCTTTACGTTTGTGCGGGGAAAAACTGACCGACAAGGTAGGTGTGTGCACCGTCGTCCGAGGGCCAGATCGTGCGGACTCTGAGCGTATAGGGAAGGCTCTTGCCGTCTTTGCGCAGCGTGACGGACAGCGTGACATCCGTGTTCGTCGGCGTGGCGAGGGAGACCTGCTCCCTGATCCGCTCGATATCCTCAGGGCTGAGCAGATCGGAATCCTGCCCCTCGGAGAGATAAAGCGTGACACGGCGGTGGGCTTCATCGGCGTCCCAGTCGGTGAGGATGGCCTTGTCGATCCAGTGGTCATAGACAAACTGGATGCCTCCGCTCTGCTCGGAGAAAAATTCCGTCTTCGCCTGCTCAATGGGCAGCAGCTTGAGCGCGAGGTTGTCGTTCGGCAGCGAGCGCTGCTCGAGCATTTCGCTCGCAAGGCGCTGTGAGTCGAGCTGATAGTCAAAGCTGCTGGGCTCGTGCTGCATACAGGTGCGCAGCTGATCGTCCACAGCCTTGAGGCAGTCGAGCAGCAGCGGGTTGAACGCGCCGCACTCGCCGTTGAGGATCATCTGCAGGGCAGTCTCGTGGGAGAAGGCCTTCTTGTAGCAGCGATCGCTCGTGAGCGCGTCGTAAACATCCGCGAGCGCGACGACCTGTGCCGAGATGGGGATCTCGTCGCCCTTGAGCCCGTCGGGATAGCCACGGCCGTCCCAGCGCTCATGATGCCAGCGGCAGATCTCGTGCGCGGTGCGCATGAGAGGGTCGTTCTGCGGGAGCGCCATATCGTCGAGCAGCCTGTCGCCCTCGATCGTGTGGGCCTTCATGATCTCGAACTCCTCGCGCGTGAGCTTGCCGGGCTTGTTGAGGATCTCGGCGGGGTGTTGATCTTGCCGATGTCGTGCAGGGCGGAAATGGTGCTGATCATCGAGATATCCGCCTGCGAGAGCGGATATCGGTCCGTCATCTTGACAAGCTGGTGCAGCAGCAGGTCCGTGATGGTGCGCACGTGCAGGATGTGCGTGCCGGATTCAAAGTTTTTCGACTCGACCACGTGACCGAGAATATTGATCATGGTGGTGTTCGTCTTCTCGCGCTCGTAGACCTGCTCCTCGGCAAGGTGGACAAGGTCCTTCTGACGCGCGTAGAGCGTGAGCGCGTTGTTCACGCGGCGGCGCACGACCGCAAGGTTGAAGGGCCTGCCGATGTAATCGGTCACGCCGAGGTCATAGGCCTTCTGAATAAGGTCCGCGTCATCCTCGGACGAGATGATGATAACAGGGATCTCCTGTGTCCAGTTGCGCTGACGCATGACCTCGAGCACGCCGAAGCCGTCAAGGTGCGGCATATTGATATCGAGCAGCAAAAGGTCGATATCGAAATGCTCATGCAGTAGGTCAAGCGCCTGCACGCCGTCGTCGGCGTACAGGTAGTCGTAGCGCGTTCCGAGAATTTCGGAGAGCAGCTGCTGATTCATTTTGGAGTCATCGGCGATGAGAATTCTGGCTTCATCCATAGTGATGTCCTCGGCTGCGCGTTCGGGGGAGGAACGCGCAGACTTTCATGAAGATCGCGGCGAAAAACGCCGTATGCCTGCGGGCAGGCAAACAAGAAAAGCGGCACCGAGACCGCCGGTGCCTGAAGGGGGCCGCGCGGCATGACGCCGGCACGACCGTACCATTGTTACGATGTTAAGGTTATGCTAACACACATGAAATTCAGATACAAGAAAAAAATGTGTAAAAACCCGGGAAATTTTGGAATAAAACCGGGGAAAACGGAGAGATGGCGCGCCGTGCCCCGGCGGGAGAGCGCCATTGAGCGTTATGACCAAAAAAGTGAAGCAAGTGCGAAAAATGTTTCAAATAAGAGAAAGAGAATGAATGTTGACATTTTTTGCAAAGGTGAGTATAGTATAAGCACAAAATTTGAAAGTATTTAACGTATTCTTAACGACGACGGCCCAAAATGAGCCGCGCGTTTGACAATGGCCGGGCCTTGCCCGTGCAGCGGGGTGGATCACTATGGCATATATGCGTTTGGGCGACCTGCTGGTCGCCTCCGGCGTCATCACGAATGAGCAGTTGAACAAGGCGCTCGAGCTGCAGAAGAAATCGAAGCAGCGCCTTGGCGACGTGCTGATCGAAAATAAGTTTATCACCGAGCAGCACCTGATCGAGGCCCTGCAAATTCAGCTTGGTGTCGAGTTTGTCGACCTGACGGCGGTGTCCATCCCGGTCGAGCTTGCAAAGTATGTGCCGAAGAACATCGCCAAGAGGTTCTGTGTCGTGCCCGTCAAGCTCGTGAAGGACACGCTGTACCTTGCCATGAGCGACCCGCTGGACTTCGTCGCGCAGGAGGAGGTCAAGACTGCCTCCCGCCGCCGCGTCATCCCGATGATCGCCACGCGCCGCGCGACCGAGCAGGCCATCAGCCGTCTGTACGGCAGCGAGGGCACGGCCCGCGTCATCGAGGAGATGAAGCGCGAGGCAGGCTCGTCCTCGCAGGATATCATCCCCGCGCAGATGGCGCAGGAAACGGCAAGCTCCGGCGACAGCGCGCCGACCATCCGCTTTGTCAACAGCCTCATCGAGCGCGCCTTTACCGAGCGCGCGAGCGATATCCATCTGGAGCCGCAGGACGGCGAGATGGTCGTGCGTATGCGTATCGACGGCCTGCTGCGCCGCGTGCTCACCGTGCCCGCAGAGCTGCAGAACACCGTCATCTCCCGCCTGAAGATCATGGGCGGCATGAACATCGCCGAGCATAAGATCCCGCAGGACGGTCAGGCGCTCGTGCAGGTCAAGGGCCACGCGCTCGACCTGCGTATTTCGTCGATGCCGACGGTGTACGGCGAGAAGATCGTGCTGCGACTGCTCGACAAGTCCGCCCAGGGCATGAGCAAGGAGGCCATCGGCCTTGAGGGGCGCGACCTGGAATGCTACAAGGCGCTGCTCAAAAATACCAGCGGCGTGATCCTGCTCGTCGGTCCCACCGGCAGCGGTAAGTCGACGACCATGTGCGCGATGCTGCAGGACCTTGCGCGTGAGGAGATCAACATCGTCTCGCTCGAGGATCCTGTCGAATATCATATCCCCGGCGTGAATCAGTGCCAGATCAACGAAAAGACCGGCATGACCTTTGCAAACGGCCTGCGCGCCATCCTGCGCCAGGACCCCGACATCATCTCCGTCGGCGAGATCCGCGACGGCGAGACGGCGAGCATCGCTATGCGCTCGGCCATCACGGGCCACCTGGTGCTCTCCACCCTGCACACGAACGATTCCGTTTCGGCGGTGTTCCGTCTGCGCGATATCGGCGTGGAGCCGTGGCTCATCGCAAGCGCGCTGCGCGGCGTGATCTCCCAGCGCCTGGTGCGCAAGATCTGCCCGCACTGCAAGCGCGGCTATCAGCCGAGCGAGGAAGAGCTCGAGCTGCTCGGGATGCCCGCCGACACGAAGACGACCTTCTACAAGGGCGAGGGCTGCCCCGAGTGCCACCACTCCGGCTACGCCGGCCGCCGCGCGGCCTTTGAGATCTTAATGATCAACGGCAAGCTGCGCCGCCTCATCAGTCAGGACGCCACCATCGACGATCTGACCGCGCAGGCGCGCGCCGACGGCTACGTTACCATGCGCGAGAGCTGCCGCGACCTTGTGCTGCGCGGCATCACCACGGCGGAGGAGGCCGCGCGCACCATCAGCACCACCGTGGACGACTGACCGCGATGGGGCCATCATAAACTATTACGAAATAAAATTCAAGCATAACCGTGTTAATTTTAGGAAAAAAACGAAGGGCAGGTGACAGAACGTGACGACATACCGCTACAAGGGGCAGACGGTCGACGGGGCAAAGGTCTCCGGCGTCATCCGCGCCTACGACGAGTTCGAGGCGGTCGCCAAGCTGCGCGACACCTGCGCGTTCGTCACCAAGCTCGAAGAGGTCAAGGAGAAAAAGAGCGCCTTTTCCGTCGGCACGCACGTGCGGATCAAGGAAAAGGAGCTGGCGCTCATCTGCTCGCAGTTCTCCATCATCCTCGGTACGGGCCTGCCCGTGATGCGCTGCGTGGAGATGGTCGCCTCGCAGAGCCGCAACAAGCGCACGCGCAGAATGCTCGAAAAGGTCGCCGAGGATATCGGCGCGGGCTATTCCATGGCGCAGAGCTTTGAAAACAATATGCCCGGCCTGCCAAAGACCTTTATCGAGACCGTGCGCGCGGGCGAGCAGTCCGGCGCGCTGGAGGAATGCTTCAAGCGCCTGCACAAGTATTACGACAAGACCGCCAAGACCAAGGCAAAGGTCATCAGCACGCTGACCTACCCCGCGATGGTCATTGCGGTCGCCGTCATCGTCGTCATCATCATCATGGTCAAGGCGATCCCGGCCTTCGGCGATGTGTTCGCCGAGATGGGCACGGAGATGCCGGCCGTGACGAAGGGGCTCATCGCCGTGAGCAACTTCTTCGTCGGGTGGTGGTGGCTCATCCTGCTCGTTCTCGCGCTGCTCGGCATTCTTTACACGTTGGCCAAGCGCACCGAGAAGGGGCGCGTCGCCATCTCGTCCTTTTCGCTCAAGCACGCGCCGCTGCGCCGCCTGCACTCCATGAGCGCGGCGGGCCAGTTCGCCAACACGATGGCCACCATGCTGGCCGCGGGCCTGCCCGTGCCGAAGGCGCTGGACGTTGTCAGCCAGGTCATCGGCAACTATGTCTTCTCCGTCGGCGTGCGCGAGGTGAAGCAGAGCGTGGAGCGCGGCCGCACCATCAGCGAGAGCATGGAGGAGATCGAGTACTTCCCCAAGATGCTGACAGAAATGGTCGGCGTGGGCGAGCGCTCCGGCTCGCTGGAGCAGACGCTCGACGTCATCGGCACCTATTTTGATAACGAGGTCGAGGTCCTCACCTCCCGCCTCCTGTCGCTGATGGAGCCCATCATCACCATCCTGCTGGCGGTGGTCGTGGTGTTCCTGCTGCTGGCGGTGTACCTGCCGATGTTCAGTATGTACGGCGGCATCGCCTGATTTGATCACGGTATCCCCTCCGCGCGCCAACCGGCGCGGAGCGATATAAAGAAAGACAAACAAAAAAGGAGAAATCAAGCTATGAAAAAGATGATGAAGAACCGCAAGGGCTTCACCCTGATGGAAATGCTGATCGTTGTCGCGATCATCGCCATTCTCATTATTATCGCGATCCCGACCTTCAACAGCGCGCTCGCCAAGGCCCGCGCCGCCACCGACGTTGCCAACATCCGTTCCGGCTATGCCGCCGCGCTGGTCGAGGCCATGACGAACGGTGTCGACAACAAGACTGCTGACAACAATACGTACTATCTGCTAAAGGATGGCAGCGTTTCCAATGCTGCTGCTGATGCGACTAACAGATATACCACGCAGGGCGAATCTAAGAATGCCACTGCCAACACGACGATCGGCGGCAAGTTTGAAGTCAATGGAACCGTTAAGTGGGAGAAGAACTATAATGTCTCCTACACGGTAGCGGATGTCGATGGTATGCCCACCGTTACCACCATTACTGCTGCTGCCGCCGCCAAGGGTAACTAATTTCGCCCCATCTCATACAGAATTTTAACCGACTCCCGGCGGGGGCGCTGCTCCCGCCGGGTCGACCCCCTTTATCGCAAACGGAAAAGGGGGTGGCCGTGGGTTGGCCGGTCATCCCCCGATATTTCCGGAAGGAGAAGAAGCCATGCTGCATACCTCACCGCCGCTTGCGGCGTACTGCTGCTTTGTCGCGGCGCTGTTCGGCGCGTGCATGGGCAGCTTTTTGAACTGCATGGCCTGGCGCATCGTGCACGGCGAGAGCGTGCTGCGCGGCCGCTCGCACTGCGACGAATGCGGCCATGTGCTCGCGGCGCGGGATCTTGTCCCCGTGCTGAGCTATCTTTTCTCCAAGGGGCGCTGCCGCTACTGCGGCGCAAAGCTCTCGGCCCGCCATGTGTGGGCGGAGCTCATCTCGGCGGCGGTGTATGTTTCGCTGCTGCTGCAATATGATATTTCGCTCCAAACCCTCGAAGCGTGGCTGCTTGCGAGCCTTCTGCTCGCCTGCTCGTTCGCGGACTTGGAGGGGTACATCATTCCCGACCGTTTCATAGCGGCCGGTATTGTGCTTTTTATCGGGAGCCTGTTTTTTGCGCCCTTTCCGCTGCATCGCGCGCTGGACGGCGCGCTCGGCGGCTTCGCCGTGGTGGGCGTGCTGCTGCTTCTGGTCCACGCGATGGAAAAGCGCCTCGGGCGCGAGGCCATGGGCGGCGGAGACCTGAAGCTCCTGTTCGTCACGGGCCTGTTCTTCGGCTGGAAGGGGAATCTCTTCTGCCTGATCCTGGCCTGTCTCATCGGCATCGTGTGGGCGCTCCTTGCCGCGCGCAAAAGCGGCGAGAGCGGCCGGCCCATCCCGTGGGGGCCGTCCATCGCGCTCGGCGCGTGGGTCACGGCGCTCGTGGGCGAGCGCGTCATCAACTGGTACCTGAGTCTTTTATGAAAGAAAGCGAGGACAACACGTGAAAAAGATCGTTGGCATCGAAATTGCGGAGGACAGCGTCAGGCTGGTCTGCTTCGCCGGCCGGGAGCTGAAAAAGGCGGTCACGGTCGAAACGCCCGAGGGACTGGTCTCCGGCGGGCGCATCCTGTCGATGGACGCCATGGCGGATTTTCTGCGCGACAGCGCGAAGGCGAACGGCATCCCGCTCACGGCCTGCGCGCTGCTGCTGCCCTCGTCCGAGGTCTTCACCCGCGCGGTGACGGTCCCCGCCATGACCGAGCAGCAGCTTGCCTATAACCTGCCCTATGAGTTCCACGACTTTCTGACCGAGGAAAAGAGCAAGTATTTCTTCGACTATTCCGTGCGCCGCGTCCTGAAGGACGAGGAGGGCTATCCCAAGGAGATGGAGCTGCTCGCCTGCGCCATTCTGAAAAGCCGCGTGGAGGAATACCGCGCGATGCTGCACCGCGCGGGCTTCAAGCTCAAGGTCCTCACGCCTGCCGAGTGCGCGTATGCCGCGGTCCTCGCCTTTGCCGAGGAGCGGGATGACACGCTGCGCGAGAGCTGCATCGTCGCCCTGGGCCACAGCAGCTCGCACCTGTATATCTACCACGGCCGCGAGTTCGACAGCCACCGCGAGATCGATATCGGCTCCGCCGCGCTCGACGCGCTGATCGCCGAGGACCAGAGCGTGGATATCCACGTGGCGCGCGGCTACCGGCAGAAGAACTACAACGGCGTGCTGGAGGCGGACTACGCGCGCGATATCTACGCGCGCCTTGCCGTCGAGGTCGTCAAGGCCGTGAACTTTTACAACTACAACAACCGCGACCGCGAGCTGACGGACGTCTACTTCTGCGGCGGCGACAACATCGGCGCGCTCGTGCACGCGATGGAGGAAAACACGAAGCTGCGCGTCCGCCCCGCGGCGGAGCTGCTGGCGCAGGAAATGCGCCCGGCGGACGAGCCGTGGATGTATCTCGGCGCGATCGGCGCCGTGGGCGAAGGAATGCGAGGTGAGGAAAAATGACCCTGACCGAAGAGAAGAAGATCACGGCGGCGGACAACGCGCCGCGGCAGGAGGGGGACAAGCCCGTCCGCAAGGCGGTCAAGTGCCCGCAGAAGGTCGGCATCAACCTCAATATGCGCGAAAAGCGCACCCGCACGGTGCTTTCGCTCGCCGGCGGCATCGCGGCGGTGGTCGTGGTGGTCGCTTTGATCGGCAAATTCGGCGTTTACGACCAGTATGCCCGCCTTGCGAAGGCGGAAAAGGCCTATGGCGAGGTGCATCAGCAGTATGAGACCGTTTTGCAGGAGCTCACGGGCTATGACGAGGTCCTTACCGAGTACCGCACGTATTCCATGGACTGGATGGCCGGCTCCGAGGACGGGCAGGGCTATCAGTTCGTCGCCGTCGACCGGCGCGACGTGCTCGATCTCATCGAGAGCGAGATGATGACGCGCGGCACGGTGAGCTCCGTTTCCATGCGCGACGACCGCGTGGTCGTCGGAATGTCGGGCATGAGCCTTGAAGAGATCTCCGTGATGTTCTCGAGCATCGAGCAGCACGATATCGTCAAGAGCGTCGAGCTCGACGTGGCGGAGACCGAGCGCGACAAGCCCGCATCGGTCCTGAGCTTCACGGTGAATATCGTGCTCAACACCGAGCAGGATGACGCGGCGGCAGCAGAGGAGGCGGCAGAATGAATCGCGAACTGACGACAAGAGAAAAGACGCTGCTGCTCGTGCTGGCCGTGCTGGTCATCGCCCTCGGGTATTGGAAGCTCGTTTTCGAGCCCATCAACGAGCAGGTCGCGTCCTACAACGACATGGCCGAGCAGGAGCAGGCGGAGATCGACAGCAGCGTCGTCCAGCTTGCGCAGATGCGCAAAATGCAGAAGGCGGTCGAGGCGCAGAAGGAAGCGGGCGAGGTGCGCGCCATCCCAAGCTACGACAACAGCGGCATTCTGATGCGCGAGCTGTATCAGATCCTGGCAAATACGAACGAATACACGGTGGATTTTTCCGCCGCGACGAGCCGCGAGGGGTATATCGTCCTGCGCCCGGTGTCCCTCACGTTCCAGACAGGGACCTATGAGCAGGCGCGCGCGATCATCAACGCGATCGGCAGCAGCGACAACTTGAATCAGATCTCGGATGTGAACATCCGCGCGGGACAGGGCGCGAGCCGCAGCGCGGTGCAGACCTCGCTGACCATCACCTACTTTGAAGTTGCGCCGTAAGGCGAAGCAAGCATACACTGACACTGGCAAAAGGGGAGTATCGACATGAAACAGGCAAGACGGCACAACGACCACGGCTTTACGCTGACGGAAATGCTGGTCACGGTGACGATCGTGATCGTGCTGTTCGCGCTTGCGATGATCCCCATCAGCAAAATGCGGCGCGAGGTGCGCCAGACCGAGCTCGACAGCCGCGCGGAGCTCATCTTCATGGCCGCGCAGAATCAGCTGACGCAGCTTCAGGCCGCCGGGCGCACGAGCGCCTATCAGGGCGGCCTGGCGCTGAACTATGTCCCAGAGGACGCCGAAAATGAAAATGAAAAATATGACCCCGATACGCTCTCTTACGTGACGAGCGACGGCATGGAGAGCACGACGTCTCCCGCCGCGAACATCCTGCCCGAGGGCAAGGTGGACGCGGAGCTGCGGAACGCGCATTGGGTCATCGAGTATGACGCGTCGAGCGCGAGCGTTTACGCCGTTTTCTACAGCGAGCAGGAATCGAATTTTTACACGGCCGATGCCGATAAGATGAACCCGCTGCGCGCGCGGAATTACCGCCTGCAGCAGGGGGCAAAGATCGGCTATTACGGCGGCGACTCGGTCCTTTCCTACGACACGAGCGAGCTCGACGCCAAGGCGGAGATCGTCAACGGCGATCAGCTTCTGCTGAAGATCACCTGCAACAGGCTGCTTGGAGAAAGCGGCTTTCTTGATCCGACGTTTACCGTAACGCTGCGGGATGAGAGCGGGCACACGGCTGAGGTGACGCTTGCGAACAATGAGATCGTTAAGAATGCACGGTCCATCGAGGCGACGCTGGTGCTGGACAACCTGGCCGAGGACGAGCAGATGCGCTTTGCCGAGCAGGAGCGCTTCAAGAGCCTTGTTCCCGGCGAAAATCTGACCATTTCCGTCAATGTCAGCGTCGATAACGATCTGGTCGAGCCCGCGGTGATCGAAAACATCACGACCAACAGTCTGTTCGCGGACGCGAGAGACGGGAGAAATGGGCGCACAGCGGTCATCACGTGCGGCCGCCACCTGCAAAACCTGGACAAGGGCTCCGGGCTGAACGATGAAAAGGGTAGAAATACTGTGTTTATCACTGCCGCCGTGCAGGAGCAGGACGTCGAGTTCAAGACCGAGGCGGAGGACGGCTGGAAGGTCCTCTACGATGGCATGACCTTCAAGCCCATCGAGAATGAAAACCTCATGAGCTACGACAGCACCTATCAGAGCATGAGCAACGCTGCGGCGTACCATCCCGTGATCTATGATCTGACCGCGGCGGTCGAGAGTGGCGACGCGGGATTGTTTGCGGCGTTCAAGGGAGAGCTGAAAAATATTCGTCTTGCGGGTGCGACGATCACCGGAAGCGGCAGCGTGGGCGGACTGGTCGGCAAACTGAGCGGTCAGACGACGATCGAAGGCTGCTGGGTCTACCTGAGCTCGGCCAGAAACCATGCCGCCGACAAGACGGAAAAGGATCTGTGGCTCGACGGCACGGTGACCGGCGGTCTGGTCGGCAATGCCGAGAGCGGCACGCTTACGATCAAAAACAGCTTTGCCGCGACGGTGCTGAACGGCAAAGAGGCTGCCGGCGGCTTGATCGGCAAGAGCGGCAGCGTAACGATCGAGCATTCCTATGCGGATTGCTATGTCTACACTGTGACAAAGGGCGAAGACGGCAGTCTTACTGCTGCTACCACAGGTGTGGCGGGCGGTTTGATCGGCAGCTGTGCCGATAGAAGCAACATTGTGCTGCAGGATTGCTACGCGGCGGGCTTCCTGAAGGGCGGAACGACGGCCGGGCTTGTCGCGGGCGAATTCAGCGGCGTAGGCGACATGGCGACCAATGTTTATACCGCCTGCGCGCCTTTGGACGGCACGAGCCTGAGTTATATTATCGGGAAAAAAGAGGGCGTGGATGCGCCCGGCGTCCAAAATGTATTCTATTTGAGCGATGTAGAAAGCAATAGTGCTTACAGTGGCCTGCAGCAGGTCAGCTATGCGGATTGGAGCGGCAGCAAGATCCCGGATGCGAGCAAAATGCTTTCCGACGGAACCGCGACGGCCTTCACGACCGCGACGAGCACCACGCCCTATAACCTGATGGAGGGCCTCGGCCTGACGCGCTATTCCTATCCCGCGCTGACAGATCTGCCGCACTACGGCGACTGGCAGGCACAGTTTGAGAACGAGTCGCTGGCCTATTATGAAAAGTACACCGAAAAGAGCTACGGCTTCAGCGGCGGCAATATCTCCACGCTCAAAACCGACGGCACCGTCGCCGTGGGCGACGGCTACGGCCTGCTCTACGAAACCAAGCCGGCAGCGGATGTGACGGTGATGGTCGGCGGCAAGACCTATACGCTGGTCCACAACAATCCAATCGAAGTGACCGCCGTGAGCAAGGGCGAAAATAAGACCTATTACCTGCTTCCTCTGCCTGCCGATCTGGTGCAGGAGATGGGAGTTGGCAACAGCTTCTACACCAAGCTGACCGTGGCGGAGGGCGACAAGACCTTCTACTATAATCCGCACTTTGCGAACACGGCCGCTCCCGGCACGGATAGCGACGTACCCGACACGCCCGAGCGGGTCGAGGTGCGCACTGCGCGCCAGCTGAACGCACTGAGCGCATATTACGACGAATACGTCAAAGGTGATAGCCTGTTTGCCGGGAACACGGCCTTCGTGCAGGGCACGAACATTGATTACAGTCGCTATGACTGGCGAAACTTCGGCAAGGACGGCAAGTCCGTCAGCGAGCAGACGCCGATCGGCGCAAGTGCGGCGCAGCCCTTCCACTACAGCTACAACGGCAGCAGCTATCAGATCACCGGCGTTTCCTTCACGGGGAAGACCTGCGTCGGTCTCTTCGGCTACAACACCGGCACGCTGAGCAATATCATCATCACGACGGACGTACCGATGAACAACGCGGATGGCTCGGTCAACAGCAAGGCTCCCACCGCGAAGGTGACCTCTACGGTCCAGCTCAACACGGTGTATGTCGGCGTGCTTGCGGGCTGGAATCAAACGGGCGGCGTCATCTCCAACTGCGCCGTTTCCGGCTATAACCTCACGGGCTATGCCTACAGTGGCTCGACGTCCTACATCGGCGGGCTCGTGGGCTTCAACGCTGGCGCGATCCGCGCCAGCAGCGCGGTCACGCCGCTCATCAAGGGCACGGGCAACCTCGTGCAGTCGCTGAGCATCGGCGGACTTGTCGGCGGCAACGGCGGCCAGATCCGCCGGGGCTACGCGCTGGCGGCCATCAACGTCATGGAGGTCAGCGGCAACGTGACCATCGCGGGCTTTGCGGGCGGCAATGTCGGCACCATCCGCGACAGCTACTGCGCGACGGCGATGACCTCCGCGGGCGCGGCTACCTATGGCTTTGCCCCCGCGAGCGGCAGCCTGAATAACTGCTATTTCCTCACCGGCGGCACCTACACCTTCGCGGGGAAGGTCTACCTCTACGACTACGACGCCGACGTCACGGTTTCCGGCGCGGCGGGCCTGTCGAGCAAGGAGCTTGCGAAGCTGAGTCTTGACGGCTTCGGCGCGATCGCTGATGCGGCGCACTCCGTCAACCACCCGAACACCGCGATCGACGGGACCGAGGAGGCAGTCTATCCCTATCCCGGCAGCGTGACCGGGCGCGACGGCGCGCGCACGCACTACGGCGACTGGGTCACGGACGCGGACCTCGGCACCCTCGGCGTGATCTACTGGGAGAAGGAAGAGGGCGGCTCGAACGACGGCTACCATTTCTCCTTCATCGGCTTTGAGGACGGCGTGCAGCAGAAGGCGGACAGCAGCCTGTGCGAGGCGCACGACGACGGCGGCAAGATCACCGACTACGGCTACGGCTACTATTGGAAGGATACGGGAAATGAGCCGGAGCTGGAAGCGGCCCTGTCTCCGCTCAATAAGGTGAATGATTCCGGTACCTTTGCGTTGGGGGCAAAATCGACCGGCAAGACGGCGGGCAGCGCGGCGGCAGAGCTCGAAAAGCAGGTGCCGGGCTACAACTTCGTCACCTATCAGACCGGCGAGGGCGCAGATCGGATGCGCCTGCTCTCGAGTAAGACGGCCAACGGCCAGTGGACGCTGACGCAGAAGGACACGGGCAGCAACACGAAGCTGACGTTCCGGTTCCTGCTCAACCCCTTCTTTGCCAACAGCTACAGCTATGTCGATGAGAAGGGCGTGAAGACCCCCGGCACGGAAGAACTCGCCTATCAGGTGCGCTCCGTGGAGCAGCTGCAGTTCATCAACTGGAGCTATAGCAACGGCAAGGGCAGCACCACGGCGGACGTGACGAGCACGAATTACAAGACCTTTCCGTATTTGCAGTACGCGACGGTGACAGGGAGCGGAAAGCAGCAGTCGAAGGAGGATTCGCTCAGAGGCAACGACGGCGGTCCGCGTCCTATTCAGACGTGGAAGCAGACGCACGATGTCAACGGTACGGACCTGTCTGCTCCGACAGACGGCACGAAAAATGCTAAGCTCCACCCCATCGCGGGCGCGGTCTACTATTCTGAGAAGGATACAGGCGGAGACAACTACGAGCTCATTCTTTACAACTGGTTTGGCGGGAATTACGACGGCCGAAACTATTACATCAAGAATATCCAGATCGAGTCCTACTGCTATAATGTCGGGCTGTTCGGTACGACAGTGGGCGCTGAGATCGGCAACATCGTGCTCTACAGCGATAATGATTCGATCATTCAGCGCAGCTCCAAGCCCACGCCGCACCCGTATTCGAACGGCAGGTCTGACCCGGCAACCTATCAGACCTCCTACGCATTAGGCGGATTGGTCGGTATTGCCTATGACTATGCGTCGAACAATACATCGGCAGAAAAGAGTACGATCAATAACTGCGCGATCGCGGGCTACAGCATTCAGGACAACAGCAAGAACAAGCTGCGTCTGGGCGAGGCTGTGGTGGGCGGACTGATCGGCGTTTCCAATGTCGATTTGAGGAACTGCTCCGCGGTGGCGGATATTCAGATCAACTGCACTCACCGCTGGGGAGAGGTCAGAAATGGCGGTACGTCACGTGTGAAGGGCGGCCTGAATGCGGCGAGATGGGGAAACTTCGTCCGTGTCGGCGGACTTGTGGGCGGCTTGCGTGATACAGCGACAAGCTGCTATACCGGCGGCAGCATCTCTGTCGGTGAAGAGACGCTGAAAGAGCAGATAAAGGCTGGCAGAAATTCTTCTTACACTGAGTTCTGTGACGGTAGCACGGCGGTGCAGGTCAAGACAGGAAACAGTAACAACGGGTCAGATACAAATCCTTCTACCCATGTTTTTGTCGCTGGCATTGGTGGCAGCGGATTTTCAGCCAACTTTACGAATTTTACAGGCCAAGCGTCGGACCCCTCGGACGGCACCCCCAAATTTGTGAACTGCTATACCTATATTGATTTGCCTGACATGGTGGGGACAATCAATGGTATTGCACTTATTGGCAGTGGTGCGGACCGATTTACCACTGTATCGGCGACAATCACTAATTGCTATTACCTTGATAGCACGGCGCAGATCGACTTTTCTAATGCATCCAAGACCTATATTTATGTTAATAATGAATATAGGACCTCATTGTATGATTATTTCAGCAACAATAAATCAAATCAGATGTTGATGCTGCTGGGAAATACCGTGTATGCAAACAAATGCCTTTGGGTACATAGTGAGTATGATAGATATTGGAATTATACGGGAGGAAAGGCGGCTGATCTCAACGGTCTCACCGGTCTGACCTATGCGCAGATGTCCAATCAGACCGGCAGAGCAGAATTGATCACGACGGAGAACACTAGTAACAATCGGCCACAGTATTACACCACCTTCAAGGACGCGCTGAATCAGGGTGCGCAGGGTCCTTTCGACTGGGTCTCTGTCGAGGAAAACAATGCCTCGATCCACGGCAAGTACAGCTTCCCCGGCAGCGATAGTGAGCTGCGGGGCCAGGATTACCCCTTCCCGACGGTGCTGACGCAGACGGATATCTTCGGCGCTACCGTCCACCTGCACTATGGCCGCTGGCCCAAGGTCGGTATGTTCTGGAAGGACGGCATCACCACGCTCGACCTCATCGCGGACTACGTTCAGGCGGCGGACAAGTCGCAGATCGAAACGCAGCTCGTGCTGAATAACACGGGCCTGACGCTTGATGCAAACGACGCGGAAAACGTGACCTTTACCTACGGCAACGGCGCGGCGGAAAGCGACGTTGCGTCGGCCAGCGTGAAGAGCGTCGTAAGCGAGACAACGCCCGCGTTCAACGTTGTGCTCGAGGGCAAGGCCCCCGGCGCAGTCGAGGTCACGGCGACCTTTAAAAAGGACAACAAGACCTACACCGCGCGCCTGACGCTCACCGTCACGGCAGAGCTGAACGTGACGCTTACCCCCGCCATCGTCGACGAATATGTGGGCGATGAGACCAAGGTCACGCTGCAGGCGCTGAACAGCAGGAACGAAGCGGTTACGAGCAATATCGTATGGGCGCTCGTCAGCGATGACGAGAAGATCGCCGCGGCGAGCAGCGTCGTCGCCGACTCCACGACCAAGATCATGGGCGTGAGCGAGGGCGAGACCAGCATTCATGTCACGGCGACGGTCACGCTGGGCGGCAAGACCTACACCGGCACAAACGTGCTGGGCGTGACGGTCTCCCAGCAGGGCGTTCTCGGTATCGCAAACACGGCAAACGCGGGGAATCCGCAGTACGTCGAGGGCAAGCTCGCCAGGGATCTGAAGGGCTGGTACGAGGAAAACGCGACGTCCGCTGCCGGACCCGCGAACAAGACCTACCCCGATAACGGCACCGCTGCGCCCGTGTGTGAGAGCACGCTCTTCCTCTACGGCCGCGGCCAGAAGGCAAAGCTGAGCAGCTTCGACGTGACGGGCATTACCGTGACGGCGAAGGAAACGACAGCCACCGGCGGAACGCAGGAGAAAAGCTATGATGTTCTGACCGATCAGAGCAAGTACACCGTCACCGTCGGCACAGTGAGCGAGAACGGCAAGGACACCCTCCTGCCCCTGACCGTCCGCGGCGGGAAGGAAGGGCCAATCACCCTCACCGTCACGCTGACCGACCGCCGCGCGGAGGCAGCAGGTGCAAAGTATGAGCTGAGCATTCCCTACACGCTGACGGAGGCGGATACGCAGGTGACGGCAACGTTTGCGGGACTGAACGGAGAACCGATCGGTACGCAGACGGTCAAGTACGGTGAATGGGCGACGATTTCGGACGCGCTGCTGGAAGCGCTGAAGACGGCCCTGCCGGAGAGCAGTGATCTGAGCGATCCCAATAGCTGGGAACCCAGCCTGACGAGCCCGCTGTACATCGACACCGTCTTCAGGCCGAAATATGAGGCGGGCACCGCTTCGGCGGACGATGAATGAAACAGATGCAGATGAAAGGAGGCCATTGGGATGAAAAAACTGAAAAACGAGCGCGGTGAATCCATCCTGATGGCCCTCCTGCTGCTGCTGTTGGCGTCGGTCATCAGCGCGCTCATCCTGACGGCGGCGACCAACGCCGCCCACCACCTGCGCAACGACCGCAAGGTCCAGCAGAACTACCTGACCGTCAGCTCCGCTGCCGAGCTCATCCGCGACAGCATTTTGCAGGAGAGCTATACGCGGGTGTGGGAAAAAGTAACGACCTATACGAAGGATGATGATACAGGGACATATGTTCCGAAGGAAGAAAAGACAACGCTTGCCCCGGGAAAATTCACCGGCATTATGAAAGCGTGGCTGGCAGTAGGCATTGAAGACAATGAGAACGAGGGCGCACGGTATGCGTCGGTCACGGGCTATCAGGACACGATCAAGGTCGACGTTCCTATTAAAGGCGAAGATGGGCTCCAAACCGTACAGGCGGAGTTCACCATGGACGAGGATACCGCCAATATTACGGTCAAGCTGTCGCTCCTTCCGCCGGACGGACAGGAGAGAGCCGGGACGGAGAGCAGCGCGGCAGAGGACTGCCGGATGACGCTTACTATGAAAGGCGCTGTAAGCAAGAAAGATGAATCGCCTGCGGGCGGCAGCATATCCGAAGAGAACGGAACGAAAATTGAGAAGCACATCACCACCATCAACTGGAGCGGGGCCAAGATCACCAAGGGCATCAAGGAGGCAAACAGTGAACAAGCTGAAGGATAAGCGCGGCGAAACGCTGATCGAGTCGCTCGTGTCCGTGCTGATCGCGGCGCTGGCCTTTGCCTTCTTAGCCACCGCTGCTGTTTCGGCGGAGAAGATCAACGCAAAGACCCGCAATACGGATATTTCGTTTCGGTATACGACCGTCGGCACGGCGGGAGCGGCAGACGAGAAGACGACGAGCGAAGCCGATGCGACCGTCAAACTGACCGGCAGCGGAACGCTGCCGATAGAGTCGAGCGGCAGCGTGAAGCTCTATACCTATAACGACTATCATTATTACACGGCCGGGACCGCCGGGGCGGAGGTGAGCGCACCATGAAAAAGCTGCGCAGCCAAAGCGGTATGACGCTCACGGAAATGCTCTGCGCGCTGGTGGTGCTGATGCTCATCAGCTCGCTGCTCGCGGTGGGCGTTCGCTTTGCGGTGCAGACCTACCGCACGTCGATGGCCGATTCGCAGGCGCAGATGCTCTGCTCCACGGTCACGACCGCCATCGCGGACAAGCTGCGCTATTGCAGCGGCGTGACGAGCGCGGGCGGAAAGGTCTTTATCAAGGATATCGGCAGCGTGGAAAGCGACGAGCAGGGGAGCTTTTTTCAGGTGGATGAGGACACCGGACAGATCGTGATGCAGTCAGACAGCGAGAAAAAGCAGCTGCTTGGCGCAAAGTCCTACCCGCGCGGACTGAAGATCCGGGAGCTCAGCGTGGAGTTTTCCAATACGGACCGGCGCTTTGCCGTCAGCTTTGATGTGACGGACACGGCGGGGACGGTGCTGGCATCGTCGTGCTTTGACGTCAGGTGCATCAACGATGTGACGAACAGCGGCACGCCGGGCGGCGGGAGCGGCACAGAGTCCGGCGGCACAGATGCGCCGACGACCGGAAGATGAGCACCACGAAAGCGGTTTGACAACAGAACAACGGAAGACAGGCGAAGAGGTGAGGACCGGATGAATCAAAGAAAAATATTGATCGCAGATGATTCGGAACTGGATCGCGCGCTTCTGGTGGATATGCTTGAGCATGATTTCAGCATCCTTGAGGTGTCGGACGGAAAAGAGGCTGTCGCGGCTCTGCAGGCGCACCGGGGAGAGATCGAGGTGCTGCTGCTGGACGTCGTGATGCCGCAGATGGACGGCTTTGAGGTGCTGGCCTACATGAACGAGACGGGCTTTATCAAAGAGGTGCCGGTCATCATGATCTCGGCGGAGAAGGGCAGCGCCTATATCGACAAGGCCTTCAAGCTCGGCGCGGCGGACTACGTGAGCCGCCCCTTCGTTCCGAGCGTGGTGCGGCGGCGCATCATCAACACCACCCTGCTGCATACGAAAAAACAGCAGTTGATGAGCATCGTGACCGAACGTTTCTACCAGAAGGAGAAAAACAACGAGCTGCTCGTGGCCATCCTGGGCCATGCGGTGGAATCCCACGGCGCGGAGGACGGCACGCATATGGCGCACGTCGGCCTTGCGACGGGGCTGCTTTTGCAGCGGCTTGCCGAGAAGACCGACCGCTATCATCTGGAGCAGGCGGACGTTGAGGCGATCCGCATGGCCTCGGAGCTGCACGACATCGGCAAGCTCCAGATCCCATCGGAGATACTGACCAAGCCCGGCCCCCTGACGGCCGAGGAGTATGAGATCGTCAAGCGCCATACGATGCTGGGTGCGAAGATCATCACCGAGCTGCCCATCTACCAGAACGAGCGCCTGGTGAAGTATGCCATCGAAATTTGCCACTGGCACCACGAGCGCTGGAACGGCGACGGCTATCCCGACGGGCTCAGGGGCGACGAGATCCCCATTGCGGCGCAGGTCGTTTCGCTCGCGGACGCCTACGACGCGCTGACGAGCAAGCGGTGCTACAAGGAGGCCTATTCCAACGAAAAGGCCATGTCCATGCTCGATGCGGGCGACTGCGGCAGCTTCAACCCGCTGCTGCTTGAATGCCTGCATGAGATCGAGCACCGGCTGGTGCAGGAGCTGAAGGTCGACTTCATCGCCGATCCGCATCAGAGCGCCGCGCGCCGCGTGGTGGAGGAGCTCTATAACGGCACCGGAGACTCCGACACGCGCGTTGCCGCGCAGTTGGAGGAGGAGCACAGCAAGCGCAAGTTCTTCAGCGAGCTGACGGAGGAGATATGGTTTGAGTATACGACACAGCCGTCTGCGCTGGCGCTGTCGGCAGGAGCGGTCAGGCTGACGGTCCTGCCGCGCCTGATGGTCGATCCGCTGGACTGCGCGGAGCTTAAAACTGTTATTTCGCCCGATCTGATCGCTTCTGTGCGCGAGCGCATACAGGGCATGACGGCGGATGAAACGTATTTCGAGACCGAGGCGGAGATCGTCCTCGAGGGGAAAAAGCGCTGGTGCCAGCTTGCGGTGATGCTTGTGTGGTCCGTATCCGAGCCCGGACGATGCAGCTCACTGATGGGACAGGTGCGCAGCATCGACTTCAACTACCGCCGCCTGACGGAACTGAGCGAGCGCCTTGCGCATGAGCGCCCCGCGCAGAAGATGACGCCGGTCATGGCGGAGGACGACGGCGTGCTGCGCATCACGCGCGCACAGGTCGACGGCGTTCTGCGCGGTTACCGGCAAATGTTCGACGTTGCCCGCCTTGTAGACCCGAGCATCTGTATGGAGCTCAGGGAGGGAGACGGCGTGATCGGCAAGAAGGAGCACTGCTACGCGGTTTGGAACAAGCCGTTTCGCTGTGAGCGCTGCATTTCGCAGGAGATCGTGCGCACGAAGAAGTCGCTTGCGAAGATCGAAACGCGCGGAAACGATGTTTTTTACATGGTCGCCTCCTACATTGAGGTGGATGGCTTGCCGTATTCGCTCGAGCTGGCCAATCATCTGCACGGCGATGATATTCTTGACGAGGGCGCGCAGGAGAGCGTGCTCAGTCAACTGCTGATGCGCAACCGACAGGTCTACATGGATTCGGTCACAAAGGTCTATAACCGCCGCTATTACGACGAGCGGCTGAAGAATCTGAACGGCGAATTTGCCTTTGCCATGATCGATATGGACAACTTCAAGACGATCAACGATCGCTTCGGCCACCTTGCCGGCGACGCGGCGCTCTACCGCGCGGCGCAGGCTATCAAGTCGCAGATCCGCGGTGACGATAAGCTCGTGCGCTACGGCGGCGACGAGTTCTTCCTGCTGTTTTGCGATCTGCCGCGCCACATCCTGGAAAAGAAGCTGCAGGCCATTCGCGTGGCGATGGACAGCATCGACATCCCGGAGTTTCCGCAGCTGCACATCAGTGCGAGCATCGGCGGCGCGTTTGTCAAAGGCCGCATTTCACAGACCATTCGCAAGGCGGACCTTGCCATGTATAAAGCGAAAGCAAAAAAAGACTGCGTAGCAATTTATAGAGAGAAAAATGACGATGAAGCTGAATGAATTTTACAGCACGGTAGGCGGCGACTACACGGAGGCGAAGGCCCGTTTCCAGAGCGATGAGCGCATTGCCCGCTTCCTGAAAATGTTCCCGGGCGACGACAGTATGCAGAACCTGAGCGCTGCCGTTGCCGCGAACGACGCGCCGACCGCCTTCCGCGCGGTGCACACGCTCAAGGGCGTGGCGCTGAATCTCGGTTTTGGCGCGCTGGCGGCGGTCAGCTCTGAGATGACCGAGGCCCTGCGGGGCAGCGACACGCTGCCCACTGACCCGGAGCTCTACGCCACGGTCCGCCGCGAGTACGGCAAGGTGCGCGACGCGCTCGAGCAGCTTGAGGTCTGAAGCACAGAAGAAACGCCCTGCGGCCTTTCGGTCGCAGGGCGTGGGCATTTTGCCTGTTACAGCAGCGGTGCGATGACGCGCATACAGGCGCCCGTCAGCTTGCGCAGCAGCGGGTCGGATTTGAGAAGGGCGCGGTCCGCGCGCACACATTGCCGGAGCGTCTGCTCAAAATCACGCTCGATGTCGGCGATCTCCGGCTTATCGTAGAGATAAGCCGCGCATTCGAAGTGATGGTATAGGCTGCGGTAGTCCAGGTTGATGGTGCCGACAACGGCCTTGCGGTCGTCGCTGACAAAGACCTTTGCGTGGACGAAGCCGGGCTCGTACTCGTAGATCTGCACGCCGCTGTCGATCAGTCTGCGGTAATAGGTGTGCGCCAGCGAAAACGCGACCTCCTTGTCCGGCACGTGGGGCAGGATGAGCCGGACCTCCACACCGCGCTGCGCGGCATATGTGAGCGCGGTGATCATCTCGTTGTCGATGATGAGATACGGCGTCATGATATGGACATAGCGGTTGGCGCGGTTGATGATATCCATATAGACCATCTCGCCGACAAGGTCGCGGTCGAGGGGGCTGTCGCCGTAGGGGATGACGTAGCCCTTCGATGTGCGCGGCGGCTGAGGAATGTCGAGATAGCGGGAATAGGCGCCCGGGTCGAAGTGCGGCTCGTTGTTGTCCCACATCTGAAGGAACATCAGCGTCAGGCTTCGCACGGCGTCGCCGCGCAGGGCGATGGCCGTGTCCTTCCAGTGGCCGTGGCGCTTGACGCGGTTGATGTACTCATCCGCGAGGTTGATGCCGCCCGTGAAGCCGACCTTGCCGTCGATGACCAGGATCTTGCGGTGGTCGCGGTAATTGTAGTGCGTGGAAACGAACGGCCGCAGGGGAGCGAACATCTTGCAGGCGATGCCGAGCTTGCGGAGCTTTTCCGGATAGGAGTAGGGCAGCAGGGCGACGGCGCAGGTGCCGTCGTACATGAAGCGTACCTCTACGCCCTGCTTGACCTTTTCGGTGAGGATCTCGAGGATGCGGCCCCACATATAGCCCTCACTCACGATGAAATATTCAAGGAAGATGAAGTGCTCGGCCTTCTTCAGCTCGTCGAGCATCACGCCGAACGCGTCGTCGCCGAGCGGAAAGTATTCGGCATCCGTATTCCGGTAGGCGGGAAAGCCGCAGCGCTCCAGATACGCGGCAAGCCCCTGCGTTTCGGGCGGCAGGTCCGCTGTCTGACAGGCGGCGGGGGAGGGGATGAGGTCCTTCGTCTGCGCCTGAATGTCGTTGTAGCGCCGGATCATCAGCCGGTGGCCGAGGTCGGTGCGGATGTAGAGATACAAAATGAGTCCGAAGACCGGCAGGACCGAGAGGATGAAAAACCACGTGAGCTTGATGGTCGGGTTGTCGTCATTGCCGAAGAGCGACAGCACGATGGCTGCCGAGAGCAGCGTATTGCCGCCCCAAAAGTAGGGCATTGCCCCTTCGAGCTTATAGAAAGCGAGGAAGAGGAACAAAATCTGCACGATGAGCGAGACGATGATGATACCGGTGCGGCCGAAGATGATCTGCAGCAGACTGCGCTTGCCCTTTTCCAGAAGCAGAATGCTGTTGTCGTCGTCTTTCATAAAAACCTTCTTTCTGAGCGGGAGAATTGCTGTTTTCTCTATCATATCACGCTCCGGCGGAAAAAGAAAGTGGGTGTCTGCGGCGGAATGTAAGGAAAACGGCGGACGGCGCTGGCACCCGAGCGGGAAATGTGTTACCATATCGCAAAAGGGGGAGAGAGAATGGAAAAAAGCAGGGAGATCCACAATATTCCGCCGCTGTACGACAATAACGCGCGCGTGCTCATTTTGGGCTCGTTCCCGTCGGTCAAGTCGCGGCAGGCGGCGTTTTTCTATGCGCACTCTCAGAATCGCTTCTGGCCGACGCTCGCGGCGCTCTTCGGCGAGGAGACGCCGGGGACGGTGGAGGAGAAAAAGTCCCTCGCCCTGCGCCATGGCGTTGCCATGTGGGATACCATCGGCTCGTGCGAGATCGTGGGCTCATCGGACGCGAGTATCACAAATGTTGTGCCGAACGATCTGCGCGTGATCCTGGATGCGGCGGACATTCGGGCGATTTTCTGCAACGGCGGCGCGTCGTATGAAAGCTACAATCAGTATTGCCGCGCGATGACGGGACGCGAGGCGGTCAAGCTGCCCTCCACTTCGCCCGCGAACGCGCGCTGGACGAAGGAGATGCTGCTGCACGCATGGTGTGAAGCGATCTGCCCTTACCTGACAATTGTTTGACAAAGTTGACAAAGCAGGCAAAAAGGCATATGATACAGCCCGCAAAGGATAAAAAAGGAGAAAAGTCCATGGCTGACAATCCCGTTTCCCTGCCGGGAAACAAGAATGTATTATTTACAAACCGCCAGCTTGTCACGCTGATGTGGCCGCTGCTGCTCGAGCAGATGCTGGCCATCGCCGTCGGCCTTGCCGACTCGCTGATGGTCGCGACCGTCGGCGACGCGGCGATCAGCGCTGTGTCGCTGGTCGACTCCATCAGCAACCTGATGATCTATATCTTTTCGGCGATGGCGACGGGCGGCGCGGCGGTCGCAGGCCAGTATATCGGACTGAAGCAGAAGGAGGACGCCTGCAACGCGGGCCAGCAGCTCATCGCGCTGCTGGCGGTGGTGTCCGTTTCCTTTGCGGCGCTGCTGTATCTCTTCCGCCCGCAGATCCTCACGACGATGTTCGGCCATATCGAGCCCGACGTCATGGACGCGACGAACACCTATTATTTATATGTGATGGCTTCCATCCCGGGCATCGCGCTCTACAACGGCGGCGCGGCGCTCTTCCGCACGATGGGCAGGAGCGATGTGTCGCTCAAGGTCTCGCTGCTGATGAACGGCATCAACGTCACGGGCAACGCCATCCTCATCTTCGGCGTAGGCATGGACGTCGCGGGCGTCGCCATCCCGACGCTCATCTCCCGCACGGTGGCGGCAGCCGTCATCCTCGCACTGCTCTTCAACAAAAAGCTGATGCTGCACCTCTCCGATGTGCGCGGCTTCCGGCTCAATATGCGCCTGATGCGCAACATCTTCTATATCGGCGTGCCCAGCGGCGTGGAGAACGGAATGTTCCAGTTGGGACGTCTCGTGCTTTTCAGCCTGATCTCGACCTTCGGCACGGCGTCGATGGTGGCGAATGCCATCGGCAACACGCTCGGCAACTTCAACTGCTTTGCCGGTCAAGCCATCAACCTCGGCCTTGCGGCAGTGGTGAGCCAATGCGTCGGCGCGGGTGAATTCGATCAGGCGCGCGCATACTTCCGGAAGATCGTCAAGTGGACCTATGTCATCCAGGGAGCAGTCAATCTTCTCATCATTTCGATGCTGCCGCTCATCATGCGCGTCTACGGTGTTTCACCCGAGGCGGAAAGGCTGGCGGTCACGGTCTCGCTCATCCACAGCATCTCGGCGATGACGCTCTGGATACCGGCCTTTATGATCACCGCCTTTCTGCGCGCGGCGGGCGACGCAAAGTTCACGATGCTTGCCAGCATGACAACGATGTGGCTCGTGCGCGTGCTGCTGGCCTACATCCTCGGCAAGTACATGGGCTACGGCGTGGTCGGCGTGTGGTTTGCTCATGCAGTTGTCGACTGGACGGTGCGAAGCATCATCTTCTACCGGCGCTACCGCGGCGGCAAGTGGAAGCAGATGGGCATCAAGGCGTAAAAGCTTCAAAAAAGCGGCTCTGCCGCTTGAAACTGTCGAAAAAGTGGCGAAGCCGCTTTTTTGAGAAGGATTCGCTTCGCGCTGCGCCTCGGTTGTCCGCTGAAAGCGGACAATTCGACGCTTGCTCCGCGCAAAGTGTTTTCTGCCAGAAGGTGAATTGCCCCGCAGCGGGCAAGAG
>OGNF01000730.1_pt1 | contig 34273 bp, 33 predicted proteins | sample 1573321 | NCBI WGS metagenome assembly OGNF01 (sample SAMEA2581911, study PRJEB24529) | metagenome | biome: Human gut stool | place: China | collected 2011 | reverse complement strand
TTCACACAAAGATACGTAAAAATTTCGATATAAACTAATTTTCAACATCTACTTAATATATTGAAAAGGTATGTTACATAGCGATATAATCAGGATAGCGGTCAGGAATGGATGGAAGGTCTCGATAACTGCCTCGGCCGATGACTCGTTCTATTTCGACTTTCAGTGCCGGACGCCCGGCGGCTTGCCTTTCTGCTTCACCGCCGAGCTTTCAGGAGGACATGTCGGCACACTCGTTGACGAGATCATCGCCTTCGTCGATGCGCTCGACCCAGAGCGTTATGCCGTCGAATGGCTGGAGGCAGCAGGACCGGTTACACCGTCCCGCTACTTTCGGGCGGTAGCCGACATGGACGACATGCGCGTCCGTGCATGGCTTCTCGCCTTCGACCTCTCGGCAGAGGGCGAAAAAGAGCGCATCCTTCTCGACCTTCCCCGGTACCGTCTTAACTGAAGCCTACCGGTCTTTCCTTCTCCGGCCACGCTTGACCTTCGGATTCTCTTTCAGCGATATTATGTCGCTGCCGAGAATCAGCCTGTGCCAGCCGTTCTCCGACATCCGGTAGGGAAGCACCGGCGGCTTTTTCTTCATGTACTCGTAAATCGTGGTCTGACCTATGCCCAGCAGACGCTTCGCCATGCCCACAGAATACAAGGCATCTGGAATGATATTGTTGAAATCAAGGCGCATGGCAAGAGCCTCCCGTATCCTTGCCGCCGAGACTGCGGCGATATTCCCTGATGAACTTGCCGGCTGCCTCGACAGCCATCTCTGCGGCCACTCTCACATAGAGCGGCCAGTTCTCAATCTGCGACGAGGGAGACTTGTCGGCGGTGTGCCGCAGGTCGTGGTAGAACAGTGCTGAAGCAAGCTCAAACTGTCTCTTCTCCCAGTTTATCCCGGTCTTTTTCTGTTTTTGTCTCATTTTCGTAGTTTTTTTGTGTCGATTTCCTGAAAGTGCGCCCTCGGAGAGCTACAAAGTTGAACATCTCCTTGAAGCGGTCGTATATTCTCGCGCCATAGTATTCGGCTATCTGGTCCGGCGTGTAGTTGGTGGTGACATGCGTGAACTGGTGGAAGCGGTTGTCATAGCGTCTCTGGAAGATATACTGCATGACATTCTCAAAATTGCCCCACCTGCCTGTGGGATTCGTCTCACTCCCGAGTTCGTCAAATGCCTGCCGGGGGCAGTTGATGTATTCCTGTATCGCCCGGTAGCCGCCGCTGGGGGATTCATCGGCGTAATCGGCGCAGATGTCGATGACGTTGTTTATCCTGAAAAAGTAACGCATGCCGTCAACCGGCTCGCGTACATGCCGGCAGAACTCACGTATGATTCTCAGCATCGTCGATTTCCCGGTGCCGACATCGCCCCAGATGAACAGCCCCTTGTCCGGGTCGAGATTGCCGTCATAGTCCATCATCGCCCAGTGAACGATGTCGGAGTAGGTGGCTTTCATCTCTTCGCGTATCTCGAATCCGGGACAGACCTTCTTCGCGCAGATTACGAAAAACTGCTTGTATTGGCTAATCCTCGATAAGTCCGCAGCCGGGCTCGAGCGGCGTTCGCCGGCCTCTTTTATTTCCCTGACTGCCTCCGCCGGGTTTATTCGCTTTGGTTGTGCCATCTCTTTTTTCCTTGTCTAAGCGGGCGCGGACCCAGTTGAAAAAATGTTCCTTGCATTGCAGGACTGTCCCGTATCTTTTTTCCTTGACACGGCTTTCCTGAACAAAGTCCTGGTACATGGATTCAAGTATCTCTTCCTTGCAGTGGAGCGCCAGGGCTATTCCCCTGAACGCTTCCTTATCCCTTGAAAAAATTTCAAAAAATTCTTCCTCGCGCGCGGGGGAAGGAGAAATATTTATATTATTATTCTTATTAATATAATTAATGTCCCCAAAGGTGTCCCCGGAAGTGTCCCCAACCGTGGGCGTTTTCGCGTCCAAGACTGCCGTCTGTCCGGTGCTTTCCTTAATCGTAAAGCCGGGAATCTGCTCCATCACGAGGACAGTATATAAGGTGACATTGCCCAATACCTTTCGTTCTATCCATCTCTGCGACTCCAGTATCTTCAGATAGCGACCGACGGTATCCTTGTCGACGCTTATGGCGGCGGCGAGCTTTCTTGTGGATGATATGAACTGGCCGGGCCGGACCTCCACAGACACTCCCTTTACCGGGTAGGTGTCCTTCGACCTTTGGACCCGGAACAGTATCTCCAGCCACAGGTGCAGCATCCTGCTTTCGCTGTATAGCCAGCCGACCGAGCGCAGCTGGTGAAATACGGGTATCCATGAGAGGTCCATTTCCGTAATCCTGTTTCCTTATGATGTCTTTAAGGATGCAAGTCATCCCTGCAAGGTTTTGGTTGCCGTTCCCGTCGGCGTGATAGCCGACATTGCGTCGCCGGGCCCGCTTTCCGAATAAAGCTCGCGGAGAAACACCTTGCAGCCTGCAATCTTCTCGATTATGTCCTTGCAGAAATCAGGTATGCGGCAGTAGCCGGCCTTCCAGTTGTAGAATGTCTTTTGCTTGATGCCGTTGCCACATTCGGCTACGACTTTCTTCACGAAGAAGCGGTGGTTTGACTGCGGGATTGTGGCGAGATAGTCATTGAGACATTTGCAGTCGATCTCGCGGATTTGGCTATTGGTCATGGCTGTGTCGTTTAACAACATGTGAATCATATCTTCCGTTTTTTTTCAATAATCCCGTAGCCCGCGCGTCTTCTGACATCGTGAAACGACAGAAAGTAGCGTCGGCCTGTACGGGTGGCGTTCAGCGCGCCCTCATGGATGGAATCACGCACCCTCTGCGGCGTGCAGTGAAGAATCTCGGCCGCCTCGTTGACTGTTATGAGGCGGTCGGGCGGCTCCGGCTCATTGAGCGTGCGCTTAATCTCTTCGAGGGTGTTCTCGATGCGGGTAAGCCTCATTGTTATGCGTCTTTCTTCGCCCATATCAATTATTTTTTAGGGTTTCTGATTATTTTTCGTTTAGTAACCATTAGTATTATTTAGAAAAATGATTAACTTTGCAGTTAGAAATGATTAATCTAAATTAGTCACTTGCAATTACACTAACAAACTAATCTTGCTAAATGATTGTTTGAAGTGTTATTATTGGAAGACTCTAATCATTCTAATTAGAAAATCTAAACGAGAGATATGGACGACAGAGTAAACAGGATAAAGGACGTGCTTGAATGGCTCAAGGCAAGCGAACTGTTCCGGTCCAACCGCGAGATAGCCGAAAGAATGGGCTACAACCCGAGCATGGTGTCACAGGTCATAACCGGGCGGTCCGCCGTGACACAGAAATTCGTGAGGAGCCTCAGCTCCGTATGTTCGAGAATCAGCTATGACTGGATATGGACGGGAGAGGGGGATATGCTGCGGGAGACGCCTTCATCCGGGGCAATCCCGACGGAACGCTTTTCGGAACTCGACCGTTTCTCCTTCATCATGGCGGACATGGCGCAACTGATGAAGAACTTTTCATCGGTAGTCGGGCCTCTTGAACGCAGGGTGGCGGAGCTTGAACGCAGGCTTGCAGAACAGGGCAACACGATAGAACGGCTCCAGAGCCTGCTTGACAGGATGGAAAAAGCCGCCACTCCCTGACGGAATGACGGCTTGACGCGGCTGTCCCTGCGTTGTCTTATTTGAGGATATTGTATCCCTTTATCACGCTTGTCTGCAAGACCTGGGCGTATTTTTCTGTCATGGCCACGCTGGAGTGGGCAAGCATCTTGCTGACGGTCGATATGTCGACACCCTTGGTCAGCGCCCACGTTGCAAACGTGTGGCGGCCGACGTGCATTGTCAGATTGAGGTGGATGTGCGCCATATTCGCGATGAGTTTCAACTGGTCGTTGCATTTCTGGTTGCTCATCATGTTCAGGTTGTAATCGTATTTGCGGAGTATGGCGGCTGCCTTCGGGAGAAGCACGATAGTATAGGGCTGGCCTGTCTTGACACGCTTGTCCCTGATGCACAGGTCGTCGCCCTGCTTGAACACATCGCTCCTCTTGATTTTTACAAGGTCGCTGTATGCAAGCCCCGTATAGCACGAGAAGATGAACATGTCGCGTACCTTCTCGGTCATGCCGTAAAGCTCAAGAGCCTCGATCCTGTCACGTTCCTCTTCTGTCAGGAACTTTATCCCTTCCGATTTGCCTCGCGGTATCCTCATGTTATCATAAGGATTGGCCTCCAGCTTCTCGAACTGGATGGCCTCGATGATGTACGGCTTCAACCGCTTGTGGTAGCCGTGTACGGATGACTGCGCGCTCACCCTCTTGCGGATGAAATCATCCCACAGACGGATGTTCTTCGGTGTCAGGTCGGAGAAATTCCGAATCTCGCCAAACTCCCGGAGACATGAGAGCATGACCTTGTGCTGGCGGCGGGTTGACTCGGACACAGGACGCATGTCGATACGCTCTTCAAGCCATGTGAGGAAATCCATGGTTGATGACTGCACTCTTGTCTTCCTGACTTTTTTGAGGAGCGAGAGGTCGTACTCCCAGCCAATAGACGGCGACGGTCAGCGCCACGCGCCGCGATGGAGGCCATCTTCTCCCTTATGCCGTCTGCCACACGGCGTATCTGCTCGTTGAGGCTATCGGCCATGGGATGATCCACGACCTGGTTTGAGCGCCACTGCTGTTTAAGCACCGCTACACCGGTGGACAGACGGACACGCTCACGGTTGTAGGACACCTCCACCTCCACAGTGCCCGTCGTGACCGCCGAAGCCTTCTTACGGCGGTCGAAGATAATCTTGATTTGGGGTATTCCAGCCATATCGTTATGGTTTTAAGGGTGATACATAGTTCCGATTCCGTGGTGTGGTACACACGAAAACGTGTACCACATTCGCTGGGAAATGTACCACGCGTGTACCACACAGCTCATAAACATCTGCCGGACCTGTGCCGTTTACCCCTGAATTTTTTTTGGAAGGAATTAGCACAAAATAGGAAATATCAGCGGGTTGCATTAAACCGGCCACCTCCGTTCCCGGGTTATGGATGGTGACTGACGACATACTGCCGATATGTGGGAAAATCCGGTACATCCTGTGGTACATTTTTGTGGTACATCCACGAAATCCGTACCAAAGTTAATGTGCTAAATCGAAACTAACAAATGCTACCTTTGGCTAATGGCCGAAGGTCGAAATCTTGCTAAACCGTTCTAACTCAGAGTATTGTGAAATTGCTAATCATTATGCCACAGTCGCTTACGGACACGAAAAAGGGCCACTGAAACCTGTCGTTTCAGTGACCCTTGTGTGATCCGCGTGGGGCTCGAACCCACGACCCCAACATTAAAAGTGTTGTGCTCTACCAGCTGAGCTAGCGAATCATGCTGATGGAAAAATGGAAGTGCCTTTCCCAAAAGCGATGCAAAGGTAGCGCTATTTTTTTATTTGTGCAAGTTTTTTAGAATTTTTTGTCGGAATCTGCGTGGGAATCGGCGCCTGAAAGTTATTGAAACCGGTTGGGCGCCCGTGTACGGTACGACATTACATCGAGGGTAGGGGGGGCGCATAGGGTATTTTAGAGGGCGCCTGAACATTCGGGCCTATGGCGGTGTTTCTATCGTGAATGTATTTTAAGATTTGTTCCTATAATAGATTGAAATTAATGAAGAAGTTATTATTTATTCTGCTGGCAGCTGTCATCTCAATACCTTTCTGGGCATGCTCGGACGATGACGAGCCTGTGGTTTTCGGTGAAATGCCATCTATGGCTAAGGCGTTTGTGAAGTCGTATTTTCCCGGCATGCAGGTGGTTAAGGTAGAGCGTGACGGCAAGCATTCGTCAGCCAAATACGAAGTGACGCTCTCCGACGGCACCGAGATCGAATTCGATTCGAACGGCGAATGGATAGATGTCGACGCGCCTTCCGGAAAGGCTGTTCCGGCAGGGATTGTCCCTGCGCCTATAGCGAAGTTCGTGGCTGACACTTATCCGGGTCAGTTAATCAATGAGTTTTCGCGCGAGCATTACGGATATAAAGCCGAGCTGACCAATGAGGTAGAGCTTGAGTTTGACCGCGACTATATCCTCATCCGCATTGATCGCTGATAAGTATTCGGAGAGGCCGACTCAATTATAAAATAAATGTAACACCTCCCGCAAGGATATCCCCTGCGGGAGGTGTCGCATTGTATGAGGTCAGGAGTCGGTGGAGAAGCGGGCGTGGAGGGATTCGAAGCGGGCCAGTGAGCCTGTGCCGAATCGGGCGAGCGAGGCGCGGACGCGGTCGAGAGGTTTGCGGCGCATGTCGCCCGACTTGCTGTAAAACTTGTCGGCGTAGCAGACGAGCTGCTCGAGGTCGCTCTGCGGGCAGAGGACGCGTCCGGCGGGGAAGGGCATATGCCACGATGCGATTTCCTCGGCGGTGATGCCGGATCCGGTGTGCCGTTCGGCCACGCGGGCGACGGCTTCGTCGAAGCCGTGGCGGCGCAGCAGGTCGGCGCCCAGGACGCCGTGCAGCAGGTATGGCCGCGATCCGAAGCAGCCGATCGACGGGGCGTCGGTCAGAAAGATGCCGATGTCGTGGAGCATGGCTGCGAGCTCGACCTCAGCTTCTGGCAGCCCGATGCCTTTGCGCCGGTTGATTTCCAGTGCAAGATCGGCCACTGAGCGCGAATGGCGCTCGAGGATGTCGCGGGCACGTGTCTGCTGGGGGTAGAAGGAGTCGTAGATGCCGGTCCACGGCCGTGGCTCACCTGCTGTCATTCGACTATGGTGTTCCAGTTGTACGGGTCGGGCTCCTCGCCAAGGCGGATGGCGTTGAGCTTGTTGTAGAGCAGGGTCGATACGGGGCCGGGCTTGCCGTCGCGGGCGATTTCGTAGATCTTGCCGGTGTCGATGTCGCGGATATGTCCGATGGGCGAGATGACGGCTGCGGTGCCGCAGGCGCCGGCTTCGGTGGCGTTGGCGAGTTCGTCGACGGTGATGTGGCGCTCTTCGACTTCGATGCCGAGGTCGCGGGCGAGGGTCATCAGGGCGCGGTTGGTGATCGAGGGCAGGATGGAGTCGCTCTTGGGGGTGACGTACTTGCCGTCGATGATGGCGAAGAAGTTGGCGGGGCCGCATTCGTCGAGGTATTTCTTCTCTTTCGGGTCGAGGAACAGCACGGCCGAGCAGCCGAGCTCATGGGCGTGTTCGCCGGCGACGAGTGATGCGGCGTAGTTGCCTCCGATCTTGAAGCGGCCGGTGCCGCGGGGTGCGACGCGGTCGTACTCGCGCATGATGCAGATGTCGGTGCAGCCGAAGCCGGTCTTGAAATATGGGCCGACGGGGCTCACCATGACCATGAACAGGTATTCCGAGGCGGCTTTGACGCCGATGCTGGGGGTAAGGCCGATCTCGAGCGGACGGATGTAGAGTGAGGCGCCGCTGCCGTAGGGCGGCACGAAGCGTTCGTTGAGCTTGACGGCCATCTCGCACATCTTGCAGAAGATGTCTTCGGGCACCGGTTCCATGAGGATGCCTTTGGCCGAGGAGCGTACGCGCTCGGCGTTGTCGCGCAGGCGGAAGATACGTATCTTGCCGTCTTTGCCGCGGAATGCCTTGAGGCCTTCGAAGAGCTCCTGCCCGTAGTGCAGGGCGGTGGCTGCCATGTGCAGCTCTATTTTGTCAGATGTAGTTACTTCGATTTCGCCCCATTTGCCGTCGCGGTAGTAGCAGCGTACGTTGTAGTCGGTGGGGTAGTATCCGAACGGTAGTTTCTTCCAGTCAATTTCTTGATCCATGTTCAATCATAGTTATAGTGAACGGGCTGCAAAATTGGGTAAAAAATCGCAAATTCGCAAATCTTTGCACATAAAATCGTCCGTTTGTGCTGTTTCGGCCATCTTTCTGCCGTCATTGGCAAATTTCAGTCTGCGCGCGGGGTTATTCGTCCTTTGATGCGCGTTTGAGGGTGAAGCGGAATATGAGGCCGCCGCCGCTGCGGTTGTCGGCGCTGATGGTGCCGCCGAGAGCCTCGACGGTGTTCTGCACGATCGACAGGCCCAGCCCGGTGCCTCCTTTCTTGCGCGAGCGGCCGTTGTCTTCGCGGAAGAAGCGGTCGAACAGGTGCGGCAGGCTCTCTGGCTTTACGCCCACGCCGTTGTCGTAGAATGCGAAGTGGTAGTACTTGTCGTCCTTGTCGGTGAGGATGATGTTGATCTCGGTGCCTTTCGAATAGGCAGCCGCGTTCTTCACCAGATTGTTGATCATGCCGGTAAGCAGCATCTGGTTGCCGATTACGGAGCAGTAGGTCGGTATGTCGTAGTTGAACGTCATGCCCTTGAGGATGCCCGATGTCTCGTAGTCGTTTGCGGCCTGAAATACTATCTCATGGAAGTTGATAGGTTCGGTGTTGATCATCTGAGAGCCGTACTCGAGACGCGTGATGCTCGAGAGATCGTTGAGCAGCTGGGTCAGTCGGTCGACGTGCTCGCCGACTTTTTTCAGGAAGTGGCTGCGCGACTCGTCGTCCATGTCGGGGTGTTCGTTGATGGTGTCGAGATATCCTTTGATCACAGCGATCGGGGTCTTGAGCTCGTGGTTGATGTTGTTGGTGAGCTCGCGCTTGAGCCGCGATTTCTCTTCGAGGGCGTGGAACGCGACGTTGTGCTCGCGTTTGAGCTTGATGATAGCGGCGTTGCGCTGGTTGTAGAACGATACGATGTGCTGTGAGATCTCGCCAAGCTCGTCGTGGCTGAACTTGACAGTCGGCACGAAGTCATCGTCAAGGGTGGCGCGCTCGGCGAAATTGCGCAGGAGTTCGACGTTGTGTCCCAGCTTGCGCGACATGAACCAGGCCAAGGCCGTACCGACCAGGGCCACGATCAGCAGTACTATGTACAAGCGGTCCGAGGCCTGGGTCGCTTGGATAAGCGCGGCGTCGAAGGGCAGCATGGTGTATATCTCCAAGCGCTTGTCAGGGCTGGTCGTGTAGTCGCAGTAGAAGTTGTCGCGCCGGCGCTCGTCGTTTTCCCGGTTGGAGCGGATGGAGCCTCCGTGGAAGTTGCTGATTTCGACCGGCGATATCGGTTCGCCCACCACGTAGTCGGGCCGCCCGTTGTAATAAGTGGTGATGCGTATGTCGTCGCAAAGCGTGTCGGCCTTGAAATACGATCCGACGAATTCATAGAACGGCTTGGGGTCGGCATTGTGCTCGTAGGCGTATACGATGCGCGAGGCGATCACGCCCACACGGTCCTGCAGGTTCTGAATGCGCAGCTGATGCTCAGTGTGGTACATCCACAGACCCATCACGATCAGAATGAGCCATATCAGGGCGACGAGCGGCGCGAACAGCCGCAGCTGGTATTTAGTTGGTTTCCTTAAACCCATAGCCAAACCCCAGGCGGGTCACTATGTTGTTGCTGTAATCGCCAAGTTTTTTGCGCAGGCGTGTGATGTTGGTGTCGATGGTGCGGTTCGTGACTACCACCTCTTCGCCCCAGACACTGCTGATGATTTCCTTGCGCGAGAATATGCGGTTGCGGTGGGTGAGAAAGAATTCAAGTAGTTCAAACTCTGTGCGTGTCAGCTGCAGGGGCTCGTTGTCGAGGTATGAGATTTTTTCGTTGCGGTCGATCCGCAGTCCCTTGAAAGTGAGGTCGGGCTCGTACTGCGAGTCGGCGATTGTGACGGGCTGCTGCTGGTTCTGCACAGATGAGCGGCGCAGAACCGCGCGGACGCGGGCCAGCACCTCGCCGATCGAGAACGGCTTGGTCACATAGTCGTCGGCGCCGATGTTGAGGCCCATGACTTTTTCGTCCTCCTCGTTCAGGGCCGAGCAGAATATGATGGGGATGTTCTCGGTAGCGGTGACGTTGCGCAGACGCTTGGCGAAGTCGAATCCGCTCATGTCGCCCATCATTATGTCTACCATAAACAGCTGATAGCGGTCAAGATCCATCTCGAGGGCCTCTTCGGCGCTGTAGGCCGTGTCGACCTGATAGCCTTCTTTGGTAAGATTGTATTTGAGGATCTCGCAGACAGCTTCTTCGTCGTCGATTACCAATATGTTTTCTCTCATTGTCTTGAGGCTGTATAAAGTTCGGAATTTTGTATTTTTCGACTCAAAATTAGGAATTATATGGGTGATAATAAAGTTAAAATCTGTTAATGTAACAAACGTCTGAGAACTTTAACGCTTTTGTAACGTTCTAAAGATATAATTGCTTTATTGAACAATGTTTTCATGGTATTAGATTTAAGGTTATAGATTGACGTTAACTGCTTGTGGTAAGTCGTTAAGTTACAATCCGCCGCCGTTGTATCAGCGAGATGCAGTGGCGGCGGTTTTGCGTCGCGGATACCGCAGCGTTACCGGCCCGGCATCCGAGCGTCCGGCTGTCACGATGTAAAGATCCGTCTGAGGGTAGGCTGACTGAATCCGTGCGGCAATGCTGTCGGGCGCCAGTGTGCTGCCCATTGTCATGACGGCTGTGGCCAGTGCGTCGGCAGTCGCGCACCGCGGAGCCACCACTGTGGCCGATATGATGGGTGTCGAGGCCGGATAGCCGGTAAGGGGATTGATCGTGTGGCCGTAGCGCGAGCCGTCGGCGTGCTCGCGGTAGTTGCGGTAGTTGCCCGACGTGGCCACACATTCGTTGTCGAGCGACAGCACTGATTCGCTTTCGTCGATGCCCGGTGCGTCGATGCGGATGCGCCAGAGCGTACCTTTGGAGTTGACGCCGGAGGCTGCGACTTCGCCACCGATCTCCACCATATAGTCCTTGCATCCGTTGCGGCTCAGGACGCTGCCTATACGGTCCACTCCGTAGCCCTTGGCGATGGCTGCGAAGTCGATTTCCATGCCCTCGGTGTCGCGGATGAGCTGCAGCCCGTCGAGGCGGCAGCGGCTGAATCCTACTTTCGAACGGGCGTCGTCGACCTGCGCCGAATCCGGCTCGGGCGTCTCGCCCAGGTTGCCGAACCCCCACAGCTTGACCAGCGGTCCGACTGTAGGGTCGAACATGCCTCCGCTGACTTCCCAGACGCCGCGGGCCTCGGCGAACACTTCGGCGAACATCGGATCCGCGCAGTCGGTCTCCGATGCGTTTAGACGGTAGAGCGTCGATTCATGATTGAATGCCGACAGCGATGAATCCACACGCTCGATCTCGGCAAGGATCGAGTCGGCCAGCGCGGGCGCACCTCGATAGGTAATGTGATACACTGTTCCCCAGGCATTTCCGCTGATGCTGCGGTAGATGTCCTGATTTCCGGCGCAGGCCCATAGGAAAGCTGCGAGCGCGGCGACTGCGAAGCGCACTGTTTTCATCGGTCGGTCAGTTTTTAAGAATTTCACGACAAAGTTAATAATTTTTTCGGCAAAAACTTGCCGGTTCAAAAAAATCTCCTTACCTTTGCAGTGCTTTTAAGACATGGTGAGCTTAGCTCAGTTGGTTAGAGCGTCGGATTGTGGTTCCGAAGGTCGTGGGTTCGACCCCCACATCTCACCCTAATATTTTGAATTACAGCTCGGTAAATATGCCGGGCTGTTTTTCTTATCATATCGTGGAATTATTATGAACGACGATCTGAAGACATTGCTCGACCGGGAGGTACTCCGCTACAACCGCCCCGAATTCATCGACAACGACCCTGTGCAGTTTCCGCGCCTCTACACCGACAAGCGCGACATCGAGATCGCGGCGCTGCTCGTGTCGACCATCGCCTGGGGCAACCGCACCATGATCTGCCGCGACGCCTCGCGGATGCTCGCCATGCTCGGGCACCAGCCCTACCGCTATATGATGGAGCGTGCTTACGAGGAGCTGCCTCAGGGCAATGTCCACCGCACGTTCTTCAACGCCAATCTCGCCCACTACCTGCGCGGACTGCGCGGCATTTATGCCGAATACGGTTCCCTCGAGGACTTTGCGGCTGCGGTCGGGGCGCCGCAGTCCGAGACACCGGCCTGGCACCTTGCGGGTGCCCTCTCTGCGCGCCTCACCGAAGCCAACGGCGGCGTGGCCGATCCGCGCTGTCTGCCCTGCGGCCTCGACAAGACGGCTCTCAAGCGCTTCAACATGGCTCTGCGCTGGCTCGTGCGCGACGACGGCATCGTCGATCTCGGCATCTGGCATGTCATTCGCCCCGACCAGCTCCGCATCCCCCTCGACGTTCATGTCGGCAACGTGTCGCGCGCCCTGGGACTGCTCCGGCGCCGCTCCAACGATCGCCTGGCCGTCGAAGAGCTCACCTCGCGCCTGCGCGGGTACTGCCCCGAAGATCCCGTGAAATATGATTTCGCTCTTTTCGGCGCGGGTGTCAGTGCACGCGCGGCCGAGCTCGCCGCGGACTGATTCCTTACCAGAGATTGAAGCGGTAGCCTATGGCGGCCGACAGCGACATGTCGTTGCCCATGAAGGTGGTCTTGCGGTCGTTGATGATCGATGAGTCGATGCGGCCCACAATGCCGGCAAACCAGCGCTTGTTGTTCCATACGACTGACGCTTTGCCGCGCACCATCAGCGACAGATCGGTGTTCTTGTCGTTCGAGTTCACGAACCCGGTGCGGAAGCCGATGGTCGGAGAGAAGTGAAAGCCTGCGATCCAATGTCGCGCGAAAGCCCAGTTGTAGCCGTAGCCGAGACGGAAGCCGTAGTTGCGTGTCTTCACCTTGTAGTGGTGGTCGGCCCACCATTCGGGTAGCTGGTCGAGCATATGCATCGGTAGCCCGTTGAAGTCGAAATCATAGCTCTGCGAGTAGATCGAAAGCCCGGCGAAAAACGATCCCTGACTCTTGTGCTGGATGCGGCCGAAGCCGAAAGCCGCCGACTGCGAGTATTTCTTGTGGTTGAAGAAATAGTAGGCGTCGATGCCCCACGAGTGGATCGCGATGTCGTTGAACGGAATGCTGAGGCCCGTCTCGTTGCCGAAACGCTTGATTTTCGTGCCTACCTCGTTGTTTTCGAGATATACCTCGACAGACAGCAGGCTGCAGTCGAAGCCGAATCGGTAGCGTGAGCGTGCCTGCGAAGTGCCCTGAAACAGATTGCTGACGTTGATATCGTAGCCTACGGATACTGCCAGATACGTGGCATACAGGCCTATTGAAGTTGACGGGTCGCTGATCATGTTCATGCGGATGTGGTTGGGCAGCCCGAAGTTGTAGTAGTTGAGCCACGAATCGGTCGTGAGCTTCACGTTGAATTTGTAGCCTGATCCCCGTACGTAGGTCGAGTCATAGGTATTGAAGAAGCGGTCGCCCCAGCGGTAAGTGTTGACGCAGAACCGTGGGAACTTGCCCCAGGCGGCTATCGAGTCAAGATTGAACGACAGTCCTCTTGCCCTCGTCCCCGACAGAAGTATCAGGGTCAACAGTATCAACGCTTTGCCAAGTAGCTTTCTCATCAAATAACTCGCAATCGATTTAGACCTGCAAAGTTACAAAAAATCCCGCAAACAGCCCTGCTCTTTCCAAAAATTCTGCCTAAACCATACACGAAGCCCGCGGAGCGGGCGTGGCCGTTCTTAACCGAGTGGTGAGGCCCGTAGGGCTGAGCCCTCGGACAGGCCGCCTCCAACAATACTGAGCCCGCGAAGCGGGTGGTGCTGTGTACCACCAGCTACAGAGCCTTACCGCTGAAAAACAGCATCACCCGCTCCACGGGCTCCTGTCCATCGGCTATCGCTTCAATCTTTGGTGATTTTTCGGCGGGAATTTTTGCGGTAAGAAAAAATCAGCTATCTTTGCCGGAAATAATTCTAACCATGGAAAAAACTAACGGTCAAAAATCACTCGGCGTAGCTATCTTTACCTTTTATGGCATCATAGTGCTCGCCGCCATTGTTCTGATGGTCGTCAATTTGCTCGGATTGTCCACTCCTGTCGTCAACCGCGTAATCTTTGCTGTGCAGGATGCCGCATGCTTCTGCGCTGTGAGCTATATCGCGCTGAGCAAGTCGGTCCGTGCTGCTGCGACGGCCAAAATTGGTGCTACCGTCCTTGCGGTGCTTTTTGCCACTGTTGCCGTAAATACAGTCCTTTCATTCGCTGAAATAAATATTTTTGCATCTATGGGCAACTATGCCGGCATTGTGATCAGCAGTATTCAACTGATTGCGGCAGCGATGCTGTTCTTTACCGTAAAGGCCTGGATGCCTGTGAAAATTACCGCATTTCTCTTCTGGATTCCGGGCCTCTGTGCTTCTTTCTATTTTTCCGAACTGAAGGCTGCTTCGGAGCTTGCTCAGAAGACAGACGACTGGTCGGTGATGCACAAGATACTGAATGCGGTCGATACTTGTAACTACATCAGCTTGACCCTTGCCGTCCTTACTGTAATCCTCGCAATAGTCTGGCTCGTAAGGAAACCCAAGGCTTCGCATGCACAAAACAATCCGATAGATATAATATGAATAACGAACTTTCGGGCTTTGCGATCTTCACGATCGTGGTGATGATGGTCTACATCGTCCTCTCTATCATAGTGCTGGTGCGGTGGTGGAAGATGACAGCCGATGTAGAGCAGATACGCCAGCATATCACCCACGCCAACCCCAAGCTTACGTACCTCATCGCTATAGGCGAAAAAGAACAGGCCAGGAAGGCAGCCCTCACTATGCTTGTCGATGTGCTGTATCCTATTTATCTTGACGCGTATAACTACTCGAAAGCCGAAACGATGGACAAAGCCATCGAAGCGCGCCTGCCGAAAATCCGGCGGCTCGGCATCGACGTTCCCGACTATGTGACGTCAGGCGAGAAATTCATCGATTACATCAACGGCCTTTCCGGCGGCAAAGTGCCTTATAAGGACGAATCCGCACAGAACCTGATCGGCTGATCAGACGGTGAGGCGGAGGCCGTCGTGGGCGAAGGCGACGCCGGGCGGCAGGGCGACGGAGGCCTGGGGGCCCATGTCGTGGCTCATATGGGTGAGCAGAGTGCGCCGGGGGCCGATGCGCCCGATCAGCTCCAATGCCTCGCGCAGCGACAGGTGCGAAGGATGCGGTTCGTGGCGCAGGGCGTTGATCACCAGTGTGTCGACTCCGCGCAGAGCCTCAATGGTAGCTTCGGGCATGGCCGAACAGTCGGTGACGTAGACCAGCCGACCGATGCGGTAGCCCAGAATGGGCAGCTTCCCGTGGGTAATGTCGAGCGGCAGTATTTCGTTGCCGTTGACGCTGAACGGCTTTCCGGCCTCGATCTCGTGGATGGCAAAGGTGGGCACGCCGGGATAGAGGTGCCGCGCGAATGACCACGGATTGCGTTGCCGCAGGTCTTCGGCGACGTCGCCACGGCAGTAGGTCGGGAAGTGGCGGCCGTCCTTGCAGTATGGCCGCAGGTCGTCGATACCGCCCACGTGGTCGTAGTGGCTGTGGGTTATGAGCAGCGCGTCGAGCGGGGGAGCGCCGGCGGCGAGGATCTGCTGCCGGAAGTCCGGCCCGCAGTCGATCAGCAGGTTGGTGCCGTCGTCGAGCGTGACGGTGGCCGATGCCCGCAGACGCTTGTCGCAGGGATCGGTCGACGTGCAGGCTGCGCACGCGCAGCCTATCTGGGGGATGCCGGTCGATGTGCCGGTGCCGAGGAAGTGGATTTTCATTGTCGGAATCGTGTCAGTATGCCGTCTTCGAATATCAGGTAGACTCCGTCATCGTACGACCAGTGCTCGATCTGTGCTCCGGCAGTGGCTCCGCGGCGCAGGGTGGCCGGCGCGCCGAGCGCCAGGCGGCATTCGTCGCGCGTCATGCCCTCGGCCACGCGCGAGTGTATGATCAGCTGCCAGGTGGCGTCCTCGATCTGCGGAAATTCGCGGCGCGGGTCCGTGAACGAGAACAGGCGGTCGAAGTTGCGTGTCGATGTAGTCGCCGTGCCGTAGGTCATCATCACATAATGTACGGCCGAGTCGCCCGCACAGGTGAACGCCACGCGCAGCGGGTGCAGGGCCGAGCCGGCACCTACGCCGAGTATCTTCACGGGCACATGGCGAAGGCCGGTGGCGGCGTTCCCGGCCGCGTCGTACCAGTACGGCGTGCGTATGTAGTAAGTATTGCCGGCGAGCAGCGAGTCGGCAACGGCCACGGGCGACAGCTCGATGGTGAATGGAATCTCGAGCGACGCACGTGCGGCGAAGTCGGCATTATCTACGCCGGGAATGTAGCGGTAGACGTTGCCGCGGCTGTCGCGCAGATCGATTGCTATGCCTTCGGTCCCCATTATGGTGGGTACGGCGGATACTGCGGCAAGCGACAGAGTGTCGCCCTGCCGCAGACTGTTGTCGGCCGGCGGAGTGAAGATTATCGAGATCTTTCCGTCGCTCACGAGCCACTGTTTGCCCGGGCGCCACGCGTCGGGCGTCTCCGCTCCGATTACCGAGGCGAAGCGTGCCTCCGCCGCAGCCGCGGAGGAGGCTCCGTGGCTGCGGTCGGTTATGCGCGGCGTGCTCTCGATGCCGGTGAAGCACGAGGCGCAGCCCAGTGTCAGGGCCGCACAGGCGGCTGTCAGTGTGGCTGCTTTCAATTACTTGGCCTCGCGGCCGAGGTTAAAGAAGATGAACGAATAGATGTCGGTCCACTCGTCGATGACCTTCGAGACGGGTTTGCCTGCGCCGTGGCCGGCCTTCGAGTCGATGCGTATGAGTTTGGGGCGGTCGCCTGTGTCGGCCGCCTGGAGCGCTGCGGCGTATTTGAACGAGTGAGCCGGTACGACGCGGTCGTCGTGATCGGCCGTCGTCACCATGATCGACGGGTAGCGGGTGCCATCGTTGCGGATAGTATGCAGGGGCGAGTAGCCCAGCAGGTAAGCGGCCATTTCGGCGGAGTCGTCGCTGGTGCCGTAGTCGCTGGCCCAGTTCCATCCGATGGTGAACAGGTGGTAGCGCATCATGTCCATGACGCCCACGCGGGGGATAGCCACACGGAACAGCTCGGGCCGCTGGTTGACGGTCGCGCCTACGAGCAGGCCGCCGTTGCTGCCGCCTTCGATTGTGAGCAGTTCGGGAGTAGTCCAGTTTTCACCTATCATGTACTCGGCGGCGGCGATGAAATCGTCGAACACATTTTGCTTCTTGAGTTTCGTGCCGGCCTCGTGCCACTCCTCGCCGTACTCGGCGCCCCCGCGGAGGTTTGCCTGCGCGTAGATGCCGCCGTTCTCGAGCCAGAACACACGCGATGGCGAGAAGGTGGGGTTAAGGGCGATGTTGAAGCCGCCGTAGCCGTAGAGGTATACGGGGTTGGATCCGTCGCGCTTCAGCCCCTTCTTGTAGACGATGAACATCGGCACCTTCGTGCCGTCCTTCGACGGATAGAAGACCTGCTCGGTGACGTAGTCGTCGGGTACGAGACCGTCGACCGCAGCGGCCCGCAGCAGCTTGCTGTCGCCCGTTGTACGGTCGTAGCTGTAGATGCTCGAAGGGTAGGTGAACGATGAGAAGCTGTAGAAGATTTCAGGCGAGCGGCGGTCGGTCGAGAAGGCGGCCGAGCCGTAGGTCGGGAATTTGATCTCGCGGATCAGGCTGCCGTCTGCGCGGTGCAGATAGGCATGTGTCGCGGCGTCGCGGTCGCGGGTCGCGAGCAGGTTGCCTCCCGTCTGGCTGACGCCGGTCAGCACCGAATTCTTGTCTTCGGGAATGACGGTCGTCCAGTCCTGGCGCTGTGCGCGGAAGGGGTCGACCGACACGAGGCGGTTGCGGGGCGCGTCGGCCGATGTGAAGATCAGCAGGCGTCCTTCGGGTGTGGTGCCTATGACCGACATGACGCTCTCCTGCGAGGGCTCAATGGTGATCCACTGGGCGTCGGGTTTGCCGAGCTCCTTGACATATAGAGAGTTGCCGAAGCCCTGGCCGGCGCCTTCGACGAACAGGTAGCGGTTGTCGTCGGTGACGCCGACCGAGTGGAAGTACAGAGGCTCGTCGCGGTTCTCGTAGATGACGCGGTCGGCGCTCTGAGGCGTTCCGAGCTTATGGTAGTACACGCGGTGGTATTCGTTGGCGTTGGAAAATTCCTTGCCGGCTTCGGGTCGGTCGTATGCGCTGTAGTAGAATCCGTCGCCGTCCCACGCGGCTCCGGTGAACTTGGCCCATTCGATGTGGTCGTCGAGCTGACGGCCTGTGGCGTTGTCGAGCACGTAGATTTCGGTCCAGTCGCTGCCGCTGCGCGATATCGTGTAGGCTGTGTATTTGCCGTCGTGGCTCTGGAAGAGGCCCGTGAGCGCCACGGTGCCGTCCTCGCTCAGCTTGTTGGGGTCGAGGAACACCTCGGCGTCTGCCGCCAGAGGCGTTGTGCCTCGGTAGATCACCGACTGGTTGCGCAGGCCGTCATTGGCCGAGAAATAGTACAGGCCGTCCTCGCCCTTCCAGGGCAGGCCGGTCTTGGCATAGTTGTTGAGCCGGGTCAGGCGCCGGCGGATGGCCTCGCGGTAGGGAATGCGGCCCAGGTAGTCGCCGGTGACGCGGTTCTCAGCTGCTACCCATTCGAGAGTGGCGGCCGCGGTGTCGTTTTCGAGGGGGCGGTATGGGTCGTCGCCCCCGATGCCGAAGCATTCGTAGCGGGTGCCGTCGGCCGGAGCCTGCGGATACTGCAGCGCCGGGCTTTGGGCCGACGCGCCTGTCGCAATTACTGCCATTGCTGTGATGATTGTTGACTTTGCCATTGTCGATTTCCTTAATTATGTGCAAAGGTATACATTTTCGGCTGAAAAACGGGCCACTTTGGCCGCGGCACGAAAAAAATTAACGTTTTTTCTTGCTTTCGATTTACTTTATGATTACTTTTGCCGTGGTAATACAACTTTTTACATAACCTCAAAAAACTACTTACCTCTAAACCATAATCATTATGGAAATTAATAAAATAATGGCTGAGCTGGAGGCCAAGCACCCCGGCGAAAAAGAGTACCTGCAGGCTGTCCGCGAGGTCCTCATGTCAGTACAGGACGTCTATAACCAGCACCCCGAATTTGAGCGCAACAAGATCGTGGAGCGTATGGTCGAACCCGACCGCATCGTCACCTTCCGCGTCACCTGGCTCGACGACAACGGCGAAGTCCAGAACAATATCGGCTACCGCGTTCAGTTCAACAACGCTATCGGCCCGTACAAGGGCGGCATCCGCTTCCACGCATCCGTCAACCTGTCGATCCTCAAGTTCCTCGGCTTCGAGCAGACCTTCAAGAACGCTCTGACCACGCTGCCCATGGGCGGCGCCAAGGGCGGCAGCGACTTCTCGCCCCGCGGCAAGAGCGACCGCGAGATCATGCGCTTCTGCCAGGCATTCATGCTCGGTCTGTGGAAAAACCTCGGACCCGACCGCGACGTGCCAGCCGGCGACATCGGTGTAGGCGGCCGCGAGGTCGGCTACATGTACGGAATGTACAAGCGCCTCGTCAACCAGCACGACGGCACATTCACCGGCAAGGGCCTCGAATTCGGCGGCTCGCGCATCCGTCCCGAGGCTACCGGCTTCGGCGCCCTCTACTTCGTGCAGAGCATGCTCAAGGAGAAGGGCGACAGCATCAAGGGCAAGACCGTGGCCATCTCGGGCTTCGGCAACGTGGCCTGGGGCGCGGCCCTGAAGGCAACCGAGCTCGGCGCCAAGGTCGTGACCATCTCGGGTCCCGACGGTTACATCTACGATCCCGCCGGCCTCAACGACGAGAAGATCAACTACATGCTTGAGCTCCGCGCGTCGGGCAACGACATCGTCGCTCCCTACGCCGAGAAATTCCCCGGCTCGGAATTCTTCCCCGGCCGCAAGCCCTGGGAGCGCAAGGTCGACATCGCGCTGCCCTGCGCTACTCAGAACGAGCTCGGCGGCGAGGATGCCAAGGCTCTCGTGGCCAACGGCGTAGAAATGGTGGCTGAGGTCTCCAACATGGGCTGCACCCCCGAGGCCATCGACCACTTCATCGCCACCCGCACCACCTACGCTCCGGGCAAGGCTGTCAACGCAGGCGGCGTGGCCACTTCGGGCCTCGAGATGAGCCAGAACGCCATGCACCTGCAGTGGAGCGCCGAGGAAGTCGACCAGAAGCTGCACACCATCATGAGCGACATCCACGCACAGTGCCTCAAGTACGGCGTGGAGCCCGACGGCTACATCAACTACATGAAGGGCGCCAACATCGCCGGCTTCATGAAGGTGGCTCACGCCATGATGGGCGAGGGCGTCTGCTGATCCATACCGAACACTTTTTTCACTGCCATAAGTCTTGCCCCGGCTTCCGGGGCAGGACTTTTTCAAATTCCTGACAGGATATGAACGTATACCTCCAGATCGAGAAGCTGACCAAGAGTGTCGGCGACCGCATGCTTTTCGCCGACGTCACTTTCGGCATCGACGAGGGCGACAAGATCGGCATAGTGGCCAAGAACGGCACCGGCAAGTCGACGCTGCTGTCGATCATCGCCGGTGACCTTGATGCCGATTCGGGCACCGTCACCCGCCGTTCGGGCCTGCGCGTGGCCATGCTCCCGCAGAAGCCGCAATTCGCGGGCAACCCGACCGTAGCCGAAGCCGCCCTGCGGTCCGACGACCCCGTGGCCGTCTGTGTCCGCGAGTACGAGGCCGCTCTTGACGGCGGCGATCCGGAAGCCATACAGCAGGCCGCTCACCGTATGGACGACCTTTCGGCCTGGGACTACGAGGACCGCCTGCGCCAGTTGCTGTCGCGCCTGCGCATCGACGATCTCACCGCCCGCGTCGACGTCCTGTCGGGCGGCCAGCGCAAGCGTCTGGCCCTGGCCTCGGCCATCATGAGCGAGCCTCAGCTGCTCATTCTGGACGAACCTACCAATCACCTCGACATCGAGGTGATCGAATGGCTTAAAAACTATCTGAACCGTCCGCGCGTGCCCCTGCTGATGGTCACGCACGACCGTTATTTCCTCGATCGCGTCTGCAACCGCATCATCGAGATCGACAACCGCACCATCTACACCTACGACGGCAACTACGACTGCTACCTGCGGCGCCGCGCCGAGCGCATCGAGGCCATGACCGCCGAGCTGGCGAAGATCACAAACACACTGCGCCGCGAGCAGGAGTGGATGAGCCGTCAGCCCCAGGCCCGCGCCGGCAAGGCCAAGTACCGCATCGACGCCTTCTACGAGCTTTCGGAGAAGAAGCGTCAGGGCATACGGCCCGAGAAGGACGTCAACCTGTCGGTGAGCGCCTCGTACATCGGCTCTAAGATATTCGAGGCCCGCGGTATATCCAAGCGCTTCGGCGACAAGGTGATACTCGATGACTTCTCCTACACCTTCGCGCGCTACGAGAAGGTGGGGATAATCGGTGCCAACGGCGTAGGCAAGTCCACGTTCATCAAGCTGCTGCAGGGGCTCATTCAGCCCGACTCGGGATCGTGGGACGTAGGCTCGACCGTCCGCTTCGGCTACTACAGCCAGGACGGCATCAGTTTCGACCCGCAGAAGAAGGTGATCGACGCCATCCGCGAGAAAGCCGAGGAAGTCGACACCGGCGAGGCCCGTCTGTCGCCGATGCAGTTTCTCACCCGCTTCCTCTTTTCGGCAGCCGATCAGCAGAAGTATATCCACACCCTCAGCGGCGGCGAGCTCTGCCGCCTTCACCTGGCTACCGTACTTATGATGCGCCCGAATTTTCTCGTCCTCGACGAGCCGACCAACGACCTCGACATCGTGACGCTCGGCATTCTCGAGGAATATCTGTCGGAATACAAGGGGTGCCTTATAGTCATCAGTCATGACCGCTTCTTCCTCGACAATATCGTCGACCATCTCTTCGTCATGGAGGGCGACGGTGTGGTCAAGGACTTCCCCGGCACATACACCGAGTACGCGCAGTGGCGCGACGAGCGGACCGCCGAGGCCGCCCGGACAGTCCGCGCCTGCAAGCAGCCGGCAGAGCGGCCGCGCGCACAGCGGGCACCGAAGATGTCGTTCAAGGAGCGGCGTGAATTCGAGCAGCTGACCGCCGACCTCGACGAGCTTAATGCTGAGAAGGAGCGTCTCGAGGCCGTCTTCAACTCCGGCGAGACCCTCGATGACGTAGCGGCCCTTTCGGCACGCTACGAAGAAGTGAAAACCCTCATTGACGAAAAGGAACTCCGCTGGCTCGAACTCTCCGAACTCGAGTGAACTATCCGTTTGCCAGATCGCTTTATTTGTATTATCTTTGCGGAAAGTAATTCGGCAATGGAAACACCCACCTCCGCACTTCTTCCCGGCACCGTCATCACCGGCCCCGAGCGTGCATATACCGTACGAAAAGTCCTCGGACAGGGCGGCTTCGGCATCACTTACCTTGTGACCGCGCAGGTCAGGATCGGCAACATCAACGTACAGTGTGATTTTGCCGTCAAAGAGCTGTTCATCAATACCATCTCATGGCGCGACACCGACAGCCGCAGCGTGCGCTTCAGCCCTACGGCCGCCGCCGAGATCGATAATTCGCTCAAATCGTTCATCAAGGAGGCGCAGCGCCTCCAGACGCTCGGCGTCGACGATCCCAACATAGTGAAGATCAACGAAGTGTTCGAGGCCAACAATACTGCCTACTATGTCATGGAGTATCTTTCGGGCCGGACGCTCGAGGATTATGTCAGGCGCACCGGGCGCCTGTCGCTTGCCGAGACGAACTTCTTTATAGAGCCGATCATCCGCGCTGTGGCCGACCTTCACCGTCGCCAGGTGACGCACTACGACATCAAACCCCTGAATATAATCCTTGCCGAATCTGAGGGGAAGGTGCGCCCGGTGCTGATCGATTTCGGCCTCGCCAAGCACTACGACCACAAGGGGCACGCCACGTCGACCAACTCGGGCGGCGGTTACTCGCCCGGCTATGCGCCCATCGAGCAGTATGCCGGCCTGACCACCTTCACGCCTCAGGCCGACGTCTACGCCATCGCTGCCACAATGTACTACTGCCTCACCGGCAATCAGCCCGACGAGGCTTTCATCCTCAACCACGACAGCATCGTCGACGAGCTCGGCGGCCCGGCCGTGTCCGTGGCCCCGGTCATCGCCAGGGCCATGTCGCTCAGCCTCAAGGACCGCCAGGCCGATGCCGGCGAGTTGTACCGCGAGCTGTACGAGGCCGCCGGCAGCGGGGAGTCCGCGCCGGCTCCTGCCAGCCGCAGTACCGTGCCGCTGAGCGCCCCGACGGCCACGCTGCCGCCGGAATCCACGGCGACTGTCCGCCGCGTGGCCACACCTCCTCCATCGACGCCTACGGTCAGCAAGAGCACTGCTGATATACACGGCACAGAGGTGTCGCAGCCTACCGTGGCCAAGGGCCCCGGTCCGGCAAAAAGCCGCAGCGGTCTCAAGATGATTTTAGTAGCCTTAGTCGTGCTCGTAATTGCGGCCGTCATAATCATGACCACTACAAATCGCAAATCCGGCCCGAATGATCCCGACATGATCACTGCCGTCGAAGAAAGCGCCTCGGAAGCGGTCGACACATTTATGGCCGCCGACCCCGAGCCGGTCGAGGACGAATTCAGCCGCGAGTTCAGCGAATACACCACCCCGACCGACATGGCCCTGTGCGTAGCCTACAACGGCCGCAATTATTTCTTCCCGTACAACGTCTGGAGCAAACTTCCCGCCGACAAGCGCCAGATGGTGGATGTCAAAGGCCTGACCGTGATCGGCAACGGCGAGCAGTTCGTCCTCGCCCTCAAGGACGAAGGCCCGATAATCACCTGGCACGAAGCCATGGCGCGCTACGGCTCGCAGCTGCCCACCATGGCCCAGGGCAAGGTATTGGGCGACAAAGCCATAGAAGTTCAGCGCATGCTGAAGGCCTTCGGGGGCAAGAGCATGGATTACTGGCACTGGACAAGCACTGAGTACAGTTCCGGTGTGGCCTGGTATATCTACGTGAACTCGCAGATCCAGTTGCATGACGGCAGCGTCTTTTACCAAAACAAAGACTACACCAGCCGCATCCGCTTCGCCACCCCGCTCAATTAGAAAAATATGGAAAGCGCTCCCCATGGAAAGCAGGCGCTCCGAGCCTGCGCCCCCAAATTACCTCGCGGTCGGTTGGCGCAGGCTGGAAAGCCTGCTTTCCAGGAGGGGTTCGGTGGTGACCAGGAGGCGGTTGCCGCGGTGGTCGCTCAGGGCGAAGAGGCGTGAGGAGCCTTCGCGGACGCCGAGTTTGGCGCGCAGGGCGTCGGCGCCGACGTCGAAATTGCGGGCTGTCACCCCTACGCGCGGATGCCGCGAGGCGTAGCGCTTGATGTGCTTCGATGCGTATGGCAGTACCTCAGTGACCTTGAAAATATGGCCCGGGAAGGCCTCGACGAGGTCGTCGGACCACCAGGCATGGGTGTTAGGCGCCAGCTTTGTCAGACCGAAGCGCTCGGCGAGCAGCTTCATGGCCCCGACTTTCATCACGGCCGGGAATGGCTCGTAGACGTATGCGCCCTCGTGCGGCGCGCCGTAGCTGACGGAGGCGCCGTCCTCATCCGACCGGTGCAGGGCGAAGGCCCATTCGGCTCCGTCGGCATCGAGCGTCATGGCTTCGATGAGCGGGTCGGCCAACGGGTCGTCGAAATCGACTATGATGTCGAGCTCCTTGCATTCGGTCGGCGTGCCGAGGGCTATGACGCGCCCTGCGCCCGGCAGCTCGCCCAGGGTGTGGGTGATGTCGAGCATCGGCGAGGCTTTCACGATTAGGCGTCGTGTCATTTTCCGTAACAGAGGCAGCATAGCCACCACGTCGGGGCGGCAGTCGGCAAGCGCATACACACGGCCTCCGGCATCGTCGCGCCGGGCCGGGTCGATGAATACGGCGTCGAAGCGCCGGCCATCGGCAGCGGCCCGCTCGCAGAAGTCGCGGCAGTCGGCGCACACTACGGTCAGGTTGCCGGCCGAGGCGGCGTTGTGGCGCAGAGCGTCGGCCACGGCGGGGTCGATCTCCACGGCGGTCACCTCAGCGGCCACGCGGGCCAGCGCCATGGCGTCGACGCCCAGGCCGGCGGTAAGGTCGGCCACGCGCCATCCCGGCTCGATCAGGCCTGCATGGTAGGCGGCGAGACGGTCGGACGTCGACTGCTCGCCCGACAGCGCTGTCGGGAAGATGAATTCAGGATTGGACTTCAGGGTCGCGGCGAGCTTAGCCGCATACTTGCGGCGACATTCGATCTGCAGTATCTCGGCCGCGCGCTCCTTGCCGTATTTCAGCCTCAGACGGGCCGGGTCGTCGGTCCTGTGGGCCTCGATCCAGGTGAAAAAATCGTCGTACAGCTCCATATTCGTAATCGGAAAATATAGTCGAAGCGCTCTCAAAAAGTGAAAACGCTATTATAAGAACACCGGCACGGCGGCTTTGGTTGCCGCAGCGCCGGTGTGGTCAGTTATTCGCGGGATCGTGAATTATTCGCCCTTGATGGCTGCGATGCCGGGGAGTACCTTGCCTTCGATGGCTTCGAGCAGAGCGCCGCCGCCGGTCGATACGTACGATACCTCGTCGGCAAGGCCGAACTTGTTGATGCAGGCAACGGAGTCGCCGCCGCCTACGAGCGAGAATGCGCCGTTCTTGGTGGCTTCGACGATGGCGTCGGCGATAGCGCGCGAACCTGCGGTGAAGTTGTCGAATTCAAACACACCGGCGGGGCCGTTCCAGAGAATGGTCTTCGAGGGGAGGATCACCTCGGCGAAAGCCTTGCGGGTCTCGGGACCTGCATCGAGGCCTTCCCAGCCGTCAGGAATGTCCATAACGGAGCATACCTGCGTGGCGCAGTCGTTCGAGAAAGCGTCGCCGGCCACGCAGTCGGTGCCGAGCACGAGGTTGACGCCTTTCTCCTTTGCCTTCTTCATGATGTCGAGAGCCAGGTCGAGCTTGTCGTCCTCGCACAGCGAGTTGCCGATCTTGCCGCCCATGGCCTTGGCGAAGGTGTAGGTCATGCCGCCGCAGAGGATCAGGTTGTCGACCTTGTCCATCAGGTTCTCGATGATGCCGATCTTGGTCGACACCTTTGAGCCGCCCATGATGGCGGTGAACGGGCGCTTGATGTTGTTGAGGATGTTGTCGACGGCCTTTACTTCCTTCTCCATCAGGTAGCCGAGCATCTTATGGTCCGTGTCGAAGTAGTCGGCGATGACGGCCGTCGATGCGTGGCGGCGGTGTGCCGTGCCGAATGCGTCGTTGACGTAAACGTCGGCATACGAGGCCAGCGTCTTTGCGAACTGCTTTTGACGCTCTTTCATTTCCTTCTTGGCGGCGTCATAGCCCGGATCGGCCTTGTCGATGCCCACGGGCTTGCCTTCCTCCTCGGGATAGAAGCGGAGGTTCTCGAGCAGCAGAGCCTGGCCGGGCTTGAGGGCTGCGGCCATGTCGGCGGCTGCGGCGCAGTCGGGGGCGAACTCTACGTCCGTGCCCAGGGCCTTGGCCACGGCGTCCTTGATCTGGCTCAGCGACAGCTTGGGATTCACCTTGCCCTTGGGCTTGCCCATGTGCGACATGATGATCAGCGAGCCGCCGTCGGCCAGGATTTTCTTCAGGGTGGGGAGGGCGCCGCGGATGCGGGTGTCGTCCGTGATGTTGCCTTTATCGTCCAGAGGCACGTTGAAGTCAACGCGCACGATGGCCTTTTTGCCTTTGAAATTGAAATTGTCGATTGTCATCGCTTTATATTTTAGTTGATTAAGTTTGTCTTAGGTTCAATAAACGTTCTATGCCGGTGATTCGACTACAAAATTAATAAAATTTTGCGACCCCGCCATATCTTTCAACTAAAATTAAAGAAATTTTTCAAGAATCGGCCGTCAGAAGGTGATCTGCGCCATCAGGCCCAGGCGCCGGGCGTAGCGGTGCGCGCCCGAGAAGTTCTGGCGCCGGGCGAAGTCGAACTCGGCGCCGACCTGGAAGCGGGGGAGGGGATTCCAGAAAGCGTTCACCGTAGCCAGCAGGCCGTACTTGTACTCGTCGGGGCTGACGGCCCGCGAAGGCAGGAAGCGCGTCTGCGCCACGCTGACCGAGGCAAACAGATTGTGGCGCAGGTTGTACTGCACGCCAGCGTTCCAGCCGAACGATCGCGGGGCGTAGAGGCGCCCGGGCGTGTCGGGGTCGGCGATCAGATCGTATGCACCCGCGAGCAGGTCGCCGCCCATGCCGGCATAGCCGGCACCGTAGTTGGCTGTCAGGTAGACGGTGACGGCGTCGCACGGATTGCTGACCGACGACAGCTGCACGCCCCAGCCTACGGGGCTGTGGTTCAGCCCGGCCTCCATGTCGCGGTAGGGCAGGGAGCGCACTATGGCCGAAGCGCGCACGTGCTGCAACGGCGCCCAGCTGTACTGCAACATGGCCGAGAAGTCGGGCATGTACGACGACCGGGCCCTGGTGGCCGTGTCGTCGGCTCCGATTTCAGTATCCGGGTTCTCGATCGACACGGCCGCCAGCAGGCTCCGGGTCAGGCGGGGCATATAGCGCACGAGCACGGTGGTGTGGTCCATCTTGTTGTTGGGACCTCCGGCGTCGACCGTAGGCGGTACGGCGGCCGGGTCGCTGAACGTCGAGCTCGCGTAGCCTACGGTGAAGTCGCCGATCATGCCGTAGGCCTTCTTGAGATGGAAGTCGCGGGCGCTGTAGCCGTTGAAGTTGGCTTCGATATACACCTGGTATTCGCCGATATGGCGCCCGCGGCCAACCATGCGGAAGAACAGACACGTCCCGGCCGGCGTCGTGCCCAGGTGCTTCGAGTTGAGCGGGTCGGCAGGTATCGGTATCTGGATGGGCATGAACGCGGGCGACGGCATGGCTCCTCCCCAGTCGTAGTAGGCCCGCATGCGCAGCGTGCCGCCTATGCCCATCAGCATGTTGCCGTCCTTGCTCATGAACAGGAAGTACGGCGCGTCGGGATCCTGCGAGTGGCGGAACTGGTCGTAGTAGAACGTCAGAATGCGTTCGCGTATGGCCTGGTCATCGGCGCCTGTCGCTGAGTCAGAGCGGCCCAGGGCGATTACATTTGTGCTGCTGACGACTGAATCGATATGCTGCTCGGTGAGCGTCCGGCCCTCGGCCGAAGCTGCAGCCGCGGCGGCAAGAGCGATCAGCGCGGCTTTTGTCAGTTTTTTCATTTTCCGGATGGATTAAGATTTTTATGAAATTATAACATTTCCCTCGAGGGTATTGTTTAGGCCCGGCGCTGCAGCTTGTGCGGGTCGCGGATTTTGCTTAAATTTGCAAAAAATATCGTTTATGACACTGAGCAGCTCATTCACCGCCGACTGGCGCATGCGCGACATTATCAAGGCCAACAGCCTGATGCTTATGACTCTGAGTCGTTTCGGCATCTCGCTCGGCTTCGGTAATGCCACCATCGGTCAGGTGTGCGAGTCCAACAATATCGATACGCCCACCTTTCTGGCTGTCGCAAATTTCTGCAGCGACCGGCCGGTTGATCCATCCGAAAGCATCAAGCTCACCCCTCTGATGGCATACCTGAAGGGCGCCCACACTTATTTCCTCGATTTTTCCATACCGCGCATCCGCCATAAGCTTATCTCGGTGATTGACTCAGTCCCCGACGAGGTCGGCCTCGTCGTTCTACGCTTTTTCGACGACTGGTTCGACGAGGTGCGCAAGCACATGGATTATGAGAACAGCCGCGTGTTCACCTACGTGGACCAGTTGCTGGCGGGCAGGACGCCCTCCGACTTCTGCATCGACATATTCGCCGCCCACCACGACTCGATAGCTCTGAAGCTCGAGGCGCTGAAGGACATTCTGATACGCTTCGCGCCCGCCGGAGCGGGCGACCTGCTCAATGTGGTGCTCTTCGACATCATCAACTGCGAGGACGATCTGAAACTGCACTGCGAGCTTGAGGACGGCCTGTTCGTGCCTGCCGTGGCCGCGCTCGAGGAGCAGGTTTCGGCCACGGCCGAAGCTGACGGAGCCCCGGACGATGATGACGCATCCGGCGGAAGCGCCGATCCGCGTCTGGAGCTGCTTTCGCCCCGCGAACGCGAGATAGTGGCCCAGATAGCCCTCGGACGCTCGAACAAGGAGATCGCCGACGCCCTGTGCCTGTCGGTCCACACCGTCACGACCCACCGCCGCAACATCACCGCCAAACTGAAGCTGCACTCGGTGGCCGCGATCACCATATTCGCAGTGATCAATCATCTCGTAGATCTTGAAGACATTGATGTATAACTTATAAATAGCCTTAAAACATGTCTATGAAAAAACTATTTTTAGCTCTGGCTGTCGCTCTGACGGGTTTCTGCTCCCTGTCGGCTCAGAATCCCAAGCGCGAGTTCCGCGGCGCATGGATGCACACCGTCTATCAGGGCCAGTACCACGACCAGAACACCGAGCAGAACAAAGCTTATCTGCGCGACCAGCTCGACCGCCTCAAGGCGGCCGGCGTCAATGCGGTCCTGTTCCAGGTCCGTCCGCAGGCCGATGCCTTCTATCCCAGCGACCTCGAGCCCTGGAGCCGCTACCTTACCGACGGCGGCAAGGCGCCCGAACCCTATTGGGATCCCCTTCAGTTCATGATCGACGAGGCACACGCCCGCGGCATGGAGCTGCATGCGTGGCTCAACCCCTACCGCGTCACCAGCTCGAAGACTCAGACGCTGCCCGCCAACCATGTATACCACAAGCATCCCGAGTGGTTCGTACGTTACGACGGCAAGCTCTACTTTGATCCCGCATTGCCCGAAAGCCGCAAGTTCATCACCGACGTGGTGATGGACATCGTCGGCCGCTACGACGTCGACGGCATTCACTTCGACGACTATTTCTATCCCTATCCCGTCAAGGGCCAGGAATTCCCCGACGACAAATCCTACGCCAAGTACGGCAACGGCATGAACCGCGGCGACTGGCGCCGCCACAATGTAGATCTGCTAATCGAAGGCCTCCACAAGGAGATCGCGGCAAAGAAGCCCTGGGTGATCTTCGGCATCAGCCCCTTCGGCATCTGGCGCAACAAGGCCACTGACCCGCGCGGCTCCGAGACCAACGGCCTGCAGAACTACGACGCACTCTACGCCGACGTCCTCCTGTGGGCCCGCGAAGGCTGGATCGACTATCTGCTGCCTCAGCTCTACTGGGAGCTCAACCACAAGTCGGCCTCGTACCTGGTGCTCGTCGACTGGTGGAACCGCAACGCCGAGGGCCGCAACATGTACATCGGCCAGGACGTAGGCGTGACTATGAAGAAACCCGACCTGCCCCCCTCGACCGATCCGACCCAGCTGCGCCATAAGGTCAACCTGACCCGCGCGGCCGAGAATATCGGCGGCAACTGCTGGTGGCCCGGATATTCGGTGGCCAAGAACGTAGGCGGCGTGGCCGACTCGCTTGCCAATGACCTGCAGTCGACCGTGGCACTGGTACCCACATATCCCTGGATCAGCGACCGCAAGCCCGCCGCACCGACAGCCGTCAAGGCCGGCGGACGTAAACTCACCTGGACAGCTCCCGCTGCCGCCGGTACGCCCGACGATGCCGTGAAGTTCGTCGTCTACCGCTTCGACAGCCCCGACGCCGTCGACCTCGAGGCCGCCGACGCCATAGAGACCGTCACCTGGCAGCCCGAATTTACGGCCGACCGGCCCGGCGTATATGTAGTGACCTCGCTCAGCCGCGTCAACCAGGAATCCGAGCCTGCCAAGGCCGTCACCGTAAAGTAAACCACTGAAAACAATGCCTGCTGTCTCGGTCATACTGCCTGTCTTCAACGGGGAGAAATTTCTTGCCGAAGCCATTGACTCGGTCTGTGGCCAGACGTTAAGTGACTGGGAACTGATTATCGTCGACGACGGCTCCGCCGACCGCTCGGGAGCCGTCGCCGACAGATATTCGATGAATGACCGCCGCATCCGCGTCATCCACGCCCCCAACGGCGGCTTGTCCGTGGCCCGCAACCGCGGCATCGACGCAGCCCGATCGCCGTGGATATACTTCCTCGACGCCGATGACGCCATGCACCCCCGCGCGCTCGAACTCCTGCTCGACGCAGCGGACCTGTCGGACGAGGTCGACCTCGCGGTCGGCGGATTCAGCTTCGACCGCCGGCAGCTCGTGGCTTATGATGCTGCCGAAGCCGAATTCGACATCATGGCGCCCCCTGATCTTGTCGGCGCCACGCTCTACCAGAGGCCCGGCATAGTCCACACGGCCTGGGGCAAGCTCTACCGCAAGGTGATTTTTGATACGGAGCGGTTCACACCGGGGCTTTACTACGAAGACCTCGATTTCTTCTACCGCTACGCGCTGCGCTGCCGGCGCACTGCCGTCAGCACGGCGCCGCTCTACTTCTACCGTCAGCATCCGGCGAGCATCATGCACACATGGGACAACCGGCGCCTCGACGTACTCCGCGTCACCGAGCGCATCGAGCGCGACATGGCCGACCGGTGTCCGCAGCTCGTTCCGGCGGCCCGCGACCGCCGTCTGAGCGCGAATTTCAACGTGTTCGTCAATGCATCCCGGGCCGGACAGCCTGACGTGGCCCGTATGTGCTGGACCACCGTGCGCCGCTACCGCCTGGGCTCGCTCTTCGACCGCCGCGTGCGCGCCAAGAACAAGGTCGGAGTCGTGCTCTCATTTTTCGGTAAGCGCATGTTCAGATTGTTTGCGAAATGGGCAGGCGCGTGATGACACTCGACAGGCAGGCCTTTGCCGAGGTCTGCATCCGCCTCGAGCGGCTGATACGCGGCTCGGGCTTCGCTCCCGACGCGGTCCTTTCGGTAGCGACGGGCGGCATCTACGTCGGCGAGCTGCTGTTCAGGGGGGTGCCGCATTTCGAGACACGGCTGCAGCGGCCTTCGACTCGCTTCAAGACGCCGCGGCTCAAGGGACTCGTGCGGCGGCTGCCCCAGCCGGTTCTCGACGCCATGCGCGTGGCCGAGGCCGGAGTTCTGGACCTGCTGCCGACCCGTCCGGTCGACATATCCCGCGTCACTGTTCCCGCCGGTGTTACCGGCTCGGGCCGCATTCTCGTGGTCGACGATGCCGTCGACTCGGGCGCCACGCTCGACGGTGTGCTGCGGGCTCTGCGTGCGGCCGCTCCGCAGGCCGACATACGCTCGGCTGCCGTCACCGTGACCACCGCTCATCCGCTGGCCCGGCCCGACTACGCCGTGTTCAACAATTTCACCCTCATCCGCTTCCCATGGTCGATGGACACAGCAGACAGCCCGCGGCAGTGATCGACCTCGACGGTACGCTCTACAGCCGCAACAGCCTGCGCGTGTATCTGCGCACGGCTCTGGAGCTGCACGTCCGCCGCCTGGCCCTGCGCCGCGTGGCGGTCATCGGCGCCCTGTGGCTTGCGCGCCGTCTCGGGCTGATCGGTCATGAGACAATGAAATACCGCGCACTGCGCGCTGCCGGCAGCAGCGAACGCCTGCTGGAGCGGTTCGGCGCCCGCATGAAGGCGTGCGTCAACCCCGCCGTGGCTGAGAGGGTCGAAGCATGCCGCGCCGCCGGCTACCGCGTGCTGCTCGCCTCGGCCGCAGCCGGATTCTATGTGCCCTTGCTGTGGCGGGGCGAGATGCTCGTGTCGCCCGAGGGCGGCCCCGACCTGTGCGGCGAGGCCAAGCGCGCCGCCGTCGCCCGATGGCTCGACGACGGCGGTCTGGAGTTGCGCCTGTTCATGACCGATCACATACACGACCTGCCTCTGGCCATTGAAGCACGCCGCCGCGGAGCCGAGGTCGTGATCGTTGACCCGGCTCCGCGGTCGGCGGCGGCTTTCGCCCGCGAGGGCTTCACCGATTTTCTCAGACGTTGAAATACTTCGTGACCATGCGCTGCATGCGTGCGGCGTCGTGCATGGCCGCCTCGGTCTCGGCCGGGTCGTACGCCCGCAGCTTCGCAATGATGCCGTCGATCATGCCGGACGTGAATACATTGTTGCGCTCGAACACGGCGCGGCTCTGCTCGAGGCAGTCGGCCGATGCGGCGCAGTCGACCGGCAGGCTGTCGAGCGACGCCAGGCGAGCGGCATTTTCCGCCGCGTGGATGTTGACGTCGACATACGTGCGGTCGGCCACCTCCAGAGCGTCGGGGCTTTCGAGCCCGTAGCGCAGGGCCACGGCCAGGCCGGCCAGCAACTGGTACACGTCGGCCGAGCCGTCGGCCGAGCGGATCTCGACGGTCTGCTTCTGTGTCGGGTCAACATAATCGGGCGTCGACTCCCCGGGATTGACAGCCGCGCACATGTCGGCCGGAGCCGTCCAGCCCAGCGGCACCCGCACCAGCACCGATCGGTTGCGGTCGCCCCAGCAGACGTTGGTGGGCGCTTCCTGATGGGGCACAAGGCGGAAGTATGATGTAGGATTCGTGTTGCCGAACGCCGTCAGAGCCGGAGCCAGCTTCATCAGGCCGGCTATGGCGCGACGGGCGGTCTCGCTGATGCGGCGGTCGGCGTCGAGCATCATGTTGCGGCCGTCGCGCGACATCTTCATGTGTATGTGCAGGCCCGAGCCGGCCTTGCCCGTGGTGATCTTCGGGGCAAAGGTCACGTCGTAGCCCTCGCGGTAGGCCAGGTTGCGGATCACCCACTTGGCCAGCATCAGCTGGTCGGCGGCCTCCTGGGCCGGTACGGGCAGGAATTCGATCTCGTTCTGCTCGTATACAGTTCCGTCGAGCGTGAAGTTGCCCACCTCGGAGTGGCCGTACTTGATGCGGCCGCCGGTCTGGGCTATGTAGTTCATGCACAGCGTGCGGAAGTCGTTGAACTTGGCGAATGGCGCGCTTTCGTGGTAGCCCCGCTGATCGGTGGCTTCGAAGCAGTGTTCGTCCTCCGATATCACATAATATTCAAGCTCGCCCATAGCCTCGAACACCATGCCGGTGGCCTTGGTGAACTCGTCGCAGGCCTTCTGCAGGGTGTATTCCGGAGCCGATTCGAGCGGCTGGCCGTCCTTGTCGCAGTAGCTGCAGAGCATCGTCACGGTCGGCAGCTCGGCGAAGGGATCGACGAACGCCGTGCGGTAACGCGGCACCACGTACAGGTCGGAGCTGCCGGCGCTGATGAACGGGAACAGCGACGAGCCGTCGACGCGCTCGCCCAGCGTCAGTATCGTTTCGAGGTAGGCATAGTCGTTGATGACGAAGTTCAGCGTCTTGAGGCGTCCGTCGGCGGCGGGGTACATGAAATTGACCATTTCGATGCCGTTGCCGGCGATGTAGTCGATGATGTCCTGGCGGGTGAATTCGGCCGCCGGTTTATCGAGAGCGCGCACAAGTGCGTTCTTGCTCAGAGCGATTTCTTTATTCATGTCGGGTGTCTGTCGGCAATGGCACTCCTGAGTTCATGCGGTAACAGCAAAAAGGACGAC
>OGNF01000727.1_pt1 | contig 34320 bp, 26 predicted proteins | sample 1573321 | NCBI WGS metagenome assembly OGNF01 (sample SAMEA2581911, study PRJEB24529) | metagenome | biome: Human gut stool | place: China | collected 2011 | reverse complement strand
TGCATCAAAAATCGGTCGCCCCTGCATTAACATTTTTTATGGGATGGGGTCTTAAATAAATCATTTATCATCAATCATCAATCATCAATCAACGAGAGTAATATGGCTATGATAGTGCTGATTGCGGAGGCTAAGAGTATGGGGACTGCGGAGATGGCGGTGGACGCCCAGACGTTTGCTGCGCATCGGCCGGCGTTTGAGGTGCAGGCGGATGGCATTATGGATTCCTTGCGGGATCATTCTATCGACCAACTGAGCAGTGAGGTCGGGATTACCACTCGGCTCGCCACTTCTCTCCAACGGATGATTTATGAGTTTCCTAATAAATCCTTGGGGTTGCAGGCTATCCGTGCGTTTACGGGGGTGGTGTTCCGCCAACTTGCGCTCGTTGACTACGATAACGCTCAATGGAGTTTCCTCGCAGATAATGTGCGGATCGTTTCTTCACTCTATGGATGGTTGCGTCCTGATGATTTTATTAAGCCTTATCGCTTTGATTTCAAGAGCAGAGTGGCACCGGGAGGTGAGTCGCTTATGAAATTCTGGAAGAAGGATGTAACGATTGCACTGGTGAAGGAACTTCAAGCAAGGTGCGCGACGGAGATTATCGACCTGCTTCCTTCAGATGCTGCTAAGTGTGTGGACTGGAAAGTGGTGAAGAGATTTGCGAAAGTGTATAAGGTGGATTTCAAGACAGTGAGAGATTCCGGCGAGTTGAAGACACCGAATTCCGGAAGACTGAAGGAGTTGCGGGGGCGGCTATTGGATATGATGATCCGCGAGGGGATTTCCTCGGCGGAGGAGGTGTCGCGGCTCGAGTCAGCTGATTTCATGCCAAATTCCGAAGACGCCGGTATAAGCCCTACCCTATCCTTTATTACAGCTTGAGCATTGAGCTGGAAGCATTAATTCTTGGGCTTATTGGGCTTATTGGGCTTATTGGGCTGTGCTGACGGCAGGATGTTGCAAGCGCTTCACTCACGAAGAGCTCTTCGAAGTGCTGAAAGAAACTCTTTAGCGGGCGAGGGAGACGTTGACAGCGATGCCGTAGTTGCTGTTGGAGGTGGGATAGCTGGAGTTGGACACAAGGGGCGTGTTGGTCTGATGGTCCACAAAAGCCGAGAGCGTGATGCGCTTGCTCAACTGATAACTTGCCATGAAGTTGACAGAGAATGTGCTCGTTCCCTGCGTGGCCTGCGTGAAGGCCGTCTCGATGCGACGGATCAGACTCTGGTTCTGCGAGTAAGCAAAGTCGAGATTCAGAGTGAGGTCGTTGCTAACATTGCCCTGCTTGCTACCAATCTTCAGGATCTTGTTGAAGTTGGCAATCTTATATCCGGCGCCAATCTGGAGCTGGCGGCTGTTGGTCTCCACAAGTTGTCCGGCTGAGGTGTTGAGGCTCAGCGTGCGCGAGTCGCGATATTCGGCATTGAAGGTGATGTCGTTGAAGAGTGTGAACTTCAAGCCAATCAGAGGCGCAAACTTCTCAGTGATTGTGACGGATGGGATGTTGAAGGGTGAAGACGGTGTGGGCGACTGCGTCTGCTCGTTGAGCACGAAGCCCATATTGCCGTTACCTCCGACTCCTACCCAGTTCATGAAACTTGAGTATCCGCCGATATTATATGTGCACTGATAGGCATGATTGAGGGTGAACGACTTGAACCAGCGGCGCATATTGCCGAGGTTGATAAAGCCGTCGTAGGTAATCTTCCAGTTGGGACGCATCTCGGAAAGGCCGGGGAACAAGTCGAGAGTAATCTTGTCGGGGTCACGTCCGCTGTAGGCCGCAATGAACGCCGGGATAAGCACATCGCTGCTGGTGCGGCTCACTCCGCCTGCTTCCGGATTATAGGCAGTGCCGGCAAGCGGGTCTCCCTCAAGGAACCCGGCATTGGGATAGTTAACACTACGGTATGCGTTTTCCACACGCTGTGCCACCCTGGGGATATACTCCAGGAATTTCGAGAAAGCATCCGACGCATAACCGTCGTCGGCCTTTGAATTGCGCATAGCCGATGCAAGAACCCAGTGGGTGCGCATGTAGGAGCCGGAATATGTGGTGGGATTGCCGGCGAACATGAACTGCATCTGCTCGGTGCGGCTGTCGGTGAGGTTGGAGGTAAGCGTAATCTTGAGGCCGCGGATGGGCTCGAGGGTGAGTTCGAAGTTGAACTCGTTGGTTTTCGACCAAAGCGCCGGCGACACCTGTTCAGAATTTGTGATGAGCCAGTTGCGGTCGCGAGCCTTCTCCACATAATCCTTGTCGTAGAAACCAAACGCGAAGTCCAAGCCCGGCGACATTGGTCCGTGAGAGAGCGACTGACCGAACACATTGCCCACATTCGGCGAGAAGAGAGGCAGATTGAGCGAATGGGTGCTTCTCCACTTGAAGGAGAGTGAGCGCGGCATCATCAGGAAGCGGAGAGTGTGCTCGGCGATCTCAGTGCCGATGTTCTTCTTCTCATCGGCCACCTTCTCGCGGATGCTCAGCGTAATGCTGTAGCGTCCTGTGTCCGCAATCTCAATGGTGTTGGCATCCTTCACCTTATAGTTGAGTTTCTTCACCTTGCCGTCGACCCTCGCCGAAAGATTGAATTTCTTAGTGTTGAGATTATGCTTCACGAGCGTGGCCGAGTCGGGCGAAAGTGTCACCACGCGCTCAAACTTCTTGGGAGTCTTCTTTTTCTCCTTCTTGTCCTTTTCCTTATTATCCTTTTCTCCTCGCTTGGAGATACGGTTGCTGTTGTTATTATTACGGGCACGGTTGGAGTTGGAGAATCGCTTGTTGATGGCCTGGAGATACTTCGACTTGTTGAAGAGTGTCTCGAAGTTGAGGCGTGCGTCGGCATTCCAGGAGGTCTGGTTCTGGATGGTGTTGCCAAGGTAGAGGTCGTCTACGGTAGCACCCTTATCCCAGCGGTAGGTGGAATTGTAGCTTACCGAACCCGTAAGATAGTCGAGCACCGGAATCTTATTGAAGGGAGCGCGATAGGTGCCGGTGAAGGTCTGGTTGTAGTTCCAGGGCGTGCCGAGATGACGAATAGATGACATCACCGTATCCTTCCAGTCGCGGTATTTATCGGGGAAGAGGCGCTTATTGACGGCTCCCACAGTCTCCTCGATGCGGGCAGTGGTGTTGCTTGAGAATGAAAGGGAGAGCGACTTGATAAGGTTCCAGGTAAGGCTGAACTGACGGTCCCATGTGAAATTCTTGCTCACCTGCACAGGGAGCTGGAAGTCGACATCCACCTCAGAGCGCGTCTGCTGCTCATAATAGTAGCGGTGCATGTTGGTGTAGAACGTCAGATTGTTGAAGAGCCAGTTGATTTCCCAGTCCTTGAAGAATTTGGCTGTCTTGCTCTTACCCTTCAGCTTGGCGAAGGGCTTGAGAGGCTTGATATACGGACTGTAGGAATACTGGAAACTTCCCCGGTAGTCGTTGGTGTTCTCGTACTGGGTGGTGGGGTCGGTGTTCTTCTGCTTGTTGTAGGAGAATGTGAGTGTGAAGTTGGCAGGATCCCAGGGCATCGGGTTCTTGCTCTTCACGTCGAAACGGAAATTGGATATGGAGAAACTCTCCACAGTCTTCTTGGTTACAGCATAGGAGTTGATGGAATCCTTCTCGTGCTTGGTGGCAGCGGCATCAAGAGCATCCTTGAGGAGGATGTCCTGGTCGAGAGGATTATATTTGGGAGTGGTCAGTTCCTGCGACTTTGAGAAATAGATGGGCGCCGAGAGTTTTGCCTTCGGTGGAAGGATCTTACCAACATCACCCTGCACGGTGAGATTATACTGGTCGTAGGTGTCGAGGCGACGCTGCGAGAGTCCCTGGTCCACGGCACCGAAGCCGTCGGTCTCGCGGTGGTAGGTGAAGTTCACATTGGCAATGTCGCTGAGGCTGAGACCGGCGTTGGCATTGAGCGCCCAGCCACCCGACTCATTGAAATCGGTAACCTTCATCTCATTCACCCAGACAGTGCCATCCTTCACGCTGTTGGAGCGGTTTCGCACGCCGATGAGCATCACGCGCACGTCGCTGAGGCTCGGGTTGCCCATCACCGATGCAGTATTGTGGTCGTTGTCGGGGTCGAGCATCGAATAAAGCACATTGTAGCCCACACCCTCTTCATGGGCGCTGCGGGCTCGGTTTCGCGCCGTCTTGACATCCGTCAACAGGCTCAGCGGGAAGTTGAGCCGGTTGTCGGAAGGCCATACGATGCTGCGGTCGTTGGAGTTGAAGTTATTGTATTTTCCCGGAGGCGTAAGCTGCAGCGGGATTTCATACTCGTAATAGTTGTTCTTCACGTCGCTGCCGAGGCGGATGAAGAGTGAAAGGTCGCCGTTGCGGGTGTTGGTGAGGTTGTCAACGGGGGCTTCAGCGTGCACCCACATCTGGAGACGCTTGTAGATACGCAGGTCGATCTGCGTGTTCTTGTAGATTCCTCTGGCATCGCCGGGCTGGATACCGGTAAGTGAGAGTTGGAGCGACTGCTCATTGAGCTGAGTGGCCTGCGCCGCGCCCGGGTCCTGGATCCGGGTCACGCCTGGAGGCAGCACATAGTTCACGGGCTCGCGACCGGAGTTCTCTTCAATGTTTACCACTGACATATCGAGTTTGCCCTCGGCAGGAGAATCGTTGCGGCTGTTGAGGTTGAACTTATAGTCGCGCCATTCGCCGCGAACGAGTTCGAGTGTAGCGAAACGAAGGTGGGTCACCTCCTTGAAGCCGGTCATGAACATGCGGGCGAATCGCACGGTGGAGAAGTCGTTGATACCGCCCACCACCTTCTCAGGCGAGGTCAAAGGCACCTTGAACTGATACCATACCACAGTCTGCGGGCCTTCGGCTGTTGTTACCTGCGACACCTGCTTGTCGGTGATATAGTTCTTGCCCACCTCGAGGTCTTCGGGGCGAAGCGACACGCGATACTGGAAATATTTCTCGTATTCGTTAAGGGTATTGTCCTGGTTGATATCCTCCACATCAGGCACGGCACGTGCCGACTGATACTGGGGATTACTGCTGTCCTCGGGCGCGAGGGAGTTGCCCTCCACTCCATTATAACGCTTGTAGCGCTCGAGCACGCCGGCCTTGGTCTCGTCGTAATAATTGCTGCGGTAGAAATGATAATTGTCGCCTGCAGGGTCGTTCATCGCCGAGAAGGGATTCTCCTGCATGGCTGCGATGGTGGAGGCGGGAAGTTTGTTGCGCAGTTTGTCGAGGTAATCCTTATATGAACCGAATGTATACTCGTCGTCGTTGGAGAGACCATCGAGTCCTACGTCCTGCAGACGGCGGGCATTATTGGTATTGTCGAAGGCATATGTCAGCGAGTTCTGACGCGACACACGGCCCCAGTTGGTCTCGGTAATGAAATCGTTGTTGCCATCCACAGGAAGGCCGTTCTCATAACTCTTCATGCCGTCCTTGAGGATATCCTCGCTTATCTCGCCGAAATTGAAATAGAGGTCTCCACCCTCGGTGTTGGGATTTTCCGGGTCAAGGAATGGGTCCATGAGCCAGAACTGGAGATATTCCACATTGGAATTCTCGAAGTTGGAGTTGTCCATCTTGCGCATCATGCCGCCCCAGCGCTTCTCGGGGTTGAGGAGATTGCCGTCGGCGTCGATATTGTCGGCGTCAAGATTGTATGGGCCACGCTCGCGGGGATAGAACGACACATTGAGCGTCTGAATCCAGTTGGCCTCTCCATAAGAGAGGTCGCGGTAGGGATAGAGCTCGTTGATTGTGACCTCACGCACGTAGGGATTCGACATCTGATGGGGGTCGTTCTTCAGATAGCCGGGAAGCAGCGAAGAATTGCGCTGGTTCCACATGCGGTCGATATAATACCAGGAAATCAGCGCACGGTTTTTTCCATAGTCCACATTATTGCTGAGTGCGGCCTCAGGGAAGAGCGGGTCGGCTCCATTGTCGTATGGCGTAGAAGCGAGGAACCATGAATAAGGGGAACGCAGGTCGATGCCTGTCTGCGTGGCCTCGAAGTCGTCGATATAACTCGAGCCCTCTGCGCTGCCACTCTTCTGCTTGGTGGGAATCAGCTGGGCAAACTCGGCATTGACATTGAACACGGAGGGGGCTGTGGCATTGATTGTCGGCACCTTGTTGAGCAGGTTGGTGAGCCACATGAATTCCTTGTTGTAGGAAAGATTGAGGCCCCACATGGTGTTGTTGATCACCTCGTCGCCAATATTCACCTTTTCAGTGAGCGCCTTCTCGGAAAAATGCAGCAGCGTACCGCCAAGGGTAAGGTCCTTGTTGAAGCGGTATTGCGCGTCAAGACCTATAAGTGTCTTGCGCTGCATGGAGAACATCGACTGGTTTTCAAGCGTGACGCTCACATTCGTTCCGGAGTCGATGATGCTCTGGTTGGTGATGGTGACGATACCCATGGAATAGTCCACGGTATAGTCGCTGTTCTCGGTAAGCACCACGCCGCCGGCCATCACCACCACCGATCCGCGGGGCACATTCATGGCGTTGAGGCGGATGGTGGCGCCATTCGACGCCTGATATTCTCCCACAAGGGAGAACTTATTCTTATCGGCAAACTGACGGGCCACCACAAGCGTGGAGTCGTAGAGTTCCTTATATACGTATTGGGCGGCGATGGCAGGGTCGCCAATCTGCTGCTCGAGGTGGCGGCCGAAGGGTTCCACCACCGGGAAGATAATCTTGCCCGACTGCGACTGCACCGTATAGCCCTCCACATAGTCGAAGAAGCCGTCGGGATTCGATTCCTGGTTGGAGTCGATGCGGTCGAGATTCATCACCTGCAGAAGGGGTTTGTTGGCGATTGTGCCCACAGGAAGATAGTTGATTTCCACGCCGGTGGTGTCGCTCAGGTATTTGATGTTCATCTTGAAGTTGCTGCTCTGGAGCTGATAGGCTCCGAGTGCATAGACATTCTTCATCATGAGTCGCCACATGGGGAGACGCGGGCTCACGGTGGTGCTTCGCAGCATCTTCAGGAAGAGACAGTCGGAAGTGGTGGTTACATCGCTGGAAAACTCGCCAACCTGATAAACCTTTCCATTGTATGTGTATTCATAAGCCACGGCAAGCACCTCGTCGGTGTTGAGCGCCGACTTGAGTGAGATGTATCCGAGGTCGCTATTCAGAGAATATTCTGTGTTTTTGAGAAGACGGGCACTCTCCACTTTCTCGAAGTCCTTGCCGCCGTCGATGCCATAAGCCTTCAAAGGTTCGAGCGCCTGGGTCACGGAGTTGATGTTTCTGGCGCCGGGATATTCGCTCTTGATCACTTCAAGGAGGTTGTTGCTCTGGTTCGAGGGATTGTCGAAGGAGGTGTTGGGCTGCCAGAAGGTGTTGGCAAGATTCTTATTCTCGCCGAGGTCCATGAATCCCACAAAGTTGCGCGACTCATTGTAGTTGCCGTTTTTATTGGTGATCCAGACTTCAATGCGTGTGATTTTCACGCCGGACGACACATGAGGCAGACGGGATGCGAAGCGGTCGTAGTTCTCATAGAAATATTGCGAGAGAAAGAAGTGGCGGTTGGCGTCATAGTTGTCGGCCTTGATGCTGAACTTTGTGGACTGGACGCCGCCTTGTGTAGAAACGGTCTTCGACTCTGAGTTTTGCTGCGACACGAGTCCGGTAAGGGTCAACTTGCCAAACTGCAGTTTTGTCTTAAGACCGAATAGGGCCGTACCGCCACGGATAAGGCTGGAGCCTGTGGTCATGCTCACATTGCCCGCCTCGATGCTCTTGATTATCTCATCCTCCTTGCCTTCGTAGGCGAGTTTGAGGTTTTTGGAATCGAAATCAAAGGTAGCGTCGGTGTTATAGGTCATGTTAAACTTCACCTTGTCGCCGACGGAAGCATTGATGGTGGCCTGGATTTTCTGGTCGAAGTCGAAGAAAGTCTTGCGACGGTTTCGCTCCGTGAGTGCGGGATTCTCGGTGCGGTTGCTCTTCACGCCCATGTTGAGCTGGATGGAGCCCTGCGTCTGGAGGCGCACACCACCGGGGCCGAATATCTTCTCCAGAGGACCGAGGGAGAAATTCATGTCGAAGATATTGAAGGGCTCTTTATCCTTCTTCTCATAACTTTCTGCATTGCGCTCGCGGAAATATGAATACATATCCTTGCGCATCTGCAGATTGTTGAATTCCTCGGCGCTCATGATATAAGGTGTGGTTATATCCTTGTCGCCCAGGGTGGTGTGAAGCACATATTTGCCGAGTTCGGGGTCGTATATGGCCTCGGTCTTGATGTTGGAGGGAGTGCGGAGGTCGGCGGCGTATTCGCCGGGATTCGTCACCTCCTCGTAACCACGCGGTATGGTGGGCTGCACACGGGCCGGGAGCTCCACGGAGTCGGACCATTCCCCTATCGGAGTGGAGTTGAATTCGGCAGGAGGCGGGGGATTTAGTTCGCTTTTATAATACTGAGGACGCGCAATAACAGTGACCAGCAGCACTATAAGCGCCACGGCCACAGGGAAAGCATATTTAGAAGATACTACTTTTCTAAGCGTCATCAAAGCATTGTCAATGCCTGTTTAATGGCCTTTTCAGTGGAAAGGCCGGGGGTTTCGGCGAAAAGTTTGCCGAGCACTTTGCGACTCTGCTGCTGGGTGAAGCCGAGCATCACCAGAGCCTGGAGCGCGTCGTCGAAAGATTCCCCCTGGGGCATACTTCTATTTAACGCCGAGGCATCGATTTTTATTTTATCCTTAAGGTCAACAATGATGCGTTGTGCGGTGCGGGCTCCGATTCCTTTCACGGCCTTGAGCACATTTTCATTTCCATTGGCGATGGCCTGCTCAAGCTGGTCGGCCGTGCATCCCGACAGGATGAGGCGTGCGGTGTTGGGCCCCACTCCGCTCACACCGATAAGAAGGCGGAAGAGCTCGCGGCTCCGCTTGGTGAGAAAACCATATAGGATATGAGCATCCTCACGGATGGATTCGTGCACATAAAGTTTTGCCTGAGGGGCTGTCTGGATGGAGGGGTAATCGATGAGGGTAATGTTAATCTCATATCCTATGCCGCTGCAGTCGATCACGGCATATGTAGGGGTAATCTCGGCGACTGCGCCACTTATGTAGTCAATCATATTTGATAAATTATTTGACGCGGAACCAGTAGCCGACGCTGATGGAGATGGTCATGGGGTTGCTGCCACGCAATGTTTCCGCGCGTCCCGACTTGAGCACATTGCCAAGGCCGAAATAAAACCTGGCGTCAAGATAGATGGAATTGCGGCGGTTGATGCTGAATTCGCCGCCGATGCCTCCGGATATGCCATAGTCCACCTTCTGATGCACCGGCATTGCATACTGATAGGAAGTGTGCACAGGAAAATTGGGCACAGAGCCCACATGGGCGTAATCGAAATTGGATTTTGTGGACTCTCCTAAGAAGAAGCTCACAGATGGGCCGGCATTAATAAAGAATCTTCCGCGGCGGCCGAAATAGATATGGGCGAGGAATGGCACCTGGATATAATTCAGGGTGCGCTCATAATTAAATGGCTTATCCTCGAAATCCTCTTTCCATCCTCGCTGCTCCCAATTGGCCTCAATGATGAATCCGAAATGGTTTTCCTCGATATATCTGAAAGTGATACCGGCATTTCCTCCCGCAATCATCGATTGCGCCACTGAAGGGGTGAATTCCACACGTGAGAAGTTGACGCCACCCTTCACACCGAGCGCGATATTGGCGCTGTAATGAGTCTGGGCGGCGAGATTGCCCACGCATAGGAACAGCGCAGCAAGCAGGAGGGAGAGGATGGATTTGCGTCGTGTCATCATTTCACGATTGTTTTCTCGATTGTGTCATAGGGAGTGAAGCGAAGCATGTAGACCACCGGGTTGAGCATGCCGCCCCAGTTGCTCTGGCGCACGAGGTCGAAGTCGCTCTGCACGCCCCCGTCGGTGGGTTTGAATGCATTCAGTTCGCCGCCGGTATTAGCCATCTGGCTAAGGAAATATGTAGCAGTGTCATAGCCCATGCCGGCATAAAGGGGAATGGAGCGGACAGGCTGGCGGTCGAAGAGACTCTTGTAATACATCAGGAAGCGCTTTCCCGCATCGGAATCCTTGTCGAAATAGAAGCGCGAGGGAATCATTACATTTAATTCATGCAGAGGTTCGGAGAGGGATTCATCGAAAACCACCCAGTTGGGACGTCCCAGCACTAAGATTTCGGCCAGAGGATTCTCATTCTTCTTATCGGATATGATTTTCAGCATGTCGGCCACCTCCTGCTTTTTCACAGGATAGCCATATACTATTATCTTGTCGTTGTCCTTGAGAGGACGGGCAGTGAACAGTTCCGCTGTCTGATTGGCAAGCAAGCGTTCCTGCGGCCAGATGGCCCGGAGCGCGCCGGCAAGCTGGTCGTTGTCGTCCACCGGCCCCATCACAAGCTGATAGTCGGGATATGTGTCGCGGACATGGAGCGCAATGGCGTCGTTGAAATAATTCGACGGGGTGAGAAGCTGCACAAGGTAGGGATTATCCTCATAAGCCTCGCTGCGGATATCAAATGTATTTACAAAAGGGGTGCGTGTAGTGGTGGAATAATCCACGAGATAAGAAGGAAGATTCTTGTCGGCAGTCGACACAATCACAGTAGGATTGGCCTTCTTTATTGCCGCCACCACGTCGGCCTGCTGTCTGTTACCTTCAATGGCCACGAGGTCGATCTTGAAATCAGCGCGTTTCAGCCGGTCGACGGCTGTGAGCATTCCTCGCATGAACTCAAGGTCCTTGTTGGAATCCGGGTCGAAAAGCACCACAGCCATTTTCACGAAGCGGGCACTGTCTACGGGCGTGATTCCATGCACATCCTCATAGATATCCTTCACGCCCTCCTTGGAGAGTTCTCTGGGGTCAACCTTGTCGACCACTCGTTCCACTGTGTCCTTGCTGATTACGGGAACTGAGATTATCTGGTTTTTCTTGGGTTTCTCGGCACCCGGATTGGCATCCTTAAGACGATCAACGGATACGCCCTCCTTGCGGGCAATCGACGACCATGTCTCATCCTTCTCCACCTTATGCGATTCGAATCCTGCGAGATTCTCCTCGGTGATTTTCTCTACTTTCTGCTCCACGCCGGCACCCTTCTTCGGAAGTTTGATCACGCTTCCTGCCTGGAAATTCTTTTCCGACATTCCGGGGTTGAGTTCGAGAAGGGAGGCCACGGTGAAACCACCCTTGCGGGCGAGGGCATACATAGTGTCGCCGCTCTTAACGGTATAAAACTGGTCATCCTCAAGCGCATCGCGCACGCTCTGGAGGGTGAGTTCCTCACCGGCCTTGATGCCATGCTTGCTCGCAGGATTCAGTTTGTAGATGGTTTCCACGGGGATGCCGTATGTGCGCGAGATGCTGTAGACAGTTTCGCCCTTCTTCACCAAATGCTTGAGCGGGGAACGGTCGAGATGCTCGGGAGCAGCCTTCACCGGGGTCCTCACCTTGGCTTCGCTTTCCACAGGGTAATAGATATTTGCCCCCTTCTGCATGTCGCCGAGCACATCTGCATTCAACTTCTGCAGCACGGCATCATCCCAGTCAAACTGACGGGCAATGCCGAAAAGGGAATCACCCTTCTTCACCTTATATACATAATACTGCTGCCCGAGAATCTCTACCACAGGGAGATTGGGACTGGAGGCAGTTAATGCCGGAATATACAATGCGGCCACGAGAGCCGAAACGAGGATACGTCTGAAAAGTTTCATCAGAAATCGGTTTTGAAATGCAAATTTAATTAAAATTGCGGATAGTTGGGAGTAAAGTCCCCTCAATTTATTAAATTTGCACTGAATCTCAGAAAATGACAGAGACTTAAAGCCCAAAATTGAGATGGACAGCAAGGAAATCAAGGAGAAGGAAAGGATAAGGAGGGAGAGTGTTCTGGCGCATCATGGAGTGCGCCCCACGGCAATGCGCACGCTCGTATATTCAGCAATTGAGGATATGGGATGCGCCTTTGGGGTGCACGACATCGAGCAGGCTCTCGACACGGCCGACCGCAGCACTATCTTCCGCACTATCAGCCTCTTTGTCGACCATCATCTGCTTCATCACGTGGAGGATGGCTCGGGGGAGAAGAAATATTGTCTATGCCGCCACGAGGAGGAAAATTGCGTGTCGGAGATGCACTGCCATTTCTATTGCGAACGGTGCGGCGTGACACGCTGCCTTGAGGATGTGCATGTGCCGCAAGTATCACTACCGAAGGGATATCGCGTGTATGGCGTGGAATACCTGCTGCGCGGCATATGCCCCAGGTGCGCCACCCAAGAGGATTGAGGATTGAGGGTTGATCACACAATCCCACTCAATTCAAAATTCAAAATTAACTGAAAAGTTGCGACTCGATGGCCTCTACAGCCTCTGCAAGCTCGCGGCTATAGGCGAGACGGTCGCTGATGGCGCTGATGCCATGAAGCACAGTGGCATGTTTGCGATTGAGTTTAGCGCCGATTGCGGGCGACGACAGGCTCGTGTGCTTCTTGCAGAGATACATTATCATCTGCCGGGCATCGGCGATGTCGCGCAGACGGCTCTTCGAGAAAATGGCATCCGGATTGAGACGATAGAATTCAGCCGTGTTCTCCACAATCATGTCGAAATTCACGGTCTTCTTTGTCGGAGTCTTCACAAGATGGCTTATCACCTCGCGGGCAAGTTCGATGGTGATGGGCTGGTTGAACTTTATGGAGCGTGTGTAGAGGCCCATCACGATTCCCTCCAGTTCGCGCACCGAGTTTTCGCTGCTGGCTGCTATCAGGTCGATTATCTCGTCGGAAAGATCGAGACCGTTGCGGTTGGCCTTGAAATGAAGTATCTTCCTGCGCAATTCATAATCGGGATTCTCGAGAGGCTCTGTGATACCCCATTTGAATCGGTCGATAAGGCGGTCGGCGATTCCGTCAAGTTCCATGGGAGGACGGTCGCAGGTGAACACCAGTTTCTTATTGTGCTGATGCAGATGGTTGAAGATGGGGAAGAGTGCATCGGCCGTGCCCACCTTGCCGGAGAGTTCCTGAAGGTCGTCGAAGAGAATGGCGTCCATGCTCTGGAACCAGTTGATGAAATCGGGAATCTCCTTCTTCATCGTGGCGGAGGCGTACATGTTCTGGAACTGCCTCATGGTGACGAAAAGCACACGCGCTCTGGGATTACGCTCCTTGATGCGGATGCCAATGGCCTGGATGAGATGGGTTTTGCCCACACCTACATTGCCATAAAGGAAGAAGGGATTGAAGTCGGGTTTCTCGGGATGGTCGGCGATATGCTGCGCGATGGTGAAGGGAAGCTGGTTGCTGCGCCCCACACAATAGTTCTCGAAATTCAACGAACTTACGAGCTGAGGGTCAAACTGGGAGGAACGGCTCTCCACCGGATCCTTCTCCACCTGCTGCTGAAGTTTGCTCGCTATCACATGCGATTGCTGAGGACTCTGGATCTTTACCTTTGAACCGGGATCGCCTTTGATCACCTCCCATTCATATCCAAGACTGACGTTCTCCCCGAAACAGCGACGCAGAGCAAATTTGAAAATGTTATAGAACTCATTCTCATATTTGTCCACATAGAATTTCGAGGGAACGGTGAGCTCAAGACGACCGTCGGCATACGATACAGGCTCGATGCATGCAAACCATGTATCATAACGTTGCTGACCCACATTGGAGCGGACCAATTCCATACACTGCTGCCATTTCTGTTTTAATTCGTCCTGATTCATCTTGATACTTACACGGAGGTTTTTATCCCCGGAGGGGCTTAGCGACCACAAAATAACAACAAAAATTTGTAAAAAAAAAATGGTACAAACCATTGCAAAATTGAGGAAAAACTTAGTAGGCTGAATTTCAGAAATTTGCAATCACGGGCACTAAATTGCACCCATTTTTATACATATCATTCTAATTAGCAGATTATTACAATCAATGATACAGATTTTATCAAAACGTTCCACATTGTGGACAATCCCCACCTCAACCGCTATAAAGCAAAGCAGATGCACGTGGAACAAAGAGCGCTGAATTTTTTTTGGAAAAAATTTTTCCGGCAAGATAAATTTGTTTATTTCGGCATTAAGGAGTAATTTTGTAAGAATCATAAAAAGTATGCGATGAAGATAACCTTCAATAACAGCCCGCTTGAACTTCCGCTCCATGACGCTACTCTCGGGTGGCTTATCGGCTGGAAGGGAATAGCAGCCGGAGGAATGGCAGTGGCGGTGAACAATAAACTGGTGGTACGCTCAAAATGGGACACTTTCGCGCTCCATGAGGGCGACAATGTGGTGGTGATTTCCGCCGCATTCGGCGGTTGACGGCCCTCCTACTAATTCGTTATCCTCAAACAAAACCCGACAGATGGCAGAGAAATTCCTAACGATAGTGATCACGAGCCCCGAGGCCGTGGAGCGGGAGGCGGAAAAAATTGCCCGTCTTCTCGACAGCGGCGTCGACTTTGTGCACATCCGCAAGCCCGACTGGTCGCTCCAGGATGTGCGTCATCTCATCGAGGATATCCCTTACCGCCTCAGGAACAGGCTACGCCTTCACGGCCATTTCGCCCTTCTTGACGAGATGAACCTTGCCGGCGTGCATCTCAACTCACGCTGTCCTCAGGCTCCGGCAAATGCCGCCACAGCAACCCGCTCGTGCCATGGGCTCGATGAAATCGCCGGATGCGACAAGATGGCATATGTCACTCTCTCGCCAATATTCGACTCTATATCGAAATCCGGATATAAGTCGCGCTTCGACATCCGAGAGTTGTCTTCTGCAATTGCTGGGAAAAGGGTAGTGGCTCTCGGTGGAGTCACCCCGGAGAATATAAAGGAGCTGCGCGATGCGGGATTTTTCGGCGCTGCTTTGTTAGGATATATATGGGAGGGGAATTTTGAGGATAAACTTCAACATTTAATGGAGCGTCTCCATGAGGAGTTGCTGCAGAAAATGCAATAGAAAACTCAGATTATGTTGCAATACATCACAAATACCGACTGCGGCGTAAGCGTGCCCGACCAGGTACGCGCCGTGATAGAAGGGGGCTGCCGCTGGATTCAGGTCCGCATGAAGGACGCCAGCGACGGCGAGATTTCCGAGGTAATCAAGGAGATCAAGCCTCTGTGCCTCGAAAAGGAAGCATTCCTGATATTGAACGACCGCGTGGAGCTGGCCAAAGACCTCGACGTAGGTGGCGTGCATCTCGGCAAGACCGACATGCTTCCCTCCAAGGCCCGTATGATTCTCGGCCCGGCTGCCGTGATTGGCGTCACTGCCAACACCATCGACGACATCATTGCCGTGCGCAGCCTCGACGTGGACTATATCGGCATGGGTCCTTATGCCGACACCCGAACCAAGAAGCACCTCGCTCCCATCCTCGGACTGGAGGGAATCCGCTCCCTCTGCAATCAGATGCTCGAGAAGGAGATCAACATTGCCCATGTGGCTGTGGGAGGAATCACTCTCGATGATGTGGTGCCGCTGATGGAGGCAGGAGTAAATGGCATCGCCGTGAGCGGAGCCATCGCAAAAGCCCCCGACATCCGCAAAGCCACTGAGGATTTCCTTAAGGCTCTCGAACCATTCAAGAAAAAATAATGCCTGCAGAAGGGCATCCCACAAAGCGCATCATATTGCGCATTCCATTAAGAACAACCAACTTTAACAACATACATGAACGACATATTGAAAATCGGCGACCGCGAGTTCGGCTCACGCCTTTTTGTGGGGACAGGTAAGTTTTCATCGCCCGACGTGATGCTTGAAGCCATCAAGGCGAGCGGTTCGGAAATGATCACTGTGGCCATGAAGCGTGTGAACATGCTCAATGAGGCCACCGACGAGATGCTCACGCATATCGACCGTGAGCATGTGCAGCTGCTGCCCAACACTTCGGGAGTGCGCACAGCCGACGAGGCCGTGCTCGCAGCCCAGATGAGCCGCGAAATCTTCCATACGAATTTCATCAAACTTGAGATCCACCCCGATCCCAAATACCTTATGCCCGACCCCATCGCCACGCTCGACGCAACACGCCGTCTTGCCGAGGATGGTTTCACGGTGCTTCCTTACATTCAGGCCGACCCTGTGCTGTGCAAACTTCTTGAGGAGGCAGGCGCTGCAGCCGTGATGCCCCTTGCCGCCCCTATCGGCACAAACAAGGGTCTTGTGACGCGCGACATGCTTGAGATCATCATCGAGCAGAGCCGCGTGCCCGTGGTGGTTGACGCCGGACTCGGAGCGCCGTCGCACGCCGCCGATGCCATGGAGATGGGCGCTGACGCTGTGCTTGTCAACACTGCAATCGCAGTGGCCGGCGACCCCGTGGAGATGGCTCGCGCTTTCCGACTCGCCGTGGAGGCCGGACGTATGGCTTTCAATGCCGGTCTCGGTTCCGTTTCAAAACACGCCCAGGCCACCAGCGAACTCACCGCCTTCCTTAATTCCTAATACTTATACAAATTGACATGAAGATTGAAAATATTGACATCTCCTCTTATCCCAACTCCGAGAAGATATATATAAAAGGTGAAATGCCGGGCGTAAGCGTGGCTATGCGCCGCATCCACCAATTTCCCACCGTAAAGATTGAGAACGGCAAGCGCGTGGAATATCCCAATCCCGACATTACCGTCTACGACACATCGGGGCCATACACCGACCCTGCCGTTAAAACCGACATCAACAAGGGTCTTCCCCGCCTCCGTGAGGCATGGGTGGAGGGTCGCGGAGACACAGAGGTGCTTCCCGACATCTCCAGCGAATATGGCCGCGCCCGTCGCGACAATTCCGCTCTCGACGCCATCCGTTTCCCGGTGACCCATCGTCCGCGCCGCGCCAAGGATGGCCACCGCGTCACCCAGATGTACTATGCCCGCAAGGGAGTCATCACCCCCGAAATGGAATATGCCGCAATCCGCGAGAACGCTGACTGCAAGGCTCTCGGCATCGAAAGCCACATCACTCCCGAATTCGTTCGCCAGGAGGTGGCTGCCGGCCGCGCAATCATCGCCGCCAATATCAACCACCCCGAGGCCGAGCCTATGGTGATCGGCAGCAAGTTCCGCTGCAAACTCAACACCAACATCGGCAACTCAGCCCTCTCTTCCGGCATCGAGGAGGAGGTGGCAAAGGCCATGTGGAGCTGCTACTGGGGAGGCGACACTCTGATGGACCTCTCCACTGGCGACAACATCCACGAAACCCGCGAATGGATTATCCGCAACTGCCCCGTGCCAATGGGCACAGTGCCCATCTATCAGGCTCTCGAAAAAGTAAATGGAGATGTAAGCAAGCTCACATGGGAGATCTACCGCGACACACTCATCGAGCAGTGCGAACAGGGCGTGGACTATTTCACAATCCATGCAGGAGTGCTTCGCGAGCATGCCGCCCTTGTGGAGAGCCGCAAGACCGGATGCGTGTCGCGTGGAGGTTCCATCATGACCGAATGGACCGTGATCCACAATCAGGAGAGTTTCCTCTACACGCATTTCGACGAGATCTGCGAAATCCTCAACAAATACGACGTGGCAGTCTCGCTTGGCGACGGAATGCGACCCGGCTCCATATATGATGCCAACGACCGCGCTCAGTTCCTCGAACTCGAAGTGCTCGGCCGCCTCACGGAGAAAGCCTGGGAACATGACGTGCAGGTAATCGTGGAGGGCCCCGGCCATGTGCCCATGAATAAGATTGAGGCCAACATGGAGAAGCAGAAAGTGGCTTGCCACGACGCTCCCTTCTATACGCTCGGGCCTCTCACCACCGACATCGCTCCCGGCTACGACCATATCACCTCTGCCATTGGCGCCGCCATCATCTCGGCGCTCGGCACAGCCATGATATGCTACGTGACACCCAAGGAGCATCTCTCGCTCCCCACACTCGAGGATGTGCGCGACGGCGTGATCGCCTATAAGATTGCCGCCCATGCCGCCGACCTCGCCAAGGGATTCCCCGGCGCACAGGTGCGCGACGACGCTCTGAGCAAAGCCCGCTATGAGTTCCGCTGGAAAGACCAGTTCAATCTCTCGCTCGACCCTGCACGCGCCAAACAATATTATCTTGAATCACGTCGCGACGCTCCGGACGCTGACGACCGCTTCTGCACGATGTGCGGCCCAAACTTCTGCGCAATGCGCATTTCCCAAAGCATCGCCGACAAATGCGATAAATGATGGAAGAAACTGTAACTAAAAAATTCAAGGCCGATCCCGACAGAGAAGCAGTGTTCGGCCATGGATTTGCCGATATAATCGACCAGTACGACTGGGATGAAACCATCCGCATGGTGAAGGACGCCACCGATGCCGACGTGCGCCGCGTGCTTGCGAAAGCGCGCCGCAATGCCAAGCCCCTCACTCCGGATGAATTCGGCGTGCTCATTTCCAAGGCTGCCGACCCATATCTCGAGGAGATGGCTCAGCTCGCGCATCACTTCACGCTCGAACGCTTCGGACGCACCATCTCGCTCTATATCCCGATGTATGTGTCGAACGCCTGCACGAATAAATGCGTGTACTGCGGATTCAATCACGACAATCCCTTCACCCGTACCACCCTTACATTGCCTCAGGTGGAGGAGGAATGCAAGGCCATCAAGCGCCTCGGCCCATTCCAGAATCTGCTCATAGTGTCGGGCGAATATCCCTCGCTCTGCGGCGTGGACTATTTGGAGAATGTGCTTCACACATGCCGCCCCTACTTCCACAACCTCACCATCGAGGTGCAGCCGCTGCGCGCATCGGAATATTACCGGCTTACGAAGAGCGGTCTCAACGGTGTGGTATGTTTCCAGGAAACTTACCACCGCGAAGCCTACCGCAACTATCACCCGCGCGGCATGAAGAGCCACTACGCATGGCGTCTCAACGGCTACGACCGTATGGGCGAAGCCGGCGTGCACAAGATTGGAATGGGGGTGCTTATCGGCCTTGAGGACTGGCGCGCCGATATTGTGATGATGGCACGCCACCTGCGCTATCTCCAGCAGCATTACTGGCGCACCCGCTATTCGGTGAATTTCCCCCGCATGCGTCCTTCGGAGAGCGGCTATCAGCCACATGTGGTGATGACCGACCGCGAACTGGCCCGCGTCACATGCGCCTTCCGCATATTCGACCATGATGTGGATATCTCCTACAGCACCCGCGAATGCCCCGAATACCGCACACATATGATGAAATTAGGCGTCACCTCCATGAGCGCGGGAAGCCAGACAGAGCCCGGCGGGTACGCCACATCTCCCGAGGCGCTCGAACAGTTCGAGACCTCCGACCAGCGCTCGCCTGAACAGGTGGTGAAGTCGATAAAAGAGTGCGGGTTCGACCCCGTGTGGAAAGACTGGGACGCAGTATTCGATTAATCAGAATTTAAGACGGTCCATCCCGAACCAATCCACTCCTTATTTGTTAAAAAGATTGAGGCATGCCTTATGCTTCAATCTTTTTTTATTGACTTCATAATATCACGACTTATGAAATTCACTCAGCCACGTCTCCCCTACTCAATAGACGCCCTCAACCCTTCAATCTCTCCGGCCACGATAGATTTCCACTACGGAAAACATGAAAAGGCATATATCGACACCCTCAACCGCTTGATTGAGGGAACACCTTATGCCGACATGGCACTCGAAAAGATAATCGCCGAGAGCGACGGTCCCCTTTTCAACGCAGCCTCGCAGGCCTGGAACCATATCTTCTATTTCTTCCAGTTCGCACCCGACGGACAGCGCGAACCGCAAGGAAAACTGCGCGAGAAAATTGATGCCACCTTCGGCAGCTTCGACGAATTCAAGAAGCAATTCGAAAATGCCGGGGCATCACTCTTCGGCTCTGGATGGGTTTGGCTCAGTTGCGATGCAAAAGGCGACCTCTTCATCACGCAGGGAAGCAATGCCGACAATCCCTTGCGCCACGACCTTCGCCCCATCCTCACATTCGACGTATGGGAACACGCCTATTATCTTGACTATCAAAACCGTCGCGCCGACTATCTGAAAGCCCTCTGGAACATAGTAGACTGGGATATCATAGACATGAGGTATGAATAATTTCGGACATCAGTAGAAAAACTAATCCCCGGCGCCGGAGATATCTTTCCTGGGCGCCGGGAAATTTCCACTCTTTTTTATCCATATTTTGCGCATTACGGCATAGAATTTGATTATAAAATATTAATTTTGTATTTTAAAACAGAACAAAGACATATTCCACAAAATCAAAATATGCCGTACAAGACAGACACAAAACAAGATATCGAGAAGCAGCAGCAGCTCCGCGATGCAGTGATTCTTGCCATTCAGGACCGTAAAGGGAAAAGCATCACCGACATCGACCTCGGAGAAATAGAATCCGCGCCGGCACGCGAATTTATCGTATGCCAGGGAAATTCCACTTCGCAGGTGAGCGCTATTGCCGACAACATACGGGAAAACGTGCAGAAAACCACCGGACAGAAACCTTACAACTACGACGGCTACCGCAACAGCCAGTGGATTGTGATAGATTATGGTTCACTTTTCGTGCATGTGTTTCTTCCTGACACAAGGACCTATTATAACATCGAGGACCTCTGGAACGATGCGAAAATCACTGAAATTCCCGACCTCGACTAATAATGTAGCCATACATTCCACAAGATTACCAAACATCATAGAATAAATGAGCATGATACCCAAACGCAACAACCGAGGCAATCAGCGTCGTCCGCTCTTCAACATGTACTGGATGTACGCACTGATAATCCTCTCATTGCTCGCGCTATATTATTTCCAGGACGGCTCTCAGTCGAAAGACGTCAACTGGACCGATTTTGAGAAGGCCGCCCTTGCAGGAGAATTCGAGAAAGTGGTGGTATTTTCAGAGTCAGGCCAGGCCGAGGGCCTCCTCACGCCGGCCGGCGCAAAACGCCAGAAGTTTGACACACCTCCCGGCATGACCGGCGATTTCAAACTGAAGACCACCATACCCTCCACCGATAAGATTCAGGATAAAATCGACAGCTGGAATACCGCGCTCGCCAAAGCAGGTAAGCCCCAGATGGCCGTGACCTATGAAAAGGGCAGCGACCTTATGAAGCTGTTCTGGTATTTCGGCCCGCTTGTGCTCATCATAATATTTATGGTGTATATGTCGCGGCGAATGTCGGGCGGCGCCGGAGGTGGCGGCGGCATCTTCAATGTCGGCAAATCCAAAGCTATCGTTTTCGATAAGAACAACGGCACCAACGTCACATTCAAGGATGTGGCCGGCCTTGCCGAAGCCAAAGTGGAGATTGAGGAGATTGTTGAATTCCTGAAGAATCCGCAAAGATACACTGAACTCGGCGCCAAGATACCTAAAGGCGCACTTCTCGTAGGCCCTCCCGGCACGGGTAAGACCCTGCTTGCCAAGGCGGTGGCCGGCGAGGCCGATGTGCCTTTCCTCTCCATGTCGGGTTCGGATTTCGTGGAGATGTTCGTAGGTGTGGGCGCCGCCCGAGTTCGCGACCTCTTCAAGCAGGCTAAGGAGAAAGCTCCCTGCATCGTTTTCATCGACGAGATTGATGCCGTGGGTCGCGCCCGTGGCAAAAACCCCAACATGGGCAGCAACGACGAGCGTGAAAACACCCTCAACCAGATGCTTACCGAGATGGACGGTTTCCAGAGCAACAACGGCGTAATCTGCCTTGCCGCCACCAACCGTGCCGATATGCTCGACAAGGCACTTCTGCGCCCGGGACGTTTCGACCGCCAGATATATGTGGACCTTCCCGAACTTACCGACCGTGTTGAGATTTTCAACGTTCACCTGCGTAACATCAAGTGCAGCAGCAAACTCGATGTGGAACAACTTGCCCGCCAAACCCAAGGGTTCTCGGGCGCCGACATCGCCAATGTCTGCAACGAGGCCGCCCTTATCGCAGCCCGCAACAACCAGAAAGAGGTGACATGGGATGATTTCATGGCTGCAATCGACAGAATTGTAGGCGGCCTTGAGAAGAAGTCACGTGTAATCACCGATGAGGAGAAAGCCGCCATAGCCACGCATGAGGCAGGTCACGCCACTGTGAGCTGGCTCACAAAATATGGCAACCCGCTTGTAAAGGTAACCATCGTGCCGCGCGGACGTGCTCTCGGCGCAGCCTGGTATGCTCCGGAGGAGCGCCAGATTATCCCCACGCAGGCTCTGCTCGACACAATGTGCGGAATGCTCGCAGGTCGTGCCGCCGAAGAGGTCTTCACCGGCCAGATCGGCACCGGCGCAAGCGACGACCTCGAGAAGTGCACCAAGATTGCACGTTCCCTCGTGCTCGTGTATGGTATGAGCGACAAACTTCCCAATATCAACTATAACGACTCCTCCGGCCAGGAGATGGGATTCACCAAACCCTACTCAGAGGAGACCGCTAAGATAATCGATGAGGAGGTGAAGCGAATCATTGCCGAGCAGTATGAACGCGCCAAGGAGATTCTCCGCGCCCATGCAAAAGAGCACAATGAGATTCGCGATATGCTTATCGAGCGCGAGGTGATCTTCCACGACGATGTGGAGAAGATTCTGGGCAAGCGTCCATGGAAATCGCGCACAGATGAGATCATCGAGATCAATAAGCGCCTTGAAGCAAAGAAGGAAAACAAAGAGGAGGGCAAGAAACCCGAGGCCGACAAGGCTGCCGCAGAGAGCGATCCCAAAGAGGAAGAAAACGGCGGCATCGTAGACGACCGCGAGGATGACGGCACTCCACCGCCCTTCACCGCCAAGTAATGTTGAATTTTGAATTTTGAATTTTGAATTTCATTTTTTTTGATTTTTTATTCCCGCTGGAAATATCCTGCGGGATTTTTTTGCTGTCTTGGTTATTGTTGCCGCTGCTACAGTTATTGCTGTTGTTATCCTGTTTATTTGACTGTGGGAGGGGGCATTATTTTTTCAGAGTGTTAAAGAAAACTAAATTTTTGATTTGAGTTTTCCGTTAGATGGCATTATTGGTCTAATTGGCGCATTTCTGATTTTATTAGAGTAAAAGAATAGGAAATTTTTACTAAATTTGCACCCGGATTCCGCAAAAAATATGTTGGACGGCATGTTTTCGACCATTTTCAAATGTTAAAGATTCTCGGAACTTATGCCACGTCCAATCAGTTACGAATCATATTCCGCATTTAATTGTTAAAAACATAGGTACTCATATCTATCTGATATCTATCTGACCACACATTGAGCCGAGATTACAGGCTCACCCACTTATCTTCCCGGCAAGATTGCCATCCTAGAGAATGGCAACGGGTACAATACTCAGAATATTAACCTGAAAGAAAAGATAAAGAAAGAAAATGAAAGTGAAAAGACTGAGTGCAATGGCTTTGCCGTTGGCGGCACTGGCCATTATTTTCCCTTCATGCAAGGGTGGCAACCAACAGCAGGAGCAGCAGGCTCCGGAACTTGCCGTGCTCACCGTGACAGAAGACAACACCACGCTTGAGACAGGCTTTCCCACCACGCTTCAGGGCGAGAACGACGTAGAGATACGTCCGCAGGTGCAGGGCTTCCTCACGAAGGTATGCGTGGAGGAGGGTCAGCGAGTGTCGAAAGGCCAGACTCTCTTCATGATCGACAGAGTGCAGCTTCAGGCACAGGTCGACGCAGCGAAAGCCGCTGTAGGTGTGGCTCAAGCCAACGTCAACACCGCCAAGACCAATATGAACAATAACAAGATGCTCTTCGAGAAGAACATCATCAGCCAGCCTGCTTATCAGACCTCGGTCGACGCATACAACTCCGCGCTTGCAGGACTCAACCAGGCTCAGGCCAATCTCACAAGCGCCCGCAAGAATCTGAGTTATTCAAATGTTACAGCTCCCGTGTCGGGCGTGGTAGGCAGCATCGACTTCAAGGAGGGTTCGCTCGTGTCGCCGCAGACGCTGCTCACAGTGCTCAGCAACAACTCCGACATGCAGGCCGACTTCTCCATCAATGAGAAGGATCTCCTTGCCATGACCGACAATGGCAAGCGCTCAATCAATGAAGCCATAAAGATGCTTCCCCCCGTGACCCTGCGTCTTGCCACCGGCGAAACATATTCACACCCCGGCAAGATCATTGCCATCTCCGGCGTGATTGACCCCGCCACAGGTTCGGCCAACGCAAAAGCCATCTTCCCCAATCCCGACGGAATGCTCCACAGCGGCAACACAGGCCAGGTGATGCTTCCCCGCGTGCACAACAACACTATCGTGATTCCGCAGACCGCCACCTACGAGGTGCAGGACATGAAATTCGTCTATGTGCTCGGCGACAGCAACAAGGTGCACTCCGCTCCTATCCAGGTTGCTGCTGAGAACGATGGCAAGAACTATATTGTGACCGGCGGTCTTACTCCGGGTCAGGTGATTGTAACCGAGGGTGTGGGCATCACCGTGAAGGATGACATGGTGATCAAGCCGAAAAAATAGAATAGAAAGCAATGAAATTATCGACATTTATCAATAGGCCGGTGCTTTCCACGGTGATTTCCATATTCATCGTGATTTTCGGTTTGCTCGGCCTCGCATCGCTCCCTATCGAGCAATATCCCGATATCGCGCCTCCTACAATCCGCGTGTCCACCACCTATCAGGGTGCCAACGCGCAGAGTGTGCTTAATTCCGTGATCGCCCCTCTTGAAGAGCAGATCAATGGCGCCGAGAACATGGACTATCTGTATTCATCGGCATCCAACAACGGTATGGCCTCCATCGACGTTTACTTCAAGCAGGGCACCGACCCCGACATGGCAGCTGTCGACGTGCAGAACCGTGTGGCCAAGGCAGCCAGTTTCCTCCCCGCGGAGGTAAACCAGGTGGGCGTAGTGACGCAGAAGCGCCAGAGCTCCATGCTTATGGTATTCAACGTCTATGCCGAAGATTCCAAATATTCCGAGGAATTTGTGGAAAACTACGCCGCCATCAACATCATCCCTGTGATCAAGCGTGTGGCCGGTGTGGGCGACGCGATGGTGATGGGCGCCGACTATTCAATGCGTATCTGGCTGAAGCCCGACATCATGGCGCAGTATAAGCTGATGCCTACCGACATCTCCGCCGCACTTGCCGAGCAGAACATCGAGGCTGCCCCTGGCCAGTTTGGCGAGAACGGCAACCAGAGCTATCAGTATGTGATGCGCTATAAAGGACGTCTGCAGGATGAAAGCGAATTCGGCGACATTGTGGTGCGCGCCACTCCTAACGGCGAGATTCTCCGCCTCAAGGATGTAGCCGACATAGAACTGGGGCGTCTCTCCTACGGCTTCCACTCCACCACCAACGGCAAGATCGGCGTGGCCGCCATGATCATGCAGGCCGCCGGCTCCAACGCCACCCAGGTGGTAAACGATATCCAGAAGGAACTTGACAAGTTCCAGAAAGAGGCTCCGGAAGGCATCAAGATCATCACCACGATGGATGTCAACCAGTTCCTCTTCGCCTCTATCCATGAGGTGGTGAAGACACTTATCGAGGCATTCGCACTCGTGTTCCTCGTGGTGTTCATCTTCCTGCAGGACTTCCGAAGCACAATCATTCCTATGATTGCCATCCCTGTGGCCCTGATAGGCACATTCTTCCTGATGTATATCTTCGGGTTCTCCATCAACCTCCTTACGCTGTCGGCCCTTGTGCTTGCGATTGCGATTGTGGTCGACGACGCCATAGTGGTGGTCGAGGCGGTGCATGCCAAACTCGACCAGGGATACAAATCATCGAAAGTGGCTGCCATCGACGCCATGAGCGATATCGCCAGCGCCCTTCTTTCGATTACGATTGTGATGATGCTCGTGTTCATCCCAGTGTCGTTCATGGGTGGCACATCGGGTGTGTTCTATCGTCAGTTCGGTCTTACCATGGCGATGGCCATCGGCCTTTCGGCTCTTAACGCCTTCACCCTTACGCCGGCCCTTTGCGCCCTCTTCCTCAAGCCTCATAAGGAGGACGGAGAGCAACAACCTCTCAAGGAGCGTATGAAGGATGCCTATTCCGCTGCCGGAGAAGCGCTGAAGCAGACCTACAAGAAACGCTCTAAACTCCACTTCCCCCCGATTGTCACCACAATCCTGCTCATCGCGGCAGTGGTATTCCTTGTGCTCGGATGGTTTGACTTCGAGAACGTGCTTCTGAGCTGCATCGCTGCGGTGGTGGCAATTCTCGGTGTTATCGGAATGTTCAGCCGCGAGTTCATCGACGCGTTCAACCGCGTGTTCAACCGTCTTCTCAACATATATCAGAAGGCCACATCCTTCTTTATCGGTCATAAGATACTGAGTTTCACATGCGTGGGCGCAGCCATCTGCCTGCTGGTATGGCTTATGTCGGTCACTCCTACCGGTCTTGTGCCCAATGAGGACACCGGCACCATCATGGGCGTCGTGGACATGCCTCCCGCCACCTCTCTTGAGCGCACTCAGGCTGTGATGCACAGGGTGGACAGCATCGCCGGCACTATTCCGGCCATCCAGATCCGTAACGCCATCACAGGCTATAGCTTCGTGGGCGGCGCAGGCAGCGCATATGGATCTTTCATCATCAAGCTCAAGCCTTGGGAACAGCGCGATGAGAAGACGGAAAGCGCACAGGCTGTGCTCCAGCAGCTCTTCGCAAAGTGCGGCGAAATCAAGGATGCGCGTGTGATGTTCTTCCAGCCGCCTATGATTTCCGGTTACTCAGCCACCAACGGTTTTGAAATCAGGCTCCAGGACAAGAGCGGCGGTTCGCTGGAGAATTTCTTCATGGTTTACCAGAAATTCATCGCTGCGCTCAACGCACGTCCCGAGATCGCGATGGCCTATTCATCATTCAATCCGAATTTCCCGCAATACATGGTGGAGATCGACGTGGCCAAGGTGAAGCAGGCAGGCCTGACGCAGAACATGATTCTGAGCACCCTGCAGGGATATTACGGCGGTATGTACGTATCGAACTTCAATAAGTTCGGCAAGCTCTACCGCGTGATGATGCAGGCCTCTCCCGAGGCTCGTGTAAGCCCCGAGACACTTAAGCAGATCAAGGTGCGCAACGGCGCCGAGATGGCTCCTATCGACAACTTCGTGAAGCTTACCCGCGTCTACGGCCCCGACATCATCAACCGATTCAATATGTTTACCTCTATCGCCGTGACCGGTAACCCCGCTCCGGGCGTTTCCTCCGGCGACGCCATCCGCGCCATCGAGCAGGTGGCTCAGGAGACACTGCCCGTGGGCTACGGCTATGAATACTCCGGCCTTACCCGAGAGGAGAGCAACACCGGCGGCAACCAGACAGCCTATGTGTTCGGACTGGTGCTTCTCTTCGTCTATCTGCTGCTTTCCGCTCAGTATGAGAGCTACATCATTCCTTGGGCCGTTATCCTCTCCGTACCGTTCGGTCTGATGGGTTCCTTCGTATTTGCCAAGATGATGGGCATTGAGAACAACATCTATCTGCAGATTTCGCTTATCATGCTTATCGGTCTTCTTGCCAAGAACGCCATCCTTATCGTGGAGTTCGCCCTCGAACGCCGACGCACAGGCGTAAGTGTAATCAATTCGGCAATCTTAGGAGCCAAGGCACGTCTGCGCCCGATCCTTATGACCTCTCTGGCCATGATCATAGGTCTGCTGCCTATGATGTTTGCCACCGGTGCCGGCGCCAACGGCTACAGAGCCCTTGGTTCGGGCGCTATCGGCGGTATGCTTATCGGTATGATTCTCCAGGTGCTTGTGGTGCCCGCGCTCTTCGTAGCGTTCCAGCTCCTCCAGGAGAAATTCACTCCCTTCAAGTGGAAAGACAAGGACAATTCCGGCGTAAGCTCCGAAATTGAACAGTATGCTATCGAACGCCATAATCAAAAATAAAATTAACAGCGAATATCCGATGAAAAGGACAATTAAGTATATAGTGTTAGGTTTGATGGGTGTGGCAATGACAAGTTGCCACATCTACAAACCCTATGAGCTGCCCACCGACAATGCATATGTGCAGAAATATGCTGAATCGGCGGAGGCTCATCCCGACAGCGCTTCGCTCCCCTTCCTTAGCTGGGAGCAGGTGTTTACCGACCCCACCCTTCAGGGCTACATCCGCACAGCCCTCGACAACAATAAGGACCTCGACGACGCACGCCTCAACATCCAGATTGCCCAGTCGCAACTCAAGGGTGCGAAACTCAGTTACTTCCCCTCCGTGGCGCTCAACCCCAATGGTGCCGGCGCCAAATATCAGGATATGGGAAAGATGAACTGGAGTTATCAGATTCCATTGGCCGTAAACTGGGAAATCGATGTATTCGCAAAGATTCTCAACCGCAAGCGCGGCGCAAAGGTTTCCGTGGAGCAGATGGAGGATTATCGTCAGGCCGTGCAGTCGCAGATAATCTGCGGCGTGGCCAACACCTATTACGCACTCATGCTCCTTCATCAGCAACTCGGTCTCGCCACCCGCACAAGCGAGATATGGAAAGACCAGGTGGAATCGATGAAACTGATGAAAGAGGCAGGATGGGTGAATGAGGCCGCTGTGGTGCAAAGCGAGGCAAACTACTGGAGCATCATGGCCTCCATTCCTGAAATCAAGCAGAGCATCCATGAGATGAACAATACCATGTCGCTGCTCCTGCACGAATATCCCAAGGAATGGACAGTGTCGCAGAATATGGACTTTAATCTTCCTGTCGACATCGCCAAGGGTGTGCCGGTAAGTTATCTTGCCGCCCGCCCCGACATCCGCGCGGCAGAAAGAGGCCTTGCCGCAGCCTATTACACCACCAATAGCGCCCGCGCAGCCTTCTATCCCGGACTCTCCGTCTCCGCCAACGGCGGCTTCACGAATCTGCTTGGTTCGATGGTGAGCAATCCCGGCAAATTCTTCATCCAGCTCGCCGGTTCTCTTGCCGCTCCCCTCTTCTCCCGCGGCCAGAACATTGCCAATCTCGAGGTGGCCAAGACGCGCCAGAAAATCGCCATGAACAATTTCGAGAAAAGCGTGCTCTCCGCTTCCGCTGATGTGAGCGACGCCCTCTCCAGATATGCCAACTATGAAGATAAATACAAAAATCTCGAAAAACAGGTAAATAGTCTGGAAAAATCTGTGGAATATACGCAGGAATTATTAACTTTGGATTCGAATACGACTTATCTCGAGGTTATCACGGCCCGTTCAGGCCTCCTCAACGCCCAGATTGCAAGTCTTAATTGCTGGCATTCAAAGGTGTCGGCCCTGATTTCAATCTATCAGGCTGTGGGTGGCGGAAGATAAGCAGGTATCGAACAATTAGGTCACACTTAAATTTATTCGCCATGTCGGAAATCAGTCAATTGGCATACGTGCACCCCGATGCCAAAATCGGAGAGGGTGTTATAGTGAAGGCATTCGCCTATATCGACCGTGACACGGAGATTGGCGACGGCTGTGTGATCGGTCCTCACGTCAGCATCCATGCCGGCGCAAGGATCGGCAAGAACAATAAATTTTTCGATGGCTGCATCATTGCCGCCACTCCCCAGGACTTCCGCTGGAAAGGGGAAGCGAGCAGAGTGGTGATTGGCGATAACAATGTCGTCCGCGAGCATGTGATCATCAACCGATCGATTCATCCCGACGGTGAGACAAGCATCGGCAACAATTCCTTCGTGATGGCGCAGACCCATGTGGGACATGACTCTAAAATCGGCAACTGGGTGGTGATCGGCAATTCAGTGAAGATTGCCGGGGCTTGCCGGATAAATGACTATACCATTCTCTCCTCGGCTGCTCTCGTGCATGAGAACTGCGAGATCGGGCGCTGGGTGCTGGTGAAAGGCGGCTGCCGTGTCAATAACAATGTGCCGCCATTCTGCATCATGGCCCACAACCCAATCACCTATTTCGGAGTAAACGCATATCTGCTGCGTAAGGGAGGATATTCAGAGGATGTGATCGATGACATAGCCAAATGTTACCGACATATCTATCAGTCGAACACCTCGACCTACAATGCGGTGCGCCGCATTGCCCAGGATGTGGCCGACACGCCTGCACGCAAGGAGATTCTCGACTTCATCCGCGACCACGACATGAAGCTCGCCGCAATCTCTTTCGACGACGGCGACGAGGCTTAACCCACATCCCCACCTCCCCCATCAGATTGCTATGAAAATCAAAAATCTGCTTACCCGCACTGTGTCAGGCGTGATTTATTGCGCACTGATAGTGGGCCTCACTCTTATGGGCCGGGAAGGCGTGCTGCTGCTTGCAGGCCTTCTCGGCGCTCTTGCCACTGTGGAACTCGCCAAAATAAGCCACGGGCTCACTCGTCGCACCATCCCGCTTATCATCGTTGACGTGGCCGGCGTGCTCAGCCTCTGCATGATTGGCTACGGATATGCCCTCTGGCTCTGGATTGCCATCCTTATTGTCCGCTTTGTGGAGGAACTGTATGTAAAAAATCCTCATCCGCTCCGCAGTCTCGCCAATTCCGCCCTGAGCCAGATCTACATCGGCGTGCCGATGTGCCTGATGGTTTCTCTGGCCAATTATCTCGATCCCCGCGTGGTGCTCCTGCTATTCATCTTCATCTGGATCAATGACACCGGCGCTTTCCTCGTAGGTTCGCTTCTGGGACGCCACCGCCTTTTCGAACGCATATCCCCAAAGAAATCCTGGGAAGGTTTCTTCGGGGGGCTTCTGCTTGTGGTGGTGGCCGCCGTGCTGTTCGGGCTCTATTGCCCAGGCACCTTTGGCCTCGGCCGCTTTGACATCGGCCTATGGGGATGGTTTGGACTCGGAGTTGTGGCCAGCGTCTTCAGCACATGGGGCGACCTCGTGGAATCCATGATCAAGCGCGACCTGCAGATTAAAGACTCGGGGCATATCATTCCCGGACACGGAGGTATCCTCGACCGAATCGACTCGCTGCTGCTCGTGGTGCCCGCCGCTTTCATTTATCTTTTGTTTCTCGCATGCAATCTTCTCTGAATTCCACCCTGCTTGAAAATGCAGTGGCGGAACTTGCCAAACTCCCCGGCATAGGCTCCAAGACAGCCCTGCGCCTCGCCCTGCATCTTCTCCGCAAGGATGCATCGGTGGCGGAAGCGCTCGGAAACGCCATCATTGAAATGAGGCGAGGCGTGAGCTATTGCCCCCAATGTCATAACATCACCGAGGAGGGAACCTGCTCCATCTGCTCCGATTCGCGTCGCGACCGCTCCATAATCTGCGTGGTGGAAAATGTTAAGGATGTGATTACAATCGAATCCACGGGAGAGCACCATGGCCTTTACCATGTGTTGGGAGGGCTCATCTCGCCTCTCGACGGCATCGGCCCGGGCGACATCGAGATCGAGAGCCTGCGCAAACGAGTGGAGGGTGGAGAAGTGAAGGAGGTGATATTAGCACTCAGCCCCACAATGGAAGGGGACACCACCAACTTCTATATTTTTAAGAAATTATCAGACACTCCCGTAAAAATCACGATGTTGGCACGCGGCCTGAGCATCGGCAACGAACTGGAATATACCGACGAACTGACCCTCGGCCGCAGTATCCAGAACAGGGTGCCGTTTAGGTAATTTTGAATTTTGAATTTAAGTCGCGGAGCGACTGCCCTATCAGACACATTCATGCGTAGTACGAGATTGTTTTTGCGAGAAGCAGATGTGAGATTGCGGGCTGTGGAGCCGGCGGATGCCCGCCTGATGTGGGAGGTGGAGAGCGACTCGAGCCAATGGATGCTCAATGGGATGTCGGCCCCCTTCTCTCGCGACAACCTCCTTCAATATGCCACCACTTATGATGCCGACCCTTTCCGCGCTGGCCAGTTGCGCCTGATAGCCGAAATCAAAGGAACGGGCATTATAGGTATTGTGGACTTATATCAGATCTCAGCCATACATCGCACAGCCTATATTGGCATATATATCCTGCCCCTGATGCGCGGACAAGGTTACGCCGAGATATGCCTGCGGCTTCTTGAAGATTACGCTTCTTCCCTGCTTAATCTCAGAATCCTCGCGGCAAGAGTGGCCGAGGAAAATATCCCAAGCGTAAAATTATTTGAAAACGCCGGCTATTCGCATGCCGGCACTCTCCATGACTGGCTTCAGAGCGGCAACCGCACGCTCAACGTTCGTCTATATGAAAAACAATTGCTGCCTCAGGTGTAAAATTTGTTAAAATTAACAATTTATGTTAATTCAAATAATATATTTCGTGGTTTTTGCATTACTTTGTATGTAGGAATATTGATATAACCATTATAAAGTCTAACTGACTTTAACATACAAAGAAATTAAAACCAACCTATATGAAAAAAACACTTGCGACACTCGCACTTTCAGCTGTGATCACAGGCGCCGCCTTCGCAGCAGAACCCACATTTATACGCACAGCATCAGGAAACGCCCCTGCCTTAGAGACAGATTTCACCACAGCGGCTGAGAAAACGGTCAATGCTGTGGTGTGCATAAAGAGTTACACCACCCGCCAACAGAATCCATATGGTCAGGGCGGTTATGATCCTTTCGGCATGTTTGATTTCTTTTTCGGCAACCCCGGCGGCCAGCAGCGACAGCAGCCCCGCCAGCAGCAGAAGAAAAAGTCTGAGCCCGTGCAGAGCGGCCTTGGCTCTGGCGTTATCATCTCCGAGGACGGTTATGTGGTTACCAACAACCATGTGATCGACGGCGCCGACAAACTGGAGGTTCTCCTCAACGACAACTCCACCTACGAAGCCCGCATCATCGGCACCGACGAGGCTTCCGACCTTGCCCTCATCAAGATTGACGCAAAGGGACTCTCACCCATCACATTCGGCGATTCCGAGAATGTGAAGATTGGAGAATGGGTGCTTGCAGTGGGCAATCCTTTCGGATTTAATTCTACTGTTACCGCCGGCATCGTGAGCGCCAAGGCACGCAGCCTCGGCCAGAACCGCAGCGGAAACCTGAGCATCGAGTCGTTCATCCAGACCGACGCCGCCCTTAACCCCGGTAATTCCGGCGGTGCTCTCGTGAACCTCCGCGGCGAACTCATCGGTATCAACTCCGCAATCTATTCCAACACGGGCAGTTACTCCGGATTTTCCTTCGCCATCCCTACCACCATCGTGAAGAAGGTAATGGCCGACATTCGCCAATATGGCTCCGTGCAGCGCGCTGTGCTCGGTTGCTCGGTAACAGAACTCGATGCCAAACTCGCTAAAGAGAAAGAGATCACAGCCACTAAATTTGGCTTGCTCGTAAGAGATGTGAACGACCTCAGCACAGCCAAGGAACTTGGACTGAAAGAGGATGATGTGATCACTGCTATCAATGGAACAGAAGTGCACAACCACGCGCAGCTTGTGGAGCAACTAAATAAGTTCCGTCCCGGCGAGAAGATCACAGTGACATATGTAAGAAACAACAAGGATATCACACGCACCGCCACTCTGCGCAACCAGCAGGGCACCACTTCTATCACCAAGAAGGGTGACTTCTCGCAACTCGGGTGTGCGTTCATGAAACTTTCTGCAGAGACTAAGCAGCATCTGAACATCAGCACAGGTGTACAAGTGCAGGGACTCAAGGCCGGAGCCTTCAAGGATGCAGGAGTAAAAGACGGATTTGTGATTACCGACATCAACGGCACGCCTGTCAATTCAACTGATGATGTGGAATATATCTACAACAGCATCATGAAAGACAGCAACGACGACAAGGTAATGTTCCTGACCGGCATCTACCCCACCGGCAAGAAATACTACTATGCAGTAAACCTCGCCAGCGAAGAATAATCCTGTGTAATTTTGAATTTTTGACAGGAGAACAGTAGAACATTGGAGAATGTTGGATTTCGAATGTTGAAAATTTTAGATTGAATTCATTCTGATAAAGTTTCATATATATTGATGGCTGCGTAATTCTTGCGCAGCCATTTTTTTGCCACCATCCGAAATCAAGGCAAAGCCACAAGTGGCTGAATAAAGGTGCTATCACATGTTAAAAGATATGGATTATGATTTCTATATGTTGTGCGCAATGGGGCTCGATACAAATCGCATAGTTGACATTATGGAAAGGGACAAGACTGCCATATATAATCAAAGAAGGAAAATCAGAAACTCAATCGACAAGGTGCAGTCGGAATATCTCATAGAATTTTTCAAGTCTTTCATTATGGCTTATAAGAAACGTTCTTGAGCATCTATTACGGTTCTCCAAATCCTCTATTAAAAAGACCCGGAATTGAACGAATTCCCACAGTCCAATCATCATTTAGACCCCATCCCACAAAAAATGTTAACGCAGGGGCGGCGTATTTTCGAGGAAT
>OGNF01000716.1_pt1 | contig 34673 bp, 21 predicted proteins | sample 1573321 | NCBI WGS metagenome assembly OGNF01 (sample SAMEA2581911, study PRJEB24529) | metagenome | biome: Human gut stool | place: China | collected 2011 | reverse complement strand
CTTCATATCTGTGGTCCTGCACCGACTGCCTCAGCCTAAGGCTGCAAAGTCAGCCCTTATATATGGATTATAGCATATTTCAGTGCCAGAATGTATAAAAATAAAAAAAGATTCTGCAGTCCCCCGCAAAATCTTTTTTCATCATTCACTCATTCGCTTTTAGAAAAATAAGCCTACACCACAATAATCTCCTTCTCTGGAGTTACTGTAACATAGTCACTTTCTCCGAACTCTACAAGAAGTTCGGTCATTTCCTTCACTGACAGATCCTTCTTGGCTTCCGGACAGTCAAGAACCTCACTTGCGACAGTGTCTGCCAGAAAGATTGCCTTATACCATTTTTCCTTCATAAGCCACTCACACCTTTCAAACAAACAGAGCTATCCTTTTTTAAACGCTCGATAATACCATTTGCCTCCTCCAGATTAAACTCGCCGTTTACTACATCTGAGTAATCCAAAGACACAAAACATCCTCTGCTTCCGGTTCGAAGGCAATGTGATCTGTTTTCCAGAGCATCAAATCCCCCAAACACACCGTAAAGACGATTTCCTTGCTCGTCCTTATTATCTGTAGCGGAATAAAAAGCCCGATACCTTCCATGACTATGAATATCTGCCACAAGAATAGATTCCTTGGACTCCATTTCACAATCCGTCATCTCTGCATTAACAGAAGAAATACTCACCCACTGCATAGGCAATGTCACAGAATATCCTTTCTGCGGATGATACCACAGATGAATGAGTACTTCTGTCCCATACTTTTGATACACCCAGAAAAAAAACTCTTTAATGCTGTATAGAATTGTAAAGGGAATTTCTTCTATCTTCCATAAGAATTTTCCCTTCCCCTCCTGATGCATAGGTGCAAGAACTGATGATACAGGCGTTATCTCAGCCTGATAGATGATGCCATCCTTTGCCGTGCGAAACAGATGGTATTCTGTATCATTTTTCCATTCCTCCCATTTTTCATAGGAAAGCAGCGGATTAAAGCCCGGGATATCACACCCTTTTGTCGCTCCCTTTAAAATAGGAACAACAAGCTTATTCTCCTTATCGTATTCAATTGTTGTACGTCCCGGAGAATATTCTGGATACATCTTTCCCAACACCTTAATGATCTCGTCTTTTCTTACCTCCTTTTTTCCACCAAACATTTCCGGCGTTAACTGAATTTTGGTGAATATCAAAGATATTGACGTTCCTTCGGTTGGGATCAGCGTTTTGGACTGAGCAGCACTTGAAGATACCCTCTTCTCCTTTGCATCGACAAAAATAAGAATGGCATTTTTGTCAGAGCATGCATTAAATACAGCTTCTCCCCTAAATTGCGGATATTGCTTCTTAATAAATTCCTTGACATCCTCATACAATAGGCCAGCCTCTTTTTCACCAGATGCGTCTTTTCCTGCCTCCTTGAGAACAGATTCATAATAATCCTCCGGTATCTCAGAGACATTCCCATCAACTTGTCCGATGCGAAATGGAAACTTCATCTTGGAAAGCTCCATTTCCAGATCTTTCTGCTCCATAACAGCTGGAATTACAGTTACTTCATTTTCACTCGATGGAAATGCAGTAACTATAGAAAACAAAGGACTTGCCATATCCGCAAGATACGTTCCCAACTTTCCAAAAGGAACACTCTCCGGCTGATCTGATGTAAGAAGTCCAGATATGTCAATTTCCTGTCTTTCTCCCACATACAGAACCGTATCCGGCCCAAGTTCGATCTCTCCTTTTGCAGAAACCTTTTCCCGATTTACCGAGAAAAACAGATTCTTTCCTTTTTCCTGCAAAACACATTTTTCCGCTGGGACTACAAACTTTGCTGCCAATATGTCAATCAGCTCTCTCTCCGTTTTCGTTCCATCTTCCGAGATCTTTACCTCTCCAAAATCTGTAATTACAGACAGCGGACAATTAAAAGTTGTCGGCACAGATTTCTCTGTCTTTTTTTCCTTCTTTTTTTCCGGTTTCTTTTTTACTTCCTTCTTTTTAGGAGCCGGTGCCGGCACATCTTCCACTCCAAACATTTCAAATAAATCCATCGCTACCATCCTTTCCGGGGACATCACCCCTTAGTGGAATCTCGTTGCAAAAAAAGGGCAGCAGATAATCCTGCTGCCCTTAAAAGCGTCAAAATTCCAAAACATTCCTTTCCCCAGCCTGTGGGAAAAAGAGAACAATAAAATACGTTACAGGTATATTATCTCCCAGCCCGCTTTATAGCGCAAGCAATTTTATCAAATTTTAAAAAAAACAGCCCGCCATAAAATGACGAACTGTTTTTCATATATTCTCTCCCCCCTCTATAATGCATAATTTACCGCAGCAGTTAACTTCCCAGCTCCTGCAAATGCATTTAATATTCTTCCCATCGGCTCCTCTTTCTTCTCCCGACAGTGTATACCATCAGCATCTACATCACAGCTAAAATCAACCACCGTTTTTAATAAAGCTGATTTTTCCAGCTCTTCTGTAAGGCTATCACCGTCCGTTTCTGCTTCTACCAGACTTTCCTGCCCTCCAATACCAAACATCGCAAACAGATCTATGTCTCCATCTGTTGCATTATTCTCCTTTGAAGAAGATGCAGACACCTTATCCTCTTTAAAAGGCACTTCATCTTGATCTGCATCATCAAAAACACTGTCATAAAACGCACCCATATCATCTTTCGGCACATCTTCCATTGACTCTTTTACCGTTGCTGAAACAGAAGAAGAGTTGCTTTCCTCTGCTGGCTGCAAAGAATTTTTCTCTTCTTCTGTCGTCTCTGTTTCCGTATAAGGCTTTGCCTTAATGCGAAAAACAGAAAGAAGCTCCTGCCGACTGATTGGGTATCCACATTCTTCTGCAGCCGTCAGATCAAACAAGACAACATCTGTCCGGAGATCGTTAATCATACGATATTCCTCCACACGAAATTTCCGTCCATCCATTACCACAACAGATTGAACCGGGAATGGATACTCAGATTCAATCGCTTCCCGCGATGTCATTTCTAACGATTCAGAAATATTTTCTTTCTCTTCCACAACATCTTCCTGTGTGGATACACTATCGTCACATAATATCTGCTCTTTTTCGTGCAAACCACCCCTGCTCCCTTGCATAGAAACAGCAGCAATATTACGAGCAGTAAAGGCAGTCTCTACCACTGCTTTTTTTAGCAGCGTCACTTCATTTAAAAGATCTACCCCATGAAATGCAGCAATCAATCCACATACCACTGTGCTACGATCTGGCATCTCTCGATATTTTTCCCTAAGACCTAACAGCTCTTTTATCAATGCACTAAAAAGTCTTGGTGTATACTTTGCAGTCAAACCACAAATATACTCTTTATACTCCTGGGTACCAGAAACAGATCCACCGTAAGATATTACAATGCAATCCGCCAACATATCAAGCATATCTGAGATCATACTGAAAGGCTCTATCCCTCCATCTAACATCTCCATTACTTTTCCAATGGTTTGCTTTTCGTCAGTATCAAGCATAGAATCCAGCACCGAAACTATCTTTTTTGCATCGGCAACACCGAGCATTTGGGCCACAGATTTCTCTGTTACTTCTCCAGCATTAGAAATTTGCTCCAACATAGAAAGAGCATTTCGCATTGCTCCCTGTGAATTTCTTGCAATTAAAACAAGTCCCTCTTTGTCATAGCTGATATCATAATTCTCACACACTTTTGCTAAATGAGTCACGATATCGTCTGAACAGATACAACCAAAGTTATAAACTGCAGTCCTGGAAAGGATAGTCTTTGGGATTTTATTCTTTTCTGTAGTACAAAGAACAAAAATCACATGCGCCGGCGGTTCTTCGAGCACTTTTAACAAAGCATCAAAAGCACCGGCCGACAATCTTTGCACTTCATCAATAATATACACCTTCTTGTCCAGCATAGAAGGCATAAACTGTACCTCTTCTTTTAGAGTTCGAATCGCATCGACACCTGTATTACTTGCGGCGTCAATTTCAACAATATCGCCACTTGCTCCAGCAAGAACAGCCTTACAGTTATCACACACAAGACAAGGATTTCCTCCTTCGTCTTTATGATGACAGTTTACTGCCAGCTGAATGATCCGGGCAATCGTTGTTTTTCCGCTTCCAAACTGTCCACACAGAGTATAGCCCTGAAAAAACTTATTTTGAATTGACTGCTGCCGTATATTGGCCACAATCTCCTTTTGTCCTACCATCTCATCAAATGTATGTGGTCGAACTTCATTTGCTAATCTCATAATTACCTCACTTTCCGGGGGCATATATGCCCCCTTTATACATTACCCTACAAGTTTCCTCACCAGGGCAAAAAAGTCATTTTTTCCATATTTTCCACGTTCCAGCTGAAACATGGCACCGTTAAGCTCTCCCATCAGTGTCCAACACTCACCGACACTATATGGAAGTGTTTTCTGCTCCCCACACATATGAAGCATAATCTGTTCTGAAAGATATTCTAAAGACAAAGAAACGAATTCTGATCCCAATTCAAAAAAAGAATTGGGGTCCTTCTCCTTTACCTGAGAAAAAATCTCTAAAAAATCTCTAGAATTCTTCAAGTCATCGATGCCATTCACGAGCCGTTCTGCAGCTACCTTCAATTTCTCATCCGCCATAATCTTCTCATAAGCACCGCTACGGCCGCATACGAACCGGCGAATAGTTTCATCTGCATCCGGATAGAGTTCAAAAAACTCTCCTTTCGTTAATGGTTCACAACGAATTACACGAACACGACTCATTACCGTATTTAGTAATTTTCGGCTGGCCGTAAAAACAAAGACCACATTTTTACTCTCTTCAATCATCTTTAAAAGAGCATTGGATGCGGCAGGAGTAAGACGCTGCGCATACGGAATCAGACAGTACTTCATCTTTCCACACGACGGAAACGTTTTTGTAAAAGAAGAAATGTCCGTAATACCATCCACACCGATCACAGATCCTTCCTCAGACACCTCATAATAATCTGGACAAAAAGCCAGCTTTTCCACCTGAAGGTTTCTTCGAATCTGCTCTCTTGCAAAGTCCGCTTTTTTCAGACCGCTTTTTCCAAGAAACAAATAATTTCCTTCCGTTTCTCGTTCAAACATCTGCAGAACATTTTCTGCACCTGCACCATAATGAAATGTATTCATGCCACATCCCTCCTTTCTTTAAATAAGGTATCAAAATACCCCTTGATCATCGCCTCCAGTTTCTCATCCTCCGGATAAACAGGACCAACTTCCGGTTTTACCAAAGAATTGTCTACACCGAGAATCCTTACCATATAAATTTCTCCGCATCTGGCAAAGACCTCTGTCGGTGTCAAGTAGTAAGCCAAGTTATACTTTGTTTTCCCTTCCAGTTGTTTTCGAAAACTATCTTCTTTTGGAAGTCCTTCTAAAAAGTGCCGAAGGCACTCTTCATATCGTTTCCGTATCCCATAAAACGAATACTTTTCCGAAAGCCTTCCCTGGTGATAGTCAAGCATATGAAACACCTCATGCACCATACTGGACGGATATCTCACATCCACACAAAGACATCGCAAAAACGGAAAGTAAAGTCCTGCAGCCTTATGATTTCCAAGTTTACGGAACCGAAGTGCCGTATCCTTATAATCACCAAGACCAAGTATCTTGACAATCGCTTTCCACTCCTTTTCAAGCTCTCTGATTTTATCAAGATCACACATTTCATCGATTTCAACATAACCAAAGACATCATTAAAAGATGTTTCTGCCATTACTTTCAGAACCTTTTTCGGAATGTTCTTTTTTGTCTCCCAGACAGACGCATAGTCCTTTGTCAGACGATCCTCATACTCTGCCGCTTCCTTCTCCATCTGATAATCATCGACCAGTTCTTTCAACACATCCACGATAACAGCGGTGTCTTTCGGTTTCCAGTTAACTCCACAGAGAGAAAGAAACTGTTTATCCTTTACCTTCTTTCCATCGAAAAATAATCCCATTACAATAGAAAAAGCAAAATCGTCCGTATTCAGATCTGTTTCCATTAAAAATGCCGGAAGGAAATCCATTTCCTGCATAACAAGATCCGGATGCGCCTTATTATACGATTTACGCAAGAACGACTGATTTTTGCTCCGTAAATACTTCAATATGTACGGACGACAGGAATCCTCGTGCAAATAGAGAACACCATCATTATTTTTTCGATTCTCCTCCAGACGTTCTTCCTGCAGTTTTTGGAGCTTTTGAAATAAAACACTTTCCATTCCAAACTCTGCAATGTCCCGCTGCACACGCTCACGCATATATGCGATCAGGACCAGTATAGAAAACACATCCGGATTACAACAATAGCGATATTTGTCTGCGCTTCCACGCACTTTGGAGCCTGTACCATTATGCGTCTCTCGGATATTTCCATTTGGATCTACAAGCAAAAGAGTCTCATCCACATCTTTGCCATGCCGGTCACTCACAGGCAATATTACTGCAACACCGATTTCCTCCGAAGATGCAATTTGAACCTTTCTGTCCGGTAAACGGCAAGATGCCTTCTTCACCCCATTTAAAAGAAATCGTTCTGAAGGATCAAGAGACGATGATATTTTGACAACATCCGAAAAACTCAAAAACAGTTTTTTGAATGCATCTTCTCCCTCCAACAGCTTTTCGGAAACTAACTTTCCAAGCATTCTGAGCAAATATGGTATAATGCCCAATTCACCTTCCTGCAGGACTTTTGCAAATCTCGCCGTTCCCGTTCCTATCGCTTCCATCACGCCAGAAGCATGAAATTTTCTGGTATGATGCTTCTGATCCCGAAGAAGAGAAAGAATTTTCTCTTCTTTTTTCAGGTAATCCTCCAGTTGCTCCTCCTCGATATTCACCGAAATACCATACAGAGCAAACAAATCCACTCCATTATTCATAATGAACCTCACTTTCCGGGGACGTCGCCCCTTGGTGGAATCTCGTTGCAATAAAAAAGGGCAGCAGATAATCCTGCTGCCCTTATAAAGCGTCAAAATTCCAAACATTCCCTTCTCCAGCCTGTGGAAAAAGAAGAAAAATACATATGTTACAGATATATTATCCCCCACTATTACCCATAACGCAAGTTTTTTATGATAGAAATGCTATGTAAATTTATCTTCAGATCTTATAGAACAAGGAACCAACCTTATCCAACTCTGATACTTTGGAAAATCAAATACGAACCGATACACATCGTATACTCTTTTTCACGCATGTACTGTTGGCCAGCTCGGTTTCCTGGGAAATTTTGTCCGGAAAAGCAAAAAGAAAAAGCCGTCCCACATGAGACGACCTCTTCTTTGCTTCTTAAAAGATAATCATTTTACACCTGTACCAGCATTTCCTGCTCTGCATCTTCCAACTCGGTTTCAGAGTAATCCAGCGAAAGGATCATTTCCCGACTGAATCCGCTTTTAAGCATTTTACATATTGCATTCCGTCTTTCCTCGGAACGCCCTTTTTCAATTCCTATTTTTTCGCGTTCTTCCCCATAATCCTTTGCATAGTTCTTTGCATAGTCCTCTACTGTTTTACACATCTCTCCAAAACCTCCTTCCGTCTCCTTGAAATACTTTACCACTCTGCTTAATTCAGGGAACTTTACATCTTCAAACACATCTTTTCGCAAAAACAGCTGAAGGAGTTGGGATTTATCCGAACCATCTTTGACTACGGTATTCGCAAAAAAGATATCTTCCCCATCATCAACCGGCACTAAAAACAATATATATTTACAAGTTAATCATATCATCACCCGTTACGCAATTCAACATCAGCTTTTATAAATATGATGATTTCTGAAATCCTGTAATAAAATAAAGCCCCCACTTAAAAAGCAAGGGCCATTATATTATTTACAGTCTACTCAGATATCTAATCGGCCTTTGGAGAATATGGAACAACAATATTTCTCCATATCCAAAACATTCCCAAGCTGATTATAGTCAAAAACAATCTCATCACGAGGCATACCTCGTGAAATGACAAATACTGAAACATCTGTCACCCTCCTTTCCGAGGCGTACCTCCTTTTTTCAGGACAATCCCTTTTTACAAAATGAAATCTTCTTTCACTACCTCCACTTTGACAAGGCGCTCCCATTTAACAAATTTGAAAGCAACCTTTTCCTCGCCACCATCTTTCGATATCAAAATCCGATCATTCAATGCCATAATGACAGGTTTTTCACCTGCCAATTTCAAAAACTGCGCTTGAAGATTGATTGGAGCCACTATTGCTACAATATCGGCCTCTTTTATCTCCTCCTGTAGTTCAAAAGCTGAGGAAATAGACTTGTTGATCTGATTAACAACAATATCATCCCCAAGTGCTTTACGTTGTGCCTCCGTCATCTCATGACGACTAAACCATAAAACTTTTTTCATTGTTACCTCACTTTCCGGGAACCATTTCCCTTTCAAATAATTTCAATCAACCTCGGCCGAACTCTTTCATAAATTTCTTCGAAAGGCAGTACGATTGTACCGTTAAAACGGCCTCTACTTCATCTACAACAAGACCATCCTCCAGATCCTGTGCCAAATCCTCTGCCTTTTCTTTCCATTTGTCATACAGCTTTTCTGCCCTGGACAAATTTTCTGCATCTTCTCCCGGCTCAAAATACCGCTCGAAAAATACCTCTTCAAGCTCCTGCATGACAAACACCTCCCTTCCGGTATACGAATCTTCCCAACATATTTATGTTATAGTCCCATGCCGGAACCAAGCACAAAATGCCAGACCTGTTATACGCCATAATCTCGGCCGGGGCATCATCCACAGCGAAAGCCACGTTCAATTCACGACAAGATGATACTTTGTCCTTTGTAAACGTGATCGGTGCCGCAGGGTACCCATTTTCGTGCAACCATTTTCTGGTTACTTCATAGGAACACTCCGGTCTGGCCGTGACGTACAACACATCATACGTTCTGGCAATCCGGTTGACAAACTCTACCGAACCGTCAATAACATGGGCATTCGAAAACACCTCAAGATGCTTTTCAAAAAAAGCATCCCCTGTTACTGCTGGATGATAATAGGTGCCCTCCGGTCGAGAGACACCTGTTACCAAGTCGATCTGCTCATTAACATCTGCCAATGTATTGCAAATATCAACAAGAACCACCTGTTTTTTCTTCATAAGCCTCTCCTTTCCTTATCATTAGACAACCTACACTACATCCTAACATCAGCATATCTTTCGATGTGTCCGACGGACACATCCTTTACCGCACGATATGGATTGTACACATTCTTGATTGTGTACGCCGCATCGATGATTTGCGTCACCTTTGCACGAAGTTTCTTATCATCCCTAGGACACTCCTGCAGCAACAGATACTTAACCGGTTGCTTTAAGTTACCTCTTCGGGTTACATAAGAAACCTCCACTTTAAGGAGCTCGCCATTACAATGACCGCCAATGATGTTATCAGAATGTTCACTCTTTAACACTTCACGAACACCTTCTGTCACATCACTGCCATAATCAGGATCGAAAAAAGTCGCTTTCTCAATCCAACCGCATTTTTTTTCCATAATTAACCTCACTTTCCGGGAACATGTCCCTTTTAGAAAAGCAGCTCCGGATGAGCGATTGCTCGTCGGGCATTTGTTAAAAACCGGCCAAATTCACCCGTCTTCATTCCCTTCGAAACATCGAACACGGTCTCTTCGCCATCTTTGATGTTTAAAATAGAGAATCGTTCCTGCCCTTTTTCCACAATGATCGGAGCCTTATCCTGAATATAGATACGATCCCCTTCCATCAAAAGCTGCAGCAATGCATTATAATCCTCTACTTCTTTGCAATCAGGAGACATCGCCCCTCCATTACTGTTACTGATACCACTTATCCTCATAATGGTACCTCCTTTCTAATTTGCCCAACGGGCATAACCATTTACCCCAAAAAGGGTAAGAACTTCCGGGAACTGGTCCCTTGGTGGAGTTTTGCTACAAAAAAAGGACAGCAGATAATTCTGCTGCCCTTTAAAGCGTCAAAATTCCAAATCTACCTTTCCCCGGCATGCGGAGAAAAGAAAAAACTTAACATTACAATTATATTATCTCCCAACAATTCTTATAGCGCAAGGTATTTTTCCAAAAAAGCAAAAAATGTGGACACCGTTTCCGATGCCCACATAAACTCTATTAAAAGTATTACAAAAGGAATTCTTTACAAAGCTTTCACCTTAACATTCTTTGGTGTTTGATAACCTTTTTTCTTAATCATTTTTGAATATAGCTTCCGCATTCTCTTATGCACATAAATCTTTGCGTTTTTATTGATACGTCGGAATGCTCTCTTTCCAATCTGATTTACTTTATAAGATCGAATAACCACTTTTTTCAGCTTTTTATCTCCAGAAAATGCAGACTGACGAATCTTTAACAATTTATTTCCGTTTATCACCACACTCTGCAACTTTGTACAATTCTTAAATGCGTAAATACCGATAACTCCTACGTTGCCACCAATCACTACCTTTTTCAGTTTCTTACATCCCTGGAATGCCCGTCCATTAATGTGCGATACCTTATAAGTACGAGTTTTTCCCTTACAGTTTAATCTTACTGTTTTAGGTACTTTTAAAGTCTTTATATTTCTATTTGTTGTACCAATCAACGATGCTGTTTTTGTACCTGTAATGCGGTAAATCAATCCTCCCTTAATTTTCTGGATTGTTGTCCACTTAGCATAATATGTCAAATCTCCGATGACGTCTGCACCAGTCTCAGAAATGCTGCTTCCGGTGCATGCCGCAGATTTATACCAACCGGCAAAATTATGTGTATCACTGATTGGAATTGGAAGTTTCGCACTTGTTCCATGTGTCACGCTTGTTGCCGATCCATCCGGCAACTTACCAATTCCCTGCAACTCATAGTTAATTTTATATGTGGCAGGAATCCACTTTGCATAAACTTTAACACCATTGATGAGATCTACCCTGCTGATTTCCGTAATCGGATTTCCTGCAAATCCCGGATCTAAGTACCATCCACCAAAGATATATCCCGGTCTTGTAACATCCGTCGGGAGTTTAATAATGTCTTTTGTCCAATCCTCATCCCAGCGATTAACAGTTCCTCCATTTGGTTCCAAATTATCTTTAAATGGATTGTCCCCTATTCCCGGTATACTTGATGCTCCTGGAGCTGCAGAAGTATCCGGTGCACTTGATGTGTCCGGAGCATTACCATTATCATCACCACGTCCATTCTCATCTGGATCTTCTGATTTTAACAGCATCTTGGCATAAAACAGTTTGTCTCCAGTTTCTGATGGACCAACAGAAAGGATTGCAGATCCCGTAAATTTTGCATTATCAAACCATCCTTTAAAATTATATCCATCTTTTGTAACTTTTACTGGCAGATCTACGCCCTCTCCTGCTTTATAACCAAAAACAGGATTTTCGATTTTTGATCCAATTGGAACACAATATGTAATCGTATAATCATACTCATCCTTCGCTGTAGGCGGAGGCGTTACAAGTTCATATCCCGGAGGAACCTCTATTCCCCCATTTGGATCACTGCTTGTACCCGGATTCTGTGATGTGCCTGGCTTCGGTGTCATCAGACCGATCGTAGTTGACGTAGGAAGCGGCTTTCCTGATGCTCCCGGATTAGGATTAGATGATGCATTTGGATCACTGCTTGTACCCGGATTCTGTGATGCATTTGGATCTTTTGTTGCACTTGGATCATAATCTTCTGGGAAAGAGTAATCTCCTGTGGCTGGATTCTTTCCAATCACAAACCCTTTTTCAATCGTACCTACAAATTCTCCGGATACCGTAAAGACAACCTTACGAGCCCCATCCGTCCCCGTGACATAATCAATCTTTACATCCTTTGAAGGAATCTCATAGCCTCCGGCTACAAGAGTAAATGCAGGATTCTCAATTGGGCTATAGATTGTATCCCCCTCAATCTCATATTTTCCAACATAAATTTTTGTGTTTTCACTGTTAATATCATAGTGCCACTGAGCATACAGCCGTACAGTTGCACCGTCTACTCCAGTCAGACCTCCAAATTTATCCCCTGCTATATAAGTATCTCCTGTACCATCCGCGCTTGTATTCCATCCATCAAAACATACTTTAAGAGCAGATCCGGATACTACATAGCTGCAGTCTGGAACATTAAAATAAGATGTATACGCAATATCCTTTATCGACTCCATTTTTCCGGTTACAACTGCGCCATCTGCTTTTGCAGGTTTATTTGCATCAAAGGAAACATTGTAGTGATTCTCTGACCACTGAGCATACAGTGCTATTTCATCCCCATCATTTTCAACAAGGTTTTTCACCTGTGCTCCAGCACTATAAATCGTACCTGAACCATCTGCTGCCGTATTCCAATTTTTAAATGTAAATCCATCCTTGGTATCTACTGCGTCAGCCAAAGTAGTAAGTTCATCGAAATTTGCAAGCTGCGTTGTCCTATAAACACCAGGCTCTACGTTATCTGGCGTATTCATCACATAGTTTACAGTATAACTTCCATTCTCCCATTTTGCTGCAACAGTAACATCCTCATCCAAATCAAAAATCGCTGTTGGACCAATCTGCTTATCACCAAGATACCATCCGACAAATTTCTTGTGCTGTTTCTTCGCATCCGGAAGCTGACCAAATGTATCTCCTTTATAAATCTTTCTTGTTACAATGTTAGATCCATCATTAAAAGATACTGTATAAGCGTGTCTTTCCCACACACCGTAAATTCTGGAATTTTCAGTCTTATCATATACAGTATTATAGGTAACGGCACTTCCTGTACCTACTTTGGAGGTATTCCACCCCTTAAAGTCATAACCAGCTCTGGTAAGAACCGGAAGATCTCCAATTTTCTCTCCAAGAGACACCAGCTTGTTACTGTTGTCCATCGAGCCATCATTTTTTACCATGGTCAGAGTATATTTTGTTTTCTCCCAAACAGCATATACCGTCTGATCCGCTGTTGCCTTTTCCACTAATGTTCCTGCTGATTTAGCTGTATACCACCCTTTAAAATCATAACCAGCTCTAGTTGGAACATCTAAGGAATCAAAGCCGCTGCCATCCTGTACAATATGAGTTACCTGCGTCTGATCGTCCGCAAAGCGTCCCTCATTTGCATCAAATGTAATCGAATATGTGTTGATATCAAAACGCGCATAAAGCGTCATATCACCATATACATTTTTCACAATGCCATCACCATCTGGTGTATCAGACCATCCGGCAAAAGTCGCACCTTCCATTGTTGGTACGGCAAACTTTGTTACATCATAACCATAATCAACCTGCTGTTTGTTCGGTAAATTTTTAACACTAGATACTGCAGAAAATGTTACCGTGCAAACAACCGGCTTCCAATGTGCATAGACCGTTCCATTATTCAGTGCAACACTCGCACCATCACCACCATCAGCGCCGGTATACCATCCGTCAAAGGAATATCCTGTTCTTGTTGGGTTCTGAACTGCTGTAGACATTGCAGCCCCCTTCTTGACCTTACAATCAACGGTTGTAACATCCTTACCATCTTTCTGACCGAAAGTACCACCGTTAGCATCGGCTTTAATTGTCAGATCTGCTTCTGGGACCGGAGTTACCTCCGTATATGTATATGTCTTTACTACAGGAACAACCGGCTTTTTCAGTTCGGCCTCTTCCTTATAGAAGAACGCATATACGCTCATATCTTCATATGCCCTTGTCACATACTCTTCGGACTGTGTATTTTTTATCCAGCCCTTAAATACATACCCTTTCTTTTCAGGAACTGCTACCTGCTGACTGAAACTCATTCCCGCCTTCATCGTTTTTTCCTGATAAACAGCACCATCAACATAAAAAGTCACATTCACATCGTTTGCCGTCCACTGAGCATATACCGTTCCACCCATTACAGGAACAGTCTGGATATCTGTACCACCATGCACAGCCGTAGACCATCCGGTGAAAGTATAACCGAGTCTTACCGGCTCACCAACTCCATTTGTGATACTACTTTCATAAGGAAGTTTCTTTGTTACCTTTAATGCACCGTTTGAAAAAGCTCCCCCATTTGCATCACAGGTCATATTGTACTCGATTGCTTTCCATTGAGCATACAGAGTAATGTCTGTATCAAAAAACATTGCCGTATTTTCATCTGCCCAGGACCCGGAACCATCCGCTGCTGTATTCCATCCCTCAAAAGTATAACCGTAACGACTGATATATTCCTCCGCATAATCCTTTTTTAAATAACTGGAGGTTCCGCCGTATGTAAAAGAGGTCCTGTTCATTCCATCCTGACCAAGATTGCCATTTCCACCATTCAAATCAAAGTAAATATCATGGCCATTCAATTCAGATTTAACAGGCGTACTGCTTTGTACACGCATGATAGGGGTGCATATGATCACATATCCTTTTCCTGTACCCCTAAACGCCATTGCACTACCACCTTCTGTACCGGCATTACCTTTTGAAAAAGGATTTTGACGAAATGTAGCAAGGCGTTCTGTTAAAAGATCATTATTTTGCCAGCCTTCATTCCAAAGCCACTCCTTACCAATAGTTCCACCAGAAACACCGTCCGCTTCGCTGTAATAATAATCCTTTGGACCGAAAAGACTGTCAGAACTTGTATACTCTCCCGTCAGAGCACTTCCATGCTTTCCAAGACGCCCTTCTATATGCCACCCGATACAATCATAACCAGGAACGGAAATCTTTGGAATCTCCAAAAGCTTATAATCTCTTGCATTCCCGGCACCATCTGTAAATTGGGTATTTTTATCAAGTGGGTGTTCCGGATTTAATGCAGATCCAAAATCCGTCATACGATAACCAGTTGGTTGCCCATCAGCACCATACTTATACGACAGATCAAAATATCCCTTCATTGCAATCCGGTCGTTCGAATATTTTCCGAAACCGAGAAAAGCAAAGGGACGAATATTATTTTTCCATTTTTCTCCATCACCTATATCGGCCTTTGTCGATGTATTCCGATCACTCCCCAACCGAAACTCTGTGTGAAAAGAGCCCGTCGAATCCGCATCATAATACCATGCCTGCGGCGGTAAGGTAATCTGCCCTGTCAGGTTCTTTCCATTCGTATCATAATTGTTTAGAAACACATAAACATTGGGACCCTTTCCCGTCCTTTCCTCATCATTTGCTGCAGCCTGACTATTTACCGAACCGATTAGACCACCTGCAGTAAATGCGGCCGCCGCCACAATCGCAGCAGCAGTCAATTTCCGCGGAATACCACGGATCTGTTTTCGTACTTTTTCTAAAGCTCTCATCATTTTCCTCCTTTTGCATTTTTAAACTACTTAAATCATTACCCTTAATAGTATCCCCCAACATCCCCCATAGCGCAAGTGTTTTTTACAATTTTCGCCAAAAATGACAAAAAAAGACAGCTTGGAAAATTATTTTTCTACAAGCTGTCTTTATGAAATTTATACAGGATATCGCCGATAAACACCTATTACGGTAATGTCAGAATATTTTATACTTCGTCCCCAATATACCTTTTCATTGAGATTTCCTTCTGTTACAACCATATATGTTGGATAGGCCTCCAATACAACAACTGCATGCCCTACCGATGATGAACTTGAGGACAACATTGTAACAATATCGCCCGCCCGAAGATCATTAGGCTCAAAGGCTATCTTTCTGTAAGGAAGATCTCCAAATACGGAATCACTAATAGTTAAAGCAAATGCCCCACAGGCACATCCTTGAAAAGGAGCTCCTTCATAAGGTGTATTATATAAATTTGATTCATCCCACTTCATTCCCGTTGGATACTGCTCTTTCAATGCCATAATGTCAGTATACACCTGCTGCTGCGTCGGATTATAATCTACACGATTTCGTTCTTCCATTTTTCCGCATAGGCTGCATCGGAAAAGACTGTATCCATGTCCTGCTTTAGAAGGAGCAACTGTGCTTACCTGTTGAAAGTTATGTTGTCCGGCGGGAATCGATACCGTATAACTATCACCGCAATCCTCACAGGTAAGTGTTTTCTCTCCTTCCTCTAAACAGGTTGGTTCCTTCGTGATCTCCTCCTCATAGTAGTGTGCATGAGCCTCTGTGTTTTTCGGCTTCATCACCGTTACATGGCACTTATAGGTCTTCCCATCCACTTTACAGAAAACCACAGCCTTCCCTTTCTTCTTGGCCGTTACCTTTCCCTTTTTGTTGACAACGGCCACCCGCTTATTCGAAGATCTCCAGGATACCTTTCCATGTTTACCTTTTAACTTCAAAAGAACCGTATCATTTTTTTCTACCTTTACATTTGTTCTATTTAACTTCACCGCTGCCTCTACTGCCACATCATTCATTCCGATTGCAAAACACAACACCAGCAGAGCAACACATATTCTCTTAACAATCATTTTCATAGCAATCAACCTCCAATCCACAAAATAATTATAACACAAACAGCCATGGACTTCTCAAAACCACGGCACAAACAAAAATATTTCAACTCATCACTTAATCTTATAAACAGTATACAGCCACACACAACAAATGTCAATACAAAAACATTATTTTTAATATAATATTATACAAATTTAACGACATTTTAATAATCTCATTAAGAATGCCTAAATCACATTTCATAAATGACCCAGGTTTCTTTTTTCTCTTATCTCACCAATTCATATACATTCTAAACACACCATATACAACAATCCAAGCTCCCATTCCTATCAGCTGACTCCAAACAGATGAACTTCGAAACCACTTTCTGGAAAAATTTGTTTCACTATCCACAGGATTCAACCAATAAATTCGCTCATAGTTACACATATCTGCAAGCTGATGTGATAACATTCCTGCAAAAAACCACATTCCGTTTCTTACATCAAGCAACAAAAAAACCGGAATACAAAATACAATAAGTCCTCTGAGCTCATGCGTAAAGCCACGGTGCTTTGTCAAATATCCATATATATAGCAGCCAACTAACAACACCAGTCCGGCGGTTTTCCACCAGACAAGATCCGCCAAAATATTTAATGGCTTTTCATACCAGATACCAATGGCAACCGCAAGCACAATCAAAGACATAATTTTACGAAATTCCTGTTTCATTTTTGAATCGCCGTTTGCATCAATATCTGGTGTCAAAGCACCAACGGCTCCACACACTGCAACGATAACTGCAGCATGAAAGGAATCCGGTTGCATTGCAGGAACAATTAAACTCAAAGCGCCTGCAGTTGCTAACCCAATCGGAATATGTACTTCACCTTTCATCTGTATCACCTCTATATACTATATGATTAGTATATTATAGCATAAACATTTACTATTCGCAACATATTTTCAGATGTCCTTCCGCAACTTGATATTAGCATTGTTTACCTTTCTCGACAAGAGAAATAATAAAGATGCCCACCCTGTCACAACCAGGGCAGGCATCTTACTTTAGATAACTAGATCCTTTTCGGGAAGCTCCATCTTTGGAATGAGGTCTCCGAAAGGCTACTTGTTTTTTACAATGATCCTGCATCCAATAAACCATTTCTTATATATTTTCTTTTTTCCCTTCGGAACCCGGACCGTTATCCTTGTGGATAACGGTCTTTTTCCTACTTTAGACAAAATACAGCTTTTGACAGTGACATTCTGCAAATGTTTACATCCTGTAAACGCTTTCTTATCAACCTGCTTTACTCCGTCTCCAAGAACCATAGAATGCATCTGTGCATTTCTAAAAGCATTCTTTTTAATCCTTACAAAGTACCCTTTTGCAAGCGTATCCGGGACAGTCAATACTCTTTTCTTTGCTCCGGTAGCCGTCAAACCACGGATCGTAACCAGATTCCCCTTTACGACATATACAAAATCCCTCTCCATAACAGAATCCTTTTTTTCTTTACCGGAGATTACCGCCACTCCGCCACTTTCCCCACCCTTTTCAATCGCTTCGGCCGTATCTGTTTTTTCCTTATCCGTCCCGGATGACATAGGCGCAGGACTCAGAGAGATTTCCGGCACAGGTGTTTTTATAATATCCGATCTTGAAACAGGCAAATCTGTTTCTGATCCTTGTTTCGTTTCTACATAATCCTCTTCTGCCAGATTCATAACCTCTGCCAGATCTTTTCCGAGAATCGGTGTATTATATTTTCTCTCATAATCATTAAAGTGTTTCGTACCTGCAAGAATATAACTGCCACTCCTGTCAGAATCATACCAGGTTGTATCCACCCCATACCATTGATCGCCAAGCTTCACATAATTCCAGGCATGCCCCCCTGTAGAAGTAGAACCCGACACAACCACACAGTCAATTCCGTAATAATGACAGATCTGTTGGAAAAGAACTGCATACCCAACACATACCGCTTCATGATTTTCATTTACAAAAACGACATATGCTGCGTCACGATACTTTGATGAATACTTTCCATCCGTCCCTACATCAGTAGTATATGTAATATAATCTGCCACTGTGTCAGCAATCTTTCTGATCTTTTCCGCCGTAGAATCTTCCAGCCGAACCCCTGTGGTTGACAAAAGACGCTCATACTCCTTAGAAGCAGTCACCGCACTATAGGACTTTACTACCAACTCATAATCATATCCGGAAGTAATACAAAACTGTAGCTTCGTCTCTTCATTGTTTCGTGAAATGGAAAACTGAGCCCCACCGATCCAGGAAATCTCCTTATGATCAAACATAAACGCCTGCAACGCATTTTGGATCTGTGGTACATCCACCTTGTAATGCGTCACGCAGTTAAAAGCATCTCCCATGTGCCGGCCGTTTTTATAATAATTATATAAACCAGCATATATCCTCTGTTCTTCCTCCGTCAAAAGATCATAGTATACGCCCTTCGCCGGAGCCACATACCAGGACTTTACATCTGTATCCTGCACCAGTTCGGCCGTATCAATACAGATAGCTTTTTCCTCCCCTTCTGCCGGAGGATCTGTTTGCTCTACATCATTGGTAATATCGTCTTTCTCAGAATAATACTGTTTATAGGTTGCATAAAGGATCAGCCCCGAACCGGGCTTAAGATTTATCACCGTTTCGGATGAATACCTTGTTCCATCTGCAGCCACCCATCCGGTGAATTCATATCCTTTTTTTTCTGGAGATGGAAGAGCTCCGGCTTTCTTACCAGTGTAAACCTCTTTCTGGGTCTCACTGCATTTTCCACCACGAGCATCAAAAATCAGATAGGTATGAATACTTCTCATAACTGCAATAAAATCTCTATCCCCTACAGTCACAACATAATCTCCCTGTTCCAACACTTTCTCTGACTTTTCATCTACCCATTTTTCAAGCCGGCAATCTCCTAAATCCACATCCGGATAAGGAACTACCCCTCCATAAAAAACGGTCTTATCAATCACACAAGCCTTTCCCGCCCCATCCGTGTAATGATAGCAGTATGTGTATATTTCCGGAGACCACTTAGCATAAAATGTACATATGGAATCCTCTGCAGATATTTCCAGACACTTTTCTCCGGAGAAATTACTTTCCTGATACCAGCCATCAAATACATATCCTTTTTTCACCACACTTTCCGGCAATTTTTCTTTCTCACCGTAAATGTGTTCTGTCGTATATTCTTTATCCTGAATGTTTCCTCCATTTAATATATAAGTAACCGCTTTCTTTTGCAGCGTCCAAGAAGCAGAAAGAGTAATATCACCACTCATTCCCGGACCAATATGATCCACCTTATCTGCTCCTTGATACCAGCCATTAAATACATACCCTGTCCGCTCCGGAATGATTGAAATATCCGCATCTGTTTCCACGGTGTAAGACATCGTCTCCACGCTGCATACTCCATCATCTCCCGGATCAAACGTTATGGTATAGGACACAGGACTCCAGTCGGCATAAAACTCCTTATCTCCGCTATCAGAGGAAGAAACCTCCTTACATTCTTTTCCGGAAAAATCCTCTTCCTGATACCATCCATTAAATACATAATGCTCTCTTTGTGGTTTTGGAAGAATGCCGCCTCTTCCGTATTCATAATTTTTCCGATAATTTTCTGCACTGCCACCATTCCAATGATAAGTAATCTTATATTTTCCTATCGACCATGATGCTGTCAACAACAGATCCCCTGTTGATCCTTTTTTAACGATATCAACCAAGGTTCCATCGGACTTTTTCCAACCATCAAATACATATCCGGTCCGTTCCGGTATCGGAAGATTAAACGTCCCACTCTCTATTGTATATTTCTCAGGAGCATCCGGAAGTGTTACCCCCTTTTCATATGAATAACGGATCTTGTATTCCTTCGGAGACCAGGAGGCATACAGAGTAATATCTTTCGCTGTATTACTACCGACCGATTCCACCGGAACATTTTTATCATCTACCCAGCCGTCAAATACATATCCGGTTCTTATAAACGGACACGTACTGCGCAACAAATAATTCTCCGAAAAAGTGCGTTCGTCTGATACCGTACACTTCTCCCCGTCACGTCCACCATTTCCATCATAGGTAACTGTGTATTTTCCCGGACTCCACTGACCAACAAGAACGATATCTCCCTCCATTCCTTTTGGAATGCAGGCAAGGATATCCTTACTATCCTTTTTCTTCCACCCCTCAAAACGATAGCCTGTGCGGGAAAGATCTGCGCCATCCGGAAGAGAGACTTCTTCTCCATAGGTATATGTTTCCCTTTTCTCTACGCCAGCTTTAAACCATCCTTCCTGATATGTAATAGAATATGTTGCAGCTTTAAATGCCGCAGTCAGCACATTATCTTTTTCAACGGATAATTCGGAAGATTCTAAGGAATTAAAACACCCATCCTGGTCTACAATCTTCCTGTCATTAAAATAATAACCCAAAAAACGATAATGACTACCTTTATCCTCTAAAAGTTCAGGAATAGACCTCATTTTTAATGGTTTTTCCGCTAACTCTGCATACTCACAAGGCACATATGCATATCCTCTTCTCTGCAGGGTAAGGCCATCTTTTGTCTGATCCACTACATACGATGCACCATACGGAGCAGACGGACAGGTAAATATCACTTTATAGGAATCAGAATTTTTCGGTAGATACGATCCATCACCCGTTTTCCGTCTATATGTTACAAAATCCGTAAAATTTTCATACCCCTCTAACAAATCGCCAATACTGCACCTTTTATACCCAACAACCTTTACTCCATAAAGATATCCTGCAGCTGCCTTTTTACCCATTGCGCTGCCATCAGCCATCGTAACAAAATCCGTATTCGGGTTCATAGAAAATAAAGTAAGATGTGTCGCCCCTTCAAAAGCATCTGCAGATACATTATCTGCATAAAGATAGCATTTTTTCAATCCGCTCCCCGCAAATGCCGAAGCACCAATCTCCTGCAGATATTCTGTACTCAGGTATGTTAAGCAGCTACAATTTCCAAAAGCTCCCTTTCCCACTCTGTTCAATCTTCCAACACGGAAAATTTTCTTCGCAACTGTATTAACACCCGATTGATAAAAAGCATAATTTCCAACTGCAGTCAGAGATTTCGCCTGAAAACTTTCCAACCCGCGGCACTCTTGAAAAGCACCAGTACACACTTCTGTAAGAAGATCGGCACGAAAATCCGTTAATTTTCCACACCGAAAAAAACTATAATTTCCTACGGTCTCAACTTTCGGCAGGCTAACATATGTTAAACTATCGCAAGAGTTAAACGCATTGTCTCCTACCGTCTTTACATCTTTTCCGTCAAACTTCTGCAGTTGAGCGCACCCGTAGAACGCTCCGGAAGCCACACTTTCAAGCCCCTCTAAGGACAACTCCGTCAGATCAGTACAGCGAAGAAACGACTCCGCTCCAAGCTTAGGAAGACTATCTGCCTTTACCGTCAACAATGCTGAGCTGTTCGAAAAGGCCTTTTCTCCCATCTGTTTGAGGCAATCTGCTTCAAAGTATTGCAATGACACGCAGCCTGCAAATGCTTCATCTCCCAGAACCCTTAGTTTATTTCCAACAAATGATCTCACGTCAGATCCACAAAATGCTCGTGCTCCAATCTCTTCTACATTTTCTATGGACACACTCTCAAGCCTACACATTTCCTCAAACGAATGACTTCCCACCGATCTACAGGCAGCCAATGACAACTCCGACACCCCTCTGCATCCATAAAAGGCATAGTTTCCTACCTCTTTCACCGCATCCAATCCACAAATACGATCTACCTTTGAGAGTCCACTATATTTTCCAGATATTGTTTTCTCCCCTGCAAAAGCGTATGCAGGCACTTCCTGTAGTGAGGTATCTGAAAAGTCAAAAGCAATCGCATAATGATCATATACAATTTTCTCAAAATCACTCGCAATAATATTTCCCCCTGTTGCAATAGAAGCACCCGTTGTCACTTCGCTACCACTTACAATACCTGATTTCGTAACCACCTCGGCAGTTTTTGACGGTGCCGGACTATTCACAATTGGTGTTGCCCCCGGATTAGAAATCGCCGCTCTGGTTACAATGGCACTTCCTGTAACCACGCTATCTTCAAAAAATCCTTTTCCAATCGATGCCACCATAAAGTTTTCGTCTCCGCTCCGAAAAACCCCAGGAATCTGCACTGTGTAATGCGCCACATCTCCTTCTACCCGTACTGGAATTCTTCCGGACGACAGATTGATCTGGTCAATTCTAAGATCAAAGATCCCTTCATTTTCAATATAATAACTGTACTCCACACCATTTACGTTGGCTCGGATTCTTTTCTGTGGTCCTGTACCCAAAACTCCCAGAAGTGATGCAGTCATAAACACGATCACAAACCACACCGCACACTTTCTCTTCATAAGCCTTTCCTCCTTCCCACTTTGTTTTTCACGTACCATATATACCTCTCTTTCCATTTTACAAAGATTTTGCGACCATGTAGCAAAAAGGGACAGCCAAAACCTGCTGTCCCTTCGACGTCACGTCACGATCTCTTATGCGATTTCAGCTTGCAAAACCGCTAATTATCTGTGCGTTTATTATAGCATATTTAATTGTTTTTTGCCAGCGAAAAAACTGTTTTACTGATTTTCTTTTTCACTCTTATTGTAGTCGTAATGCAATACATTGACACCCTCAGTTATCGTTTGTAATCCACCATTTTCAATCGGAGGTACTCCCAGATCAGTTGTCGTTATTGGTTCAGTAGTACCACATTTCTTTAACAATTCCGCATCATTTAATGGCCTTCCCGTGTTGTCCATATGTCTTGTCACCTCCCTCATTATTTTATATTAAATATAACATATGAACCTGCATATGTCACCATTATTAATGCGACTATCGTAAATATCAGAAACACAACACACACATTAAATAAAATATATCTTCTTTTTAGGGTCTCTCTATTTTTTTCTATCGTCTGTGTATATTTTGAACATAAAAATTTCACAGTCGTATTCTGTGGTAATTCCACTAAATTTTCTTCTAATATAATAGCCGTATTTAATCGTTCCATTTTAATGTTAGATAAAAGTATAACAAGCAAAACCAGTGTTGCACCAAAACACAATGTTACAACACCTACCGCCAGTGTATAATGTGACTGAAACAAAGAGAATAGCGCCGTTTCATTCTTTTCAATTTTCTTCACTGACGGTATTTTTTCTATCAGTTCTGTGACACGCGTGAAAATAAACGCACATACCGTCAATAAAATATATACCTTGTTATCCAGCTTAGATGCTCTGGTCACTTCACTCTCATACTCTGCCATAACTGCATTAAAGCATTGATCGGCTGCACTTTGGCTATCACAGCTATCCGTTTTTCCTGAAACATATTTTTCATCAAGTTCTTTTTTCTCACCCTCCATAGTTTCTACAGATATGAAGTACTCTTTATTCCCAATGTTTACCTTATATTTCATTTTGCACCTGCCTCGATAACGGCGTCTCCCAAAAACGAGTACCCGCATCCACATTTTGCATCTTTAAATTCAAAGCTGCTGGACCATCCTACATAAGTATTCGAAGATCCTGAACAATCTGCCACGTTGATGTAGAACTTTCCGTTTGATGGCACGGTAAAGCTCTGACTACTGATAGTAGCCTTTCCCGAAGAATCTCCGGTAACTGTCACCGGAGTTCTTAACACATTATTGATTTTTCCCGGTGTAGAACAGATAGCAACTAAGGCCGTCTTATTCTTTGTAACAGTGAGAGACAATTTACTTAAATTCAGGTTCTTGCCTGCAGCACTCGGCATCGTCACTGTCATCAAGCAGTCATTTGACCTAGGCTGATGCGCCGCCGACTCTACCTTAGATGTAAGATCTATGACAAAATCGTAGGAATGACTGGAAGATAATGTTTTTCCACAAGATTCACATTTGCTATGTACATCCTTGGTCCTACCATTTACCGATGATATTTTTTTTACATCATAGTAAGCCCCACAAACAGATCCATTCCACAATTTATTTGTGCAGACCTTCACACAGCTTTCTCCGGAATGGGTTCCGTTATATGACCCACCGGAATGTGACAGTTTGCCCCCATCCACATCATCCCAGGTTAAAGATTCTCCTTTATCCTCGAACAATGCCTTCTGGTCTGCTGCAGAAAGATCATTACTTGCAATACCGCATCGATCACACCATCTATAATAAGCTGCATAATTTTGACAATCCTTTTCATGCTTCAGATTTACAATTTTCCCGTAATTATCGGTTTTCTTGGTTGAACTCCAATGATGCCCTAAGGCATTCTTTTTAGAATCTGGTTTTTCTCTGGTGGCATTGCAACGACTACAGGTCTGCGGAATATACCCATATTCTGTGCAGGTTGGAGCAACCGTCGTCCCATCTATCCAGCTGTGACCACGGGCAGCTACAATCTGAGGTTTAAATCCGTCAACGGAAATATATTCTTTGCATCTTCCACATTGATATTGAGATACTCCCGTTGTAGTACAGGTCGGCTCTGTTGTTTCCACCCATTGTCCGTTTACTGTATCATGACCAAGTGCATTCACTGTTTTCTTTTCAGTATGATCACACCCGCTTCTCTGGCATACCATATAATCATATCCGGAGACCGTACAGGTTGCAGATTCGCTTAATGATGTATTCTTAACCATTCGATGTCCCAGAGGATTCTTTCTGGAATCTGGTTTTTCCCTGGTTGCATTACAACGACTGCAGGTCTGCGGAATATACCCATACTCCGTGCAGGTCGGATCAACCGTTGATCCATCTACCCAATTATGATCGAGAGCATTCACGGTTATCTTTTCACCATAACCACACCCGCTTCTTTGACATGCCATATAATCATATCCGGAGGCCGTACAAGTCGCAGGTTCGCTCAACGCCGGATTCTTTGCCAATTGATGCCCTAAGGCAGCAATTTCCGATCCTTCTTTTTTCCTTTCCTCGTTACAACGGTCACAGACCTGTTTAATATATCCTATTTTTGTACAAGAGGGCAATACCGTTTGTTCGTCACCCCATTTATGTCCCAGAGCTGGATCAACCTTCTTCATCTGTTGTCCGTTTTCATCTGTTTTAACATCATCACAATCTTTATTCGTGCACTTTAATAATTCTTCTCCCGGATCTGTGCAGGTTGCCTGTTTGGTCACGGTCCATTTATATGAGTGCCCTGTAGGCGATATCTCCTTACTGTCTCTCACTGCGCCACACTCCGTACACACCCTGATCGATGTCCCCGAAGCCGAACAGGATGGTTCCTTTACTGTCTGCCATCCACTATCTTTGTGACCATGAGCCTTTATCACCTTACATTCTAAAATATGGCAATCACTACACCTGCGATAACTGATTCCGGCCTGTGTACAAGTTGCCGCAATATCTCTTGGAACATCAAAAGAAGCACCTGTTGTCACCGCTGATCCTGTTACTGCTGATCCTGTTGGGATAACAACCTCCCATCCCATATTGTCATCCTTAATTTCATATCCTTTTTCATCTAAATCAAAGGAATGAAAATGCTTATGACAACACCTGCAGACACCATTTACCATATCATGTCCCTGAACCGGTATCTCCTTAACCGACTGACCATCTTTATCCTTCGTTACATCATTACAGCGGAGGCACTGATATGTCTGTATCCCTGAGTGCGTACAGCTTGCGGCAACTGTTACATTCCAATGATATACATGCCCCAGAGGAGACGAACCATCCACAACGGTACTGACCCCCTTTTCTCCGCAGACTCTGCATATTTCAGACACTCTTGCCGGCAGAGTGCAGGTTGCCTGTTCTTCCACGCTCACAAAAGAATGATTCAAAGGGCTTATGTCAATGATTATGTTATAACCGCATATCTTACACCTTTTCGTAAGATACCCCTTTCTTTCTTCCAAAGATAACGGCTTTCCATCCTTTACCGTTGCACATGTTGCCTCCTTACTTTCGCCTTCCACAAATTCCCACTGATGCCGCCCTGCCGGACACACTGTCGGCTCTGCAGATACAAGAGGGGGATCTTCCAGCGGATTTTTAGTCACCTCTGGTGCCTCCGTCGTCACAGGAAAGACACTGGCAGTCACCTCCGGCTTCTCACTCTCTTTTGGAATATCAGAAAACACCGGTTCCACGCTGGCGGTCACCTTAGGATTTTCGCTCTTTTCCGGCAGCACACCGGCGGAAGTCTCCGGTCTTTCACTCTTTGACGGAATATCGGATACCGTGGGATCACTACTTTGCACCGGAACGGCATCAATTGTTGAAACCGGATTTTCGCTTTTTGCAGGTTCTGTTGATACAACCGAAGACTTGGTCGGAATAGATATTGATGGATGATCGCTTACTCTTGGCGATTTTACATTATTTTTGTTTTTTACATATACTTTTGTAACAAACTTTGCCTTTATTGTCTTTTTTTTATATTTATATGTAATTGCCGTTTTGATCGTCGCCGTTCCTGCAGAAATACCTATAAGAACACCTTTTTTATCTACTTTAGCAACCTTGGCATTAAGAGTTTTAAAAACTAATTTTTTTACCTTAACCTTTTTTATGGTTTTTACTCTCATAACACCTCTAACTCGTTTGTTTCCCGACTTTATGGTTAATGATATCTTCTTTGGCACAGATACTGGACTTTTCTTTGCTCCGGCATTGCTTACCGGAAGCACGAAAGATGTTTCAAGTAGAGCCAACGCCAAAACAATACTTAATATCCTTTTTCCGTTCATTTCCAAACTCCTTTCCTTATCAACATTTATTGTTTACAGCACAAATCGCGAGGTACACATTTGTACCCCGCAATCTGTTTATTTATCCTAACCATCGTTATGGATCTATGTTATTTTACAGCAAACTTCTTACATCCGGATTTTTTAACCACCTTTTTCAGAGCTGCCCGGCGGTTCTTCGCCGTCCGGAAGGTGATCTTTTTACATCCTGCAAATGCTCCTTTACTGATCTTCACGGTTTTTGCTTTGGCAAGGGATACCGTTTTTAACTTCTTACATCCCTTGAATGCATTCTTACCGATCGTGATACCGGTGCCTGCAAACTTCACGGAAGTTAACTTTTTGCAGTTTTTGAATGCGCCGGCGGCCACACCGGTCACCGGATACATCTTTCCACCAATGCTGATCCTGTTCTTTACGGAGACCTTTCGTACAGAAGCGGCTGCCTTTGTTACCTGTGCCTTGGTTCCGGATACTTTATACGTGATCCCTTCCACCGTCATGGTGTCTGTTGTTCCCGCTGCGGTATTCGCTGCAGGAGTTCCCGGTACCGGTGCTGTTGTTCCGGCAGGAGCATCGGATGTACCCGGTGCCGGTGCCTGTGTTCCGGCAGGAGCATCGGTTGTTCCCGGTGCCGGCGTCTGTGTTCCGGCAGGTTTGTCGGTTGTTCCCGGCTGGTCACTGGTTCCCGGTACGGGTGTCTGTGTTCCGGCAGGTTTGTCGGTTGTTTCCGGCCGGTCACTGGCTTCCGGTGCCGGTGTTGCGGACGGTTTCTCCGCATTCTCATCCTTCCAGCTCTGGATCGTGATCTTGCCGTCCTTGATGACTACCTTGTAGATAATGGTGCCTTCGGAAGTTTCTGTGGTGATGATGGTCTCCCCATCCTCGCCGAATACCAGGTATCCGTCTTCCCCCACATAAGCAACCTTAGGATTGGTGCTGGTGGATTTTCCGATGGTTCCGTTTCCTGTGACAGGAACCCTCTCAGAAGCAGGAACGGTGATGATCGTGCCGTCCTTGATCACACTGGTCACGGATTTGACATATTTCGAACTGACATCCCCAGCCTCAAGGACACCTTTCGCACCGGTCATATGAACGGTGTATACGAACGTGCCGGCACTGGTCTCCAGGGTGATCACAGCGGTGCCTGCCTTGCCGAGGATCAGATTCCCGTCTGTATCGACATAAGCAACCTTTGGATTGCTGCTCTCTGCACGGATCAGGGTGACACCGTCCGGAACCAGACGGTAATCCAGAACCGCATTGATCTCGATGCCGTCCTCCGGGATCGTCTCGTCTCCAAGATTTTTTACGACTCCGCTGCCGCCATCCGGATCTCCCGGACCGGTTGTCGGAACAGGGATCTCCACATCAGAAGTGAGTGCTTTGAGTACCGTGTTGGATGCCGGCATGGAGATCACGGCATCCGGATCGTATTTCTGGCTGTTCTTTAACGTGATATCTCCGGAAACAACTTCCCATCCGCCAAAGTGCTTTCCTTCCGGAACGGAAGCTTTCAGATGTACCTTCTCTCCGTAATAATAAGTATCTGCGGCTGCAGAAGAACCGGTTGCGATGGCACTGCCGGAAACAGCAGAAACACCGCCATCGATCTTCAGACTGTACTCATTTCTGTCATAGTAATAATCATAGTAAACGATACCGTCCACACCGACAGGCTCTGCATGATAAGATGCACTGAAACCGTCATACTCCGGTGCCACAAAAGCATCATCCCTTGCGGAGAGGACTGTGGTATCCTTTACCACATAGTTTTTCTGGTTGTAAATGCTGCCCCAGTCAATACCATAGAGGGAATCCTCATCAATGGCACTGAGGAAATCTTTCATGCTGCGTGCTCCGTCCGTGGTCTGCTGCCAGGTTCTGACGGCATACTTCGCTTTATCATCGTAGCCCCAGATGGCGTACAGATTGACCACATCCCCGTCATACTCGGAAAGGTTCGTCACGGAAGCACCATTGCCGTAGATGGCATTTTCAAGGTTGGCATCCGTATTCCATCCCTTGAATACCAGATAAGAATATCTGCTCCTGAATGTATTTAAAGGAAGATCTGTTTTCTGTCCGTAGGTTGCCTCGATCTCATACCCGTCCCCGGAACCGATGCCGTTGCTGTTGAAACGGATCTTGTATTTGTGAGGTTTCCACATCGCATAGAGGGTGATCACGGCGCCGTCCTCGTCTGCAAGTTTCTTCACTGTAGCCATATCGCTGAAAGTCTGTCCCGTCGTTCCGACCGGATTGGTGCTCCATCCGTCGAAATCATATCCAGTACGGGTAAAGACACAAGGCGGAAGGACCACTTCCCTTTCGGATGTCGTATCAATGGATTCCATATGGCTGGACGCATTGCCAAGCCCCTCGGAAAAAGCGATCCGGTAAGAGACCGGCTTCCACACGGCATACAGGGCACGGTCCGATTTCAGTCCGTCCGTCACAAACCATCTGGAATCATTTCCGCTGGCGGTAAGCTTTCCGTTTTCATCAACCGCAAGACCGGTTCCGTCCGGACTCAGGGCATATCCCTGGAAGAGATAACCGGAACGCTTCGGGACATCGATCTGGGAAACGGCCACGGTGCCGCCTTTTGCCTGATGGAGATCGCCGCCCTTTTTTGCATAGAGTTTCATCTGGTAGGTGGAACCGTCTGCATCCGTATAGAAAGTCAGACAGTATTCCCTCATACGCCACTGGGCATACAGATTGATGTTTCCCTCGGTCGTAAGTTTTTCCACGCTGGCACCGTCCGAATAGCGCTCGGTGGTACCGGCCCTGTCGGTAGTCCATCCGATAAACTCATAACCAGGGATGAGATAATCACAGTTAAACAGGGAGTACTCTTTATCATAGACCAGGCCGGTCATCGGGGACATATCTCCGTAAATGGCATCCACACTGGAGCCCATCGGTTTGTTGAGTACAAATGTTACATCGTAGGTTTTCGGGGTTCCGGCTGCCCGGATGGTGATATCGTGGTCCGGCATGACAAGGGACCAGTTTACATTTTCCCCGGAACCGGTCGGAGCTGTCACGAGACAGTTGGAAAGACCGGAAGAAGAATCACTGAACGTACTGTTTGTCAGGGTATATCCTGCCTTTGTGTCCGCCTTGAATGTCAGTGTGCTGCCATAAGGCACCTGGAGGATGGTGTCACCATCCTTTGTCTGTGCTTCTTTTCCGACACTGTTCACGGTTAGGTCGCTGTATCCGTTGATACCGGTACCGTTTTTCAGGGTCACGGTAAAGGATTTTCTTTTATAGTAGTAAACAAGATGCTGGGCGTTGGCGCCGTTTTCATCATTGTTTCCGGTCAGTTTGACATTATTGTTAATGCTGCCATTTACTGCACTCATAGTTTTTTCGGACGAATCCGTATATGCAACGCACTGGTCAAACTCATAAAGTGCCGTATCCGGTCTCAGACCGTCTTTATAATCCACATAGGAGCCCTCATCACCGGCAATGATTCCATAACCGCTGCGGTCCGTCGGATAGTGTCCGGTTTCATCTTCATAAACATAGAAGCAGGCAATGGAGGAATGATTCTGCTGCCATACACCGTACAGGGTCACTTCGTCGTCTCCGTCCTCGCCGGTGGCAAGGTTCTTAAAAGAAGCGCCGTCCGGATACTGTGCAACCGTGGCATTCTGCTTCGTGGACCATCCTAGGAAGGTCCTGCCTGTCATCTGGTCCGCATAACTCTGGAAATTGTCGTGGTCACGGGTCTTCAGTTTTCCTTCGGTATCATAAACGGCCGTCTGTGTCACGGTCCCGTTGACCACATCCCGGTCACTGCCCATCTTCTGGATCACCTTGTATGTTCTTGGAGTCCACTGGGCCGTCATGCGGATCTCTTCGCCCGCCTCCGGAGTTGCCGTGAAGCTGTCCCCGTTTCCGTACGGTTTCTGGTCTTTCACGCAGATCCATCCGGTGAACGCATATCCCTTCTTTGCAAAGAAGGTCTGGTCTTTCAGCTGTGCGGTCACGCCGCTGGTAAAGGTCTGTCTTGTATCTGCGGTGGTCTTTCCGTCCATGAGATCGCCGCCGTTTGCGTCAAAGACAACCGTGTAGGCATTCGCCGTCCACTGTGCATACAGGATGATTTCCCCGTCCTGCTGTGGTGTCAGCTCTTTCACAAGCTGCTCCTCGGTGTAGGAGGTGCCGGAACCGTCCTTTTGGGTATTCCATCCGGTAAACGTATAACCGGTACGGATCATATTTTTGGTGGAAAGAAGGGTAAAGCTCTTTCCGTAAGCGTGTGCCTTCTCATCGGCAGGAACTCCGGAAACCCCGGAGGCATTGGCATCATAGCGCACGGTATAGGTGTGGTCTTTCCACTGGGCATACAGGGTGATGTTCTGTTTCGTGGTCCATTCACTGACATGTTCCCCTGCCTTGTAGGAAGTACCGGTCCCGTTTGACTCGGTATTCCATCCGGTGAAATCATAACCGGTGCGGGAAAAACCGTTGGCGGCAGTCTTTCCGCCGCTCTCCGTGCCGGTGCCGTAGACCATGGAAGTATCGTCTGTGTTTCCGGTGCCGCCGTTGGCATCATAGGAAACGGAATACTGCGATGGTTTCCACTGGGCATACAGGGTGATGCTGCCGCCGTCCTCCGTGGAAAGATCCGTAACGGACTCCATATCCTTGTAGGACTTTCCGCTGCCATCCCTGGCCGTGTTCCACTCCCGGAAAGAGAAACCGTCCGGTGCAGTGAATGCATTGGCGGTCAGCTTCTCCTCCCTGCCGCAGGTCAGGAGCTGTTCTGTCATGGTACCGGACCCGGCATTGGCATCAAAAGTCACCTTGTACTGGTAAGGGAGCCAGCCGGCATAAAGGGTGCGGTAGGTACCGTCGTAGGTGTCCCCGCTTTTGACACGGGTGGAGCCCCCTGTCATATCCCCGGTCACCACGCCGTCCGTCATCCCCTTGTTGTCCTTGTACCAGCCGGCGAAGGAATATCCCTTCCGGGAAGCGGCCGGAAGATCGGAAAAGGTTGCTTTGTAACCGATGTCAAAAGACTTCAGGTCACAGGTGCCGCCGTTGGCATCCAGGGTGACACCGTCCTCCGTCTCCCACTTGGAGACATATGCCTTTCCCTTGACGGAAGCTTTCCCATCGGAAACAGCATTGACTTTGGTATCTGTCCCCTCCGACATACCGAGGACAAAATCCCCGTTCATGTCAGACAGGATGGATTTTCTGCCGTCGCTGAATTCAAACGTGATCTCCGTGGCGTAAATGCCCGGTTCCTTCTGGATACAGATGTTTGGGTAATCATTGGAAATGCTTGTGACGCTGCCGGAACGGAAGCCCTTGTCTGTCAGGTTAAATCCATCCATCTGGGAGCGCCGTGTACCGTCAGTCCTCTTTCTGCTGCCCATGAGGAGATAAACGGACTTGGCCGTTGTCTCCCCGCTGGTGGAATTGGAACTGTGTCCCAGTTCATCCTTGTCATACGGTCCCGTGATGTTGCGGGTAAAACCGATGTTGTAAAACGTGCTGTCGGTACAGGTGCTGTCAGCATAGAGCAGATTGTCAGCAAACATATAAGAATTCTTAATGTCAGCCGGTGCATCTGCAGCACGGACAGTCTGAAACTGGTCAAAGCCACCACCGGTAATCGCCATGGCAGCGGACAGGACCAGAGCGGCCGCCCTTTTCCTGATCTCTTTTTCCTTCTTCCACTTCATGAAAAACGTCCTCCTTTGTTTTTACAGTCTGTTGCCTGTCTTTTAATAGCTAAAATCATTACGTATATTAGTATCACCCAATATACTTTATAACGCAAGCCCTATTTTACAATTTTTTCCAAATTTTGTCATAAAATTTACAATTCTTCCTTTTTTTCATTCCTCTTTGTGTAAATTGACGGTCATTCACATACAAATAATGGAAACCCTATTTTTCGATACACGAGAAGAGCACTACATCCAAAAACAATTTTTACCATTTCCTCCGGTTGCATTACATCCATACAATCTTTCTTCTGGCACCATATCTTGTTTTTCTCAATCACTCTTCCGGACATACTCCGTATCTCCCATTCAACACATGCCCCTGGATACCCCTCTGTTTCAGAGACCACTCCTTGACGATAATTCAGATACATTTTTCCACTATCTTCTCCACATTTTTTTACCCGCAGCCAATGATCTGTTTCATAGTCTGCACCTACAGTTACTTTCTTTTCTTTTTTTAATGTTGTTGTCAAGCTAATTACACCCCCATACTTTCTTCGAAACTTTTTTGTTTTATTCAAATCATATAATTTTTTTCTTAACATAACACCATTTCACTTTGCACCTAGTTAATACACTTACAAAGGTTTACTGAATGCGTCAGGTGAAAAATTCTTCACCTGTTGCTACAGCTTAAGGCTGCAAAGTCAGCCCTTATATATATACATTGTCACCCACTCTACTCTATAGCGCAAGTGTTTTTCAAAAAACACAAGGACAGATCCAAAGACCTGCCCTTGTCAAATATCCATAAATATAATTACTTCTTACCCAACCCATAAATCAAATATGGATCTCCCATTCTGCCAGCCTCATCACTATAAGGCATAATACTCCCATCTGACAAAACGTCAAATGTCATTCGATATGTATTCTCCAAATCATATACTTCTTCTCCATTCTCCGCTTTCATCCTTCCCGTCACCTCACAGACACACGCTGTTCCCGTCTCATATTCATAAAACCCCTGAATTCTTATCAACGGAGTTTGTATATCTTTTTTCTGTTTCTTAAAATACGACTCAAAGTCAAAAACCATACCTTCGCTTAACATTCCTTTTAATAAGGAAGATTCTCGTTCTTCATATGCTCTGATATACTGCCAAGCCCTTTGAAATATCTCTTTTCCTGTTCCTAAATAAGGATCTTTTTGCAAAGCTTTAATTTTATTTTCTGCAGATGTCTTTCCATCACTGATTCGATCATAAATTCCTTTTTTTTCTTCAAAATCATCTTTTTTCTCCGAAACATCCTCACTCACAAGCATCTGCTTCTCCATATCCTTTTTTTTCATCACAAAATAAGATCCTACAAGAAGGCCCACTGCAAGCAAGACACAAAGCATTAACATTAAAATATTTTTTACTTTTCCCATAGATACATCCAACTTTCTTACATAAAACAACCATTCTCGTGAACTGCCACGAAGCTAAAGAAATCTATTTTTTACCAAATCTTCCCATATAATTTTCATCATATAACTCCCACTTTACATCCGTGTAAAACAATCCGGTTCCAAATCCAAACATTTCTATTTTATTTTTATCAGACTGCTTTGTACCCGTGTAAAACAACCAGGTTCCAAATCTGAAACTATTAGAAAGGAAAGTAAAGGCAGCTTTGTACCCGTGTAAAACAACCAGGTTCCAAATCCTCAAACACAGGTTTGCCG
>OGNF01000708.1_pt1 | contig 34775 bp, 52 predicted proteins | sample 1573321 | NCBI WGS metagenome assembly OGNF01 (sample SAMEA2581911, study PRJEB24529) | metagenome | biome: Human gut stool | place: China | collected 2011 | reverse complement strand
GTGATCCACTAGCTCAGTCGGTAGAGCACCTGACTTTTAATCAGGGTGTCCCGCGTTCGAGTCGCGGGTGGATCACCATTTTTTTATCTATTAAACGCTGTATCCATGCGGGTGCAGCGTTTTTTTGTATTTATGTTGGGAGCAGCTAATCAGCGTGTAATGGGAGCAACGTGGGAGCAGTTGGATATAAAATAAAAAACTGGTGCTTTTGCACCAGTTTAATTTTATTTTATTATATTGCGATGCCGTAAATCTCGGCAACTTTAAGTGCTATATCTTTGTCGAAATCTGGTATAGCATGGCCATAAAGATTTAATGTGTGTGATGGTTTGCTGTGTCCAAGGCGTTTTGATACTTCCAGTAACGGCACACCTTTGGCAAGCAGCTGCGTTGCGTGGGTATGCCGCCATGTTTTAAGGCTTTTGTACTCTACACCAGCATTTGCAAGTATTTTTTTCCAATCGCGCCGTATGTTGGATGGGAAAAATGCTGTGCCGTGCATGGTATGAAAAACATAATCGTCCGGGCGGCACATATACATAATTTTGCCGCTACCACGTAAGCCTTTTAAAATTTCACACATTTGCACCGGTATTGTAATTTCGCGGATGCCGGCTTTAGTTTTAGGCGGTGCTTCTACTATCCCAACCTTCGGCAAAGCTAAAATAGTTGTTTCAATTTTGATTTTTTCCGTAGAAAAATTTACGTTTTTCCATTTTAATGCAAGTATTTCGCCGGGCCGCGCACCAGTAGTTGCTAAAAGCATCATTAGCTGATAATGCCGGGCTAAAACTGGTGGAGTGTTGGGGGTTTGCAAATAATCAAAAATAACTGCCATTTCATCAGACGTGAAAATTTCAATTTCTGCCTGTTCGCGCTTAGGTGCTTCGACTAATTCCATAAAATTTTTGCTTACGAGCTGCAGCTGGTTAGCTTTTTTTACAGCGGCTTCTATCAACTGATAAACCTTCCAACGGCTGTTGGGCGCTAATTTATCAGCAAGACTGTTTAAAAATTCCTGCACAATAACATGTGCGTTTTTATCCTGCAATGGCATATTGGCAATGGGTTCAACATGTGCAAAGGCCCATAGATATTGCAGTTTGGTTTTAGCGCGGATTTCGGTTTTATAGGTTTTAAGCCATTTAATAATCCATTCGCTTAAAGTAATATCGTTTGGAATAACATATTCATTACGTTTAAATTGCGCCTTCAATTCATCGATCCAGGCCTTGGCTTCCTCTCGTGTGTTAAATCTATCTTTTAGACGGTTGCCTTCTGGGTCATAAATTTCCGCGCAATGTTTATTGCGGCTTTTGTCAAAATAAATAGTGCCTTCGCCGTTTTCGCGCTTTTTAGGCATAAAAAATCAGCTCCTTTTTGCAGAGCTGATTAAAAAATGATATAATTATTTAATAACAGCTCCGCTTTGGTTGGTGAGGTTGTTATATTCGCAGGTTAATGTTGGTAGCATTGCCTGCACAATCCCTCGGTGTTGGTAGCACCGGGGGATTTTTTATTTTATGTATTTTTTTACAATTTTTGACGCAGCACTGCGAATTTTTTCATCATAAAGTTCTGATGTTTCAGTAAGGTTCTCAATTGGCCGGTCAAATCCTTTGGCTTTAGCTGGAACTATTACATGGGATGCAAGCCAGTAGCAAAAACGAATTCTTTCTTCATCGGTTTCTAAATTTTCTGGAATTTCTTCAATAGTTTTAATTACTTCGCCAATGTCTTTAGCATTATTTGTCAATGATTTTTGTAGTTTTTCTTTTAACTCTTTTAATAAGGATTCCATTTTTTACCTCCTGTTTACATTAAATCGGAATCGGGTATAAATTCCGGCGAACTTTGCTGCAATTGTTGTCAAACATCAGAACTTCTAATGTTATTTTTTGATGCTAAATGGTGAACAAGATTCGCAACTACATTCAGTATTTCGGCATCCGAAACGCTGTGCAGGGCAAGCGCCACATTGTCATCAATAGCAAAATAGGCAAGTGCACTGCGGGAGCCTATTTTTTGGCAAAATTCGTCGAAATCATCATTAAGTTTTTTTGCGGTTTTTTCGTCCATGTTGTATATGCCTTTCTATATTATTTTTAAGTTTTTCATTCTTTCGGTATCGATTCACTGTGATTTTTTTCATTTTTAATATTCATTGGGAAAATTCTTAGGGAAATATATTTGCTTAATATAGGTATTTGCAATGCGTTCGGCATTTTGATGACCCATTACATAAGCAAAATATTCGTTATATAGTTCCGGTGAAATACCATAAGGATTGCCTTCGGAACTTTTATTTAAAATGTCTAAAGCTTCAAAAACTTTATACCAGTCGCCACGTGTTGCAGTAAGCACTTTACCATTTTTTGTAGTAATAGTGATAGATTCATTCATTGATGGGCCGAGATATTCTGTTGCAATATGTTTGCTTTCAATGCTCCCTTCTTTGGTGGCAGTAAAATAAATATTGTATGCCCCGCTTGCTTTATGATTCATTAAAAGGCGCATACCAGCATAGTTACCGCTACCAGCGACATCATATTCGTTGCCAGTTAAGTATTTTTCCGCCTCTTGTTTATCACGCTCTGTAAAAACAGGTGCTTTGGGTTTTGCAGAAATTTTTTTTGCAGGTGCTGGTTGAAAAGAAGTGTTTCCTAAAATACTATTAATAGCATTTGTTTCTGCAATATCTCTTTCAACATTATCTGTTGCATAAGTTAAATTTGAAAAAGACAAGGAGAAAAGTATAGCAAGTGTTAAATAAAGTTTTTTATTCATAATAAACCTCTATGCTTAATTAGCACTATCCATGTATTTAACTTGTAAATCTTCGTTGTAGTAAATGCGTTTGCCATCTATTACAATTCTAATAATATCATTAGAATTTTTACCCCAGCGAATATTAAATTTATGGGTAAGCCCATCTTCTGATGAAAGTTCGAATTCTCCATCGGTTTCAGTAAGACCAGGTGCGGATTCCCATTGCCTGTAACTAGTGAAAGCAACATCTACAGTAGGCGCACCGACACCCAGTTTAAGGGCTGTATCATTATAAATTTTTTGTAAAACATTTTCTGCATCTGCTAAGTGATGATATTTATCATCTTTAGGTTTTGCAGATTCCTGTTGGTCTTTTTCACTTTTTGTTGTTTCAGTAGCCGCTGTAGAAGTAATTGATTTTTCGTCTGCATTTTTATTGGTTGAGTTAATCATACCAAACGCTATAATTGCGATAAAAAATGCAGAAACAATAAGTTTTACTTTTTGACTGTACTTTTTAGACATCCATAAAAGGATTAAACCGACAGGCCAAAATATAAAAATCATCAGCCAGATAAACCAAGTTTTTTGATAAAATTTTTCTTCCATAAACAGCAACTCCTTTTAATTTATTTTTAGCATCTCCATACCTTCCGGTATGCCGGCCATATAAGCTATGTCTTTAATAGGATAACCTTCATATTCTTTTAAAAGGTTGTCCGGCATTAGCAGTTCAACGGCAAAAGTATTAGCCTGGCGTTCTATTTTTTCAACAGAAAACAGCGTGTGCCGTTTTAAAAATGGGGTAGGCACGCCTTTATGCAAAACGGCGTGACCGAGTTCGTGTGCGCAAGTATAGCGCTGCAATGCTTCCGGCAAATCACAATTGATGTGAATAACTTTTAACCGCCGGTAACATACATAATAACCCCAGGTATTTCCCAGTCTGACGTGCTGCACAACGATATTAAGATGTGCAGCCAATTTAAAAGGGTCGTTTGTGTCATACTTGCGCATTAGTTTTTCAACAATGCGTTTTATCTCCATGGTTTAATCCTTATTTTGACGATATTTTTTAGGCGTATATTTTTCTTTTGCAATTTTTTTAGCAAGGCGCATTGTAGCAAGCAGGCTGGCGCGCAGCAGTTCTCTGTCTTCATCATCTTCTACCGTGCCGCCCATAGCAGCCATTGCATTCTGATTATCAAGGTCAGCAAGCATTTTTTCAAGGTCAGCAGCAATTTGGCGTTCATCGCGATAAGTTAATTTAATATTATCAAAGGGATTTGGAACATCAGCTCCCATAAGCCAAGGAATTGGCACGTTTAAAGCTTTGGCTATTTTTTCTAAATTATATTGATTTGCTTTATATGCGCCTTTTCGGTATTGGCTAATTGCGCCTTCATTTACACCGCTTAATCTGGCCAATTCTGCCGGTTTCATTTCTCGCATTGTTAAAGCTTCATTCAATCTATCTTGAAAAGTTGTCATATAAGGCTCACTCCTTTAATTAAAATTATATAGCAAAACTTTAAAAATCTCAAGAAAAACTTTAGAAAACTATTGACTTTAGAAATCTAAAGATATATAATTACAGTGTAATTTTAGAAAGGAGGATGGAATTTTGGGTAAAATAATTTATGATTATTCTAAATTGCTTGGGAAAATAAGAGAAAAAGGATTTACCCAAGTTTCCTTAGCAAAAGAATTAGGAGTTTCTGAAACAACATTGAATTTCAGTCTTGGAAACAAACGAGCTTTTAAACAAGATGAAATTTTAAAATTGTGTGATATTTTAGAAATTCCGTTACAATCTTTAGATGATTATTTTTTTTGCCATTAAACTTTAGAAATCTAAAGGAGGTGATAAAAATGCAGCAACGTATGAACGCTAAGGAATACGCTAAAGCGCGCGGGCTGCCGGTGGAAACTATCCGCAGGTTGTGCCGGACCAATGTGCTGCGATATGTGCAGCGCGGCAAGGTTTATCTGGTAAACATTGCATGTGCCGATGCCTACTTTGAGGCGCAGGAAGCAAGCCAGCAGGAAAAGGTGCAGAGGCGCACGGTAATTAAGCCTGTAAAAGCACGGCCAGCAAACTTTAAAGCACAACTGGCAGATTTACAGGCAACATTAATGGGAGGTGGGATGTAAATATGTATAGACTGTTGATACTTGCCGATGACGGCAGTCAGTGCAAAATGCTGACCATCGGGGGGGGAACGCGAATCTATCACCAAAGATATGATGAAGTTTTTCGACAACGCGCAAGCCTTTGAGTGGCTGCATTCAAAAAACGAAAGGCTTGCCATGGCGCTTTTTAAAGGAAATATGGAAAGGCACTTAACAAAACAGGAGGAGTAACACTATGAAAAAAGCTTATGTAATTGCTGGCATTGCCGCAATCCTTACGGCGATTATGATTGCCTTTCCGCCGCAGGCAGAACCGGCAACAGAGAAAATTGTTGTCCCGGAACGAGTTTACTGCGGCGATACGCTTAGCGCAGTGTGCAGCAGGGCTGCAATCGAACACGGTGATGTTCGTGATGACCTGCGCGCTATTGTTTACGATACGCGCCAGCATAACAATCTGCCGGCAAACGATTTAATCCAGCCCGGCGACATCATACTGGTGGAATTGGAAGTGCCTGCCGATGCGCTGGGAAGACGCTAGGCACAGAATTTGTGCTGAATGCGGCAAGGCTTACGCCGTTAGCAAGTTATGCAAGCGCAAACATTATGTCTGCCCAGTATGCACTAAAAAACATCTGCGCAGGGGAGGTAAAAATATTGCCAGGAGAAAATGAAAAGAACCGCCAGTGCGGGAACACTGACGGCTCAAAAGGTGAAGTTGGAATCGCTTCACTTGTATTATACCACAGATTGGAGGTACAGGGTATGGAAAAAGCTGTTGAGATTTATTTTTACTGTAACGAAATGCAGGCGGCTTTGAGTGAAATAAAGCGCAATGTAGATTTTATCAATGACGCACTTAGTAATCATCCGGAAACGGATTTTAGAAATAAAAGAATTTTGGCACAAATTGATGATGTAGCCAGCAAATGCCTTAAACTTCATTACTTATCAATTGATGCGCTGACGGAGGAAAAAAACGATGCTGAAACTGTATGAATATGATGAAAAGCTGGCAAACCTGCTGGCATTAGATTTGGACCGTGCCGTAGATACTGAAACGGGAGAGATTTTAACAAGCGAAGCTGTAAATAGCCTTTTAATAGAGCGCAACGCTAAAATAGAAGGCTGCATGCTTTTTTACCTGGAGCAAGACGCCGAGGAGAAAGCGTTGGATGCTGAGATTAAAAAGCTGACAGCACGCAAAAAAACTGTAACCGCCAAGAAAAACTGGGTAAAAAACTATGTCGCCGCAAGCCTGAACGGTGAAAAGTTTGAAACGCCGAGGGTAAAAGGCTACTGGAGAAAATCTGAATCTGTATCCATTGATGTACCTGCGCAGGAATTACCGGAAGAATACCTTCGCATCAAGGCTGAACCGGATAAAACTTCTATCGGCGCAGCGCTTAAAAAGGGCATTTATATCCCCGGCGCCAGCATCGTGGTTAATAATAATTTGATTATTAAATAGGAGGTAAGTGATATGGGCGTACCTGTACTTGTTATGGGGTTTTCGGGGAGTGGCAAATCTGCCAGTCTGCGCAATTTTGAGCCGGATGAGATTGGCATTTTTAACGTTGCCAGCAAACCGTTGCCGTTCAGAAAACAGCTGCCGCTGGTAAATAAAGCGACTTATGGTGTTATTCAAGCCGGATTAAAAAAGAATAACCTGCGCTGTTATGTAATTGATGACAGCCAGTATTTAATGGCATTTGAGCAGGTTACTAAAGCAAAGGAAACAGGCTATGGGAAGTATACCGATATGGGCGTAAATTTTGTGAATTTAGTGCAATTCGTTATATTGAATACTTCGCCTGATACTATTGTTTATTTCCTGCACCATCCAGAACAGACAGAACAGGGCAGAATAAAAGCCAAAACCGTTGGCAAGCTGATTGATAACTGGCTGACACTGGAAGGCCTGTTCAGTATCGTGCTGCTTGCAGAAACTGATGGCAAAGAACACTGGTTTATTACACAAAGCGATGGTTATTCCACGGCAAAATCGCCAATGGATATGTTCCCGGAAAAAATTGACAACGATTTAAAATTGGTGGATAAAACTATCCGCGAATATTATGAATTTGGAGGTAAAACTTATGAAAAAGATTAATTGGGGCGAAGTAGAAGAAGCACAGAATTTTACCCGCATTTGTGCTGGTGGGTATGTATGCCGCGTTGTAAAGGTGGAGGATGACCCGCAGAAAGAATACCTTAAAATTTGGTGCGACCCTGTGGAAGGGGAGTTTAAGGATTTTGGCACAAACGCTGAACAGCGTACCGGTCAGGATTGGAACTATATCCGTTTTTACCGTAGTTATAAATCTACGGCGCTGAACTTTTTTAAGGCGTGGCTTTCTGCACTTGAAAAATCAAATCCCGGCAAATTTAGCGCCAACAAATTTGACAGTGATGAAAGGAAGATGGTTGGGCTGCGTGTGGGCCTTGTAATTGCTGACGAAGAATACCTTAAACAAGATGGAAAAAAAGGTTTGCGTACTTATGTACACAAGGTTTTAACTCCGGATGAAATCAGGGCGGGCAAGTTCCGTGTGCCGGATATGAAGCTGCTGCCGCCGTCAGCGGCTTCGGCATCGGCTGCGCCGGAAGCAGACCCTTATGACTGCCCGTTCTAATAAACTTACTTTTGCCGATATTCAACCGTTTTTAACGAACGCTAAAAGAAGGAATGGTGGTCAAATCGAAGCAGGCTGTCCGGTCTGCGGCGATGACCACCACCTTTATATAAAAGAAGAAAACGGCAAGCTGCTGTGTTATTGCCAAAAATGTAACGCAAAAGGCCCGGAGATTTTTAAGGCTTTCCGGCGGATGGCCGCAAAACCGGCGGAACAGCCCGAGCCGGAGCCACCCAAAATTGTGGAAAATTACAGCCACGTTTATAAAAATCCCGATGGCAGTGTTGCATATTATAAGCAGCGCATTAAATACAATAACGGCAAAAAGAAGTTTACATTTTATTGGATAAATACCGAAACAGGCGAAAAAATCTATTCTAAACCGGAAGGCTGCAATAACCTTTATAACCTTAACCTGCTGGAAACCGCGCTAAGGGAACACACCACAGATACGGTTTACATTGTGGAAGGCGAAAAGTGCGCCGACGCTATGGTTAAAAACGGTTTGCTTGCAACAACCGCCAACACCGGCGCGCAGAAAAATATTAAGTTGTCTGCCATAGATAAGCAGATTTTAAATGCCTTTGCAACGCGCATCGTAATACCTGATAACGACGATAAGGGCATGGATTACGCAGCAGCATTCGCTGACGTAAAAGTCCTGCCAATGACGGAATTTTGGGCTGATTGTCCGCCGAAAGGCGATGTCGCCGATTATTTTGCCAAAGGCCTGCCCGCAGCGGCAATAAAAAATTATAAGTTCCCAGAGCCGGTTAATTTTGACCGGGAATATTTTGAAAAACTTGACCGCTGGCAGATGATTGACAACAGCTTGTTTGAAGCCATTTTTGCCATTACGGAACCGGCGGAACGTGAACGCATTGTTGCGATGGCAAGCATCCGCGCCACGGCGTTAGGCGTAAGCAGAAGTTTTGACAGATGCTGGAAAGCATTTTTAGGCGCGCAGGCGGCAAAAAATATAACATCTGATAATATGACGAAGTTTCCGGGGCAGTTATTTGCACTGCGATGCGGCGAGTGGACTGCGGATGCCGGAGGCGTAAAAAAGAACATGGCCCAAAGCAATGGTAATTTCCGCTGGGAGTTTGCAAGCCCTATTCCTATTATGCCGGTAGAAGTGCTGGTAAATATTGAGGATAACACGGAACGATTGCGCATCGCTATTTACAAAGAAGGAGCGTGGCGCAGCATCGTAGTTCCGCGCAGCCAGGTTGCCAGCAACAGCAAAATAATTGAACTGGCAGATATGGGGCTTGAGGTAAACAGCGATAACAGCAAGTTGCTGGTAAAATACCTGGCCGATGTTGTGGCGCTGAACCCGGACATACTGCCGAGGGTAAAAGCAATCGGGCATTTAGGCTGGGCCGGAAAAGAATTTATTCCCTATGCCGATGATATAAAACTTGACTGCGAGGAACAGTATAAATCGTTGGTAGCTTCCATCAGCAGCAAAGGGACGCTTGAGGAATGGACGGAATTTGTGCGGCCGCTGCGCAAAAACATTTACCTGCGGCTGATATTGGCGGCAAGTTTCGCCAGCCCGATGATTGCCAAAGTTGGCGCATTGCCGTTTGTGCTGCATTTATGGGGCGGCACCGGCAGCGGCAAAACAGTTGGCGCAATGGTGGCGGCTTCTATTTGGGGTAACCCGCGCTTCGGTGCGATGGTCCGCACTATGAACATGACCATTAACAGCATGATGGCTACTGCAGCACTGTTAAAAAATATTCCTTTTTTTGGCGACGAGCTGCAAACGATTAAGAGCCGCTATGAAAATTACGATACGCTTATAATGCGTGTTTGCGAAGGCGTGGACCGCGGGCGCATGACCAATACAACGCTGCAAAAGCAAAGTACATGGCAGAACGCTTTTATCTTTACCGGCGAGGAACCGTGTACGCAGTCATCTTCCGGCGGCGGCGTAAAAAACCGCGTAATAGAGATTGAGTGCGACCACGTTGTAGTGGAGGACGGCAACGGTGTTGTAAATTACATTAACAGCCATTATGGCTGCGCCGGGCGCGAATTTATTGAGCAGTTAAAAAGCCGCCCGGATTTAGCGAAGGAATATCAGTCAATTTTTAAAACACTGCTGGAGTTATCAAAAAGCACCGAAAAACAGGCTATGGCTATGGCTTTAATGTTGCTTGCCGATGCTGTTGCAACGAGGCACATTTTTAAAGATAATGATGTGCTGGATTTTGAAGCGGTGCTGCCGTTTTTAAAATCAGTTGCAGAGATTGACACAGCAGAACGCGCTTTTGCGATAATAACGGACATTATTGCCGAAAACAGCGATAAATTTGAGCAGACCTATGATAAAGCCAGCAACCTGGCAACGTGGGGTAAATTGAACAGCGACGGCAGTATTTTAATAAACAAGACTGTACTGGAACGCGAACTTGGCAAAGTCGGCTTTGATTTTACCGCTGTTAAAAAGAAATGGGCGGCAAAAGGGTATTTGATTTTAAATTCGCAGGGAAAATATTATGTGCAAACTAGCGTGTGCGGTATAATGGGTAGTTTTGTGCGCTTACGAGCTAAAAAGTAAGGAAAGCAAGGAAAAGGTAAGGAAAAATAAAAAACGTAAATCCGCATCACAAGCGGCTTAAAAGGACTTTCCTTATATTCCTTACTTTCCTTACATAAATTAAATACTCACATGGGAAGTTTTCCTTTTCAGATTTTTATTTATATGTATTCGATATACCTTGTAATTTTAGGTAAGGAATGTAAGGAAAATACTGTAAAGCCAGTATTTATGCTGGTTTTGAAAACTTACATTCTAAATAATCAGGGAAGTATTCCTTACTTTTTACCGAAAAGAAGGTGATTAAAATAATAACCTTACGACCTTATCAGCAGCAGCTTATAGATAATATACGGCAGTCAATCAAATCGGGGCATAAAAATGTTTGTGCTGTGCTTGGCTGCGGCGGCGGTAAATCGGTAATACAGGGCAGCATCGCCAGTATGGCTACGGCGCAGAAAAATCAGGTGCTGTTTTTGGTGCACCGCAAGGAACTGTGCCGGCAAATAGAGCAGACCTTTATTGCCTGCGGCGTTGATTTAATGTACTGCGACATTGGCATGGTACAGACGGTGTGCAGAAGGTTAGGTAAAATATCTGCGCCACGCCTGATAATTACTGATGAATGTCATCACTGCCTGTCTGCCAGTTACCGCAAAATTTATGCTTATTATCCATCTGCGACGCTTTTGGGTTTTACAGCTACACCGGCACGGATGAATGAGGGCGGGCTTGGTGCAGTGTTTGATGACCTGATTATGTCGGTATCTACAAGTTGGCTGATAGAAAATCATTATTTATCGCCTTATAAATATTACGGCGTGGAACTAGCGGATACCAGCAAGCTGCACACTAAAAACGGCGACTATGATAAGCGGGAAGTTGAGGAGCTTATGAATAAGTCGGCAATTTTTGGCAGTGCGGTAGAAAACTGGCTGAAACTGGCAAATGGAAAGAAAACCATCGTATATTGCAGCAGCATTGCAACAAGTCAGGCTACAGCAGAGGCTTTCTGTGAAGCCGGTATCAGTGCGGCACACCTTGATGGTACAACGCCGCAAGCAATCCGCGAAGCTACGGTGCAGGCGTTCAGAAACGGCGAAATTACCGTGCTGTGCAATGTAGATTTATTCGGCGAAGGATTTGATGTGCCGGACTGCGAAGCCGTGGTACTTCTGCGGCCAACAAAGAGCCTGACGCTGCACATTCAGCAGTCTATGCGCAGCATGCGGTATAAAGCAGGTAAGACGGCACTGATACTTGACCATGTTGGCAACTTTACCCGGCACGGCTTACCGGATGATGAGCGGGAGTGGACGCTGGAAGCAAAGCCTAAAAAGGATAAAGCAGAAATTAAAGTTAAGCAGTGCCCGGTGTGCTTTGCGGTTGTAAAAAATACAACAAAGGAGTGCCCGTTTTGCGAATATGAATTTAAGCCGCAGGAACGTGCGGAGCGGGAGGTTATCGACGATGTTATTTTGCAGGAAATATCCCGCAGGCCATACGATGATTACAAAAAATGCAAAACGTTTTTTGAACTGGATATTTTTCGCCGGGCCAAAAAATATAAATTTGCCTGGTCGCTACATAAGGCTGTGGAACTGAAAATACAGATACCAGATAAGTATAAATGGATGGCGTACAGAATGGGGCTGATAGCATGAATATTTTTTCGACACGTTTAAAAATAGCCCGCGAAAAAGCGGGCTTAACACAAAAGGAATTAGCAGAGCGCTTAAATGTCCCGCCCCCCGTTATAAGTCGGTACGAAAACAGCGATACAGAACCGCGGATAGGCTTTGTGGCTAAAACAGCACAAATTTTGGGAGTGTCTTCTGATTTTCTTATAGGAGTGAAAGCAATGAACGAAACTGACCTTATGCACAGCGTTATGCTGGCGGCCTCGCAGACTGGAAATATGATATTCCGTGCCAATGTTGGCAAAGTGCGTATGGCAGATGGGCGCTGGTTTGATACGGGCCTACCGAAAGGGCACAGCGATTTGTACGGTTTCCGCCCGGATGGCAGGGTGTTTTACATTGAAACAAAAATGCACCCGCGTGTGCCGACGCCGGAACAGGTGCGCTTTTTGCAGGCCGTAATAAAACGCGGCGGTATCGGCGGTGTGGCTTACAGCGTTGATGAAGCTATGGAAATTATAGCGTGGCTGCCGGAAACGCAGAAACGCGTTAAGGAGGCGCTTGATAAATGGGCTTTGAAGATTTCGGCGAAGTAATTACCGACCCGTACCGGGAACTGCACCCGGAAGACAGTGAAAAATGGCTTCGGCTGCTGGCTGTGGCAAGCAACGTCGACAGTGAGTTTTATGCGGTACTGCTTTATCTGCGTGCAACCGGCACAATATTGCGGCCGCATCCAAAATTCCGCTGGAAACTAGTGCCGGTTGTTGGTCCTAACGGATGGCAAAGTTATGAGGAATACCAGCGCGAGGCTGTGCATTTAAAGCCGTGGCAGGATAAATTGGTTGATGCTTTGGCGGTGTTGAAGTAATGAGGTATAAACATGAAAAACAAGAAACGGAAAATCATTAAAAATTGTACAAATTGTAGTGAATGTGTATATATCGGCGATGGCGACTTTGCTTGTATGGCTTACAAACCTGTTGTTGTAATGGAAGATTTTAATATACCGACAGATGACTATTTTTATTGCGGAGGTAAATATTGGGAATATGATAATTAGCCATAATTTATGGGATGAAATTGTTGTTGACAATTTCGCCGGCGGCGGTGGTGCGAGTACAGGCATAAAAATGGCAATTGGTCGAGATGTAGATATTGCAATTAACCATGACCCTGCGGCAATAGCTATGCACCGCGCTAATCATCCGCTTACAGAGCATTACTGCGAGAGCGTATGGGACATTGACCCCAAAACTGCAACCGGCGGCAGGCCTGTTGCGCTTTGCTGGTTTAGTCCAGACTGCAAACATTTTTCAAAAGCTAAAGGAGGCAAGCCGGTCGACAAAAATATTCGCGGTCTTGCGTGGGTTGCGCTTAGATGGGTGGCGACGGTAAGGCCGCGAGTAATAATGCTGGAAAATGTGGAAGAATTTAAAACGTGGGGACCGTTAAAAAACAACTACCCTGACCCTGAACAGAAAGGGCGTACTTTTAACTGTTTTGTAAATGCACTGCGAAGGCATGGGTATAAAGTAGACTGGCGAGAACTGCGGGCCTGCGATTATGGTGCGCCGACAGTAAGAAAAAGATTTTTCCTCGTTGCACGGTGTGACGGCAGACCGATAGTGTGGCCAAAGCCTACGCACGGAGACCCGGCAAGTATACAGGTAAAAACGGGCTTGTTAAAACCATGGCGTACAGCGGCAGAATGTATTGACTGGACTTTGCCATGCCCGTCAATATTTGAACGTAAAAAGCCGCTTGCAGAGAATACTATGCGGCGCATAGCAAAAGGATTGCAAAAATTTGTAATAGATAACCCCGCGCCTTTTATTGTTCAGGTAAACCATGGCGGCGATGCTTTCCGTGGAGCTGACATTGACAAGCCATTTCCAACGGTGACGGCAAAACATGGTTTTGGAGTAGTAACGCCTTATGTTATGGTAAACCAACATCAAAACGCAGGAAGTAAAGCCGAGGCGCCGTTGCATACGGTACTTACAGGAAATCATCATTACCTGATAGGCCCGAACTTAATTCAATATCACGGCGAGCAGTCGGGCAAAGAAGTTCGCGGGCAGGATTTGCAAAGGCCGTTGTTGGTAGTAGACGCCAGCAACCGTTACGGACTGGTAACAACACATCTTGTGCAGATGAATAAAAGCAGCGAGCAGGACCTTGCAAAACCGTTTAATACTGTAACTGCTGGCGGCGGACATTTTGCCGAGGTGCGAGCCTTTTTAATTAAATATTATGGGCAGGGCGAAGGGCAGAAACTTGATAATCCACTGCATACGATAACTACAAAAGACAGATTCGGTTTAATAACTGTTGCGGGGACGGAATATCAGATTGTTGATATTGGCATGCGTATGCTGACACCACGTGAATTATTCCGTGCGCAGGGATTTAGTGATGACTACATTATTGAACATGACGATAAAGGCAAACCTTACCCAAAATCTGCACAGGTAGCAAGGTGCGGTAATGCAGTACCACCACAATTACCGGCGGCATTAGTAAAAGCCAATTTGCCGGAGTTGTGCGGGAAAATGGCTGAAAGGAAGGCTATGTAAATGACTAATGAGTATGTTAAGGAGGTCACGAAAATGGCATGGCTTTATAGATTAAGCAAAGCAGCAGATTTACATTTTGAAACTAATAGTGATATTGGCGGCGTAGCTGTTGGTACAGAAGATTTTTGCGTGAATTTAGGCAACGGCTATGGCGATGGAACTACCAATGTTTATGTTTTTAATACAAAACGCATACCTCAAGAAATCGAAGAATTTTTAAAATTCAACACTTGTATTGGCGGCAAATTTAATATCTATGAGGATGATATCAGTGTATGCGAGAAGGCAAAAAGTAAAGTCGTATGCACACTGGAAGGGTATTATGGGGCTTATTATCCCAAAAACGAAATATGGTGGGACAACGTTGGACCTGTTGTAGTGCTTGAAAAGAGGGAAGATATAAAATGATACCGAAAAATGAATTTGATTTTAAGTTTATAAAGAAGCGTAAATTTTTTATAGACAAAAAAAGGCTTTTTATGGCGCGGGCAAATGCGGGACTAACAAATAAAGAATTGTGTAAAAAAGCGGGATTTAGTCATGCAGTTACTGATAAGATTGCCGCTGGTAAAAGTGTTCATGCCTTAACGGTTGGCAGACTTGCCGAAGCATTAAATGTTTCGGTTGAGTATTTGTTGGGAGAAGATGAAAAATGATTGAGTTAAAGCCTTGTCCTTTTTGCGGTAACACGGAAGTAATTTATGTGCCGTTGTCAGGTTGCAGTGGTTATGTTTTTTGTACTGATTGTAATATGGCAACAAAAACATACTGGAACGAAATGACGGTTGCTGGTATTAAATGGCATGAATACGCCGCATCAGCATGGAACAGGAGATGTGAAAATGCGACTAATTGATGCAGATGCTTTAAAAGCCAAAATAAGAAAAGCTGAAAAAGAATTTAGACGCTGCAAGATTGAACCGGTTGGATATAAAATGGCTTTTGCTGATGGCGTTGGTACTGTTGCCGACTTAATTGTCGATGAAGCGCCAACGGTGGAAGAACGCCAACACGGACATTGGACAAAAGATAACAAATGTTCTGAATGTGGCGCGGAAAGACCAACGCAAGGCATAAATAAATGGATATACCTTGATGCAAAATATTGTTATGCCTGCGGCGCAACAATGGATGAGGTGGTAAAAAATGACCGAACCTGTTAACCGCTGTTGCAAGAACTGTGAAACACGCAGCGTGAATTGTCATGCTATTTGCGAAAAGTATCTTGCATATCGCAAAATGCGGAACAAAATAAACGCAGCACGTCAAAAAGAAAAGATAAAAGACACATTGGAAATGCAGCGATTGCAGAAAGCTAAAGATGTTATGCTTGCTAAAAAACAACGAGGAATGAGGTGATAACAATGTTGATTAACTGCTTAAAGTGTTACCGCATTCATAAATGTGGTGATAATAAATACTATTGCCCATTTTTAGGTGTTAATCCATGCATCCGCGGCGAGCATTATATATTCTGCCAGGCAAAACCTAAAAATAAGCAAGTTCGGCCGCCAGAACAGCAATTGAAAATACCGGAATATGTTCCGGTACAGCGCAGGCGTGGAAGTCACGGCGTGGGCGCCAATGTTGACTGGGCAAAATATCATAACGAAATTTTTACCAGGCTCGCCAAAGATGAGCCGCTGGCAGTTATTGCAAAAAGCCTGGGCCTGCCGCAAGGTACATTAAATTATTATGTTAACCGCTACCGTTAAAGGAGTGATATATTGACTAAGGACGAGTTAAAGAAAAAACTTCGCAGTGCTTTTGCTATACAGAAACAGATTGAAGCTGAATATGTAGAGCTGCAAAACTTGCGCGATAACGCAAGCCGCATAACGCCGGCGTACAGTTTGGCGCCGGGGGGGAGTGGTACCGGGCAGCGAATTGAAAATGCTATGGCAAAAATTGTGGATGCAGAAAATATAATTCAATCTGAAATGGAAATTTTGATGGTAGCGCTTGGCGAAATTCGGCAACTTATTTCGTTGGTTGATGACCCAATTTTAAGACTGATACTCCATAAGCGCTACTTGTGCTACCAAAAATGGGAGCAAATTGCAGCGGACTTGAGTTATAGCTGGAAGCAGATACATCGCTTACATAATAGAGCGTTAAATATAATTGTGAATGTAATAAAATAAAATTAGCGCCTCTCCGGTGGGGCGCTAAAATTTTCTTTTTAAGATGGCGAGAATAATTTTTACATGATATAATAATAAAAGGCGAAAGAAAGGAGTTGATAACAATGGCAGAAACAAGTAAAGTGCGCATTGCTTATACAGGTGAAGCACTTGAAAATGGAGCTATGGATATTAACGACTTAGCGCCTGCGCTTTTAGCATTTGCCGATCTTGTAAAAAGAGCCAATGTTTTAGTTGGTAATACCCAACCAGTAAGATTAATGCTTAATGCTGATAGTATTAAACGTGGTTCTTTTGATGTTACATTAGAACTTATATACAGTGGACTTGACCAAATAAAATTATTAATGGGTGCGGCAGAAGATATAGGATTAAAAGCATTGTCTGATGCTTTAGGAATAGGAGCGACTATTAAAGAAGGTGTTTTTTGGCTTATTCAGGCTATAGGCAACAAAAAAATTTTAAATGTATCAGAAACTGATGACAATAAAGTTGCTATAAATTTAAATGATAATTCTAAAATCATTATAAATCAAAACACCTATAATGTTTTTATGGACCATGAGGCCAGAAGTAGCATTACAAAAGTAATGGAACCAGTGAAAAAAGAAGGTATAGAGGGATTTGAAATACGTAATCCTTATAATTATAAAGACAAAAAACCTTCATTTAAAGTGGTAAAAGATGATTTACAATTATATGAAACTCCTGAGCTTGAAACAAATGTAGTGCCTGAAAATATAATAGAACAAGAAGTTTTATTAAAAATTGTGAGTCTTGTATTTGATGAAGCTCAGAAATGGCGTTTTACTGATGGCGATACTACATTTTGGGCAAAAGTAGAGGATAAAGATTTTTGGAATAGTGTTAATAGTTCTGAGCAGGCGTTTCGCAATGGTGATAGATTAAAAGCTGTTTGCAAGATAGTACAACGTGTTGGGGCAAATGGTAACATTACTGCGGAGCGCAGCATTATTAAAGTTATAGAAGTTTTGCCTAAACCTACACAAATAAAACTAAAATTAGAATGATGACATAGAATGACACACTCTTGACATGCTATAATGTATAATAGCAGAAGCGATGATAAAGAATAAATCAGACATTAGATTGCACCTTTCCAGTGAAAGCCGTCAGTTAATAGCTGGCGGCTTTTATGGTATAATGAAACCATCTTAAAACGGATGGTGATGAAATTGTTCGATAATGCTTTTTGGAATACTGTTATTACAGCAATAATTAGTGCTGTTGTTACGAATGCTTGCTTGTGGTGGCATAAGAAGGCCGATTATAAACGAGATTATTATAAGAAGATAATTGATAAAAGAATTGTTGCTTATGAAAAAATAGCAGAAGCTATTACAAAAGTAGGCATTAAATCAGTTTATGTTATAAATGGAGAAAAAAAGGAAATATTTGTTTGTTTTGAAAATTTTACTAGATTGGATGAGGCAAATAAATTATTAATATCTGCAATAAAGGAATTACATTGGATTTCACCGAAAACAAATAAAACCTTATGGGAACTTAATAATATAATTGCTAAAGTTATTGATGAGGCTAGTATTGATAGCAATAAAAATAAGAATTGGACAGATGATGATTTTAAAAAGAGAGGCATAGATCTTCATGAAAAGTTAAGAAATGCTTTATCGGCTGTTAATATTTCAAGCATAAATGATAGAATGCATTTAGATGACGTTGAAGGATTTTTTAAGGAACAAAAAGAGCAAATCAATAAATAATTAACCAGCACTCTCCGGAGTGCTTTTTTATTGCCCAAAAGGAGGTGGCATAATGGCAGGGCTTACGCCAAAGCAAGAGCGCTTTTGTGAGGAATACTTAATTGACCTAAACGCAACACAGGCTGCTATCCGGGCCGGATATTCGGAAAAAACTGCACGAGAGCAGGCGGCACAAAACTTATCAAAACTTAACATTCAAGAAAAAATAGCAGAATTGAAAGCAGAGCGTTCCAAACGAACAGAAATAACACAGGATCGCGTTATAAAAGAACTGGCGGCAATGGCTTTTGCCAAAGCCACCGACTACGCACAAATTGCAGGCAATACAGTTTTTATTAAATCGACGACAGAACTTACACCAGAACAGCAAGCAGGTATTGTTGGTATTAAGCAAACGCAGGCCGGCATAGAAGTAAAGCTTGATAAAACACGTGCCCTAGAAATGCTGGGTAGGCATCTAGGCATGTTTAATGATAAACTGGAACTTTCCGGTGCTGTTGCAAATCCTTATGCGAATTTAACCGAAGCCGAACTTAAAAAGCTGGCTGGTGCCGATGGATAAAAGAATAATTGCTTTAGGCGCCAGGTGCGAGCTTGCCCGCAGGCGCTTTTTTTATTACGCACAGTTAAAAAATCCGAAGTTTTACAAAGTGGGCCGCGAATATCTTGTCCAACTTTGTGATGCGCTTGAAGATTTTATGAAGTCTGACAAAAAACTGCTTGTGATGAACATTCCGCCGCGTCACGGGAAAACATACACCACTACAAATTTTGTAGAATGGCTGCTAGGGAAAAATCCCGAACTGCAAATAATGCTTGGCAGCTATAACGAAACAGTGTCAACGCGAAGCAGCAAAAAAATCCGTAATGACATCATGGAAGCCAAAGGCAGCTTGTATAAACCGGTTTATTCTGATGTTTTTCCCGGTATCGCTATTAAACGCGGGGATGGTGCAATGAATTTGTGGTCGCTTGAAGGGCATAACGATAATTATTTGGCTACATCGCCTGCCGGCACGGCGACAGGCTTCGGCTGCCGGCTGATGATTATAGACGATATTATAAAAAATGCCGAGGAAGCATACAATGAAGACATAAAAGAAAAACACTGGGATTGGTTTACAAATACCATGCTGTCACGCCTTGAGGAAGGCGGCAAGATAATACTTATAATGACGCGCTGGGCCAGCGATGATTTGGCCGGCAAAGCGCTTAATTATTTTCCGGCTGAACAGACTGTCCATATTAACCTTAAAGCTGTGCAGGACGACGGCAGTATGCTGTGCAGTGACGTATTATCTGCGGAAAGCTGCGCCGAGAAAAAGCGGCTGATGGGGCTTGATATCTGGTCAGCAAACTACCAGCAGGAACCTATTGACCTTAAAGGCAGGCTGTACACTAAATTTAAAACATACAGCGGCGCATTGCCGGAATTTAAACAGATACGCAACTATACCGATACCGCCGATGAAGGCGCAGACTTTTTATGCAGCATCGTTTATGGTGTTACCTTTGCCAACGAAGCCTATGTGCTTGATGTACTGTATACTGACGCGCCGATGGAAGACACCGAACCTAAAACAGCGGCGATGCTTTTTAATAACGGCGTTAACCGTGCCAAAATTGAAGGCAATAACGGTGGCCGCGGGTTTGCACGTAGCGTGCGCAGGACGCTGGCAGAGGTTTACTGCAGCAACCAGTGCGTAATTAAATGGTTTCACCAGTCTAAAAATAAAGAGGCCCGTATTCTTTCAAACGCTACCTGGGTTATGGAGCATATTTATTACCCAGAAAACTGGAAAGACCGCTGGCCGGAATACTACGAAGCAATGACAAAGTATCAGCGGCAGGGCAAAAACAAGCACGATGACGCGCCTGACGCCACAACAGGCATTGCAGAAGACCTTGCCGGTAATAACGGCATAAGGATTTTAAGATAGGGGGCAGCTTATGGAACTTGAAGCAGCCAAAAAACTTATAGAAAAATATGAAGGGATTGACGCAGTACGCCTTAAAAAAGCTGAGGTCGCACTGCGTTATTATTTGGGCGACAACGATATTATGTACCGTAAGCCTAAAGATAAATGCGAGGAACCGCTGCGCAATGCAGACAACAGAATTGCTTTTAATTTTCACAGCCTTTTAGTGGACCAGAAAGCCAGTTATATGTTTACTGCACCGCCGCTGTTCGATACCAAAGACGACACCCTGAATGAAATTGTTGCGGCGACGCTTGGCGATGGCTATGCTAAAAAATGCAAAGATTTGTGCGTAGATGCTTCTAACGCCGGTGTAGGCTGGCTGCATTACTGGATTGATGAAAAGAAGGGCTTTTGTTACGGCGTTATTCCGTCAATGCAGTTGCGGCCTGTATATTCCTTACGGCTTGAAAAAGAACTGGAAGCTGTGCTGCGCACTTACCGTATGGTAGATGATAACGGCGATGAATGGCAGATTTATGAAATTTGGAACGATAAAGAATGTCAGGCATACCGGAAGCGTGCGGAAATGTTCCAACCTTTTGATATGTTCAGTTATGTAAATTTGGACGGTATGGCAGAACCGACCAACACGTTCAGGCATGACTTTGGCGCAGTGCCGTTTATTCCGTTCCCAAACAACAATGTTTGTACCGGTGATTTAGATAAAATAAAAAACCTTATCGACAGTTACGATAAAACGTACAGCGGCTTTGTGGATGACCTCGAAGATATACAGCAGGTTGTTTTTGTGCTGACAAATTATGGCGGCGCAGATTTAAAGCAATTTTTATCGGATTTGAAATACTATAAAACAATTCAGGTTGAGAGCGCCGGAAGCGAAGATAAATCCGGCGTATCGACGCTGACGATTGATATTCCGGTGGAAGCCCGCGACAAACTGTTGGACATTACCCGCAAAGCTATTTTTGATATGGGGCAGGGCATTGACCCGCAGCAGCAGGGATTTGACAATACCAGCGGCGAGGCAATGAAGTTTTTATACAGCTTACTTGAACTTAAAGCTGGGCTGATGGAAACGGAGTTCCGTTCCGGGTTCGGCGAACTTGTCAGGGCGATTGGACGCTATTACGGCAAGGAGCCGGAACAGATTGTGCAGACCTGGACACGCACTAGTATCCGCAATGATGCAGAACTGGTCGATATGTGTCAGAAGTCTGTCGGTGTCATCAGCACCAAAACAATACTTAAAAATCATCCGTTTGTAGAAAATGCAGAGGATGAGGAAAAGGAACTGGCGGCGGAAAAAGAGCAGACCGTCAAGGAGACAGATATTTACCGTAACGCTTTTAACCAGCAGGGCGGTGAAAATGTAGATGGCAACCAGAACTGAAAAATACTGGCAGCAGCGCTTTGAACAGGTAACAGAAGCGCAGCTTAAAACAGGTATGGATTATTATGACGAAGCAGAACGCATGTACCGCGAGGCAATGGAAAGTATTGAAAAAGACATCGCCCGCTGGTATATGCGCCTTGCAGCAAATAACCAGATTACTTATGCCGATGCCAAAAAGCTGCTTACAAACTCACAGTTAAAAGATTTTAAGTTAACGCTTAAAGAATACATCAAGCGAGGAAAAGAAAATGGAATTTCAGCTGACTGGAGTAAGTCGCTTGAAAACGCATCGGCAAAGTATCATATATCACGGCTTGAAGCATTGCAAATACAGATACAGCAGCATCTTGAAGCACTCTACGGCAATCAGCTGGACGGTATGGACGCCGCGATGCGTAAAATTTACAGTGACGGCTATTATCAAACCGCCTACGAGCTGCAAAAAGGTTTCAGTACCGGCTTTGACGTGCAGCAGATTGATGACGCAAGGCTGGAAAGGCTGATGTCAAAACCGTGGGCTACTGATGGGCAGAATTTTTCGCAGCGGCTATGGTCTGATAAGGATAAGCTGATTAACAACCTGCAAAATGAACTGGTGCAGGGACTTGTGCGCGGCGACGCACAGCTGAAAATAGTACAAAGTTTTTCTAAGCGCATGAATACTTCACTATCCAATGCAGGCCGCTTAATCGCTACTGAAAGCGCATATTTTGCCAGCCTTGGTGAAAAGGACAGTATGAAGGATTTGGGCGTTGACCAATACGAAATACTGGCAACGCTGGACAGAAAAACATCAGATATTTGCCGCAGTATGGACGGCAAAGTTTTTAAAATGTCCGAATTTAAAGCAGGTGTGACTGCACCGCCGCTGCATCCGTGGTGCCGCAGTTGTACCGTGCCGCATATTGCAGATTTGAATGGGCTGCGTGCTGCACGCGATGATGACAACAAGGTTTATTATGTTCCCGGCAGCATGAAATATTCTGAATGGAAAGAAAAGTTTGTTGATAACAGCCGCAGTAATGTTATAAAAAGAGCCGCGAAAGAAAGTGGAATTCGTGGTATAATAAACTTGAAGCCTGAACCAGTTAATTTAGCCCGGTATGGCTTTGATGATAAGCATATCAATAAAGAGAGAAAACATAACGTAAGTAAAGACGAGGCACAAAACTTCATTAACAATGCTTTGGTAGCGTTTGCCCGTTGGAACGGGCAGTATTTGTGTTTTTATGGTTCCGATGGCGTTGTTTATTTAAATATTAAAAATAAAAGCGTAAGAACAGCATATAAGCGTGCTGAATTTGATGAAAATACTTTAAAATTTATAAAGGTGGTGGAAAGCTTTGACGATGGAAAAGACAATTAGGTGCCCGTTGGTTAATAGATTGGTTACAGATGACTTTTGCTTTGATACTTCTGTTGTTGCAGAAGGTCATACGCCAGAGCGTTTTTTGCCTGATGAATTAACGTGGAGCAAGGAACTGGTAGAAACCTGTATGAATTGCCCAAATCATAGGGATTAGAATTAAATAACTTACGGCACTAAGCCGCTTACAGCAATGTAGGCGGCTTTTTCTATGCCCATTTTTAAGGGGGTGAAGCTTTGTACAGCCAAACAGAGGTTAGCGCTAAAATTACGGCGCTGAAAGCATATTCCGCCGCGCAGGACCCGCTGACGGCAGATTTATTCACACCACTGGAAACTGCGGTAACGGCGTATTTTAACGCCAGCGGCAATTTAGCCGCGCCGCTGCGTGATGTTGTTAAGTATATGTATAACGATATAGCGCGCCGCACAACGGTTTATGAAACAGACTGGCCGGATAACCTGCCGACGGACTACCCGGCAGGTTACAACGATGTGCGCGGCTGCCTGTATGATTTTACGGAGCTGATGACGGTTGATAATGCAACATTTTTTGCAGCGTTTGTTTACGAAACGCCAACGGCACCGGCAGAAGGCGGGGCTGCCGAACCTGTACCGGTCAGTAATGATTATCTGACTGATTGGGAAGCAGATATTACGGCGGCAACAACAGCCGATATTAACGAAGTTGCGGCGCTTGCCGAATGGTGCAAAAACAGCGAAGGAAACTGCGACCTTATTGACCTTTTGGAAGACAGGGGCAAAGTGCTGGCGCAAAAAAGCCGGGAGGAAATTGCCGCAGATATTTACATTGACCGCGGCGTGCTGGAGGTTATCCAGGTGCGCGGCGTTGATGTTTATGTACCTACGTATTTAGCGGAAGGAGGTGACACGGATGTATAAATGGCTTATTGCATACATTGCAGCTTTTAATGAAGATTTTCCTGTTTCCGACGTGGCAGACCTTAATGAATATGAGATTTGCCGCATTATCCAGTATTGTGTTGAGCACAATACCAAATACAGCAAGGAGATTGCCGTTGCTGTTGTAGGGCAGGGCAAGGTGGGAGAATCTAAAACAGGTGCAGAAAATGAGGAGGGATGATTTATGTCGTATACAAAGCATACCTGGGCTGATGGTGAAGTAATTAGCAAAGAAAAACTTAACAATATTGAAACCGGCGTGGAAGCTGTAGACACCGGCAAAGTGAATATGCCTTCCGGCGGCAATGGTACTTCCGGACAGATTTTGCAGACCAATGGTGACGGCACTACTTCGTGGGTAAATAAACCTGCTGATGGCGCCAAAGGTGACAAAGGCGACAAAGGCGATAAAGGGGACACCGGCGCGGCGGGCGCTGCAGCTCCTACAATTACTGGCTGTACGATTAACGTAACCGGCGCAACTATTTCCGGTCAGCTTACAATGTCTTCCGGCGAGCCTATCACTATCAGCGGTACTTACAGCGCATCTTAACGAGCGCATCTTAACGGAGGTAAAAATGGATTTACAGGAATTTTTAAAGCAGTGCCTTGCAGATGGCAAGGATATGACGAAGGCACAAACCGAAATAAAAGACTTTGTTGAAAAGAATTATGTTGGCAAGGGCAAGTTTGATGAACTTACTACCGCAAAGTCTGAACTCGACAAACAGATTAAAGAGCGCGACAAGCAGCTGGACGAGCTGAAAAAGAACGCCGGCAATAAAGAAGCGTTGGAACAGCAGATTGCCGATTTGAAAGCGGCCAATAAAAAAGCCGCCGAGGATTACGAGCAGAAAATTAAAGACACCAAGCTGGACGCTGCAATTAAAATTGCCATTGGCAATAATGCGCAGGATATTGATATTGTGGCCGGGCTTATCGACCGTACAAAGCTTATTTTAGGCGATGACGGTAAGGTAACAGGGTTGGATGAACAGGTAAAAGCACTGCAAACTAATAAGGCGTTTTTGTTTAAAACAGCACCGGGCAGTAATCCGTACAAACCGAATGGCGGCAGCGACCCGGTGAAAAATCCTTTTGCCAAGGAAACATTTAATTTAACGGAACAGGGAAAACTGTACCGTGAAAATCCGGAGCAGGCCCGTACTCTTGCCGCTGCTGCCGGTGTAACTATTTAAAGGGGGAATAACTTATGGCAGGAACTACTTTAGACGACGTAATTGTACCGGAACTTTTTACCAGATATGTTGTAAGAAGAACCAAGGAACTGTCTGCTTTGTTTAGCAGCGGTATCGTTACTAATAACGAAGAATTTGACCGACTGGCTTCCGAGGCCGCGCCTATTCACAATATGCCTTTCTTTGAGGATTTGCAGGGCGCTTCCGAAGCTGTCATTGAAGGTGTTGACCTTACTGCAAACGGTATTAAATCTAACAAGGATGTATCGGTTACTATTCGCCGCGGCATGATGTGGAGCGCAACTGACCTTTCCGCAGCTCTTGCTGGCGCTGACCCGATGGCAGCTATCGGTGACCTGGTTGCAGGCTTTTGGGCTCGTGATATGCAGAAAGAACTCATCAGCATTTTAAATGGCGTGTTCGCAGCGTCTACTATGTCTGGCCACGTCCTTGACGTTTCCGCCGGTGAAGGTGCGGCGGCAAATATCAGTGCTTCCGTATTCATTGACGGTCTGCAAATGCTTGGCGATGCGCAAAGCGAGCTTACTGCGGTTGCAATGCACAGTGCAGTAAAATCCTACTTGAAAAAGCAGAACCTTATTACCACGCAGCACGATAGTAACAGCGTTGAGTTTGAAACCTATCAGGATCGCCGCGTAATTGTTGATGACGGTTGCCCCGTATCTGCTGGCGTCTATACTACTTACCTGTTCGGTAACGGTGCAATCGCATTCGGTAACGGCAATCCTGTGGGCTTTGTACCGACCGAAGTTGACCGCGACAAGAAAAAAGGTTCCGGCGTTGATTATCTGATTAACCGTCGCACCTTTATTCTGCATCCGCGCGGAATTGCTTACCAGAAAGCTTCCCAGACCAATGTAGAAACTCCGACCCGTGAGGAACTTGCAAAAGCAAACAACTGGAAACGCGTATACGAGGATAAAGCAATCCGCCTGGTAGCTATTAAACATAAAATCGGGTGATGCGTTATGACGCTGAGCCTTGATAAGTTTAAAAAGCTGTTGGGGATTACCGATGCGGCGCAGGAAACTGCGCTGCAATTTATCCTTGATGATGTGACTGAAACCATTTTAAATTACTGTAATCTGAATGAATTGCCGCAGGGGCTTGAAAACACTGCTTACCGTATGGCAATTGATATTTACCGTGCGGAAGGCATCGGCACAAGCGATGCGCCTGTCGGTGATGTGGCGAGCATTAAAGAAGGCGACACTACCGTTGCTTTTAAGCAGGCCGCCAGCGAAAGCTATTATACGGCATCTATGCTTAAAAACTATACGGTGCAGCTTAACCGTTACAGGAGGCTGATTAGACCATGTTGCAAAACGCAATCAACGCCGCAAGGGTAAAAGCTAAAAAGGCCCTTGCGCTACTTTATGAGGACGCCTGCACCATTTATGCCAATATGCCTGTGTTGGATGAAGCAACTGGCATAACCGAATACCAGGAAACGGCATTGCACGAAAATGTGCCTTGCCGTATTTCTTTTGGCAGTGCTGCTGCCGCTGTAGATGATGAAATCGCACCGGAACTGCAGCAGCCGATAACCTTGTTTTTAGCTCCGGAAGTTGACGTGCCTGCCGGATGTAAAATCAGTGTTTGCCGCGAAGGCCAAGTAACAGACTACTGCCGCAGCGGCGAGCCTTCGGTGTATAAAACGCACCAGGAAATTAAACTGGAACTGTTTGAGAGGTACGCATGAAAAAGAGCTTTGAGGGCTTAAGTACAATTATTGCCAGCCTGCAAGGTATGCAGGAAGAACAGGATAGGATTATTAAGCGCATGGCACAACGGCTTGCGCAGATTTTTCTGCGTGAGGTAACACGGCGCACACCGGTTGGAATAGGTTCTTTTGAGCCGCAGGAAAAAGGGCGTGGAACTTATTACAAGTTTGAAAAACGTAAAGACAGTGCTACAGGTAAAAGCCGTTGGGAACCTATACGTTCTACAAAAAAAGCTGCCGGCAAAAAGTTACAGCGAATTGCACAGGGCGGCACATTACGCCGTGCCTGGGTTATACGCGGTATCCGTAAGACCGATGGTGTCTGGACTGCAACGATATTTAACCCGATGGAATATGCTTCATACGTTGAAAATGGACACCGGCAGCAGCCGGGGCGCTTTGTGCCGGCTCTTGGTAAGACCTTAAAAGCAGGCTGGGTTGAAGGGCGGTTTATGATGAAGCTGTCAGCTGAATTTGTTGAAAAAGAAGGCGCTGCATATGTGCAGCGGGAGTTTGAAAAGTATTTGAGGGGGCATTGGAATGGCTAAAGATGTAGCGTCGCAAGCGATTGTGCAGGGCATAATAGACGCACTGCGTACAGAGTTTGGCGGCGATTATGTATATTATGCCAATAAGGTGCCGCAGAACTTTAAAGAACCAGCTTTTTTTGTTCGGCAAATAAGCGGCAGCATGGAACCGCAGCGCGGCAGACGTTATCTGCGGCGTGGATTATACCAGGTTACTTATTTTGCAGGAAATCGTAAAACACAGGAACAGGAAATAAATGCTGTTACTGACAGGCTGTATCCAGTGTTGGAGTACATAAAAATGGACGGCAGTCTAATCCGCGGCACGCAGATGGAACACGAAACCGAGGATAATGAACTGCATTTTTCCGTCCATTATGATATTTTCATGCTGCGCCCACGTCCGGAAGTGACGCTGATGCAGGAACTCATTCAGATGCAGGAACTAAAGGAGTAAATTATGGCAGAAGCAAAATTTACAAAAATGCAGCTTGTGCAGTCTAAAAAATACCGCCAGTACCGTGATGTGCTGACGGTTATTTTATCGGATAACGCAAGCTATTCGCATAAAGAAGTACAGCAGGCACTTAATAATTTTTTTAAAACGCCTGTAAAAAATAAAATCAACAAAAAGGGGGAATAACCTATGGCATTAGGCGGCGGTACCTGGCTTACCGAAAATAAAAAGATTCCGGGTACATACATTAACTTTACCAGTCGTGTGCGTGCCAGCGTGAACATGGCTGACCGTGGTTATGGTACTATGGCGCTCGAACTTGACTGGGGCCCGGAAGGTGAAGTTTTTACCGTAACCAATGAGGACTTCCAAAAGGAAAGCCTTAAATATTTTGGCTACGATTACAGCGCTGATAAAATGAAAGGCCTGCGCGATTTGTTTAAAAACCTGCAAACCGGTTATTTTTACCGTCTTAATAACGACACGGTAAAGGCAAGCAATGATATTGCTACGGCAAAATATGGCGGCGCGCGTGGTAATGCGTTGGCCGTTGCAGTACAGGTAAATGTAGATGATGAGGATATGTATGATGTAGTTACATATCTTAACGAAACCGCAGATGTAGTGGGCGATGCGGAAACCGGCACAGCAACAACTGCAACGGCTGCGACGATGACTGTTATTGACAAGCAAACAGTAGCAAGTTGGGATGAGCTTACCGACAACGATTATGTAGTATTTAAGCGTAGCGGTACAATATCTGATGCTGTGGCTGCTGCAACGCCTTTAACCGGCGGCACCAATGGCAGCACGGTTACTGCGTTGCAATATCAAAACTATCTTGATGCTATTGAACCGTATTACTTTAATACGCTTGGCTGCGTATCTACCGAAAGCACCGTACAGGATTTGATTATTCAGTTTACCAAACGTATGCGCGATGAGGTTGGCGCCAAATTTCAGTGCGTAGTATATGATTATGATGGCGCGGATTATGAAGGCGTTATCAGCATCGCCAATAAGGTTACCGATGAAGGCGAAAACCAGGCTTCGCTTGTTTTCTGGGTAACCGGCGCGGAAGCAAGCTGCGCTGTAAATGCCAGCTGCACCAATAAAACCTATGACGGCGATTTTACCGTGGATACCAATTACAAACAGTCTGACCTTGAAAAAGCCATTACTGACGGCAAGCTGATTTTCCACCGCTTAACCGATGCCGTGGACGGCGATATTGTTGGTGACGTCAATATCCTGCGCGATATTAATACCTTCACAAGTTTTACAAAGCAGAAAAACGAAGATTTTTCCAGCAATCAGGTTATTCGTGTTTTGGACCAGCACGCTATCGACATTGCAAGGCTGTTTAACAAAACTTATCTCGGCAAGGAGCCGAATGACGTGGAAGGGCGTACTGCACTGTGGGGCGACCTTGTTGCCTACGAAAAAGAAATGCAGCGTATCCGTGCTATTCAGAATTTTAACGCCGACGATGTGCCTATTCCGCAACAGGGGCAGTCTAAAGAGGTTGTACTGGCGGAATATGCAATTCAGCCGACGATGTGCATGGAAAAACTTTATATGAATATTATTATTGCCTGACGGAAGGAGGAGTAATTTATGGGCGACGCTGTAAGAACAATGCACGCACGGGACGCGGTATCTGCAAAGCTGGCAAGCTGTTATATTACCATCGACGGCGAGCGCTATTTGCTGATGCAGGCGAAAAACCTCGAAGCGCGTGTTGAAAAGAATAAAGTAGAAGTGCCGATTTTGGGCAAAACCGGTTTGGGGCATCGCGCCACTAACTGGAACGGCACCGGCAGCATGACGGTGTACGGCAATACTTCCAAGTTTGCCGAACTTGTAAAACGCTATAAAGATACCGGCGAAGATATTTATTTTGATATTCAGGTGCGCAACGAAGACCCGACTTCTACCGTCGGCGCGCAGACCGTTATTTTAAAGGACTGCAACCTGGATTCGGCAACCATTGCCGCCTTCGACGCTGACGGCGATTGGCTGGAATGGGATACCGACTTTACATTTGAGGATTTTGAACTGCCGGAAAAATTTGCTGATTTGCAGGGTATGCAGTAACAGGAGGATTAAACAATGGCAGATAATTTTAAAGCATTTATGGCGGAAAACGCCATTAAATACAACGAGGTGGAATATGTTGCCTCGGAGCGTTTTGTTGACGAAAACGGCAAGCCTATTCCGTGGCGCTTCCGTATTTTGACAGAGGCGGAAAGCCAGAAAATCCGTGCAAAATGCAAAAAGCGTGTAACCGATGCGCGTACCAGGCAGACCAGTATTGAAACTGACAACGAAAAATATAACGACCTGATGATTGAACAGTGCGTTATTTATCCAAACCTTAACGATGCTGCTTTGCAGGAAAGTTATGGCGCAGTTGGTGCGGCGGAGCTGGCAAGGACTATGCTGCTTCCGGGGGAATATGCAGACCTTTCGATGGCTATTACCGAAGCCAACGGTTTTGATTCCGGCATGGCCGATAAAATTAAACGTGTAAAAAACTGATTAACGGAGGCGATGTATGGGCAAATGTCCTATACTATTGCTTCCATAAACTGCATAAGCTGCCGCATGAAGTTTTGCGCCTGCCCGAAACTGAGCAGGCGTTTATTTTTGCGGCAGTATCCATTAAATTAAAACGTGATAAAGAAGAAGCGCAGAAAATGAAACAGTGTAGCAAAAAAGGCAGGAGGAGGTGAGCGCATGGCAACATTGACACAATATTTAAAATTGATGGACGGTGTGTCCGGTCCACTTAAGAAAATGGCCGGTGCTGCGCAAAACCTTATGAACCGGCAGGATGCTGCAGCTGCTGCTATTGAACGTACAGAAAGCGCGGCTAATAGCCTTGCGAAAAAATCTGGACGTACTTCTTCCGTATTAAACAAAATGGCCGACGGTGTTACCGGCATTGCCGATGCTGCTTTGCGTGCCGAAAGCGCGCTTAATGGCATGATGGGTAAATTTAGAAAAGTGCCTGACATCGGCGGTAGCGGATTTTTGAGCAGCACCATTGGTCAGTTTGCTGTCGGTAATATTATCGGTGACATGATAATGCGCGGCACCGAGATGGCACTGGACAAAATCAGTGGCATGGTTGCCAAAGCAGATATGTACAGCGGTATGCAGGCGCGGCTTGAAATGATTGCCGGAAGTCAGGCAGAAGCAGTGCGCTTAAATGACCAGATTTATGCGTCTGCGCTTCGGGCCCGTGGCAGCTATGAAACAATGGCTGACAGTGTATCAAAAATCGGGTTGTCTGCCAGAGAAGCTTTTCCTGATCCGCGCGAGATTGTGCCGTTTGTAGAAAACGTGCAAAAGCTTTTCACCATTGGCGGTACCGGGGCAGAAGAACAAAAAAATGCTATGCTGCAATTGACGCAGGCTTTAGGCAGCGGAAGGCTGCAAGGTGACGAATTGCGAAGCATTGCAGAAGCCGCACCAATGCTTAACCAGGTTATTGCAGATTATATGGGCGTCAGCATTGGTGAAATTAAACAGCTTGGCGCAGAAGGTAAAATTACAGCGGATATTATTAAAAACGCAATGTTATCGGCAACAGATGATATTAACGCCAAATTTGACCAGATACCGCTTAAGTGGCAGGATATTTGGACGAATATAACAACACGTGGCGACCGCGCGCTGATGCCGGTTTATACTGCTATAAGCGATATGGCAAATTCGCCTGCCGCAATGGCGTTTGCAGATAATGCTGTACTTGCAGTGCAGGTGTTCAGCGCTGCGCTGTTGGGGCTGATGAATAATGCGGAATATTTGTATAGTATTTTTGACAGGTACGACGCATTTATCGTGCCGGTATTGTGGATGATAGTTGCGGCTATGGCGGCGAGCCGTGCGCAGACTTTGCTTGCCGCAGGTGCGGCAGGCACCCATGCTGTTGCCAGTGCTGCTGAAACGGCGGCGATTATCGCGCTTACAATAGCGCAGGACGGCTTAACAGCCGCAATGGCAGCTAACCCATGGACATGGGTGCTTTACGGCATTATTGCCCTTGTCGGTGCTATTTACCTTGGTGTGGCGGCAGTAAACGAATTTACAGGCGCGAATATTTCGGCAACAGGACTTATTGCAGCCGCGTTTATGACAGCTTATGCTGTAATCCACAATTTGATAGCAGCGCAATGGAATATGTTTCTTTCTTATGCTGAATTTTTGGCAAATGTATTTGTTGACCCGGTTAGCGCAACTTATAATCTGTTTGCAAACATCTGGAACGGAATCGTCGATTTGGTTGGTGTGGCCATTGAAAATATTATCGGTATGATTGCCAAAATTCCGGGTATCAGCAAGGTTGTTGATATTGATACCAGCTTTAAAGCAGCTGATTACAAAATGGCGCTAAAGTCAATTGAAGGCGGGACAGATTTTTATGATGCTGTTGCGGCGCCAATGCTGGATTATGGCAACGAAGCAAAGTGGGCTTATAATGCTGCAGCAAACTGGTCCTTTAGTGATATGTTGCCGGAACTGCCGGGCGTTGACCCGGTAAGCGGCAGTGGAGAACTCGGCGGCATTAAAACAGGCATTGATGATGTTGCCGGGAACACCAAGGCAATTAAGGATGCTATGGATATTGTCGATGAGGATTTAAAATTCTACCGAGATATGGCAGAACAGGAAGTAATAAACCGTTACACTACGGCGCGCGTGGATATTAAGGTTGAAAACCAGAATAATATCGCAAGCGATGTCGATGCCGACGGTATGATTACGCACCTTATTGACCAGCTTGGTGAAGCAATGGACGCAGGAGCGGAGGCGGTGCACGCATGAGTTATTATTTTTATCTTGGTGATTTTATGTTGCCTGTGCCGCCGCCGCGCATGGACATACGGGTAAACAATAAAAATAAAACCATCAACCTTATCAACGAAGGCGAAATAAATATTATTAAAACTCCGGGGCTGAAAGAAATCAGCTTTGAAGCGTTGTTGCCGAATGCTAATTATCCGTTTGCCGATTATTCGCAGTCGCTTGCAGGCAATGCCGTTTCGGCGTTTTTAGGCAACGCTTTTAGTTACCGGCCGGCGACTAATTTTTTGGAAAGTCTGCAAACGGCTAAAAACAGCAACAGCCCAATACGCCTGATAATTACGCGCATGACGGCAAGCTTTGCAATGCTGTTTGATACCAACTTTTTGGTGACGGTAGAAGACTTTACCATGCGCGAAGATGCCAAAAATGCCTACGACATTATTGTGCCGCTGCGCTTAAAAGAATGGCGTGACTACGGTACGAAAGAGGTTACCGTGACAACCGACGAAAATGGCAACCAGGTTGTTACAGTAAATAAACCACGCCAAACGGATAAAAGTGTAGGCCGCGCGTGGACGGTTACAAAAGAAAAGTCGGTTTTTGAAGCCGTAAAAATGGCGAGCGGCGGCAGCCTTAACTGGCGCAGCGTTGCAAATCTTAACGGTATTTTAAATCCGAATGCCGTACAACCGGGGCAGGTGTTGCGGCTTGAATGATTTAACTGTTTTAATTCATACTGCGGACGGTAAAATATATATTCCTTCCGTACTGGACGGTATGGTTATTGAAACGTTCCGGAAAGGGCAACCTGGTAAGCTGACATTTAAAGCGGTACAAGACGAACTGCTGACGATTGCCGAAGGGAATATTGTACAGGTTAAACGTGGCGATACCGGTATTTTTCAGGGCATTATTTTTTCACGGGCGCTGGATAAAGATAATGTAATATCCATAGTTGCTTACGACCAGCTGCGCTACCTTAAAAACAAGCACGTTTACAGCGCGGTTGGCAAAAAAGCATCGGAAATTATTACACAGCTGGCGGCGGATTTTCAGTTAACCGTTGGCGAAATTGCCGATACAGAATATATTATTCCGCGCTTCCGCGCCGGCGACCAGACGCTGTTTGATATGATGCAGACGGCGCTTGATATTACTACGCAGGCGCAAAGCAAGCTGTTTATTTTATATGATGACTACGGTAAACTTACCGTAAAAAATATGGAGAACATGCGGGTTGATATTTTAATTGACAGCGAAACGGCAGAAAATTTTGCGTTCAAGTCTGATATTGATAAAGATACCTATAATCGCATTAAACTATATTTTGATAATAAAGATACAGGCCTGCGCGAAGTGTGGCAGGTAGAGGACACGGCGACAATGAGCCGCTGGGGTATTTTGCAGCTGACAGAATCAGTTAACCCTAAAAAGGCAACAAGTCTGCCAGATAAGGCGCAGGCAATGCTAAAAAAATATAACCGTGTGCGGCAATCGTTATCCATTCGCAACGCGCTAGGTGATGACAGGGTGCGTGGTGGCAGTGTTATTTTCATTGACCTTTTAATTGACAAGCAACACGTGCAAATGAAAATGTTGGTGGAGGCGGTAAAACACACTTACCGTAACAACGAACACTTAATGGATTTAACACTGAGAGGCGGTGTTTTTGAATGAATGGTGAAAACTTACTGGGGCTTATACAGCAGGCAGCTAAAAAAGTAGTGGAAGCCAGTAACCTTACTGATTACTGCATCGGCATGGTTGAAAGCACAGCGCCGCTTGTTATCCGCACGGAGCAGCAGGAAACACTGACCGAGGATTTTTTAATACTGACCGACCTTGTGCGCGATTATGATGTGGATATTACGGTAAATCACACCACGCAAAACCGCAGCGGCGGTGGCGGCGACAGTGCTTTTGCCAGCCATAACCATCAATATACAGGACGCAAGCGCATTACCGTACATAACGGATTAAGTGTCGGCGAAGCTGTTATTTTAGTGCGGCAGGCAGGCGGTCAGGAATTTATTGTTTTAAGCCGCGTTAATAATCATATCAATTTAAGCGGGCAGTGGGGGTGACGTTATGGGCTTTTTACCGGCGGCAGCGGCAACGGTGGTTAATGTTTCCGAAGCAGCACAGATGCCGTCAAAATCTTATCGTATGCTGATAGCTGATGAGCGCATCAGCGGAAGCGTTTATGATTT
>OGNF01000701.1_pt1 | contig 35015 bp, 53 predicted proteins | sample 1573321 | NCBI WGS metagenome assembly OGNF01 (sample SAMEA2581911, study PRJEB24529) | metagenome | biome: Human gut stool | place: China | collected 2011 | reverse complement strand
TCATGGGGCTCGGAAACTGGACGCGCAGCAACTCAGAGATCTGCCTGCTGGCGACTAAGGGCAAGCCGAAGCGCATCAGCGGCAGCGTCCGCAGCGTCGTTCTCGCCCCGATCCAGCAGCACAGCAGAAAGCCGGCCGAGATCCGCGACAGGATCGTTGAGCTGATGGGAGACCTGCCCCGCATTGAGCTTTTCGCCCGAGAAACTGCTCCGGGATGGGATGTGTGGGGCAACGAAGCGCCGCCGGATAGTCAGGACGGAGGGTGGACATGGGCCGAGTAGACGCGCAGCCGAGCGCCGGGCTGGAAGCCGAGCGCGCCGTGCTCGGCGCGATGCTGATCGACGAGAACATCGTCAGTCAGGTGCTCGCCGAGGTGGACGAGCGCGACTTTACCAGCACAGCCAACCGGCTGATCTTCCAGGCGGCGCGCGAGGTGTTCCGCGAGGGCGGGCACGCCGACGCCATCACGATCAACGCGAAGCTCGGCTATGCCTCCGGCTCGCCGCAGCAGCAACAGCTCATCGACCTGATGGAGGTCACGCCCACGAGCGCGAGCTGGCGCGAATATGCGCAGCTTATGCGCGAGCAGGCGGCGCTGGGCCGCATCCGTGCCCTCTCGGCGCAGATCAACGGCGCGGCTACGCTTGACGACGTCCGTCCGCTGCTCTCGGAGCTGCAAGCGCAGATGACCTCGCGCCGCGGCGTCAAGGTGGTGCCGATGCTGCAGCTCCTGCAGGACTTCTCTGCGCGCCACGCGAGCGGCGCGGCCGCGGACTATGTGGGCTTCGGGCTGGACGTGCTTGACCACAACAGTTTCATCCGGCGCGGCGACGTGGTGGTGCTGGGCGGCTACCCGAGCGACGGAAAGACGGCCCTTGCCCTGATGATGGCCTATCACATGGCAAAGACGCTCAAGGTCGGCTTTTTCAGCCTCGAAACGTCCGCCGGCAAGATCGGCGACCGCATCGTGACGCAGGGCATGAAGATCGACTTCGACGCGATCAAGCGCAGCCGCCTGACCGACCGCGACTGGGGCACCTTCGCGGTCTGCTCGGAGGACGCAGTCAAGCGCCGGCTTGACGTGATCCAGGCAAGCGGCATGACAGCGGGCGACATCATGGCGGAGTCCATCACCTACGGCTACGACGTGATCTTTGTGGACTACGTCCAGCTGATCGTCCCCGAGGGCAACCCGCGCGACTTGCGCAGCGAGCAGATGGCGACCGTCTCCCGCGCGCTGCACACCTTCGCCCAGAGCCGCGGCGTGCTGGTGGTGGAGCTGGCGCAGCTCTCGCGCCCCGAGCGCGGGGCATGGCGCGCGCCGGATATGCACGACCTCAAGGAGACGGGTCAATTCGAGCAGGACGCGGACCTTATCGTCATGGTCTACCGTCCCGATCCCAAGCAGAACTACTCGCAGGAGAAGTGCCGCGTCATCCAGATCGCCAAGAGCAAGGAGGGCAGGCGCGGCAAGGGCGTGTTTGCTTTTGACGGCAAGCATCAGACCTTCGCGCCCTACACCCGCGATGACGAGAAGGGCCGGAAGGAGAAAACGGACGGCGAAGCGCCCGGTCAGATGGCGCTCGAAGAATTGCCGGAGGACAAAAACGCGCCGTTCTGAAAAAAAATCGAGAGAAATAGAGAAACGACATGCCAAGAATCGGAGATACCCACGCCATTTTGGCGGACATTGGCGCGGCCATTGGCCCCGGACATCGGGAGCTCCCGCGGCTGCTGCCCGGCCGCATCGTGTACATCAACCGCGCGCACCGCTGGTTCCTCGTCGAAGCCGACCTCGGCGACGGCGTAAAGGTCCGCGAGGGCTTCAAATTTTGACAGAGACAGAAACAGGAGGACGACATGAAAACCATTGCGATCATGAACAACAAGGGCGGCGTCGGCAAGACCGTCACCGCCATCAACCTCGCCGACATCCTTGTCGCGGACTACAAGCAGCGCGTGGTGCTGGTGGACTGCGACGGGCAGGCGAACCTGACGCGCTTTTTCCTGCCGGGGGCAGACAAACTGGAGCTGGTCACCACGGCGGATGTGCTGCGGGGCGACTGCGAGCCGCTGTGGAGCGACAACCTCGTGCCCATCCGTCCCGGGCTTGACCTGCTGCCGAGCAGCTCCGACCTTTACGAGCTCGACCTGCAGGCGATCAAGGACGGCGTGAGCGCGCCGGAGCGTCTGCGCCACTTCGCCGAGGCCGCGGCTGCGGACAGCGAGGTGGACTGGATGATCTTCGACTGCCCGCCGGGCTACACGCTCGCGAGCGTCGCGGCGCTGCTGAGCGTGCGTGAGGTGATGATCCCCGCGCTCGCCGACAAGTTCTCGCTCGACGGCGTGTTTGCCGTGACCGCGCAGCTGCGCGGCCTGAGCGCGGCCTGTCCGGGGCTGCGGTCCCGCGTGCTGCTGACGCAGACGCGCAGCGCGGAGGTGGTGGGCGAGTGCGAGCGGCTGCTGCGGTCGCAGCGCGTGCCGCTGTACCGCACGAAGATCCGCCGCACGGACAAGGTGCCGGAGAGCACGGTGACGCTCTCGCCGATGCGGGAGTACAGCCCGCGCAGCAGCGCGGCGGTCGATTACCGTTGCCTCGCCGGCGAGCTGATGGAGGAGGTTTAACAATGGCGGGGAAAAAGTTTGACATCACGAAGTTTGCGGCGACGCTGCCCGAGGCCGTGCCCGAATCGGGCACGACGATGGAGCTCGCGCTCGGCGACATCCTCGACAATCCGCGCAACTTCTACCCGCGGCCCGACAATCAGGCGCTCGCCGCGCTGATGGGGTCCATTCAGGCCAACGGATTGCTTGAGCCGCCGACCGTCGTGCCGACGGAGGACGGCAAGTATCGCTTGATCTCCGGGCATAGCCGCATGGCGGCGCTGCGGCTGCTCGCGGAAAATCAAGACGAGACCGTCGCCAAGCAGTTCTCCACCGTGCTCTGCCGAGTGCTGCCCACGATGACGGAGGAGCAGGAGCTGTGCGCGGTGATCGAGGCGAACCGCCAGCGCGTGAAGTCCAACGCGCTGCTTGCGGAGGAGGCAGAAAAGCTCAAGGAGAGCTACATCCGGCGCAAAAAGGCCGGCGAGGCGTTCCCGGTAGGGCTGCGTGACTGGATCGCCAAGGAGATGCAGATCAACGCGACAAAGGTCGGCAACCTGCAGGTCATTAAAAAAGGCCTCAAGGTGCCGGGCATCATCGCTCGGTGGGAGAAGGGCGAGCTGCCCGAGGCCGCCGCGCTTGAGATCGCCCGCATGGACGACGAGACGCAGTATCGTCTGCTCGACTGGATGATCGACAACCACCGGAGCTACGCGATCAAGGACGTGCAGGAGTATATCCGGAGCTGCGCGGCGACCGCGCAGGCGTCGGAGGACAAAAAGTACATCAAACTTTTGACACACATGCGCGATAGCCTTGAACAGACTTTGCAGGACTGTGCCGATCGGCAAGCCGGTATTCTGGCCTTGAAAAAACGTTTCCGGTGGGCCGGCGGCGGGTCGAGCGAGGGCGGATTTAATGGGACCTCTAAGGGGCTGGCGCTATACGGCAAGGATGGAAAGCGCATCCTGCGTCCGTGGGCAACCGTGTGGGATATGCTCGCCGCCATGCGGTTACAGGACGGCCCAGCGCCGAGCAGCAAAGCGGCAAAGGCCCTGCGGGAAACCGTTGAGCCAAGGTGTGGCGAAGGTGAAACGCCGCTTTCGCTCGTGTGGCATGAGTCGGGCGTTAAACCGCCGGAAGGCGCGCACATCGTTTTTATCGACGAAAACGGAGTAGCAGACGAGGACGTATACGTCAGCGGCAGGCTGAAAAGCGGATGGGCCGATTGGGAGGAGGTCGTCCTCTGGACGCTGCACCCGGACGATCCCGCACAGCCCGAGACGGCGAGCGAGCCCGAGTGGCAGCCGCTCGACGCGGAGCATTGGCCGACCGAGGGCGCGCTGGTCGTGCTCAGCTACGAGACCGGCCTTGGCGGCAGCAGCTACCTTGTGGCCCGCTGCGCCGGCGGCGCGGATGATGAGTACCCGTTTATCTCGACGGACGCGGGGACCACGGTCGACGACATTATCAAGTGCCGCTGCGACCGCTGGATGCCGCTCGCCGAGTGCAGGCGCGGCAAGGAGGGCGCATGAAGAAGTCTGGACTGCTGCAAAAGCGCGACGCGCTGACGCAGGAGCGGCTCGACGTGATGCAGAGGACGATGAAGCAGTACATGCTCGACACGCTCCTCATCACGATGCACGAGGATTTCGGCTGGGGCTATGAGCGCCTCAGCCGCCTCGCGGAAAAGTGGGGCGAGACCTACGACCGCTATTTCCCCGCGCTCCAGAGTACCGACGAGTCGGACGTCTGGCAGGAGCGCCTTGACCGCGCGACGCTCGCTTTTCTCGGCGACCGCACATTTTACCCATTCCCGGAGCGCTATCCGGAGATCAAACGGCTCGGCTATGAGCCGAAGAGGAGGAGCCATGCTTGACTATGATGACCTCGCCCCGCGGTATGTGGGCATCTGCCTAATTTGCGGCGAGCAGGTGTTGAAAAAAAAAGGCGGTCTCGATCATGTACCGCGCACCCCGCGCGTCGGTACGGACGCTTGGGTACTTTTGCCGTGGTTGCTGGATCAAATTTTTGGAGGGGCACGGCATTTCGGAGCCGTGAAAGGAGGAGCACATGAAAAACGAAGAGATCGTCAGGGCGCTGCGGTGCATTTCCACCGCAGGCGGAGAGAATGCCTGCGAGCATTGCTCGTACTGGAAGGAAGAGGAAGTCCCGGAAGAAGAACGGCCCATATACGGAGCCGACACGATGCATTCATGCGATGTCGACCGCGTCGGACTGGACGGCGCGGATTTGATCGAGCGCCTGACCGCGCGCTGCGCGCGGTACGCCGAGGAGATCGCCGTGGCGCAGGAGCGGCAGAGATGGATCCCTGTGACGGAGCGGCTGCCGGAATTGCAGAGCTGGGGCGCATCAACAGTGGTGCTCGGATTGATAAAAAGCGAAAACGCACCTTCGTTGAATAAACTGCACGACCTGACATTATGCGTCTACTGCGATAACGGTATCTGGTCAATGCCTGGGCGATATGCAGCTATTACCCACTGGATGCCGCTGCCGGAGCCGCCGGAGGCGGAGTGATGGAACGACTGACAAGACGGATTAACGGCGTTGTGGTCTACGTTGGCGCGAAAAATCCTTACTCGACTGGACAGATTCCCTGCGAGGTTGAACCCGCAGGTGTCCGAGAGATGATGGACCGCCTTGCCGCCTACGAGGACTCAAAACTAACGCCGGAACGCTGTGCCGAATTTGCGCGAGCAGACGCGGAAGGACGGTACATCGTAATGCGTGATGCGGAGCAGGAGGGAGTGGCCCGCCTGCGCGAGCTGGCCGAGGCCGACAGAGCCGGTCGGCTGGTGGTGCTGCCGTGCAAGGTGGGAGATACGGTGTGGGTGACTGGCCGTGACAATGTGCCGCGAGAAATGGAGCTTGAAGCCCCGGACATCAGAGCTGTTTGCACGGATGAGGATAATCTGTGTATGTCAACGTGCAATCGCAAGCCGGACGGGTTCTGCGCGTATCGTCTGCGTAATGATGGTGCTGACATCGGCAAGACCGTATTTCTCACCCGCGAGGAGGCGGAGAACGCATTGGAGGCGATGAAGGATGTTTGAGCTCAGATTAGGCGACCCTCATTTCGCGGAAAACGCGGTTGCGGCAATGAGCCTGAAAAAGGTGGGATTCCGGGACGACGAGCTGCAAAGGCTTTATCAAAAGCAGCTTGAAGAGGATGCAAAGGAGGCAGCTAATGACTGACATGGAACGCAAGACCTTCTGCGCGGCGCTCAGCAGCTACGGCGCGCAGGCGCAGATCACGATGGCCTTTGAGGAGATGGCCGAGCTGCAGGATGTGCTGTGTAAGTTCCTGCGCGGGCGTGTGGACGGTGACACGCTCGCCAACATCGCCGAGGAGCTCGCCGACGTCGGGATCATGCTCGACCAGATGGCGATCGAGTTTGAGGTCGAGGACGCGGTGGCGGAGCAGCGGGCACACAAGGTCCGGCGGCTGCTGGAAAGGATTAAGAACGATGAATGAATACATCGACCGTGATGCGCTGCGTCAAGCGGTGCTGGAAAGCCAGCACGACAACCCTCATCCACGTGGTATGGCTCATATTGCACATGACTGTGAGCACGCACATTTTGTAGCGATGATCGCCCGCTTCCCAGCCGCTGACGTTGCGCCGGTGGTGCATGGGTGCTTCGAGCCGTGTTTTGACGAGAACGGTAATTGGCGGCAGGGCTTTGCGAAATGCTCGAATTGCGGCAAGGAATACTACGCACAGGTAATCAACCATTTTGGTTACTGCCCCAACTGCGGGGCGAAAATGGACGGAGGTGCGGACAATGCCTGAATTTAGACGCTTGACCTACAAGACGCCGGACGGGGCGTGGGGCATCAAAGGCGTGAGCCTGCTCTCCTGCCCGGCGCGGCTCTACGGCGCGGCCGCAAAGCTGTGCGACATGGAGAGCCTGTGCGAGGACGTGTACCGCGCCAAGGACGCCGAGCTGACGCTCGACGCGCTGCAGGAGCTGGTGGACAAGGGCCTCGGCGGACGCTTTATCGACCTGCGCAGGGCGCTGGAAGGAGTGACACTATGACGGGGAGCAAGGTGTTGATCGTGAAGTTGCCGGAGCGGATCTTCGATGTGAAAACGCTCGAGGCGTTCCGCGCCTATGTGTGCGACGCGCTCGGCGCGGGCGCGCTGGTGCTGCCGTCCGGCACGACCTACGTGGTCGAGGACTTCCCCGCGCTCGGCGCGGTGGAGGTGGGCGCGGAGCCGGTGCCCGATTCGGGCACGGAAAAGGTCCCTCCCAAGAAGGAGCTGCCCGACATCCCCGCGGCGGAGGGCGTGAGCCGACCGGAGCCGAAGCCGGTCGAGCCGCCGGAGAGGCCGCCCGAGGAGAAAGCCGACGTGCCGAAGCCGACGGAGATCAAGCTGCCGTTGGCGGTCGGTCAGGCAACGCCGCGGTTTGCCGGGAAGGCGTCGAGCGAGAAAGCGGACATCCACGCCCGGTTGAACCGGTACTGGTCGGAAAAGGGGCCGGGCTCGATGATCAAGCTCTCCGAGGCCTGCGGGCTGGACGCCTCGAAACTCTACCTGATGCAGCGCAACGACGGGAAGTTTGACATTGAGCACTGGTGCGCGGTCAACGCGGGTCTGGACAAGCTCGGATACGGAGGGACGAAATGACAAGAAAACGGATGATCAAGCTGCTGATGGGTTTCTATTGCAACCGGAACAACGCTGTGCGCCTTGCAAACAAATGCGACGGAGATCTATCGCATGAGGCTGTCTTTTACCATCTTTTAGAGGAATTTTATCGAGATTATCTGCGAGAGCTGGAGCGATTTGTTATTGAGGGCGACATGACCGGCGCGGTCGCCGGCATGGTCGGGAGCATGTATGGCTGAGCTGTGCGTGGTCACGCAGCGGAGCGGTCCGCTGACGAAGACCTACACTACCGACCGGTTCCGCCTCGTCTCATGGGCGGGCGAGCAGCAGTGCCGCGGCTCGCCTGCGCTGCCCTCCATGTGGAGCTCCAGCGCGGAGAAACTGGAGCTCTACCTCGCCCTCTTCGGGTACCTGGGCGTCCACTATGTTCTGACTTTTGACGATGCGCACCTGCCGGCGTCTTTCGAGGACGTCAAGCGGTGCTTTGCCGCGTTCTGCAAGCGCGTGCGGCGCTTCGACCCGAGCATCCGGCGCTATGTCTATGCGGTGGAGGCGGGGCATAGTAATAGGCGCTGGCACATCCATTTTGTGGCAAGCGAGGACGATTTGCCGTTTGCCGTGGTGCAGTTCCTGTGGGGCTACGGCTTCGTCAATCCGGGCTACAAGGAGTATCCCGTGCTCAGCCGCAACGGCGGCTACCGGCGGCTTGCGCGGTATTTCTGCAAGCCGGACGAGATGATCCCGCTCGGGAAACATCCGTGGGGCGTGGCGCGCGGGATGCGGCAGCTGATTCCTCCGCGCACGGTGCGCGTGCAGACGCGAGCGCCCGCGATGCCGCGTGAGACCTTCTGGAACGAGCGCTCGCGGCCGCTGGCGCGTGAGGTGAACGGCATGTCGGCATGGCGCATCGAGTACGCGGACTGGATCGCAAAACCGCCGGAAAACGCAAGGACTTTTATTTTAGATTTATGAATCTAAGATAATACTTCTATAGAACGTTTCTACTTGACGCTATGCGTTATTTGTAGACAAGAGGCAAAAAGGAGGCAAAAAGTGTTGCAATCAAAACGGAATGATGGTAAACTGGTCACAAAGGACGGATGGCTGATGTGCCCGAGATGCGGGCGCGGCAAAGTCCTTCGGCTCGATCCCGGAACCAGAGCAAAAGACTTGCCGGTCTACTGCAAGTGCTGCCGGATGGAGTCCATCGTGAATATCGACGAGTGCCTGTGCCTTAGAGCCTGCGCCACATGATCCGCTGTATGCGGTTTGTGTCGGTGCAGGCTTTTTGTTTTGCCCGGAGGTGATAGCCCGATGGCCTTAAAGCCGCTCCGACCCTGCCGGCATCCCGGCTGCTGCGTGCTGGTGAGCGATGGATACTGCGACGCCCATCGGCCGCGCGGCGACCGGCGCAGTGAGGAATCGCAGTCCTGGCGCTGGATGTACCAGACCGACGAGTGGAAGCTCGACCTTCGGCCGGCGCAGCTCCTGCGCGAGCCGTTCTGCCGCGAGTGCGCCCGGCACGGGCGGCGCGTCCGCGCGACGGACGTGGACCACATCGTCGACCACAAGGGCGACTGGCAGACCTTCTGCGACCGTAGCAACCTCGAGAGCCTCTGCCACAGCTGCCATAGCCGCAAGACGGCGCGAGAAATGCACGAGAATCGCAGCGAATCAAAGCGCCGCGGTGCTGCGGCGCGGCAGTAGGCTTGGGCGCTCGGGCGCAGCGCGAGAGCGTCGCGCGGGGCTTCCTTGCAGACCCCTCCCCGGGGGCAGAAAGTTTTGGCGCTGCCCTTGGAAACCGCCGGCCCTCCCTCGTGCGAGATTTTTTCCCCACGGGGAATTTTCGGAAAAGCTCCTGCGTGTTCCCCGCTCTTTGACCGGGGCGGTCATGAATTTCCTCCTACCCCGCGGCCCTCGAATCGCGAGGGGCGGGGAATGCGCAGGAGCGCCGCCGGTGGCGGAGAAAGCGACTAAGCATTCGAGTGCGCGGCGCTGTCGCCGCAAGCAGAAGCGCCGCGGGGACAGCCTGCCGCGACGGTGGGCCAGATGCGCAGGAGCAAAGAAAAGCAAAACGCCGCCCTGCCTGGGTCGAAGGACTGCGCTTGATACGTGGTGTATTGACGTAGGCCCGGTGGGGCGGACACTAAAGCATCCGGTGTGGTCCCCGGCTCTTGAAGCCGGCCATAGCCTTCACGGTTCTGTCCCCCGCGCTCTCGCTCGTCGAGGGCCGGGGACTGCATCGGAGATATCGACAGGAGGCAAGGCATGGGAAAGAAGCAGACAGCAGGGCAGACGCCGGTGCGCGTGGCGGTCAAGGACCTGCCGACAATACGCATCGACGAGCTGATCCCTTACGAGAACAACGCGAAGATCCACGGGCCGGACCAGATCGAGCAGTTAAGGCGCAGCCTGCGGCAGTTTGGATTCGTCTCGCCCGTGCTGATCGACAAGGAGCACAACCTCATCGCCGGTCACGGCCGCGTGGAGGCGGCGCGGGCCGAGGGCATGACCGAGGTCCCGTATGTGATGGTGAGCGACCTGAGCGAGGCGCAGCGGCGCGCCTACATCATCGCCGACAACCGGCTTGCCGAGGCGGGCGAGTGGGACGCGGCGCGGCTCAAGTTTGAGATGGACGAGCTAAGCAGCCTTTCTTTCGACACCTCGCTGACCGGTTTCACGATGGACGAGATCGAGACGATCCATGTCAGCGCACATGAGCGCGCCAAGCCGGAGGCAAAGGACAGCCACTTTTGGGGCGACGCCGAGGGCGAGCGCTCCGAAGAGTACGACGCCTTTGTGGATAAGTTCAAGCCGAAGCTCACCACCGACGACTGCTACACGCCGCAGAACATCTACGAGGTGATCCGCGACTGGGCTTTGGAGCACTACGGCTTGCAGGGCGCGCCGATTGTTCGGCCATTTTACCCCGGAGGCGACTATGAGCACGAGGCCTACCCGGACGGCTGCGTGGTGATCGACAACCCGCCGTTTTCTATCCTCTCGCAGATCTGCCGATTTTACACAGAGCGCGGCATCCAATTTTTCCTCTTTGCGCCGGCACTGACGCTTTTTAGCACCGCAGCCGGGACGTGCAACTATTTGCCGATGTCTTGCCGCATCACCTATGAAAACGGGGCAGATGTTCGCACGAGTTTTGTTACCAATCTTGGAAATTACAAAATCGAGACGGTGCCGGAGCTGTGGCGCCTTGTGGATGGTCTGAATGCGCAGAACACAAACGAGAACGAAATGGAGCTGCCAGGTTATACCTACCCGGACTGCGTGATGACGCCGATCCGCATCGCACCAACCGCTAAATGGATAACGCTGCGCGTGCGCGCAGAAGACGCCTCGTTTATTCGGGCGCTCGATGCGCAGCGCGATCATGGCAAAGCCATTTACGGCGCAGCATTTCTCCTTTCGGAGAAGGCGGCGGCGGAGAAGGCGGCGGCGGAGAAGGCGGCGGCGGAGAAACGCGAGCAATTCGTTTGGGCGTTGAGCGACCGCGAAAAGGAAATTGTCGCCGCGCTGGGAAAGCATGACGATCGCTGAGGCTGAGCGGATCATGGCCGCGACAGCAAGCCCGTATCTCAAGCGGGACATGGAACGATATATTCGGCGGCAGCGCAGAAAGGAGCGCGGAGATGGCAGGAGCAAGACAACCGACCGATCTGGTCGTGAGGAACGGGCGCAAGCACATGACGCGCGCCGAGGAGGACGCGCGGCGCGACCGTGAGGTGGTGGTGCCGGCGCCGCAGCGGGCGAAGCCGCCCAAATGGCTGCCCAAGGAGCTGCATCGCGAGTTTCGCGCGATCGGCAAGCAGCTCATCGACGTGGGGCTCTACACCGACCTCGACGCGGACAACCTCGGGCGCTATCTGGTCGCCCACCACGAGTATATCAGCGCGACGGCGGAGGTGCAGCGGGCCTTGACTCAGGCGCCGGGCCACGCGCGCGACTTAGAGGCGGCGGACGGCTGGGGCCGCGTGCAGGAGCGCTACTTCAAGCAGGCGCGCAACTGCGCAAACGACATGGGCCTGACGATCTCGAGCCGCTGCCGGCTGGTCCTGCCGAGCAATTTGCCCGCGGCGGCGTTCACGCCGGGGAGCGGGACGGATGAGTTCACGGAGCGGCTGCGGCAGCGGCAGGCGGACGCGCTGGCGCGGAGCCTGTAGCATGGCATACGTTTTCGACCGCGAGGCGGGGCAGTTTGTGTGCGACTTCGTCGAGCGCCTGCCGACGACCGACACGGGCAGACCCTTCTGCCTTTACGACTGGCAGCGCAAGGCGCTGATGGAATTTTACGGCACGATGGACGTGCCCGAATCGGGCACGGATGAGGGCGCGGAGCGGCTGCGCCGGTACTGGTATCTCTACCTCGAGATCCCGAAGAAGAACGGCAAAAGCGAGCTGGCTGCGGCGCTGGCCCTCTATCACCTCTTCGCGGACGGCGAGCTGAACGCGGAGGTCTATGTCTGCGCGGCGGACAAGGAAAACGCCTCGATCGTCTACAACGCGGCGATCTTTATGGCGACGAGCGCGCCGTGGACGGCAAAGATGATCGCCCAGGGCGAGCTGCGGCCCATCGAGAGCCGCAAGCGCATCGAGTACCGCAAGCGCGTGAAAACCGGCAACGGCGGGTACAAGTGGATCACGGTCGGCATCCTGCAGGTCCTCTCCGCCGAGGCGTACAGCAAGCACGGCTACAAGCCGAGCTGCGTCATCTTCGACGAGCTGCACGCGCAGCCCAACCGTGAGCTGTGGGACGTCATGACCGGCGCGGCGGGCGCGAGCCGACGGCAGCCGGCATGGATCGTGCTGACGACCGCGGGCGACGACCCCGACCGCAGCTCCATCGGCTGGGAGATCCACGAGAAAGCTGTGGGCATCCGCGACGCGCGGCAGCTGCGGCGCATCCGGAGCGATGGCGGCGACGTTCGCTCGGTCCTCTCCCTCCGGCATGTCGGGGACGAGGACCTTGCGGACGCGGAGGCTGAGCTGCTCGGCCGTGACGAGGAAAACTGGCTGCCGATCCTCTACGGCCTGACGGCGCTGTTCGGCGACGATCCGGACGACCTGGAAAATCTCGACATCTGGGACGAGAGCCTGTGGTATCTCTGCAACCCCTCGCTCGGCAAGCATCTGAGCCTGCGCAACATCCGCATGGAGGCGGCGAGCGCAAAACGCAGCGAAGCCGAGGAGCGCGTATTCCGATGGCTGCGGCTCAACCAATGGATCACGACGAAGTCGGTCGGCTGGATCTCGCTCAACCTCTATGACAAGACGCAATGGGGGCCGAGCAAAAAGCGCGAGCGCGAAGAATGGCTGCGGCAGCTGGACGGCAAGCTCTGCTACGGTGGCGTAGACCTTTCGACGAGCCGAGACCTGACGGCCTTTGTTCTGCTCTTCCCGCCCCAGCCGGGGCTGGACATGGCGGTGCTGCTGCCCTATGGCATCTGGCGGCCCGAGGCGACGGTGGACGAGGCGGAAAAGCGCGACCACGTCCCCTACCGGGACTGGGCGCGTGCCGGCTTCCTCGACCTCTGCCCCGGCGAGGTCATCGACTACGGCGCGGTGGAGGAGCGCATCCGCGAGGCGCGGGAGCGCTACGATCTGCGCATGGTGGGCTTTGACCCGTATCTGAGCCGGACCATCACGCAGCGACTCGCGCCGATTGTGCCGATCATCGAGATCCCGCAGGACCTGAAGAACATGAGCCCCGCAATGAAGGAGACAGACGACATGATGCAGCGGCACACGCTGCTGCACGTCCACAACACCTGCTTCCGCTGGACCTTTGGCAACGTCCGCTGCCATGCGGACGGAAACGGCAACATCAAGCCGCTCAAGAATAAATCAACGGGGCGCATTGACCCGGCGGTCGCGAGCATCATTGTGATGGCCGTGTGGATGGTTGCCAGGAATCAGAAGCCCGATCTTGCCGCGGCGGTGGCACGGGCGGACTTCACACTGTGAGGAGGAAGGCTGTGGAAAAGCTGCGAGACGCCGCGCTGCTGCTCGGCGTGCTGCTCATTACGCTCGGCGCTGGCATGATCTACCTGCCCGCCGGATTGATCGTGGGCGGCATTCTTTTGATCGCAATGGCCGTCATTGACGGCTTTGACGATAGTGCAAACGACGAAGGGAGTGATGGTCAAGCATGAGCATCATCAAGGGCCTGCGCGCGGCAACCGCACGCTCGCCCACCGTGAGCAAGTCCGTAACGGTCGGCAGCCTGACGGCTTCCGGCGGTCTGGCCGTCGGCGAAGACCCGCAAAGCGCGGCGCGCAAGCTCAGCGCGGTCGACCGCTGCATTGAGCTGCTGAGCGACAGCATCGCGAAGCTGCCGAATTATGTGATCGACACGCGGACGCGCGAGCGCACGGACCACGAGCTTCTGCGGCTGCTGAACATCCGGCCGAACGAGGCCATGACCCCGTTCATTCGCAAGAAGGTGCTGGAGACGAGCCGCCTGGAGGGCGGCAACGGCTACGACTGGATCGTGCGCGACGAGCGCACGGGCAAGCCGGTGGAGCTGATCCCGGTGCCGTGGTATCTGGTGGAGCCCTGGCACGACATGGCGGGGCGCGTGTGGTACGACGTAACGCATCCCTTCTCCGGCAAGGTCATGCGATTGCCGAACGAGGACGTGTGCCACTACAAGAACGCCACGCGCAACGGCCTTTTAGGTCTCGGCACGGTGACGCGCGCCGGCGAGGTGATCGCCGCGGCGCGTGCCGCGCAGGAGTATGAGCTGAGCTACTACGCCAACGGCGGGCAGCCGGGCGGTGTGCTGGAGACCGACACCGACCTCGGCGGCTATGTGCTGGACGCCAAGGGAAATCCGGTCAAGGCGGCGGACGGCTCGCTCGTGACCAAGAAGGACCGGCTGCGCGCCGAGTGGGAGCGCGTCCACATGGGGCCGAGCAAGGCGCACCGGACGGCGATCCTCGACCTCGGTCTCAAGTACACGAGCATCGCGGGGACGAACCGCGACGCGCAGTTTGTGGAAAACAAGCAGCTGTCGATCACGGACATTGCGCGCTACTTCGGCGTGCCGCTCTACAAGCTCAATGAGGGCAAGCAGGCCTACGGCAGCAATGAGCAGAACGCGATCGAGTATGTCGTCGGCACGCTGCACCCCATCGTGACCCAGTACGAGGAGGAGCAGAGCTACAAGCTGTTGACCGACAGCGAGCTGGCCGCGGGGCTGGAGCTGCGCATCAACATGATGGCGGAGCTCAAGGGCGACACGGCGAGCCGCGCGAACTGGTACCGCACGATGAGCGAGCTGAGCGTATTCAGTCCCGACGACATCGCGGCGCTGGAGGATCTGCCGAACGTGCCGGGCGGCAACCGCAGGCGCGCGAGCCTGAACTATGTGCCGCTTGACCTGTGGCCGGAGCTGAGTGCGCAGAGAAACGGCGGCGCGGCTGCCGGGAAGGAGTAAGCAATGGAAATGATCTACAAGGCCGCGCGGCTGGAGAAAGCGGCCGTCGGCGAGCGTGAGCTGGCGCTCATCAACGCGCAAGCGCTGCGTGAGCTGAGCGCGGACGAGGTGTTCGCCTTCCGTCTGGCCGCCTGTGACAACCAGATTGACCGCGACGGCGAGCGCTTCACTGAGGCGACGCTCGAGCAGCTCAGCAAGCTCTACATCGGCAAGCCTATGCTGCGCGATCACCGCTGGAGCGCGGAGACGCAGACCGCGCGCGTCTACGACGCGCAGGTGGTGAGCGAGGGTGAGGTCAAGCGGCTGGTGCTCAGCTGCTACATGGTGCGCACGGCATCTGCCGCGGACACCATCGCCGCCATTGAGGGCGGCATCCTGCGTGAGTGCAGCGTAGGCTGCGCGGTGGAGCACGTCAACTGCTCGATCTGCGGCGCGGACCAGCGCAAAATGCTGTGCGAGCACTGGCCAGGCCGAGAGTACGACGGGCAGCTCTGCCACTTTGATCTTGACGGCGCGGCGGACGCCTACGAGGTGAGCCTCGTGGCCGTGCCCGCGCAGCCTGAGGCCGGCGTGGTGAAGGCGAAGCGCTACGGCGGCGCCGAAATGAAGGAGACCCACGCGCCGGAGGGCGCGGATAACGACGAGCACTGGGCGGACGAAGCCGCCTTGGAGCTTGAAAAAATGAGATTTTAAGGAGGCAAAAAATGCGCAGAAAGTACAACGACCTGCTGGCGAAGCGCGCCGGCATGCTCACGGAGGCCGAGGGCCTGCTCAAGGAGGGCAAGCGCGAGGACTATCGGAGCAAGATGACCGAGATCGAGAACCTCAACAGCGAGATCACCGAGGTCAAGACCTTCATCGAGGAGCAGGACCGCAAGTTCCTCGAAAAACAGGAGAACCCCGCGGAGGCGCGCGACAAGGCGCTCGAGCGCGCGGACATCCTGCGCAAGGGCGGCGAGGTGAAGTTTGAGGCGGCGGAGGTCCGCAAGGCCATCACGCTCGCGACCACCTCGCTTGCCGAGCCCACCGGCGTGGGCCGCGACATCCGCGGCGGCGACGCGCCCCTCAGCGCGATCATCGACCAGGTCAGCGTGGTCAACCTCTCCGGCCTGGGCGAGTATCAGGAGCCTTATGTGATCTCTGAGCTCGATGCCAAGGTCGGCACGGTGGCCAGCACCGCGGGCAAAGCCCGCACGGCAAGCACCGACCCCACCTTCGGTGTGGCGCAGATCAAGCCCTACGACATGAGCGTGACGAGCTTTGTCGACCGCAATATCGGCAACCTGACCCCCGCGGACTATTACGCGAAGATCTACGGCATGGCGATGCGCGCCATGCGCCGCAAGTGCTCCGAGCTGATCGTCAACGGCGACGGTGAGAGCAGCCATGTGTTCTACGGCATGAAGATCGCCAAGAACAAGGCGGGCGCGAACATCTTCGCCAGCGTTGACGTGAGCGCGGTGGACGTCAACCTGCTCGACACCCTCTATTTTGCCTACGGCGCGGACACCGAGGTCGCCGGCAGCGCCCGCCTGCTGCTCACCAAGGAAGACCTCAAGGCCATCGGCCAGCTGCGCGGCACGAACGAAAAGCGCCGCCTGTTCACCATCGAGCCGGACATGGCGAACCCCAACGTCGGCGTGATCCGCGACGGCGGCGTGGTGATCCCCTACACCATCTGCCCGGACCTCACCAGCCTGAGCACCGCGACCGCGAGCACGAGCGCCGCGATCCAGACCATGATCTACGGCAACCCGCTCAACTATGAGCTGGGCCTCTTCTCCGATTTCACCGTGCGCGTGGACGAGAGCTACAAGGCGCAGGAGCGCCTGCTGACCATCCTCGGCGACGTGATGGTGGGCGGCAACCTCGTGGTCGACAAGGGCGTCGTCGTTGCGACGCTGCCCAAGTCCGGCTCGTAAAAAAATGCTGACGGAGCATTTGGCGGACATCGCCGTTTACTGCCACGTGGAGGCGGACGACGCGGAGCTACCCGGCTTTGTGGACGCGGCAGCGGCCTACCTCGCCGGCGCGGGCGTGCGCGAGCCGCAGGACGGCTCGCCGCGCTATGCGCAGTATCTGCAGTGCGTCAAGTACCTTGCGCTCGACCTCTACGACCGGCGCGACACGGCGGTCGATGGGGCGCTCGGCGACAATCCCGCCTTTCGGCGCCTCATCAACCAGCTCAAGCTCTCCGAGCCTGTGCCCGATTCGGGCACGGGCGAGGGAGCGGAGGGAGGCGCGTGATGCACGTCGACGCAGGAAAGCTCTCAAAGCGCATCCAGTTTTTGCGGAAAACGACGGCAAAGGACGCCGACGGCTACGACGTACCCGGCGAGCCGGAGCCCGTGCGCGAGATTTGGGCGCAGTTTTCGCAGACGAGCGGCACGGAGCTGATCCGGGCAAACGCCGAGTTCGGCGAGGCGAAGGTGCGCTTTCTCACGCGCGCAAACCCGGAGCTGCTTGACCGGCGGCTCCTGATCCGCTACGACGGTCGCGACTATAACATCCTCTACGTCAACACCTACGGCGACGAAGGAAAGTACATGGAGTTCTGGTGCGAGCGCATCACGCAGGAGGGCAAGGTATGACGCTGAATGAGCGAATCATCGCGGTCGTGACGCCGATCGTGCCGGTGTGCGTGCCGGATCTGCTGGTCACAGAGGCGGACGAGACGCCGCCGGAGGAGTACTGCACGTTCAATTTCCCGCTCGAGCCCGAGGCGCTTGCCGACGACACCGCGCAGCTGCAGCGCGCGCTCGTGCAGCTGCATTACTTCGCGCCGCTCAAGACGAACACCGTGCCAACGCGCCGCGCACTTTGGGCGGCGCTTGCAGCCGCGGAGGACTTTTCTCCTGCGATGATCGAAAACGCGACCGACCACACAGGACAGCACTATGTCTTTGAGTTCGATGCGGTCGGGCGCTGGCTGGGAGATGATCACAGTGGCTGAGATCCGTTTTGACGGGCTGGACACCTTCGTTCTCTCGATGCGGCAGGTCGCGGAGCTGCCCAACGACGTGCATGACGCGATGCTCAACGCCGGGGCTGACGTGGTGGTCGAGGCCCAGCGCGCCGAGGCGCGCAAGCTCGGCAAGCCTGGCGGCTACCGCAACAGCCGCCAGAGGCGCGACTATTCGACCGGCATCACGGCGGAGTGCATCAAAAAAGGCAAGGTCAAGGTGAAAAACGGCGAGCGCGGCATCTATGTGACGCCTACCGGCACGCGCCGGCGCGGCAATACGACCACGCGCAACGCCGAGATTGCCTACGTCAACGAGTACGGCACGGATAGCATCCAGGCGCGCGGCTTTATCCGCAAGGCCAACGAGAAGTGCGCCGACGAGACCACGACCGCAGAGTTTATGGTCTACAACCGATTCCTCGAATCCAAAAACCTGTAAAGGAGGGCACAACTATGCCTCAGTACGGAGCGAAAAATCTCCAGTGGGCGCCGTTCGCGGCGTCAAACCCCGAGCCGGAGGACGCGCTGCCCAACTACGGCACGCCGATGAAGCTCGGCGACCTCATGAGCGTCGCCGAAACGCTCAACTTCTCCGAGGTCGAATCGCGCGCGGACGATGTGCGCAAGATCTACCTGCGCGAGTTTGTCGACGGCTCGCTTGCCGTCGGCGTGCTGGAGCTGCCCAACGAGACCGCCTCGGCCGTCACCGGCGCGCAGATCGACAGCACCGAGGGCGCGAGGGACATCCACTTCTCCAGCAACGACACCGCGCCCTACGGCTGCCTCGGCTTCTACACGACCAACATCAAGGCCGACGGCTCGAAGTATTACAAGGGCCTCTTCTACCCCAAGGTCAAGGCGAGCCTCGACGGGCGCACCTACAACACCAAGCAGAAGACCATCGTGCTCGACAGCCCCAAGCTGACCTTCGCGGTGGACGCCTGCAACACCGGCGACTACCGCATCGAGAGCGACGAGCTCACGACCGAGGCCGCCGCAAAGGCGTGGGTGAACGGCAAGGTCAAGGCCGCGGTCGGCGGCTGAGAACACCAAGGAAGGCGCAGCGCCCCCGCTGCGCCTTTTTCAGAAATCGGAGGCAAATATGAAACTACACGAAGTTGATCTCTGCGGGCAGCACCTGTATCTCTGCCTCAACGGGCAGGCGCTGTTCGACATTTACGATAAATTCGGCACCAAGGGCTTTATCACCGACCCCCTCAAGGACAGCGACAAGAAGAGCTTCGAGGCGGTGTGCTATTACCTATTCAAGCTCTCCGAGCAGGGCGAGCTATACCGGCGCTGGCAGGGCCAGACGCACGGCCCCGTCCTCACCGAGCAGTTTTTTCGCGTCAACCTCGCCCCACGCGAGGTCGCCGCGGCGAAGGACGCCATCCTCGCCGCCATCGTCCTCGGCTTCCGGCGCGAGGAGAAAGAGACGGGCGACCTTGACCTCGGCCTTGTGGAGCTTCAAAAAAAAACGGGATCTCCGTGACGCGCGCGCTCTGGCTCCAGCTTCTGACGCAGTTCCTGTGCCTGAGCGTCCGCGAGGGCCTGCTGCTTACGCCGGGGCAGGTCATGGACCTGCAAACACTTGAGGAGCGGCGGCGCGAACTGAAAAGAGAGGAGGGTGCGTGATGGCAGTACGCCAGATCACCACACGGCTTGCCATCGATGGCGAGCAGGAATACAAAAAGCAGCTCGCGGCGGTCAACCGCGAGCTCGGCAACCTCGGCGCGGAGATGAAGCTCGTCGACGCGCAGTTCAGGGGGCAGGCGAACAGCTCTGAGGCGCTGCGCGCCAAGCACGACCTGCTCAAGAAGTCCATTGAGCAGCAGGTCGGCAAAATCGTCTCCCTGCAGGGCGCGGTTGAGGAGGCAACGGCGGCTTTCGGCGAGGCGGACAGCCGCACCGACATCTACCGTCGGCAGCTGCTCAGCGCGGAGACCGCGCTCGCCAAGCTCAACGACGAGCTGAGCGAGAACGACAAACTGCTTAAAGAGGCCGAGGACAGCGCCGACGGCTGCGCGAAAAGCATCGACGGCTACGGCAAGGCGGTCAAGGATGCCGCAGGCAAAACCGATGAGCTCGACAATGGCCTCGGCGGCATCGGCGGCGCACTCAAGGGCTTGCGCAACGAGGACGGCAGCTTTAACCTTGGCGGCGTAACTTCAGCGCTCGGCAACCTCAAGGGGCTGCTGGTTGGCGGCGCCATCGTCACAGGCGCAAAGGCGGTCAAAGACGCGATCTTTGAGATCGTAGAATCGACCGAGGAATACCGAAAGATTATGGGCACGCTTGAGGTCTCCAGCGCGGCTGCCGGCTACACAGCCGAGGAAACCGCGCAAGTCTATCAGGAGCTGCAGGCCGTACTCGGGGACACGCAGACCGCCGCGACCGCGACGGCGAACCTGCAAGCCCTCGGCCTTGCGCAGGAAGACCTCAAAGTCCTTATTGACGAGGTCATCGGCGCGTGGGCGACCTACGGCGACTCGATCCCGATCGACAGTCTCTCCGAGGCCATCAATGAGACCGTGCAGGCCGGAAAGGTCACCGGCGTCTTCGCGGACGTGCTCAACTGGGCGGGCGTCAATGAGGACGAGTTCAACCGGCAGCTCGAAGCCTGCGCCGATGCATCCGAGCGTGCGCAGCTTGTGCTTGTGCAGCTTGCCAACCAGGGCCTGCGCGAGACCGGGCAGGCGTGGAAGGACGCCAACCAGGACATTATGGAAATGAACCGCTCGCAGGAGGGGCTCAACGCGGCGATGGCGCGGTTGGGCGAGCTGCTGACACCCATTGCGGCTGGTATCATCGGATTCACGGCGGACATTGTTGAGGGCGTAACGGCTGCGATCACTGCTATTAGTGATCTGATCTCAAAGATCCGCGAGGCACGCGAAGAAGCAAACGAGAAAAACGTGGAGCGCTCGTCCACCTCGAAGCTCTCCCGCTACCGCGCCGAGGCGAGGCTGCGCGAGCATCTCTCCGGCTCCCACGCCGCGGGGCTTGACCGCGTGCCCTACGACGGCTATCTCGCCGAGCTCCACGCGGACGAGGCAGTGCTCAACGCGCAGGAGGCCGCGCTCTGGCGCTCTGCCGCGCGCTACGGCGCGTCCGGCACTCTGGTGGCATCTACCCCCGCCCCGTCTCCCGCGGCCGCACAGAGCGCCGCACGGCGCGAGAACGTGACCATTGACGTCACGCTCGAGCTGGACGGTCAGACGCTCGCGCGCAAGCAGTACCCGCTCATGCAGGCCGAAAGCCGCCGGCGCGGCACCCCGCTGGCCGGAAAGGAGGGCACCTAATGGCAAAATACCCCTTCATTGTGGACGGGCAGGACTTCACCGACCTGTTCCACAAGTACGGCTACGAGGTCACCTATGAGTTCCGCGAGGGCGAGAACGGCGGCCTCATGTGCTCCGGCGAGGAGCAGCGCGATCTGCTCGCCATCAAGCCGACGATCATCGGCACCACCAACGACGCGCCGACCGAGCGCATCACCGCGCTGCTGACGGCCTGCCTCAAAAACGAAGTCCTCTTCCGCTACTTCGACCCGCGGACCGGCGCGGAGAAAACCATCACCGCGCACCCCACGGTCGACACCGTGTCCGTCCTGCTCGACGACGGCGGCACGCATTGGTGGAGGGGCTTCCGCGTGACCATGAGGGCAAAGTGATGAGTCTGAACACCGTGAAATACAAAGGCGAGCTCCTCGCCGAGGACGAGCGCATCAGCACCGACACCCCCGGCGTGCTGGGCGAGTATAAGGAGCTGCGCGCGGACGCGCTCGAGGCGGACACGCTCGACATCACCGTTTTGTCCGAATCGGGCACGATCCGGAATTTCAAGAAAAACGACAAGGTCGAGTATTTCCGCTCCGGCAGCCGCGTCGGCGTCTACTACTTGCAGAGCGTCACGCGTGTGGGGCCGAAGCTCTACACGCTCTCTGCGCTTTCCGCGGTCGGGCTGCTGATCGTCCGGCCGCACCGCGGCGGCATCTACACCGGGCAGACGGTCGCCGAGGTCGTCGCGGAGATCTGCGGCGACATCCCCGTGCTCATCGAGACCGTCTACCGCGGCATCAAGCTCTACGGCTGGCTGCCCATTGCCTCGGCGCGCGACAGCCTCGTGCAGGTGCTCTTTGCCATCGGCGCGTGGCTGCACACGGACGAGAACGGCACGCTGCGCGTGCAGAAGCTCTGGGACGGCGCGGCGAGCATCATCGGCCCCGGGAGCGTCCATGCCGCGAACATCCAGGTCAAGTACCTCGACCCCGTCAGCGCGGTCGCCGTCACCGAGCACCAGTACATTGCCGGCACGGAGGACGTCACGCTCTTCGAGGGCACGGCCCAGCAGGGCGACGTGATCGAGTTTGACGAGCCGGCGCACACGCTCACGGCCGAGGGCTTCACCGTCCTTGAGAGCGGCGCGAACTACGCAGTCCTCTCTGCGGGCACCGGCAAGCTCACCGGCAAGAGCTACGTCCACAACCGGCGCGTCGTCACGCGCACCGTGACCGAGGGCGCGGCGGAGAACGTCGAGGAGATCGCCGACGCGACGCTTGTCTCGCTCGTCAACTCCTCCGCGGTCGCGCAGCGCATGGCAGCCTATTACGCCTGCCGCGAACAGCTCACCGTGGACGTCAACCCCGCGGGCGAGCACGCCGGGCACGTCGTCTCGCTCTGGAACGAGTGGGACAAACAGCAGACGCTCGCCTGCATCGCCTCGCGCGAGACGAAGATCTCCGGGCTGCTCAAGTCCCGCACCTCGGCGCTCGTCGGCTTTCTTCCCCCGCAGCCGGAATCGTCGGAGTATTTCGACGAGCGCGTCATCCTCACCGGCTCGGGCGAGTGGACGGTCCCCGAGGGCGTGACGAGCTACACCCGCGTCCTCGTGGGCGGCGGGCGCGGCGGCAACAGCGGTCATTGGGGTGGAAGCCCCGCCGTGCGCACGCCGAAATCATGGACCGAGAAATATGACGCTCTCAGACGCTACGTCGGCTTTAATAACGGCGTCTCGCTGGAGGGCGGCAAGGGCGGCGAGCCGGGAGAGGCGGGCGACGGCGGCAAGGTGCTTGTCGAGACCGTCACCGACGCCGTACCGGGCGCAAAGGTCCCCTATGCCTGTGGAAGAGGCGGCTACGGCGGCGCCTTTTCGCAGGGCAACGACGCGGGCGCGTTCGGTACCGCGACCACAATGGGCGGCGCAACGAGCGACACAGGCTCGTCGAGCGAGGCGGGCTACACCGACGCGATCACGGGCGAGGTCTTTGCCGCCAAAGGCAAAAGCGGCATCGCGGGCAGCCCGGGCAACGGCTACACATGGAGAGATGGAAAGTATACCTACCAGCCAAGCCCCTCGATCACCGTCGACGGCGTGACCTATTCCGCGGGCAAAGACAAGGATGAGGTCAAAGGAAAAGACGGGCGGGGCGACTACAAAATCGCGCCTTTCGGTTACGTCGGCTACAGATGGCTCGGCGGCTACGGCGGCGGCGCGGCGGCAGGCTCCAACGGAAACGACGGCCTTGCAAACGGCAGCGGCGATGCTTATATCGGCTCCTCGAGCGCATTCGCGACGGTCACGGCGGCGCGCGGCGGCGCGGGCGCAGACGCAAAGCCGCCCGCCAAGGAGAGCCGTTACGGCTGCGGCGGCACAAGCGGCCACGGCGGCGGCGGCGCAGGCTCCAACGGCGCGGCGGAAGCGTACCAAACGTCATCGGAAAATATATCGGTCTCGCAGGCGTCGCTAACTGCAAAAGACGCCCCCCTGCCCCCGGGCGGTCGCGGCTCCGACGGCGGCGAGGCAGGCGACGGCTGCATCATCATCTACTACCGCAAGCTCAAACCTCTCAGCGCGGGCTGGCTGCGCGACAACACCCAAAAGCCGCTGCTCGACCGCCTCGGGCGCAGGCTCATCGTATAAGGAGGGCTTTCTATGCCAGACGATTATTATGTTTCCCAATATTCCGGCGAGGAGATCGACGACCTGCTCGGCAAGGCGGGCTCCGCCACAGGTGCTGTCCGTTATGACGCGGCCCAGAGCCTCACCGACGCACAGAAAACCCAAGCGAGGAAGAATGTCAACGCGGCTCCAGGCGGGTATGGGTTGGGAGACATCGCAGGAGTGGAAATTTCATCGACTGTTGAAGAAGGTCTCAACACCGCAACCCAAAATGGTTGGTATTATTTTGGCGGGACAGGTTATATTGAAAATCGTCCATCACTTATTCCAGACAGTGGTTATGGATATTTGCTGGTCTCATCCAGAGACCGGCAAACAAAACTGCAAGTATTTATGTCAGAAGTAAACAATTATATCGCCGTCCGAAAATTAGAAGCAGGTGTGTGGCAACCGTGGGAATACGTCAACCCCCCCATGCAGCTCGGCGTTGAGTATCGCACCACAGAGCGGTATCTCGGCAAGCCTGTGTACTGTAAACTGGTCAATTTCGGGGCACTGCCAAACGCTACACGGAAATTCGTTAAACACAATATCCCCAATGTGTCCAGCGTTATATCAGTGTATGGGTCGGCCCAAGATCAAGCTATTGGTGTAGGAGCGTTTAGCATGGGGGTCACCGGCATTAACGCGGATAACACAAATGTCGCAATTTGGACATCTGCTGATTTGTCTAATTACAGCGCTTATGTTGCCATGAAGTACACCAAAATCACAGACTAAGGAGAAGGCATCATGAAAGTCATCAAGTATCAACTTTGCACCGAAATCAACCACGGTACGAAGGAACAGCCGAATATTGAGCAGGTGTTCTCCAAGGTGTCCCTTGGCTGGAGCGAGGCCAACGAGGAGATCGCCAAGGCCGAGGCCTACAACGGCGAGTACGAGATCATCGACGACGGCGAGCCGGAGCCTGCGCCAACGCAGCTCGACCGCCTTGAGGCGCAGACCACCTACACGGCCATGATGACCGACACGCTTTTGGGGGGCTGAGATGAAAGAAAAAATCGCAAGATGGTACGCGCAGGGGCTGTGGACAGCCGGCATGGTGCGCAGCGCCGTGAAAAAGGACATCCTCAGCGCGCGGGACTATGAGGAGATCACCGGCGAAAAATACGCCGATGACAAATAAATTTTGAACGAAGAAAAGGAGAACAAAACTATGACTACTACTCGTATCGCATCCGACGGCAAGCCCATCGAGGTCACCGACACCCCCTATGGTCTGAGCGAAAACTCGGGTGTCAAGAACAGCATCAAGCAGCCCGTCATGGCGCGCGACATTTCCCGCGCCGGCACGGAGATCTATGTCGCCCCCTGCTACAAGCTCACCTACGACGAGGACGGCTACTGCGTCAAGATGACGACCTGCGCCATCCCCGAGGACATCGCGGCCAAGCTCGCGGAGCTGAACAAGTAAACAGAGCGGGGGATATCCCCCGCTCTATCCTAAGGAAAGAGAGACAACGCCTATGGAAGATTTGGCTGTGAAGCTGCAGGAGGTCAAGGACCGCTCGCTCCGAAACGAGGGGCGCATCAAGCAGTTAGAGGTAGATCAGCGGGCGCTGAATGAATTGGCGCTGTCGGTCAAAGAGCTGGCGACCGACCAGACGAACATGAAAGAGGACATCGGCGAGATCAAGGCCAATGTGCGGAGCTTGACCGCCGTACCGTCCAAGCGCTGGGAGAAGGTCGTGGAGCTGATGATCGCGACCGTCGTGGGCGCGTTCATGGCGTGGCTTTTGACAGGGGGCGCGGTATGAGGGACATCAAGGGCTCCACCAGCGAAGAGATCCGCATGATCCGCGCCATCCAGCGCTCCGTCGGGGCGCTGGACAACGGCTGGATCGGAAACCAGACTTTGAGCGACATCGCCGCAAAGCTCGGCGCGGACTGCTTCCCGCTCAACGTCGAGCTGTATGGACAGCCCTGCATCCTCGCGCGGGACATCGAGCCCGTCAATATGAGCGGTCCGCTGCCGAAAAACGCGATCTCGGGGAGCTTTTCTTGGCAGGGCGCGCCGTGCAGCATCCTGGTGCGCGGCGGCAAGGTCGTGCGCGACTGGAGCTGTCACTATCCCCGCCCTGAGAGCGTGCTCTACAAGACCACGGACGGCGCGGTGCGCATTGCCCGCGTGTCCTCGGCGGCGGCGCTGGGTGACGTCGTGTGGGCGGTCGGTGGTATGGGATTGCTCGGCAATTATAACCCTGCCGCAGAAGGCTTCACAGGGGCGTACAGCGACGTGCTGCGCAAGACCAACCACACCGTCCTTGGCTACAAGGGCGGGCTGCTCTACGGCTTTTACTGCCGCAGCATGACCGCGCAGCAGGTCAACGCCTTTTGTCGGGACAAGCTCAAGCTGGAATACGCCGTTATGCTCGACGGCGGGCACGTCGCCGCCATCAACGGCGCGTGTAATAAAATCAACACACAGACGCGGCAGTTCTATGCCGTGCGGTTTCTGTAAAGGAGGCAAAAATGCAAAATCGAATTGCCAATCTTCTCACGGTCAAGAGCATCGTGACCATCGTGCTCACGGCGGTTTTCTCGGTGCTTGCCCTGCGCGGCAGCATCAGCGGGACGGAGTTTCTGACGATCTTCACGACCATCATCGCCTTCTACTTCGGCACGCAGACCGAAAAGAAGAAAAATGAAGAGGTTTCTTGAGACCCTGACCGCGTGGGAGGGGTCCGTGCGCGGCGATGCGGTGCATAAACAGATCGTAGACGCCTACAACAGCTATCTCCCGCACCCGCGCGGCTACAGGCTCACCTATTCGGACGACTACTGCGCGGCGATGGTGTCCGCGGCGGCGATCCTCTGCGGCCTGACAGAGGTCATTCCCATCGAGTGCAGCTGCGGCGAGCAAATGCGCCGGTATCAGGCGCGCGGCCAGTGGATCGAGGACGACGCGCACATCCCAACGGTCGGCGAGCAGGTGTTTTACTGCTGGAACGACCGCAAGGACTACGCCCTCACGGACTGCACGGGCGCGCCCAACCACACCGGCATCGTGACCGCCTGTGACGATCAGAGCTTCACGGTGTTCGAGGGGAACAAGGGGAGCCGCCACGAGTGCGCGTACCGCGTCATTCCCGTCAACGGGCGCTATATCCGCGGCTTCGGCATACCGAAATACCCCGCGGACAAGACCGTGCTCACGCGCGGCGACAAGGGCGCGGCGGTCGGCAAGCTGCAAGAGCTTCTTAACGCTTGCGGCTATGAGCTGGATGTGGATAACTCCTTCGGCCCCGCGACGCAAAGGGCGTGGGGAGAGTACATCGCCGCGTACATTCTCAAGGCCCTAGAATGATTTGTGCCCGATTCGGGCACGGAAAGGAAAACCGGTGGGAAGTCTGCAACACTTCCCCTCGCGTGGGCGCCTGCAAGCCGTGGTGCCTCTATGGACACACAGCACAGAGAGATCCGCGCTCAACTTTCCGCGATGGCTCCGCGCAGGGCCATTTCCTACATTCGTTCCTTCGACCTGCCGCCCGACGAGGCCGCGAGCCTCATCGAGTGCGACGTGCGCGGGCGGTCCTGCGTGCAGGCGGCGGAGCTGCTCCACCTCAGCGTGGACGGCCTCGCCAAGCTGCGCCGCCGCGCCTATCACAAAATCGCAGACGGACAAAACGAGAGCACCGACTAATTGTCGGCGCTCTCTTTTTTTATGTGCAGGGCAGAACGCGGGCAGTTTGCGGGCAGTTTGCAAGCTGAAAACCGCGGTACGATAGAGGCAGAACAAAAGGAGGTGCGGTGCATGGAGCAATTTGCGATCGCCGGCTATTCCGGCAGTGGCTGCGTCATGGTCGCTATCGACGGCAGCGAGATCTATCAAGTGGACTATTTTGGCAACCGCCAGCAGCTCATCGGCAAGACCGCCTCGGCATACGCCGAGCTGGAGGCCACTACGCAGGAGTATTACGACAAGCTCGTCGAGCTGGGCGTCATCACTCCGCCCAAGACGCAGGAGGAGCTGATGGGCGAAATGCAGTCGGCCATGAGCGACATGGCGGAGATCATCAAGGGCCTCTCGGCCCAGGTAAAGGAGCTGAAGGAAAATGGACCTCAAGCAACTCTTAGCGGCAGCGGCGAGAATGTTCCCCAGCGCCGACCTGCAAGGCGCGGCGGCGAGAGCGGAGCAGGCGATCAGCGGGACGGCTGACACGCTCGAGGGCGTGCAGAGCACCGCGCGCCGCCTTGGCATCGACCCCAACATTGCCAACAGCCTCTATGCGCGCTACGGGCGCACGATGCAGGCGAAGGCCCTGTGCGGCCTCCTCGGCACGACACCGGAGGCTTTGCGCTCCGACGCCAATAAAATACTCGGCGGCGCGCAGAACGCCTCACAGGCCCCGCAAAAGGGCAAAGCGAGGCAGTCCACAAAATTCCCCCGGCTCAAGCAGCCGTAGGAATAAATATTTTGTGAAAGGAGCACGAACACATGGAAGAGCGCAGCACCGGTATGAGCTGGATCGCAGTCCTGTTTGTCATCATCGTGGTCGTCGCCCTCTTCGGCGGCAACCTCGGCGGCGGCTGGGGCTGGAATCGCGGCGGAAACCCCTATCCCGCGCAGGAGGGCGGCTGCAACCGCGTGAGCAACTGCCAGGTCGAAAAGCAAGGGATCGTCGACGCGGCGCGCACGCAGTATCTCATTGAGCAGCAGAGCAACACCACCCGCGCGGCCATCAACGCAAGCACGGAGGCTATCACCTCGCAGGCGAGCCGCATCTACGAGCAGCACCTGCAGGAGTCCATCTTTGACCTCAAGATGGAGAACCAGAGCCTCAAGAACGGCATCTTCACGAAGGAGCAGACCGACGCTCTGGCCGCAAAGATCTCCGAATGCTGCTGCGGCTTCAACCGCCGCCTCGACGCGATCGAATGCCGTATGCTGACGAAGCCGAACCTTTACGGCGTGGCCGCCACCGGCGCGGGGCAGATCATCCCCGCGACCTGCGGCTGCAACGGCAGCACCAACCTCTAAGACCATGCTCCCCGCACGGGGAATATGGTAGGCCCTGCAGGCCGGGAAGCAGGCGGGGCAAATGCCCCGCCTATCTTATTTGAAAGGAGACACCGAAATGTCCTGTAAATCCGCTCTCTATGCTGCCATGCAGACGCCCTCCGCGGTCGCGGTCGGCGGCGTCATCCCGCTCGGCAGCCTCATCCGCCGCTACGGCTGCGACGTCAGCCTCAACGGCAACGCCGTCAACATCACCGGCGCGGGCTACTACGACGTCGACGCCTCGCTCACCGTCGCCCCCGCCGCTATCGGCACCGTCACCGTCACGCTTTTTAAGGACGGCGTGGCCGTCCCCGGCGCAACCGCCTCGGCGACCGCCGCCGCCGCAAGCGATGCGCTTGACCTCAACATCACGGCTCTCGTGCGGCAGGTCTGCTGCGCGGCTGGCTCCGCTCTGACGCTGGTGCTCACCGGCGCCGCCGCGTCGGTCGAAAATGTGGCGCTGCGCGTCCAGCGGATCTGAGAGGTGCGCTATGATGCAGCTCTTGATCGGTATGCTGCTCGGCGCGATGGTCTCGACACCCACGGGCCGCAGCATCGGCAACCAGATCGGCGACGCGGCGCTCAAAAAGGTCAAGGACGCCGTGCAGACGTCCGCGGTCGGAGAGGAGGCTGACGATGGAAAATCTGCATGAGCAGCTTAAGGCGTATATTCCCAAGCTCGAGCGCAGCATCCAGTCCTACATGACGCAGACGCCGCCCTCGCCCAATTCCGCGCAGGGCATTATGGCGATGTGGGAGTGCCTAACCATGCTCAAGGCGGCGGAGGCGGGCACCTGCGGCGAGTTTACCCGCGAGCAGGCCGAGCAGTGGGCGCAGCACATGCGCAACACGGACGGCAGCACCGGCGCGCATTGGAGCATGGAGCAGACCACCTCGCTCGCCGAGAGCCTCGGCGTGAGCCGCGACGAGGTTTCGCCCTGGTGCTGGTGGATCGCCGTGAACATGATGTACTCCGACTACTACGGCGTCGCCTCCCACTTTGGCGTCGCCACGCCGGAGTTTTTCGCGGAGCTCGCCCGCGCTTTCCTCCTCGACGAGGACGGCCCCGGCCCCAAGCCCAAGATGTCGGCCTACTACTGCGGCATCGTCAAGGGCAAAGACTGACCGCTATTTGCCCGCTACGGTCAAAATATCTGTGCCCGCTATAATGCCCCCTATGAGTTCTTTTTAATCGCCGCAAAGCACCACAAAATGTCACACTTGCAAAAAGCAAAAAAGAAAGGAAAAAGCCTGCTGTTGCAGGCTTTTTCCTTATTTGGCGCGGAAGAGAGGATTTGAACCTCCGCGGCGCTTTTTACACACCCTACTCCCTTAGCAGGGGTAGAAGAGCCCTTTAATATCAAGCGTTTGCGGCACTTTGCCCGCTACGGTGACCGCTATGTTTCTTTTTTGAGTCTGTCCATATCCTTCTGCCCGAGAATGTTGATCCCCTCGTGCATCGCCATCGTGTCCGGGTGGATGTAGCGCTCGGTGGTCGTGATCTTGCTGTGGCGCATGATCTCCTTAATGACCGTGAGGTGGACATTATCCAGCGCGAGCGCGGTCGCGGTCGTGTGGCGGCAGGAATATGGCTTGAGGTCGCGCACGCCGCAGCGCGCCTCGGCGCTGTGAAATTCCGCGTAAAAGTTGTCCTCGTTCATGTCCAGCACCTTCCCTTTTCGGCTGGCGGAGGCTTCGCAGAGCTGGCGCAGCACGGGCTCGATGAGCGCGGGGAAGACGATAGGCGTTTGCTTGCGTATGTCGGTTTTGAGACCGGCGCCGACGATCTCATGCGTCTCAAAGTTTACCATTGCTTTTGTCAGATTTTTAAGCTCGCCGGGCATCATGCCCGTGTAGATCATCAGCAGGATGTACCCGACAAAAATATCGCCGTTGGCATAGGCTTTCCAAAACGCCACGATCTCGTCCTTGGTGTAAGGCTGTATCTTTTTTTCCTGCAGCGGCGGCAGCTCAATGTAGGGCGCGAGGTTGGTCGGCACCGCGCCCTCCGCGACTGCGCGATCATAGAGGTGCGAGAGCACCGTGCGCATATCCTTTGCGGGGTAGTGGGTGCTCGTCTGCGCGTCCACCGTATCCTGCAGGCGCTGGATCGTCAGCTTGCTGATCGGCAGGTGCGCGATGGACTTTAACCGGCCCCAGGCGATCTGGTGCGCCATGCGGCGCGAATCGGAGAGCTTTGGCAGAGACGCGCCCTCATAGTGCGTCCAGTAATCGCTGAGCGTGGGGAGCTTGACCTCCCGCATCTCAGGAGGATTGGCTGCGTAGGCCAGAGCGGCGGTCTTGGTCGGAAAGCCGCCCTTGTAGTGGCGCAGCTGCTTGAGCTTGCCGCCCTCTGCGCGGAAGCCGACCGTCCACACGGCGGTCCATGTCGAGCCGCGCTTGCGTGCGGAGCCTTGCCCGCTGCCGCGCTTGCCGGTGCGCGGCTTCGGCGGCGCTGCCACAAGCCGCTTGCCGCAGTAGCAGCAGAACACGGCGTCGTCCGGGATCTCCCGCTGGCATTTGGTGCAGTTCATCGCGCCGCCTCCCTTCGCGTAAATGGAACGACCGCCGCCATGCCGGGCGGCGGTCGTGGTGGTTATTTGGAATAAAGAGCTTTAATTTCCTGCCTTGTCCAGCCCTCCATTTTGAGGTATTCCTCGCGGCTCTCTAAAATTTGGACTTGGATTTGGGTTTGCTTGTCCTTGCATTTTGTGTTCTGCTCAACATATTTTTGATCCCAAGTATTCACATAGTTGTAAATGCTTTCAGAAATAATGCGCGTGTTTTCGGCGTAGGATTTCACTGCAATGGCATATTCCTGCGCTTCCTGTGTATTCGCATCGGCGCTGATTTCATCGACCTTTTCGGCATACTGCGCCAAGAGCTTTGACACGCCAAGAATTTCGGAGAGGTCTCCGGTATTTATGATATGCTGCCCTCGGTCAGCGAGATTTATGTAGCAAGCATCTACGGCGCGAACGATATTATAAAGCCGCTCGTCAAATGCTCCGGCAGCTTTCTTGGCGCGCTCTCTTTCAGCGCGACCGATAAAACTGAACACGAAAAGCGCAATTATAAGCCAAAACCACCATTTTTTGTAAAAGGGCTTTTTCTGTTTTTCTTCGCTCATGCGGTCGCCTCCCGTGCCCGAATCGGGCACAATTTTTTATATTTTTCCGCAGGTTAGCGGGAATTTAACGGTTCCTCTTCCTTTTTCGACAGCATCTTGCCGAAAAAGGTGCTATGGTAAACATACACGCAGGTGCTCCGGAGGTGTCAGCTCGCCTGCGCAGGCCCCGTCGTCAGTTGCAGGGGCGGCGGGGCCGCTTTACAATGGAATATCTGGCCGGTCTAAAATACGAGTAAAGAGAGGTACATAGACATGTCAGATCAGCACAGCGCGCCGCAGGACTTGACCGAGTTACACCAACGCCTCATCGAGAAATACCGGCGGCTTACGCCGGAAAACCGTGGGCGTCTCATGGCCTATCTTGAGACGATAACAGCAGGTCCAGATATTCCTCCAGCTTTTCCCGATTCCGCGCGCTGAGCGCGTCATACCCGGCCAGCAGCCTGTCCTCCTCCGAGGGCGGGCTGCTTTCGTTTTGCTCGCCGAGCAGATCGGAGGTGGTGACGCCAAGATACTGCGCGAGCAGCTGCACCTTTGAGACGGACGGAACAATCCCCTGCGCGACTTGGCTCATCAAGCTCTTGCCTGCACCACTTTCTCGGCAGGCAACCGTAGGGGCAACGCCTTTTATCGCACAGTATTTTTTTACATTTTGCACAAAGACGTTTGCGTCCATTCGAGCAACTCCTAATCCAATATTTGAGATTTTGCACAAAGTTTCAAAAATGGGATATTACGGTATTGACAATCCAAAATATTGGATTTAAGATAGGCGTACAAGGTAAACGCAAGGTTTACACGAAAGGAAAGGAGAGAAAGGCATGAGGGAATTTGAAATCAGCATCAAGTCCACGCCCCACGGCTCGGTCGTCACCGTGCAGGGGAGCACGCCGACCATCGTTGTCGAGTTTGGCCTCCTTGCAAACTCCATCAGCGAGAGGTGCGGTATCCCGCGCGAGCTGTTGATGATGGCAGTCATGAAGGGTGCGGAAATGGAGAGAGAGCTCTCATCCGGCAGCGTCTGTATCGATCAGGGCGCGATCGACCGCGCGCGCGGCGGCGAAAAGTAAATCCACAATTTACTGTATATCACAAATTTCACGCAAAATCAAGAGAAAGGACGTGACAAGATTTGACAAGATTCCGCATCCGGGAGCTGCGCGAGGCGCGCGGAGTAAGCCAGTACGGACTGGCCCGCCGGCTCGGCGTGACCAAGATGGCGGTCAGCCGGTGGGAGAGCGGTGCGGCCATGCCGACGGCGGACAAGCTGCCGACCATCGCCGCGCTGCTGGAGTGTGAGGTCAACGACCTCTACGATGACGAGACGCTGCGCGCCGCGAGCGAGGCGGCGCGGGCCGCGGTGGCGGCCAAGGGCGCGGCCGACGCGAGAGCGCTGGCCGCAGGAAAGTGAGGAGGCGAGGACATGATGACATTGGAGGACATCCGCAACTCGACGAAGGAGACCATCAGCGCCGCGACGGCGGGGAGCATTCTCGGCTGTGACCCGCAGCTGATCCGCGTGCAGGCACGGCAGGACCGGACGCAGCTCGGCTTTCCGGTGATCCTGATGCGCCGTCGTGTGCTGATCCCGCGCAGACCGTTCCTCGCCTACATCGAGGGCGGCGCGACCTCTCCGATACTTTGACATTACCACAAAGGAGGACGAAAGACAATGGCAGCGTTATACCCAAATATCTATCAAAGAGGGCGCAAGGTGACCCTTTTGACGCAGGAGGAGGCGGCTGAGCGGCTGCACATCTCGCCCGAAACGCTCAAGCGCTACGAGGGCGGACGGCTCACACCGCCGGACGAGACCGTGGCGCGGATGTGCGAGGTCTACGGCGCGAGGTGGCTGGCGCTGGAGCACGCGCAGGCGACCGACCGGCTCGGCATCCTGCCGGAGCTGGAGCCCAAGCCCCTGCCGATGGCGACCATCTCGCTGACCAACCGTTTGCGCGACGCAGCGGACCGGCTGGCCGGACTGCTGCGCATCGCCGAGGACGGCGTGATCGACGACGCGGAGCGCCCGGAGTTCGACACCATCGTGCAGGACCTGCGCGAGACCATCGCCGCGGCCTATCAGGTGATCTACGCGGACGGCGCAAAAAAAGAACGCCCCGAGGCGGCAACCTCGAAGCGCTCCCGTTCTCAGAGAAACTCTGAAAACCATTGCAAGCACAGTATATCGCAGAAACAGACGAATGTCAACACCTTCCGAGGGGAGGCGAGAGCATGACAGGACTGGACATCTTCCTGATCCTCGTCGGCGTCACGTCTCTCACGGAGCGGCTGATGAAGATCATCGTCTATTTGGATGGAGGAAAGTATGAGCGAGGGCGTAATAAAGTCCGGCCATCGTGAGCCGTTTACCGTCCTGTATAAGTCCGCGATCCGAGACACGCGCCTGAGCTTCGAGATGCTCGGATTCCTGACCTATATGCTGGACAAGCCTCCCGATTGGGAGTTTACCATCTCCGGCATGGCGAAGGAGCGCGGCATCGGCAAGGACACGGTGCGCCGCCTCGTGGGACGGCTTGAGGAGGTCGGTTATCTGATGCGCGAGCAATCGCATGACGGCAGCGGGCGCTTTTCCGCGAACACCTACGTTTTGCAGGAAAAGCCACCGTTGTCGGAAAACACCGACAACGGTGAAAACCGTCGTCGGGAAACACCGTCAACGGAGTTTCCGACCCAAAGTAAGAACGTAGAGACTAAAGATTATATTATACCCCCCTATAGTCCCCCCAAGGGGGACGGCGAGGAGCCGAGAAAACGGCGCAGCAAAACGGCGCCGACATGGAAGCCGGAGCGCTTTGAGGGCTTCTGGGCTTACTATCCCCGCGGGGAGAACCGCATGGGCGCGGTGCGCGCCTGGGACAAGCTCAAGCCAGACGACGCGCTGATCGAGACCATCGGCCGGGCGCTGCAGGTACTCAAGGCCTCGCCCGCGTGGCGGGACGGCGTCGGCATCCCGTATGCCTCGACCTTCCTCAACGGCCGGCGCTGGGAGGACGCCACGGCCAAGCGCCCGGCGCAGAGCGCCAAGGCACAGCCGGTGCGCCGCATCGAGCAGCCGCCGGATAGTCAGGACGGAGGGTGGACATGGGCCGAGTAGACGCGAAATCAGGCAGGAAGTCACCAGAAAGGAGGCGGCAAGGTGATACCATTCCCGGATAAGAAATACAGCATCATCTACGCCGACCCTCCGTGGAGCTATCAGAACCGCGGCACCAGAGCGGCAGCCTCCAAGCACTACG
>OGNF01000699.1_pt1 | contig 35031 bp, 33 predicted proteins | sample 1573321 | NCBI WGS metagenome assembly OGNF01 (sample SAMEA2581911, study PRJEB24529) | metagenome | biome: Human gut stool | place: China | collected 2011 | reverse complement strand
ACGGAACGTCTGCGCCGACCGAAGCACCTGTCTCGCAAAGAGCTTTCTGCGAAAAATCACAGCAGAAAAGCTTGTCCAAGCAGTATATAACGGCGGCGGCATCGGCACTTCCTCCGCCGAGTCCCGCTTCGGACGGGATATGCTTTTCAACAGTTATCTTAACGCCTTTGTCAGCAATATCTGCGAAGCGGAAAAATTCACGGGCGGCTTTGTATGCGATATTCTGCTCGCCCGAGGGTATCCCTCCGCCGCAGATCACTTCAATTTCGGCTGAATCTGTTTTTTCAACGGTAACAACATCGTGAAGTGAAATGCTCTGCATAATGCTCCGCAGGGTATGATAGCCGTTCGGAAGTCTGCCCGTGATATTGAGGGTCAGATTTATCTTTGCATTCGCCTTTACAGAAAGCTTATCCATTGTTCTTTTTGAGGTCGTCGAGGTATTCTTTTATCGATTCAACAGCGGTTTTAAGGTGCTGGAGCGAATAAGCGTAGGAAACTCTTATGTAACCCTCGCCGCAATCTCCGAACGCATCGCCCGGAACGACTGCTACCTTGTGCTTGTAAAGCAGATCCTCGCAGAACTGCTGGCTCGTAAGTCCCGTTGACTTTATGCAGGGGAAAACATAGAACGCACCGCCCGGTTCAAAGCAGGTAAGACCAAGCTCGTTGAAAGCATTGACAATGTATCTGCGGCGCATATCGTATTCTTTTACCATTGCCTGAACGTCGTCATCGCACTTTTCAAGCGCATCAACAGCGGCATACTGCGAAACTGTAGGGGAACACATTATTGCGTACTGGTGGATCTTGAGCATCTGCGAAACGAGAGGCTTCGGACCTGCAAGATATCCAAGACGCCAGCCCGTCATTGCAAATGCCTTTGAAAAGCCGTTTACATAGATAGTTCTTTCCTGCATACCGTCGATCTCGGCAATGGAAACGTGCTTGCCGTGATAGGAAAGCTCGGAGTAAATTTCGTCCGTGAGAACGAGGATATTCGTTCCCCTGAGAACGTCGGCAACGGCTTCAAGCTCGGGTCTTGTCATAACTGCACCCGTTGGATTGTTCGGGAACGGCAGGATAAGAAGCTTTGTTTTATCGGTGATCTTTGCACGGAGAGCCTCTGCTGTTAGCTTGAAGTTGTCCTCGGGCTTGGTTTCGATAACAACGGGAACACCGTGCATAAGGTCAACGATAGGCTTGTAGCATACGAAAGACGGCTCAACAACGAGGACTTCATCACCGGGATCAACAACGGCTCTTATGCAGAGGTCGATAGCCTCCGAACCGCCGACAGTTACGATTATCTCGTCCTTGGGGTCATATTTAAGGTCATATTTGCGTTCAAGATATTTTGAAATTGCACAGCGGAGTTCAAGAAGTCCTGCATTTGCGGTGTAAACTGTCTTACCCTGCTGGAGAGTGGTTATAGCCTTGCTGCGTATCGTCCACGGAGTGGCGAAGTCGGGTTCGCCGACACCGAGCGAGATGACCCCCTCCATTGAGTTTGCAATATCAAAAAATTTACGGATTCCCGACGGCTTTATCTCCTTGCATTTGTCGGAAAGTATTCGGTCATAGTCCATCATGGAGAAACGAAACTCCTTTCATCTTTGTCATCGGCATTTATCATAAAGCCCTTATCCTTGTATTTTTTGAGGAAAAAGTGCGTAGATGTTGATACGATGCCCTCAATAGTGGAAAGACGCTGTGCAACGAACAGAGCGATCTCTTTATAGTTTGTGCCGCTTATGGTAACGGCGAGGTCGAATGCGCCCGACATGAGCGTGAGGCTCTCAACTTCTCCGTATGATAATATTTTCTTTGCAATGGCGTCAAAGCCGAATTCAGCCGTCGGAGTAACCTTTACTGCGATGAATGCGGTAACGTTGTCCTTATCTGCGAGCTCGTCATTGAGGATGGCGGAATAGCCCTTTATAACGCCGCTGCTTTCATATTCTTTTATCTTTGCCGCGACCGCTTCTTCGGTGCTGCCGGTCATTGAGGCGATTTCCTTGTTGGAAAGCCGAGCGTTCTGCTTGAGGAGTTTTAAAATATTGTCCATTACAACCCATCCTTTTTTTCAGATCTGCAGCAAATTTTATCGGTTTGCTGCGATACATCTTATTATAGCACATAAGAAAAGCAAAGTCTATAATTTTTTTTGACATTTTGCAAAGGCTTTTCAAATCGTCATTTCTGACAAAAATTACGGTGCAAGGTGGAAAAAGAGTATAAGTCACAAGTTCGTTAATAATTTAACTTTAAATTTGTTTAAATTTAGTCTATTTTTGCGGAAAAGGTTGTGATATAATATCTTGTATATATTGTTTATAAAATTATTTTCGGAGGTTTCTTTCTATGAGAGCTGTTATAACTGTTGTTGGTAAGGATACAGTCGGTATTCTTGCAAAGGTCAGCGGTATCTGCGCTGAATTCAATGCTAACGTTACCGAAGTGACCCAGAGCGTACTTCAGGATATGTTCGCTATGATAATGCTTGTTGATATCTCGAAGCTTGACAAGAGCTTTGCGGAGCTTGTTGACAGAATGACCGCTCTCGGGGACAGCATGGGTCTTAAAATAAATACAATGCACGAAGAGATCTTCAACACGATGCATACCGTCTGAGTGACGTATTTTTCAGAACTGGAGTTATATTAAATGCTTAATGTACATGATATACTTGAAACAATAAGAATGATACAGGATGAATGTCTTGATATCAGAACGATCACGATGGGCATTTCGCTCCTCGACTGTATCGACAGCGACATCGGCAAGGCTTGTGATAAAATTTACGATAAGATCACGGCCTGCGCAAAGGATCTCGTTAAGGTCGGCGAGGATATCGAAAAGGAATTCGGCGTTCCTATCATCAATAAGCGTCTTTCCGTTACGCCTATCGCAATGGTTTCCGCTGCCTGCAAGGAAAGCCCTGTAAAGTTTGCGCTTACAATGGAAAAGGCTGCAAAGGCTGTCGGCGTGAACCTCATCGGCGGTTATTCCGCACTCGTTCAGAACGGCTTCGCTGCCGGAGATGAAAAGCTCATCAATTCCATACCCGAGGCTCTCGCATCGACAAGCTGCGTCTGCTCTTCGGTAAATATCGGCTCGACAAAGAGCGGTATCAACCTTGATGCTGTAAAGCTTATGGGCGGCATCGTCCGTGAGTGCGCAGAAAAAACCATCGATAACCAGTGCTTCGGTGCTGCGAAGCTTGTTGTTTTCTGCAACTCCGTTGACGATAACCCGTTTATGGCAGGCGCTTACCACGGTGTCGGTGAGCGTGACTGTATGATAAATGTCGGCGTTTCCGGACCGGGCGTTGTCCGCTCCGCACTTTCCAAGTACCCCGATGCCGATATCACACAGATATCCGATATCATCAAAAAGACTGCATATAAGATAACAAGAGTCGGTCAGCTCGTCGGCACAGAGGCTTCAAAACGCCTCGGAGTTCCGTTCGGCATCGTTGACCTCTCGCTCGCACCCACTCCCGCAGTCGGCGACTCCGTTGCGCATATCCTCGAGGAGATAGGTCTTGAAAGCTGCGGCTGCTGCGGTACTACTGCTGCGCTCGCACTGCTCAATGATGCGGTAAAAAAGGGCGGCGTAATGGCTTGCTCAAAGGTCGGCGGACTTTCCGGCGCATTTATCCCCGTGTCCGAGGACGCAGGAATGATCGATGCTGCCGTTTGCGGTTCGCTCAGGATAGAAAAGCTCGAAGCTATGACGGCTGTATGCTCAGTTGGTCTTGATATGATAGTAATTCCGGGCGATACGACAGCAGAGGTCATCTCCGCTATCATCGCCGATGAAGCTGCTATCGGTATGGTAAACAACAAGACCACAGCAGTAAGAGTTATCCCTGCTATCGGAATGAAGGAAGGCGAATTCCTCGATTGGGGCGGACTTTTCGGCAAGGGTCCCGTTATGAGCGTAAACAAGTATTCGCCTGCTAAGTTCATCAACAGAGGCGGACAGATCCCTGCACCCCTTCACAGCCTCAAAAACTAAAAAATGCCCATGCTGCCGCAATACAGCATGGGTTTTGCAGTTGATAAACATAAAGCTGTGGAACATTGACTTTAGGGAACCTTTATTCCGCCGCCCGTACTGCCCGTGCAAGCGCCGATGAACATTATCAGAACGATTATCGTTCGTGAAAGCTCAGGCCAGAGGTTAAAATCGACCGCTGTAAAGCCCGTTGAAGATATCACGGACGAAACGGTGAATATCGCACTGCGGAATGCCGCGCCGACCGACGGGAAAAGATTTTTGATATTGACCGTGATGAGCGTCGTTGCGACAGCAATTATACCGAGGAAATACCACACCTCGGAATTTTTCAGCGCGTCCTTGAATTTCTTGCTCAGAATAAGGAAATAAACGTTGAAGTTTATTCCGAACAGTATCATAAACACCGTTACTGCCATTCGCACAAACTCGGAATATCCTGCAAGTCCGTCATTTTTTACCGCAAAGCCGCCCGTTCCTGCAGTCGCAAATGCGGTGGTCATCGCTTCAAAGACGGTCATTCCGCCGAAAAGAAGCAGGATAAACTCTATCGCCGTCATTACAAGATATATCGAATACAAAAGCAGTGCCGTCGTCTTTATCCTCGGCACAAGCTTGCTGACCGACGGCCCCGGGCTTTCCGCTTTCATAATATGCAGGTTTTGTCCGCCCGAGAGCGGCAGGAATGCCATAATGAATACAAGCACACCCATTCCGCCGACCCAGTGTGTAAAGCTTCGCCACAAAAGCAGCGACTTCGGCACGGCTTCAACATCGGAAAGTATCGTTGCACCCGTTGTTGTGAAACCCGAAACGGTTTCAAACAGCGCGTCAACATAGCTCGGTATAGCACCCGAAAAGACGAACGGCAGAGCGCCGAACGCACTGAGAACTATCCAGCTGAGCGATACTATAACATATCCGTCACGGGAGTGCAGACTGCTCTCTTTCGGCTTTTTCATCGTTATCGGAACGCCTATCGCGGCGCATACAGCTATTGTTATTATCAGCGGAACTATCGTAGCCTCTCCGTAAACTATCGCCGCTATCAGCGGTATTATAAAAAAAAACGCCTCAAAAATCAATATCCAGCCAAGGATATAAACTATCATCGGAAAATTCATTTCTAATACCTCTGTCAGTCGTTAGTCAAGAATATCGGAAATATCGTGCGGACGGATATCCGAAACAACGATGACAGAATCGTTTTTCTCAATGACATCGCTGCCTCGCGGTATTATAACTCTGTTTCCGCGGAGAATTACCGCAACAAGAACGTTCGGTTTGAATTTAAGCTCCATAAGCGGCTTTCCGAGTACGGGTGAAGTGTCCTTTATCAGAAATTCGGCAGCCTCCGCTTTGCCCTTGATAATGCTGTAAACGGTCTGTACGTTGCTTCCGATAGTGTTTTTCATCGCGCGGACATAGCTTACGATAAGCTCCGAGGTGATGTTTTTCGGATAAATTATCGAATCAAGGTCAAGCTGCTTTATAACATCGAAAAAATCGATGCGGTTTATCTTTGTGACGAGTTTTTTGCAGCCCTTTACCCTTGCGAAAAGGGAAAGCATAATGTTTTCTTCGTCAAGGTTTGTGAGAGCCGCAAAGGAATTCGCATTTTCCAGTCCCTCTTCAAGCAATATCTGCTGGTCTGCGGCATCGCCGCATATAACCGTGACCTCGGGCAGAGCCGTACAGAGCTTTTCGCAGCGCTTCGGGTCTTTTTCGATAAGCTTGAGCGAAATTCCCGCTTTCCTGAGTATTCTGCAAAGGTAATAAGCGACATCGCCGCCGCCTGCTATCATGCAGTCCTTTACCTGATTTATCTTATAGTCTATCTTTCGGAAAAATGCGTTCGCGTTTGCAGGTGAAGCTATGACCGAGATAATGTCCTTTTCCCCGAACACGAATTCACCGTTCGGGATAAATGCTTCGTCCCCTCTTTCGACCGTGCAGACGAGGACATCGCATTTAAGCTTCGTTGCTATCTCCTTTACGGAGCAGCCCGTAAGTACGCAGTTTTCGGGCAGACGGAACTTCATCAGATCTACCTTGCCCTTTGCGAACGTGTCTATCTTTATCGCCGACGGGAAACGCAGCACACGGGCGATCTCCGCAGCCGCCTGAAATTCGGGGTTTATGACCATCGCAAGACCGAGTTCTTCTTTAAGATACGGTGCTTCGGTGCTGTACTGAGGGTCGCGCACACGGGCGATAGTCTGGCAGTTACCTTCTTTCTTCGCAATAAGGCAGCAGAGCAGATTGAGCTCGTCCGAACCCGTTACCGCGATAAGAAGATCTGCGTCCCTGATGCCTGCCTCCTGCTGAACAAGGTGGGTCGCGCCGTTGCCCGTTACACCGAGAACATCAAGACGGGAAGTAACATCATTCACCTTTGTTGAATCAACATCGATAACGGTAATGTTATCGCCCTCGTCATTAAGACGGTGGGCAAGCTCCTCTCCGACTTTTCCGCAGCCGACAATAATTATATTCAAAACCGATCACGCTCCTGAAAGGTCAAAAAATCAATTTTATCCAATATATCAGATAGTATAGCACTTTTCACATTTAATGTCAACTGCAGTGTTTTTTTAACTTTCCCCAAAATTCAGCCTCGAAATTTCACAGTAAGAAAACAGAGATAACTGCCCATCATTATCAGGCAGAAAAAAGAACCTTTTGATATCCGATTTAACAGCCTTCAAAGCCTCAAAAATACCGTCTGCGACAGCATAATATACAAAATTGGGTATACTGAATAAACGCTTGGAAACCTCAATAATTTCCGCACGCAGTCTGATATTTTCCGATTTGCCCGATATTTCGGCAACATACTCTATCGCGATCGTAAGCAGCAGATCAAGATTTCTGATCGACTTTAACGACGCACTCTCAAATTTTCAAAATCAAAGCTCTGCTTTCTGAATTTGAAATATTCCCCTATCCTCCATCTCATCAGATATACCTTGCATATTGTTGTACAGATTCGCTTGTCATCACTTCTTAAATTGGTGATCAGCATCATCGGTATTTTACCGAAGCCATAAACCATTACAAGATTAAGCTCGGTATTTCTGAACTCGCACAGTCTTATGGGAATAATGCTGACCTTGACACTGCTTTTTCTTTCGCATTTTTCGTTGTATTCAAGCTTGTATTTTCCCTTAAACCGATTTGTCAGTTCAAGGATATTTACAGTTTTACCCTTGTAGATAACATTGCGGTTTTTCTTTGCTCTGATGATAAACTTTTCATCATGCTTTATGAAATATTCGTAATACCTGTTGCAGTCATATCCTCTGTTTATAGTACGGATATTGGATTTGGAAAAATGCTTGTTTAAAAATTCAAAGCACTTTATGATCTCATTATCTTCGCTGACAAAATCCTTTTCTCTTGATGAATATATTCTGCTGTAAACACCGTAAGGAAGCTTTCTGTCGGATAAAACGGCTGCTCCTATCGTGTGATAGCCTATGCCTATCTCTCCAGTGCTGCCGTCACGGACTTCACAAAGGTCTTCAAGCTTTGTGCTTGCAGGCTTGGTGATATCGGAGCTGATACTGCACTGTTTTTTTGATTTTTTATCTGCTGTTTTCTGCGTAGATACGTTGGTTTTTGAACTTTGACGTGTGGGTTTTGGGGAAAGTTAAAAGTTCCGCGTCTTGACTTTTGCCAAGGTATATGTTATAATACCTTTATATAAGAACGCCGCTGACAAAAAAGCTGCGTTTAAGCAGAGATGTAGTTAGCTTAGGCTAACAATGCAAACTGTTTGAAAGCGGAGGAATTTGCAATGAAATATGCCGGACTGCCGTCGGCAATGTGGACGTTTTTTGCAGGCTCGTTTACAAAAAATCTCATTGAGGTCATGGGGTATGATGCAGACGCCGCAAAGGAGATCAAACGCAAAGCCAAGCCTAAATATAGGGAGATAATCTCTGAACTGCCCGAGTTTGAAAAGGCTGACCACTTTAAAACAAACATTGTCAACTGCGCAATGCTCTGCGCTTTTATCCTTAATATGCCAAAGCGCCCCGACGTTGAAACACTCACGGTATATTTCAGACAGACAATTATGACACCGCTTGTGCGTAAAGTCTGCCGTATGAGTGCCAAGAACAAATACACGGAAAAGGGCTATACATCGATGCGCGCAACAGCCGAACTGAAAGCCGCTGACCGCAACCCGTTTTCATGGAATATGGACATGATCGAATATGAGGACGGAAGCGGTTACGAAGCGCGCTTTTACAAGTGCGGTATATGCGAACTGATGAAAAAATTCGGACTTTTCGATCTTACCCCTGCAATGTGCAGACTTGACTATGATATGAGCGAAGCCGGCGGCGGAACGGATTTTATCCGCGAATACACGCTTGCGTCCGGCGGTCCGTACTGCGACTGCGGTTATCATAAGAAATAAATTTCGCGTTTTGCGCCGCTGACGGAAAAGCGGCGTTTGAACGGATATACAATTAGCTTAAACTAACTCAAGATGGAGGATATTATGGAAAAGATACATTTTGAACCCGATACGGACGGATTTTACGGTGCTTACTGGGAGTGTCCTGCGCCGACCGACTGTGCCGTAATTGCTATGATAGGCGATGACCCCGAAGATTATCTTGCTAAAAAAACGGTAAAGTGGCTTCACGGACTTGAAGTGAACGTTATGTCAATGTCACCTGCGAAAAAAGACTACGGTCATCACAACTATCCGCTCGAAAGGATAGAAAATGCGATAAAGAAGCTCAAATCGCTCGGCAATAAAAAAATAAGCATCGTAGGCGCATCGACAACGGGAACGCTTGCGCTCACGGCGGCTTCGTATTTTCACGATATCACGCTCACGATAGGTCTGACCCCGAGTGACTTCGTTTGGCAGGGCTTTATGCAGGGCAAAAAGGACGGCTGTAAGGAATGGCCTATCGAGGGCGAGTCGCTTTTCACTTATAAGGGCAAGCCGCTCCCCTATATGCCGTTCGTTTACAAGCACCCTCAATACTGGCAGGTCATTGCAAGCGAATCCAAGCGCACGGGCGATATGGTCAACTCGCTAAAGCTTTTCGATGATTCGGAAAAGGCTCACCCTATCACCGAGGACGAGTTTATCAAGGTCGAAAATATCACGGGCAAGCTTCTCCTCATCGGTGGCGAGGACGATGTGCTTTGGGACACGGCAAAATATATCCGCAGAATGGAAAAGCGCCTTGCCGAAAGACCGCACTCCTGCGAGGTTGAAACCGCGGTTTACCCTCACGCAACGCACTATGTTTTCCCCGAAAGCCTGCTGAAGAAAATGTTCCCTGTCGGCTCGGGTCTTTTCCTCAAAATGGCGTTCAAAGCCGCCAAACAGTTCCCCGAAGAGTGCAGGCAGGCACGAATAGACATTGAACGAAGAATTGTATCTGCTATAAACAAATGGAGGGATTCTTAAATGAAATACGCAGGTATGCCCATGGGAATGTGGACGCTCTTCTCAGGCTCGTTTACAAAAAATCTCACCGATATTTTCGGTATTGACAAAGCAGCCGCAGATGAAGTCAGGCAAAAAGCCAAGCCGAAGTACAGGGAGATAATTTCCGAACTTCCCGAATTTGAAAAGGCCGACCGCTTCAAAATGAACCTTGTCAACTGCGCTTTGCTCTGTGCGTTCATTCTAAATATGCCTCAGCGTCCCGACATTGAAAGGCTGACGGAATATTACAAGCGTTCAATGATGACTTCGCTTATGAAAAAATTCTGCCGAAAGAGCGGCAAGAAAAAGTTCACCAAAAAAGACCTTGACGGTATGCGCAAAACAGCCAAGATCAAAGCCGCCGACCGCAACCCGTTTTCATGGAATATGGACTTATTTGAATATCCCGACGGCAGCGGCTACGAGGCAAGATTTTACAAGTGCGGAATATGCGAGCTTACAAAAAAGCTTGGAATTTACGACCTCACCCCTGCGATGTGCAGGCTCGACTACACTATGAGCGAGGCCGGCGAAACGACTGATTTTGTCCGTGAATACACTCTTGCAGAGGGCGGACCTTACTGCGACTGCGGCTACAAAAAGAAAAAATGATCCCGACAAACACCATTTTTACAGCAGTTTTTACAACTAAAAGTATATGTCAGATAAATTATACTTTAGGTAAATCATCGTAATATACTATCTATAATATAAAATCAATATTATACTTTCCGTAAATAATACTAATACTAAACAGCACCGAAAAGGACAAGTTCCTGCGGTGCTGTTTTTTTCATAAAAACGTAAAAGGCACTTGACAACGATCCGAAAAAGGACTATAATGTTCAAGTGTCCGATATCGGACTATAAAGGAGCATGCTTATGGATATACGAAATTATATAAAACAGCTTGATGAAAAAATGAAGGATTACGATTCGATCTACCATGATGCCGCTGTGCGGTACGGTATGTCCGATACCGCGATGTGGATACTTTACACGATCTCGGACGAAACCGAAAGCTTTACTCAGCAAGGCATTTGCCGCCAATGCCACTTTCCAAAGCAGACGATAAACACCGCACTCAACAGCCTTATCAAAAACGGCTACGCTCTGCTTGAACCTATCACGGGTACGCGCAACAGCAAACGTATCGTTATCACCGAGAACGGAAAGGCTTTCGCCGCAAAAACGACCGATCGGCTGAAAAAAGCCGAGCTTATCGCCTACAGCCGCTTCACCGATGATGAACTTAACTTTTACCTTGAAATGACAGAACGCTTCAACGACTATCTCCGCGAAGAAGCGGAGAAAACATTTTGAAAGGAAGATAGAAATGACAAAACCTATACAGCTTTCAGACCACTTTAATTTCAGACGGCTGTTAAGATTTACTCTGCCGTCCATCGCGAGTATGATATTCGCCTCGATATACGGCATCGTTGACGGGTTTTTCGTTTCTAATTATGTCGGAAAGATACCGTTCGCAGGACTTAACATCATTATGCCGTTCATTATGATGCTCGGCGCAGTCGGAAATATGATAGGTCTCGGCGGCTCGGCACTCATCGGAAAAACACTCGGCGAGGGCGACCGCGAAAAGGCGAACAGCCTGTTTTCGTTCTTCATCTACTTTATGGCAGGCGCAGGCGTTGTGCTTGCGATTCTGGGAAACATTTTCCTGCCGCAGATAGCCGTACTTCTCCGTGCGGAGGGCGAGGTTCTCGGATATGCTGTTCTCTACGGTCGTATATGCCTTGTCGGACTGATATTCCTGTCGCTCCAGTATGCTTTTCAGGGATTTCTTATCACAGCCGAAAAACCTCACATCGGATTTTTCGTTACAGTTGCCGCAGGCGTAACGAATATGATCCTCGATGCGCTTTTCATCGTCGTTTTCAAGTGGGGACTGGCAGGTGCTGCGCTCGCAACGGTCATCGGTCAGTTCGTCGGTGCTGTCGTGCCGATAATAATGTTCGCCAACCCTAAAAACGACTGGATATTAAAGCTCGGCAAGGCAAAATTTGACGGTCGCTCGCTTTTAAAGGCCTGCACAAACGGCTCGTCCGAGTTTCTTTCCAACATTTCGATGTCCGTTGTCGGTATGCTCTACAACAGCCAGCTTTTGAAGTATGCAGGCAATGACGGCGTTGTTGCCTACGGCGTAATAATGTATGTAAATATGATATTCATCGCCGTTTTCTTCGGCTTCACGGTAGGCGTCTCGCCGATAATGAGCTTTAACTACGGCGCAGGAAACACAACGGAGCTGAAAAGTCTTTTCAGGAAATGCTCTGCCATAATCGGCGCGGCATCGCTCACAATGCTTTTGGCAGCAGAGCTTCTCGCAAAGCCGCTCGCGATGATATTCACATGCTATGATGCGGAACTGCTCGACCTCACGATACACGCATTTTCGATATATTCCGTATCGTTCCTTTTCTGCGGAATAGGAATTTTCGGCTCGGCACTCTTCACCGCGATGAACAACGGACTTATCTCCGCGCTGATCTCGTTCATACGAACGGTTATACTCCAAGCCGCATTCGTGTTCATACTTCCGCTTTTCTGGAAGATAGACGGTATATGGTGGTCGGCAGTTTTCGCCGAGGGCATTGCGGCATCATTAAGTATCATTTTCATTATTGCTTACAGAAAAAAATATCAGTATATGTAAAATGGGAAAAATCAGCTGATCGGGCTGAGCACAGCTCAACCAGCTGAATGCTTTGCAAATTCCTCACTTTCCCCCATTATCCCCACCCTTTTTCTTATGGGAAAAATGTATCTCGGGCATGGCAAGGTTATCGTAAAATATCCCCGATGTGTTTTCATCATCGTCAAGCTTTTCCTCTTCATCGTTGGTATGTATTTCGGGAACGGCGAGATTCTCCGAAGCGAATGTAAGGTGAGTTTTATTCTTATTCTTTTTAAACATAAGACCTACCCCTTTTACAATAGATTTATAAAGAATGTTACGCAAAGGCTGTTGAGAAAATCCGCGAACATTGAGCCTATTATCGGCACAAGGATATATGCTTTTACCGACGGCGCAAATTTTTCCGTGAGCACCTGCATATTCGCCATTGCATTCGGCGTTGCGCCCATTCCGAAGCCGCACGTTCCCGAGGCAAGAACCGCGGCATCATAGTTCCTTCCCATAACATTATACACGACGAAATATGTGAACAGCCCCATAAACACGACCTGCACGAGCAGAAGCACAACGAGCGGAAGTGCAAGCTCCGCAAGCTGCCAGAGCTTCAGCGTTATCATCGCGATGCCGAGGAACATCGAAAGGCAGATACCGCCGATGTCGTTTATTTCGCCGATATGGATATCGAATTTTCCCGTGAATTCGCTTATATTCCGCATTACGGCAGCGATTATCATTGCGCCGATATATATCGGGAACGTCATTCCCGTTTTGGACAAGAGCCACGAGACCACCGTCCCCAAGCCCATTGCTATCGCGATCTGATACGCCGCGGGAGCATACATACTCACCGAACGGTGCTTTTTCTCTTCCTCCTCGACGAGCGGAGTTTCGTCCTCCGCAACAGCGGTATTGAGAAGATCATGCTTTACTATGAGCCTGCGTCCGAGGGGACCGCCCATAAGTGAGCCTGCGACAAGTCCGAATGTTGCCGCCGCGGTGCAGAGCGTAGTCGCACCGCTCACACCGAGGTCTTCGAGAACAGGTCCGAAAGCGCCCGATGTTCCGTGTCCGCCGACCATTGGTATCGAACCCGTGCAAAGTCCTGTAAGCGGCTCAAGTCCCATAAGTTTTGCAGTGCCTATCGCGATGAAATTCTGTCCGATGATAAGCATTATAACGCACCCGAGGAAGATAACAAGGCTAAGTCCGCCGCTTTTGAGTATGCGAAGATTTGCCTGAAATCCTACCGATGTGAAGAAGATGACCATACATACCGTTTTCAGCGTTTCGTCAAAATCGAACTCGACAACTCCCGATGCATACAATCCGAGCGAGAGCAGAGCGAACAACATTCCGCCGATAACGGGCGAGGGTATGCAGAAATGCTCGAGAAGCTTTATCTTATGCTTCAAAAATCCGCCGAGGAACAGAACGCCAACCGCAGCGGCGAGCGTCTGATACATATCAAGATGTAATGTGTACATACGCCCTCCTTAGTCCTGCGCAGCACTCGGACGGTCTATCTCCGCCTTGTCTGCGTTCGTGTTTACCGTGATGCCCTGCTCTTCGTAAAAGCCTGCCGCACCGCTGTGAAAAGGTATGGAGATGCCGCCAACGGCAAAATCAACATCAAATTCCGATGCGCTCGTTGCATAATGAAGCTCCGGGCTGTGGTCGAAAAGTATCCTCACAAGCTGTTCAGCTGTGTCGTCCGAGAGCCTGCCCGAAGCCACAAGGACAGCCTTTACGCCGACCGTGCGGACCTCCTCTGTCTGACCTGCATAGGTGTTAGCAGGTATCGTGCAGGCGGTGTAGTCAGAATCGCCGTCCGTCATTCGCGCGATAGTTTTTTCATCGAGTGAAACAATGCGTATCGCAGTTTCCTTTGCAAGCTCCGTCACAGCCGTCGTCGGCAGACCTGCCGTGACAAAGAAAGCGTCTATCGTTCCGTTCCCAAGAGCCGCCGCAGAATCGGAGAACGAAAGGTTCTCTTTTCTGACCGAGCCGTTCACAAGTCCACCCAGCTGCATAATAAGCTCTGCATTTTTCACAACGCCCGATTCTTCCTCACCAACGGAAACAGTCTTTCCGTAAAGGTCGGAAACAGTGTAAATATCGGAATCCGCTCTTACGATGAGCTGACATTCTTCCGTATACAGAGCCGCAAGCGCGCGAATGCTTCTGCAAGGCATCTCGGCGAAGCTGTTCTTACCGTTATAAGCCTCCGTGAGCATATCGCTCTGCACAACGGCAATATCGAGAAAGCCCTGCTGAATGAGCCGCAGATTAGCCGCCGAGCCTGCGGTAGCCTTTACTTCGGCTGACAGCTTTTTATTTTCCGCACCGACAAGCTGTGCATAAGCACTGCCGTAAGCGTAATAGTTCCCACCGATACCGCCCGTTCCGAACGCAAGCCTGTCCGCGCTTCGGCAGGAGCACATCAGCAAAGCGCAGACCGCCGAAAGCAGTATGCATATCAGATTTTTTATTTTTTTCATCAAAACTTACCTCTCCTTTGTCAGCGGATATTTCTCAGACTTTGACATTACCGTAAGGCAGGAGAATGGTGATTGCACGAATACGGATATCCGGGTGGAAGTCCGGACGGCAAGTGTGAGCACAGGAGTGGAAGCCAGAAATAAACATCTGCGCTCATCCGATTTCTTTGATGTGGAGAGATTCCCCATGATGGTGTTTAAAAGTACGGGGATGAAGATGCTCGGTACAGATAAAGGGGAGATATATGGAGAGCTCACTCTCCACGGAATTACTAAAAAGGTGCGGTTTGACGTGATGTTAATTGGCAGAAAGGAAAGTCCGGTGTCCGGTAAAGAGACGGCAGGTTTTCGGCTCCAGGGTGTGATCAGATGCTCGGACTTCCAACTAGGTTCCAAATATATTCCGACTATGATCTCGGATAACGTACATGTTGTCGTCGACTGTGAATTCTCACCAGGGCAGGGTGAATTGGATATATAGTCAAAAGCAGATGGCATCTGTATCAGAAATATTTGGCGATACCAACTTAATTATATATTCCGGAAAAAATCCGCTTCGGGATAATTATATTCTACAAACCATTCTTGCATGGATTGAAAAACAATTAATATTAAAATGACAACAATATGAAAAAAAGAAAAGTGACACGGATCGTGAGAGGAAGAAAGACTGTTGACGGGGCAGGTGTACATCTGCGCCGGATATTGGGAGAGCAGACGGTGGTGGACTTTGACCCGTTTCTGATGCTTGACGGTTTTGACTCCACCAATCCGCAGGATTATATAAAGGGATTTCCCTGGCATCCACATCGCGGAATAGAGACCATAACCTATCTTGTCAGCGGAACAATGGAGCATGAGGACAGCCTGGGAAACAAAGGGGTGATCCAGTCCATGGGATGCCAATGGATGACAGCCGGTTCAGGAATACTCCACAAGGAGATGCCGCAGCCATCAGAAAGGATGCTCGGATGCCAACTGTGGGTCAATTTACCTGCTGCAAAAAAAATGGTTCCGCCGGCATACAGGGACATTGCTCCGGATGACATCCCGGTGGTGATGTCCGACAAGGCAACCGTCCGGATCTTATCAGGCAACCACCGGGGGATACGGGGGATTCTGGACAATTCGTATGTTCAGATAACATATTTGGATGTAACTTTGCCCGCTGACGCCTCATGGAAGTACAACGAAGCACGCGATGATGAAACCCTATTTCTCTATTTGCTGGAAGGCTCGCTTTTCCCCGAAGTGAAACAGCAATCTGCGGAAAGTAAGGGTTGTGCCATATTGTATTCTGTTCCCGTTCCCGGAGAAGATACGGACGAACCGGTAGAGGTGAAAGCCGGACCGGAAGGCGCACGTTTCCTTTTGTTGTCGGCTCCTCCCCTGAAAGAACCTATTGTCTGGGGAGGTCCCATAGTGATGAATAGCCGGGAGGAACTGGAGGAAGCTTTTAGAGAATTAAGAAATGGAACATTCATCAAATAAACGGCGTTATTTTACTGAGACAACCGTCTCTCCCGGATGAGCGGATATAAAATGTATGGTAGGCTTATGACGGCTGTGGTTATATTCCATGCCGTTGTCGACCATATAAAAAAACTGAAAATACCTATTTGTAGGTATTGTGTGAAGCTGTATAATCCACTATCTTTGTAATATGGATGGAATAATGAAAAATAGAATAGCCGTAGCATACCTGCTGTTACTGAGCATGATGCCTTTCTTTTTTGTGAAAGCCTTTCATGTTCATAAGGAGCGCGCATGTATTCATGACGGGCAACAGCTCCCTCATCATGATTCAGCAGATGAATGCGCTATCTGTCTTTTCACTTTATCCTTATTTACCGAAGCGGAAAGCTTGGAATACACCCATACCTTGACTGTAAAGCCTGTTAAAGATCTTATTTTGGAGGAGCAGGATGTCACTGTAACTGTTCTCCTTTTGTCTCTTCGCGCTCCTCCTGTCCGAATGTCATAATTCTCTATGGATTACATGCACCATGTGATGACATGTAAAGGGCTCTTATGCCTATTGACTATCCTAAACAATTTATAACGCTTTTATAAAATATGACATTTCATGCATATTTCCGATATGTGTGTCTGTTCCTTACCTGTCTGTATATGGTATTTTCTGCACATATGCATGCACAGGAATGCCGACAGCGATCAGACACAACCAGGACTCTGCTGATTATAGACGGGGAAACCGGAAACCCTATTGAAGGAGCCGGTGTATTAGCCGGCGGGCAGGTGCTTGTCAGCTTATCCGAAGGAACGGTAACTATTCCTTCAAGGAATTCCACGGATACAGTCCTTGTACAGAGTCTGGGGTATAAATCTCAATATATATCCTTGAAGGATGTGTTTAAAAGAAAGAACACCTATACGATACGTCTTTCTCCGGAAATGACGACATTGGGGGAAGTCATCATTACCGGTGAACGTTCCGGAATAACCCGGAATGCAGTGAGCGGGCAAATCCCATCCCCTGTAATCAATCATGCGTTGGGGACCTCCCTGGGTGCCCTGCTCGAACAGGTCAGTGGTGTAAGCTCCATCAGTACGGGGACGGCAATAGCCAAACCCGTCATCCAGGGGATGTATGGCAACCGGATATTGATCATCAACAATGGTACCCGCCAGACAGGGCAGCAATGGGGGGCCGATCATGCTCCGGAAGTGGACATGAACGGTAGCAATTCCATCCAGGTGGTGAAAGGATCCGATGCGGTACGGTACGGTTCAGAGGCTTTGGGGGGGATTATTATCATGGAACAGGCCGCCCTGCCTTTCCGGACAAAGTCCTTAAAAGGAAAGGGATCCATGCTTTATGGCAGTAACGGACGCCGTTTTGTCCTTACCGGACAGATGGAGGGAGCCTTCCCTTTTCTCCGTGACATTGCCTGGCGTGTACAGGGAACCTGCTCGAATTCAGGAGACCGTTCTACCGCGAACTATCTTCTTAACAATACCGGAACCAGAGAATTGCATACCTCCGCTTCACTCGGCTATGATCATGGCCGTTTAAGAATAGAAGGGTTCTACAGCCGCTTTTACAACCGCATGGGGGTAATGCTCAGTGCCCAGATGGGAAGTGAGGATCTGCTGGCGGAACGTATCCGGCTGGGACGTCCCCTGCATACGGACCCCTTCGCCCGAAGTATCACATATCCATATCAGGAGGTCACCCATCAGACAGCCGTTGGCAAAATAAGATTCAGCATGTGGGATGCTGGAAATCTTTACTGGCAGGGTTCCTGGCAGAAGGATGACCGGCAGGAAAAACGTATCCGCCGCCTGGGATCCGACATCCCGGCTGTTTCCCTGCACTTGTATTCATTTCAAAACTCCCTCCGGTGGAAGTGGAATTATAATTCATGGCAAACGGAGATTGGGGGACAAATCATGTTCATAGACAATCACAGCCAGGCAGGGACAGGTGTTGTTCCTGTTATTCCCAATTACACGGAGACACAGGCAGGAATATATGGCATTGGAAAGTATGATTACAGCAAGGGAGGAGTTGAAGCGGGTGTTCGCTTTGACGGGCAGGAAACCCGTGCCATCGGCTATGACTGGACTGGAAATCCCTATGGGGGAACAAGAAAGTTCAATAACATATCATACAGTCTGGGAGCCCATCACCTTTTTTCCGGACACTGGAAACTTACCACCAATTTCGGGATGGCCTGGAGGGCCCCCCACGTGTATGAGCTGTACAGCAATGGGAATGAACTCGGATCAGGAATGTTTGTCAGAGGGGATTCGGTCATGAATTCCGAAAGAAGCTATAAATGGATATCCTCTATCAGTTACAGTGGCAAGGTGTTCAGCGTCCATGCGGACGGTTATCTGCAATGGATAAGTGGTTATATCTATGATGAACCCCAAAAAGAGAACATTACTGTCATTTCAGGGGCATATCCTATATTCCAATACAGGCAGACCCCGGCTTTCTTCCGCGGAATGGACTTTGACTTTCACTTCATGCCTGCAGATTCATGGGATTACCATCTGACCGCCTCCTTTATACGGGCAAACGAACGGACAACAGGAAATTATCTTCCCTATATCCCCCCTTTCCGTCTCAACCATGAGCTTTCATGGAACCACAGAACCCGGTCGCATTTCCGGTTGCGTCTGGGTGTCCGGCACCGTTTCGTGGCAAAACAGACCCGGTTTGACCCGGATACGGATCTTATCCCGTACACTCCTCCGGCATACCATCTTTTTGGAGCCGATGTGGATCTGGAATGTCCCGTAAGATGTGGACACATATTACGGTTCATGATATCGGCAGACAACATCCTGAACAAGGAATATAAAGAATACACCAACCGTTCGCGTTACTATGCGCACGACATGGGGCGCGATGTGCGTTGCGGAGTGAGTTGGAGCTTTTGATTTATAACGAGACATAATCAACAAACCTATTTAATTACAAGTAAAATGAAAACAAATGTATGTAAAATCGCATTAATGCTCCTGATGGGGGCATCTTTTACCCTATTATTTAATTCATGCAGCAAAGATCCTGTGATTCCTGAAAATGAGACAAAAAACAAATTGCATGAAGATCCTTCCAAAATGACAATCCGTCTTGTGGAATGCCACTTGCATGCAGATTGGAATGAAATACAGAAAGTCGGTGGTCCTCATCAGAATCCGGAATCTCCAGCCAGACACATGAAACGTATTCAAGAAATAACCTACGAACTGAAGACCGGCCAGGGCTGGACACTTGCCGAAGGCAGTCAAAACAAGTTCTACGTACAGAAAAACGGAGAATATAAAAATGGAGACAACTTTACTCCAGCCCCCATTTATCTGATGTTTATTTATTACTACAATAGTAAGGGAGAGTTGATGAATAACCAGTTTATAGAAAACGGACAGGATAAAATACATCAACATTTCTTTACGCCGGAAAATGTAAAACCCACCTTTGACGGGCAGCCGGAAGCTGATGACAATGATCCGCAAAAATTAGTGGACTATCTTTATGTAGATACTACCCCTTGGGACAAGACCAGACATGACAAGGAGGCTGAAATAACAGGAGGAAGCAATCCTGTCGGGTTGAAAGGTGTCATCCGTTTTTTGAAAGATCGTAAGGAATTTGACTTGAAAATTCGTCTTTATCACGGTTACAAATCCAAGACCAATCCGGAAACAGGTACTTTTGATCCGTTCTACAAGCCTTCAGGAATATTGATCCAGCGTGGCACATGGGATATCAACTTAAGTATTCCTATAGTGGTATTCTGGAGTCGTGATGAATATCTTGACATAGAACCGGATGCAGATGTTAACCAAATCGAAGAAGATAGTCTTGATGAAGAAAGCAACCGTACCGTGCATTCCATTATGAAAACCTTTAACCTTACATGGAAAGAAGCGCTTGAGGAATTCATAACTTATACCTATAAGGCGGGAGATACTGAAGGAGGGGCTATCTGGCTATAGTTCTCCTATAAGGATTACAATCACAACAAATTGATTTAGAGAATTATAAAATTTAATTTATTAAACATTTGGGATTATTATGCTTAATATTGCATTATTGGAAACAGCCATAATAATGGCAATATCAGGCTGTGCCGAATTACAGAAGAAAACTACGCAGCAGGAAAAAGAAAGCACTACTATGGTCACCGATACAGTCAACACCGAAAGTGGAAATTATTATGAGACTTATGAGGGCATACTACCCTGTGCTGATTGCGGTGGTATCAGGACAACACAGAAAATCAATAGTGATACAATTTACCAATTGTGGAGTGAATATTTGGGAAAGAAGAACGGTGTCTTTGAAGAAATCAGTATTTGTAACATGTTGAGTGAGAATATCTTAGAAATGGTGGTTCCTTCTTTTGGGGAGAAGAACTTCTATAAAATTCTCGATGATGCAGTTGCATTGCCCGATAGTCTAGGGACGCTCAACAACAGTGAATTGACTGATATTTTATATTTTGAAAAGTCAATAAAGGATATTGCATAATTACATCCAGATCTAATGATGAAGAATTGACCGTATATCTAGCCAATCAGTTCTTCATCTTTTCCTGTTTTTATAAATCAAGATGGAACATACCCTAAGAAAAAACAGTTCATACGAACGGCTGTATTTCATTATTGTTTTGTTTACATATTATAAAACCTTTCACCATTGAACGTATGAATGATGTGGATGAAAGAGGGTTACAAACCGTTGGACGGTGAGGAACGGATACGGGTGGAACGTCTGCTCTCGGAAATGGGGATGGAGAGGAAGCTGAATATCTACTGCAACAGGGACGCACGTACGAATGCCGTGACTTTCGGGTTCCATACAATCGGGCTGACAGGCGGCATTCTTCAGACGGCATCGGACGAGGAACTCAAAGGGGTAATCAGCCATGAGGTGGGACACATCTCGCATTATGATTTTGTCTATCAGGTACTTCTTTTCTCTATGCAGTCGCTGGGCTACCGCTGCCTGTACGGGCTGTTCCTGATTCCGGCCCTGTTTTTCGGATTGGCAGGCAATCTGGTAATCGCCGTGGTTCCGGCTGTCCGTTTCGCCGTGGTGGGGATGGCCAGACTCTGGTGGAGTCTTTATAAACTGTTGCATCATACGATTTACGGTATCAGTCGGATAGCAGAGGTGAATATCAACAAATATGCCGAATACCGTTGCGACACGTATGCGGTACGTTACGGTTGCGGGGAGGGCCTGCTCTCGTTCCTGCGTCGGCTGGAGGTGGCGGAAACGGGTGGGGAGCGGCCTTCGTTCACCGAATATATCATGAGCACGCATCCATCAACCGAAAAACGGATTGTCCGGCTGGAAAAGTTGTTGTAACCTGCGATAAAGAATAGATGCCTATATCATTTTGCGGATATTGGTACAAGGAGTGGCGGACATGCGTATCCGCTGCATTTCCAAAGAAAAGTCCTCGTAATAACAGATGATATGGCCTGCGGCAAGCGCACCGGTGAGGCTGTCTTTCTCAGAAAGCGTCTCCTTGCTGTCCGCCTTCTTTATCAGGTCATCATATAAGGCGCAATACACTTTGTCGGTATCTGCCGGATAGCGTGTACCGGTGATGACGGCTGAAAGATGTATCTCCGGGCATTTGTCCGCTTCACGGAGCATGATGGCCGTATCTGCCGCCAATAATCCGATATAGGTATTCAGATTGCAGGAGAACATACGGTATCCTTCATCATAAAGTGCAAGGATAATACGATAGAGTTCCATACGGATATTGTCTTCCCTGAACCGGTCGTACCGGGTTGTCTTTTCAATGGTACTGCCGGTAATGGCTACATTCCTGTCATACATATTTCCATGAGTTTTTTGTTAATGCCTTGTCCGTAATTACTGTTAAGTGCCGAAAAAAAGCACGGAACTTAACAGGTTCTACTCTCCGGTACGACCAAGCACCCATGCAGGAAACGAGTTAAGACCGTGCCATTAGTGTATGACAAGGACTCCGCCCGTTTATTCTCCTGCTTTGAATTTGGTCGTTTCGAGAGTAAGAACAAACAGCTAAAAGCTATTCTAATATGTTATTATTCAAATTCTTTAATCTTATAACTTTCTTTTTTGATTCAACCCTGCAAAAATAGAAAAAAGCCGGGCAACCGCATAGGGATTGCCCGACTTTTTTAGGAAGTGAGGAATTCAGGTGTGGGGTGTGGCAGGTCATTCCACCGGCTCGCCGCCATAGCGAAGGCGGCAGATTTCCTTGTGGATTTCACACATGATATGCAGCTGCATCCGCTTGCTGATATGGCGGCTTTGTGAACGTATGAACAGACGGTTCTCTATCAGGCTGCAAAACTTCGTGCCCTCCCTGCTTACAATGCAGACAATCTGATTTTCAAGGAAAAAATCCCTGTCGGTGGAATATTCCACGTCCGGGAACATTCTTATATATTTCATTCGCTGATGTTTTAAAAGGTTTTACGGTGGCGGTGTGGGTGGGGTCGTCCGGCCCTGCCCTCTGTTCTCTTGGGGGCGGTGAAAAAGATGTGCCGGATGTTGTTTCCGGCACATGCTCTCCGCTTGGGGTCAGGCGGCTTTTCCGCTTTCGGGCTTCTCTGTTTTCGGGGCGGTGGTCTTCTTTTCCGTCTTTTCTGTCGTCTGCTGTTTTTCGGCTTCCCTGGCAGCTTTCTTTTCCGCTTTCTTCATTTCCTTTATCCTTTCCTCCAAACGTTCATGCCGTTTCTGATATTCTTCCTCGTGGGTGGCTTTGACAAGTCCGTATTGGTCGGGGAAGTGCATGTTTGCGAAGTCCCTCAGCAGCTTGGATGCGTTGTTGTCTCCGTGGCCGTTCTCACAAAGGAAGTGGCTGATGAAGTCCTGTTTGATTACCGTTTTTTGTGCGTCCGTCAGTTTGGCAACGATTTTCATCCGCTGTTTCTCGTCCAATGCGAAAGGCTGGTCCTTGATGCCGAAAAGCGGGAAATGTCTCCTTTGAAGTTGGGCAAGCATGGCAAAATAAACCATACCGTCTTCGTACTGCGTGAACGGGCTTTCGGGATAGTCGTTCTCCCGGACAATCTTTTTCGTATCGGCAACGGTCTTTTCGATGGAAAGCTGTTTGAAACGTTTGTCCCTTTCCTGCAATGTCCCGATAGTGACGGGGGCGGTTTCCTTCCTGTTTATCTCCACGTAGCAGAGTTCGGGTTCTGTCTGTCCTACCTTTACATAGGTCTTTATCCTGCCTTCCTCCTTCATGCGGTCAAGTTCCTCCACCTTTCGGGCATATTCCTCGTTTCTGCGCTCAAATGTCTGCACCGCCTGTTCGTACTCTTTCGTTTGGGTGAACTGCTCTTTCTTCGGTGCTTCGGGTGCTTTGGGGAATTCCCTTGCCGATACGTTGTAGTCAAGTTCCTTGATTTCATGCCCTTTCTTGTCCAATTTCTGTAGTGCCATATCGTTACGGCTTCCGTAGTAGGGGCGTGCGACAACCAGCTTCGGATCGGATTTCAAAAGTTTCTCCGTCTCTTTTGCCACATGGGCTGCGTTCTTGGCTTCCAGACATTTGCGGTTGGTGCAGTGTCCGCACCCGTTATGCTCGGCAAAAAGGTTGTAATTGGCTGCGTTGTGTACGCATGTATTGCATTCCGTCTTGTCGAACTTGTATTGCCCAAGGTCGGTGGTATAGTATTTTTCAAAGTACCTTTTGAAGAGGTTCAATGTATATCCCGTCCAATCCTCACCGTTCCCCTCTTTGAGGTGCTTCTCGTACACGTCCTTTTGTATATCGGGCTCATAGGTGCTTATCTCCTCGGCTACGCTGACAGTGATTGTTTCATTGTCCAACAGTTCACCGATAGGCGCATAGAGTTCGTTCAGTTTCAATCGGGTATAGATATATTTCTCGCTCCGTCCGAAACGGGCGGTCAGTGAATACATGTCATATCTGCCCTTTTCAAGCAACCGCTTGAACGCTTTTGCTTCTTCAGTGGGGCGTACCTGCTCACGCTGCAAGTTCTCGCTTAACGACATGTCTTCCGCTTCATCGTCCGTCACATTGTTATATATGGTTGCCTTTATGGTCTTTGCTCCTGCAAGCAATGAGGCACGGTAACGGCGTTCACCGTATATGATTTCATAACCGCCTTCCGTGCGTGGGCGTACTGCAATGGCCTGCAGGATTCCCACTTCCCGAATGCTTTCCGCAAGTTCCTGCAATGATGCGTCATTGAACGTCTTGCGGTGGTTGTCCCTACTTGGGTGTACGGTGGTGATGTCAAGGTCTGTTTCGGCTGTGGCCGTTGCAAGCGGTGTCTTGAACGTGGCCTGCTGCGGTGCTTCTTCCGTAACGGTGGGAACGGTTGCCGTTTCGGATGCTTCTGTCACTTCGGTAGCCGTGGGCACGTCCTGCGGTATGAGTAGTGTAATCGGTTTCGGGATGATTGCCAAAGCGGTCACCTTTACTGCATTTTCTTTCTCTGATTTCTGTACGCTGTTCGCCTGTACTTTCTTGTTCGTTTTCATAATGATAAGTTTTAAATGTTGATAATTAATTGAATAGTTTTCCGTCTGAAAGGTATTCCCAACCGTTGGCGTTGCTTTCTTCCGTGAAGTATTCCAAAGTCCGGGTGCTTTCCATATCATCCCGACAAGCACGGAAAAAACTGTCGAGACATTCGTTCATAAGGCAGTCAAACGTGATATTTTCGGTGGGGGATTTCAAGAACTGATAAATCGGATCAAGAATACAGTTATCTATATAATAGCCCGTAAGGGGACAACAGGCATCTACAAATATCCTGCTTTTTCGTCCTTTCGTCCCTTTCCAAAAATATTTTGGCGTGTACAGGTCGTTCCAATGGTTGTTCATCAGATAGGCCGCCAACCGCCAACCGTTTAGCCCGTCTATGCAGTCTTCCTGCCTGCTGCGGTAGTCATAGCTGTAATTGCATGCGTCATATCTCCAATTACGGCACACAATGCCGAAGCGTTCGCAAAAGGTATCAAGGGTCTGACGGTTCTCGTGTGTCCAACCGTAAAAATATCGGTTGCACAACCATTCGTTGTGTGCTTTCTCTTTGGCTTCCTCGGATAACTCGGTTATCCGATAGAGGGTGTATGTTCTTGTTTCTGTTCTCATGCCGTTACTTTTTTATGGGTTCGTTGATAGGCGTGCGGATTGTTCCGCCCTGCCGTTCATGCTGTCATACACGGATGCACGTGGCGAGTGCTTCCCTTACTTTCGTTTCCTGCTTCTTGGAATATATCCACCCTGCACGCCTTTCGCCCTTATAGGTGAGGTTCGCACGGAACAGACCGTTCAAGTCTTTCAGAATGTCCTTTATCGGCCTGGTGTCACCGAATACGGCAATCGCCTTCTCGCTGTATTCCACGATTTCAAGACTGAGGGTTGAAAGGTCTGCGGTTGCTGTGGATTGTTCTGCCGTATCGCTGTTTCTCTGCGGTGCTTTCATACAAAGGTTGGCTTCATCCCCTGCGATGTGCGCATACCGTTCTATGAATTTTTCAAGGTCGTGGATAGGCTCTTTCTCAACCGTCCAACCGCTGTACTTGTTCCTGCCCAAATACATACCGTCTCCCATGCTGTAATTTTCACGGTGTTCGTAATCTGCGTTATATTCCGCCAAATAGGCTGTTCCCTCAAAATTGGCGGCATGCTTGCGCATTTCTGAAAAGAGGTTGCGTGTATGTTTGGAAAAGCCTAAAATGACGGTTCTTGCTATACTGTAGTCATAATAGTCCGTATAACTGTCGCACTCGTTTACCCGTAGTGTGCCGATAATGACCGCCTTTGCATCCGTCGGGATAAGGGGGCGCAAACGCTCCGCACCCATTTTGGCGATACGTCCGTATTCCTCTCTTGTTTCCTTCGCTTTCTTTTCTTCTTCGGCTTTCTTCTCTTTTGCCTTGGTGAGTAAAGCGGCTGTTTCCAACGGATCTAAAAACCTGGGGTTCGCATCATCGTAATAGATTCCTATTCCGAATTTTTCCGATAACGGCCGGATAAGGTCGGATGTATGAAACTCGTATGTCCGCAAATTGATAAGATGATAGGTTATTCCCCACTCGTTGCGACTTACTTCATGGACAACATAGCTGTCATAGCTGTAGCCTTCCAATACTACTACTTGATTGACTGAAACGGTCTGAACGCTTCTGTCGTAACTTCTGTTAGCTCCCAATAAATGTACTTTAGTCATAATGATTTGATTTTAAAATGATTCATATTCTGTCAGAGTATCACGCAAAGAACAAGGATGAAAAGAGCGAGCACGCAAAGGATACGCCACACGGCACGGATGAGGAAAAACACCACCGCCAAAACTGCCGACATGGACAGCATACCACCCAAAGAGGCACATACGAAACGCACCGCCACATAGACCACGAAACCGACCAGCGACCACTTCACCCTATTTTTAATGCCGGTTGGAGCGGAGCCGAAGCCTCGTTTCCAATCCTGCCGTATTTCAATTCTCTTTTTCATAACATTGACTTTTTTTTTATGCCTTGTCGGTGGCTTCACCTTGCTCGTTTCAGGGGGCAGATACGGACGGGGAGAAAATATGCAAGGCTTTTGGTGAAAAATTTTCAACCGTCCGGCTGGACGGATTGAAAAATTTTCGCCAAAACCCGCAGGGCGCGAAGCGGCCTTGCAGATTTTTAGGGGCCCTGTCCGTAGCTTCGCACCCTGAACCCGGCAAGGTGGAGCTACTGACGGGATAAATAAAAATGGGAAAATCGTTATATGGGAAAAAGAGAATTGAAATACGGCAGGATTCAAGATGGCTTTATTGTCTTGGCTTTTAAATCATGCAAAATCATAATAGAAAATTTTAATGAGAGTTATAAGAAATTCGATATAAGACAAGCGAGACCTTTACTATAAAAGGTTGGTATTAATGGCTTGCTTTAAGATATACGAAATATCTTTCTAATCTATTGGGAATACTGGGCTATATATTAGACTTGTTACCTTTGTGAAGTTTGATACAATAAAAGAATATACTTATGTTTTTAGATGAGGAATATATCTGTGAGAACAGTAGGCTTCTGTACGGAAAGATGGAAAGAATGTACAGTTATAGTTGTTGATAAAGGTAACATAATCGGTGTCCTTAATATATTTGGCGATATTCAGGAAAATAAGTTCGTTCAGCAATGGATGATTGAGATACCCTAAAAGATTCCCATAAACGAGTTTGTCTTGGGGCATTATTTGAAGGCTATTGAGTCTTATTCGAGTTCATAATTACCTGTTTTCGAAGCTGCGAATGCTTTCACAGACTGCTCCTTGTTTTTTAGAGCTTGTTCTCTGTAGGCCTTAGGAGACATTCCAAAGTGCTGCTTGACGTATTTCCCGAAAAAAGATAAGCTGGGAAAAGCCAGTTCCCATGCGATTTCTTGGATACTTTTTGTCGTATGTTTCAGCAGATACTCAATGTCTTTCAGTACATATGTGTCAATCAATTTAGAGGATGTTTCTCCACTGCTGTTTTTACATACAGCAGACAGGTATTTAGGTGTCACATGTAGTTGTTCGGCATAATAATCCACTCTTCTGCTTTTCGGATAGGAATTATCTAGTAATTCAACAAATTGCTTGAAAAGGTATTCTCCGGAGGTGAAAGGTCGTGGAGTGACTTTTATCATCCGGTTCAACACATATTGCATGTCGTAAAGGAATGCTAGCATTAGTGTATCTATTACTTTGGTTTGTACCGGCGAAGGCAGATGTATTTTGGAACATACCAAGTCGTAATATTGGCAGAATACCGTCACTTCTTCTGGATACAACGTATATACAGGTTGTTTCTCAAAAAGGAATTTGATGTCCCATACGTTTTCTGTCATAGGAGATATTTTTTGTATATATGTAGAGGCTAAACATATACAGCAGCATTTAAAGTCTATGCTGGTCAGCATATTTTCAACAATGAAGTTGGGAGTGCATATCATCACGTCATTCTTTTGTAACTCATATCTAGTCTCATTTATTTTTACTGAAGCTTTCCCTTCCAATAGCAATAGTACAACATATATTTCCAATTGGATTGCTTGATTGGTCTTTTCGAGGTCTTTCAGGTTATTCACAAAAGCTATTTCTCCATTGTTGTAAATGAATATTTTCTGAAAGTCGATGTCACGAAGGTTACCTTTTTTTACATATTTCATTGTTCCATTTTTAATTGTTGTTTTTCTGTTTGTAAAGTAACAGGACTTTTAGGATATATAGATGTTCTATATTGGTCAAATAGTGTTCTATTTATCTTGTTTTTGTGCTATGGTTTGATATAGGACATTTTCGATGTAATAGAGAAAACTGATTATTAGAGAAAACCATTTTTATTTGCGCCAGCAAATGAGAACTTTATAATTATTTAGTTGAAAATGAAAAAGATTTATTTCGGTTTTTTTATTTTTAGTCGTTGCCTTGACTGGATGTAAAGACAATGAAAGAAATGTAAAAAATGAACCTCAACGGGTTAAAGTTGAACTAATGACCGTGACAGCAAGCAATGATTTGCATACAGGACGCTATTCAGGCACGGCAGAAGAAGAAAACGGTACCGCACTTAGTTTCCCCGTTTCTGGAACTGTTCGGACACTGAAAGTACATTTGGGACAGCGTGTAGTCTTCGGACAACTGATAGCCACGCTTGACCCGACTTCCATGCAGAGCAGTTATAATGCCGCCAAGGCAGCCTTTAAACGGACGGAAGACACCTATAACCGAATGAAGGAACTGCACGAAAAAGGCAGTTTGCCCGAAATCAAGTGGGTGGAAGTACAGAGTCTATTGGAACAAGCACGCTCTATGCAAGAGATTGCCGCTAAGAACCTGTACGACTGCAAGCTGTATGCCCCTTACAGCGGTGTCATTTCGGAGAAGAACATTGAGGTAGGGCAGAACGTAATGCCCGGAATGCCTGTCGTCCAGCTGGTGACCGCATCGCAATTGAAAGTGAAGATAGCCGTGCCTGAAACGGAAATCACTTCCGTCAGTGTAGGACAAGATGCGAAGATACAAGTTCCTGCATTGGGCAGAAAAGTGCTGACGGGAACCGTCGACGAGAAGGGCATCATGGCTAATCCGTTTTCTCGTTCCTATGATGTGAAATTGAATGTAAAAGATACTGATAGCGGATTAATGCCGGGCATGGTAGTGGAAGTTTCATTGCTTTCGTCCGCTCAGAAAACAGATTCCCAATGTATCATTCCTGCCAACATCGTGCAGTTGGATGAACGGAACAACAATTTTATTTGGGTTAACAAGAACGGAAGGGCCACTAAACGTATTATTCGTTGTGGCGATTATATGGCTAACGGTGTGACAGTGCTTTCTGGATTGTCGGCTGGTGACCAGATCATCGTGAAAGGACAACATAAAGTCTGTGAAGGAACGGAGGTCAACTTATGAAAAAGAAACGCAACGCAGTGGAATGGGCAATGCACTACCGGCAAATCATCATTCTGGTAATGACCTGTCTCGTGGCATTCGGTGTGTATAGTCTGCCCGAAATGCGCAAGAATGAGTTCCCCGACTTTACCATCCGGCAAGGTGTTGTAGTAGCGGTGGCTCCGGGAAACACGGCACAAGAGATGTTAGAACAGGTGACGAAACCGCTAGAGGAATACATTTTCACTTATAAGGAAGTGAGAAAAGAGAAGACTATCTCTAAAAGCCGAGACGGTATTACTTATATACAAGTGTACCTAAACGATGAATTGCAGGATAAGGACACTTTCTGGAGCAAGTTCAAGCACGGGGTTTCGCAGTTCAAGTCACAACTCCCGTCAAACGTAGTGGCCTTGCAGGTGAACGATGACTTTGGCGATACTTCTGCCCTGCTGATTACAATGGAGAGCGAGGATAAGACCTATCGTGAGTTGGATGAGTACATGGACTTGTTGCAAGATCGTTTACGCCGCATCACATCGGTGGGACGCATGAGTGTCAGCGGTATGCAACAGGAACAGATTTCAGTCTATATCGACCCAGACCATCTATCCGAATACAAGTTGGACGAACAGACGTTGGCAACTTCACTTATGCAGAAAGGATTTACCACTAGTGGCGGTTGTATCAGGAACGGCACACAGGCTTACCCCATTTATGTGGCCAAATCACTGAATACGATTTACGATGTACAAGAGCTTATTGTCTATACCGATCCGCAAGGTAACAATGTCCGTCTCAAAAACGTGGCACGTGTGGTGAAGGAATATCCTGCCCCGGACAGTTATATTACCAATAATGGACGCAAATGCTTGCTGCTTTCGGTAGAAATGAAGAAGGAAAAGAACATCGTGAAGATGGGTGAGGATATTAATGAAGTGTTGGCTGGATTCCAGAAGGAGCTACCACAGGATGTGACTATTTACCGCATTACAGACCAAAGCAAGGTGGTAGGAGACAGTGTGGAAAACTTCCTGAACGAATTGATCATAGCTATTGTGGCCGTTATTGTTGTGGTGATGCTGTTGTTACCGATGCGTGTTGCTTTGGTTGCTTCATCCACAATACCCATTTCCATCTTCATTTCTTTAGGACTGTTTTATGCGTTGGGCATTGAGCTGAACACGGTGACCTTGGCTGCCTTAATTGTAACGCTGGGTATGATTGTGGACAACTCTATCGTTATCATTGACAGCTATTTGGAAAATATAGGCGAAGGAATGTCGCGTTGGCATGCCTCCATACAGAGTACCATGCACTTCTTTAAGTCCATCTTTTCTGCCACGCTAGCTATCAGCATTACATTTTTCCCATTCTTGATAACTACCAAGGGGATGATTAATGATTTCTTACAGAGTTTTCCGTGGGCCACTACCATCGTACTGTTCGTGTCATTGTTGGTTGCCACGTTGCTTGTACCCTTCGTGCAGTTCTGGTTTATCCGAAAGCCAATGGCAAAAAAAACGGGTAAGACTTTTTCTTTCCTTGATGCTTTGCAGGGTATGTATAATAAGGTATTGGACAGCTGCATCGCTCACCCTAAACTGACCATTGGCTTTGGATTGGTATCCATTGTGGCCGGTGCCGGATTGTTGACTCAATTGCCCCAACAGCTGTTGCCGTGTGCTGATCGCAATCAGTTTGCTGTGGAGATTACCTTGCCCACCGGCACTCGTGTGGAACGTACGGCAGAGGTGGCTGACAGTCTGGAACATATCCTACGTCAAGATCCACGTGTGGTCAGTGTGGCTTCCTTCAAGGGATGTGCCTCGCCACGTTTCCAAAACAGCTATGCTCCACAAATAGGAGGTGCTAACTTTGCTCAATTTATTGTCAATACTATTGGAAATAAAGCTACCGTTGATGTACTGAATGAATATGCCCCGAAGTATACGGACTACTTTCCTGATGCTCGCATTCGTTTCAAACAATTGAGCTACAGCGAAGCAACCTATCCCATCGAAGTGCGTCTTACCGGTGAAGACCTTGAATTCGTGAAGCACGATGCCGAAGAAGTTTTGACCCTTGTCCGGCAGTTGCCTCAGCTGATATTGGCACAGGCTGATTACAACGAACCCCTGCCTTCTTCCGAGATAGTCTTGCGTGAAGATGAAGCTACCCGGATTGGCATCACTAATCTCGGCGTGGAAACCACGTTGGCCATGCGTTATGGTAAAGGCATTGCCGTTGCCGATGTGTGGGAAGGAGACTATAACATGCCGGTCGTGCTTAAAAGCGTGCGTGCTGACTGTGCTTCGTTGACCGATGTACGTGACGAACTATTGCCTGTGGCAGGCGGATTGGCTACTGTCCCCTTGCGCCAAGTGGCTGATGTGGTGCCTACGTGGAAAGATGGCCAGTTGTGCCGCCGCAACGGAGTATTCACCGTCACAGTACAGGCCGAACTGCAACGGGGCAAGAACGGTATGGCCGTCACTGCCCTCGTGCAGGAAAAGTTAGATGACTTGACACTCAGTCCCGGTGTAACTTTGAGTTACGGGGGTGATCTGGAAGACAGTGAGGAAAAGATGCCGCAAATAATGGCTGCCCTCATTATAGCTGCCGTTATCATCTTCTTCATTTTGGTAGTACACTTCCACAAGGTGAATCTCGCCACGTTGGTTTTTAGCAGCATGTTCCTGTGCGTGTTCGGCACGGCAGTAGGTGTGTGGATACAAGGGTGCGACTTTAGTATGACCTGTACGTTGGGCATTGTCGCCCTGATGGGTATCATTGTCCGTAACGGCATCATCATGTTCGATTATGCAGAGGAACTTCGCACTATGGAAGGGATGGCTTCCGCACAGGCTATTTACCATTCCGCACGACGACGTATGCGTCCCATTTTCTTGACGTCGGCAGCCGCTTCGATGGGCGTCATCCCGATGATATTGGGTGGCAGCGGACTGTGGATGCCAATGGGTACAGTTATCTGTTACGGCACGTTGATAACGATGGTCTTCATCCTTACGGTGTTGCCTTGCTCTTATCTGCTCCTATTCAGGGGAAGCACGAAGAAACGTCTTCAAGCCGAGGCTCTAGAATGTCAATAAGCAAACTAATATACTTAAACTGATTACAATTGAATTGAAATATATGAGACGATTATTTTTATATGCTTCGTTTGTTGTTTTTTTCTTGAGTGAAACATCTCGCTTGCACGCCCAACAGACCTATACATTGGATGAATGTATTGAATTGGCCTTGCAAAATAATGTCCGCATCAAGAATGCGGACAACGACTTGCGTGCTGCCGAGCAACAGCGGAAATCTGCCTTTACTAACTACTTCCCCGCAATTAGTGCCACTGGATTTGGCTTTTTGGCGGATAAAGGGGTGTTGGAGATGAATATGGAAGGACAGCGGGTATCGATGATGAAGAACGGATTAATAGGTGGCGTGACAGCTTCACTTCCTGTGTTTACCGGTGGGCAGATTGTCTATGGAAACAAGTTGGCGAAAGTAAATGAGGAAGTTAGCCGCCTGAAACACCGCCAGTCGGAAAATGAGGTACGTCTTACCGTCGAACAATATTTTTGGCAAGTGGTGATGCTGAAAGAGAAGTTGCGCACCCTCTCCACTGTACAGGAACAGCTGAAGGAGATACATAAGGATGTGGATGCTGCTGTGGCAGCCGGAGTAACCGATCGCAATGACCTGCTGCAAGTACAGCTTCGCAAAAATGAAATTCAGAGCAGCTATATTTCGGTGGAGAATGCGCTGAATGTATCGCGCAACTTGTTGGGACAGTATATCGGCCATATGGCAGATAGCATTGACGTTGCCGTAACGATGGATGGTAGTCTGCCTAACCGGCCTGACGAACTGTATCAATCGCCGGAAGCCTCACTAGCATCCACGTCTGAATATCACTTGTTGGGCAAACAAGTAGATGTCAGCCATTTGAAATATAAGATGACGGTGGGCAAGAACTTGCCTACAGTAGCCATCGGGGGAGGTTACATGTACGATAACCTGATGGACCATTCGCATCCGTTTTGGATAGGCAGTGTAACAGTTAGCGTACCTCTGACCAAATGGTGGAGCGGAAGCCACGATATAAAGCAGCAACGACTGAAAGTGCGCAATTCCGAAAATCAGATGGCTGATCAAAGGCAGTTGCTCATTATTAAAATGCAGAACACATGGAATGCCGTGACGGATGCATACAAGCAGGTGGAGATAGCCATAGAGAGTATCGGACAAGCCAGTGAGAACCTACGTCTCCAGAAAGACTATTACCAAGCTGGCACCTGTACAATGAGCGACCTGCTTGAAGCGCAAAGTCTCTACCAGCAAAGCCGCGACCGTTACGTAGAGAGTCATGCAACCTATGAGGTCAAGAAGCGGGAATACCTGCAAGCAACAGGCCGGCAATGAACAGATAAACAGATGTAATTATGAATAAAGCAACAATTCAGCAAAATGGCGAGCGAGTCTATGAAGCGATGCCCCGTGCGGAACGTTGCAAGTTCTCCGATTTGCGCACCCTCTACCATATGGACAGCGAGGCAATTTTGTGTCATTCACAAAGTTGCATTGCTTGGAGAAATGATCCGTATAAATATACCTCAAAATAAACAGAGGGGAACGGCTTCTATACCTTCTGAAACATGGGGTAGCTTATTGGACGAAAGAATAGAGGAACTGATTAAAGCTGTGTAACATGCTGTTGAGAAAGCAAAAAATAAAGAAAAAATATATGGAGACCGTATTGATAGTAGAGGTTGACCGTGTGTATGCACGTGCTACCACAAACTGGCTGGTGAAAAACGGTATCAATGCCCGTTATGTATTATCCGTGGATGCCGCGAAGGATTTTTTGAACAATTATGATGTGGATCTGGTATTGTCGAATATTTGTCTCAACAACGGTAATGGCATGGAACTACTGGACTGGATGAATATACATGGCTATCGTATTCCTTTCCTTATCATGACAGGTTACGGGGATATACCCGGTGCAGTGGAAGCGGTTAAAAAAGGTGCCGTGGACTACCTGCCCAAACCTGTGCAGACAGAAAAGGTACTTGATATTATCCGGAAAGCATTGGAACGTAAGAGAGGGAACAGCAATACAAAACAAAAATTCTATACAAGCAAAAGCCCTTTGGCATTGAGATTGCAGGAGCATATCCGGTTAGTGGCTCCGGTGGATACACTAGCTGTGCTGATACGTGGCGCATCAGGGACAGGCAAAGAGTATGTGGCCCGACAGATACATGCGTTGAGCGGACGAGCTGACGCACCTTTCATTGCGGTGGACTGTGGCGTACTCCCGAAGGAACTGGCGGCATCGGAACTGTTCGGTTATGTGAAGGGTACCTTTACCGGAGCGACGGAAAACAAGACGGGCATGTTTGCCGCCGCCAACCATGGGACACTGTTTCTGGACGAGGTGGGCAATCTGAATGCCGAGGTACAAAG